>Ga0105052_10007783_pt1 | contig 10357 bp, 5 predicted proteins | sample FRY03_FD_78094 | JGI IMG/M metagenome (GOLD analysis project Ga0105052, IMG submission 78094) | Freshwater microbial communities from Lake Fryxell liftoff mats and glacier meltwater in Antarctica - FRY-03 | ecosystem: Environmental > Aquatic > Freshwater > Ice > Glacier meltwater ... | reverse complement strand
CGTTGTAATGAGAGACAGACACTGTTGCGTTGTAATGAGAGACAGACACTGTTGCGTTGTAATGAGAGACAGACACTGTTGCGCTGTAATGAGAGACAGACACTGTTGCGTTGTAATGAGAGACAGACACTGTTGCGTTTTAATGAGTTGGAGAAGATAGGTCGAGAGAGAGAGAATGTGTCTTGTGTGACACATAACTGTATTTGTCATGTCAATACGGTATTCATAAGACGAGCTCTCTTCATGAGATTGTTCTGGAAATCACACTGGTTCTTTGAATCAAAGATCTGTGAGTAACTCATATCGGATAATACTACTACTGGGAAAACACATAGTAAATCGATAGAGGAGGAACACCTGACCGGTGCCTAACCCACAACCGAGACGCCACGCACAGAAAACACATCGATAGAAGAGACCCCCCCATCCCCTCTGCCTTACACTGTACTCAGTGTTCGGAAATGTGTAAAGAGAAAGTGACAGAGAGAGAAAGAGCAAATGAGAGGGAAAGACAGGAAGGAATGGAGGAGTCGAGACCAAGACAGAGAAAGAGAGAGAGAAAAATGAAAAGCCAGTGTGAGGGAGTAGGAGATAAGGATGGAGAAATCGAGACCTAGTTAGAGAGAGAGGGAGACAAAGAGAGCAAGTAAGGGGGAGCAAAGGAGGAATCTGAGAAAAAGAAAGAGTAGAGCTACAGCAGATTCATTAGGATAACAGTGGAATGCCAGTACAAAATGCATAGACACAAAATATGTACACCGACACACTCGACTAGACGTGGCGCGCGCGCTCAAATGTCGTGTGTGTGCTGTTTAGAGAGTGTAGTATGGGCGTAGTGACACACACTCAAAACACTGGATTAATATTGACAAACGGCCACATTCAACAATTCGAGTACACCCGAGTTGCTGAATCCAAAGATTTACCGAAGACGCTTGACGAGATCCGCGCGCGCGTCGGCGGGCAGCTTCGACAACATCTTTTCAATGGAGGAGGCGACACCATCAGCCTTCATTGCGTTGACAGTCGCCGAGATCTTGGAAGCATCGTCCTTCAGCCACGACGACACGGCCTGGTCGTTCTCCCAGTCAACGCTGCCTGCCATGCCAACCATCTTGTCTGACACCTCACTGAAAGAAAGGTTGGGGTCAGCATCAACGATAGTCTTGCGCAGGCGCATCTCAGCCTGTCGCCTTTGGACACGCCAGTAGAAGTACTCACGCGAGCGCTTCCAGCTAAGAACATCGCGCACTACACCCTTGGCCTTCATGCGCCCAGCCCTGTCGTGCAGATCAGCGAACTCATGCGCGATCTGCGTGTAGAGAGGCAGCAGAGTGTCCTCCCTTTTGGTAATGTGCGCCTTGATGGCAACAGACTCCTCGCCACCAGCCTTCGCCAACTTGGCATCAAGGGCCATCAGCTCATCATCCAGCCTATGCATTGTCTTGAGCTGGTCGGGCTTGCGGAATTTGACCTCGCAGATTCCGGGGGGCTCGAGGATTCCACCGCGGGACTCCTGGTCCGCGTACATCTCCATCATGTCCTCGTTGATGGTAGGGTCGACCACAACCCACGAGCCACCACGCAGCTCACCGCAAGGGGGAATGTAGACGTAGACTGGGTGCTTGTAGGTGCGGAGGGCATCAACAATTTTGGCACCGAATTTGAGCACCTCCTGGTACATGTCGCGGGTGCCGCCCGAGAAACCACGCCAGTTCGCGAAAATGATGAGCGGCAAGTTCTCGCCGCGGTTGAAATCCTCGATTGCCTGAGCTGTCTTGAACGACGAGTCCGGAAACCACACCTGGCCAGCCTGCGCCTCAATGACCTCACGGGACTCAGCGTTGGCAGGATCGGCGGGGATGCGGCGGTCCATCAGGCGAGTTTCAACTGCGATCACACCCATGGGCTGACCACCGAGACGAGCACGTCCCACAACCACCGACTTGCCCCAGCCAGCAAGGTACTCCTTGAAGGAGCCCTGGTCAAAGAAGCCAGACTGCCACTTGCCGTCGGCACCCTCCACACCTGCCAGCATGTGGCGGGGATCGTAGGCCGACTTGGTGGGCGTGAACTCAACATCACGCTCCACGGGATCTGACACGGGCAACACTGGTGGCTGCATCTTGGCGTTCTCAGGCACGAAGGAAAGCCAGTCGAGCATAGCGTGCACACCCTCCTGGTCGTTGTTGACGACCTGGTGAGACACACCGTTGGGGTGCATAACCTGGGGACCGCCAAGCTGGTCCTGCGAAGTGTAGACATCTTTACCAAGCAGCTTGTTGAGCGCTCCATAGCCAGTCAGGATCATAGGGCCATCAATCATCTGGATGACACGCTGGCCAAGGCGCACAATGTAGGCGCCGATACCCACTGAGCGGCCAGTTACGAACGAGAGTGTGAAGGTCTCGTCATATGCGCGTGAGGTCTCGCCGGCAATCAAGCCGGAGCCGCGCAGGTTCTCCACTCCAATGTACTGGCTGGGGTCAGCGCCAATGATGGTGTCGAGGGCATAGCGCGTGTCGCCAGTGGGACCAGTCGTCTTCTGCGCCTGCACAGTGCCTGGCTTGAGTCCGTCGTGGTCTTCCTCAGTGAGGTAGAGGTATTTGAAGCCCTTGGAGGGGTCTGCATCATCATTCCAGGCAACCTTGAACATAGGCTTGAGCTCCTCGATCAGCCCGATGCGTGCACCCGAGTTGCACGCAATGTAGAGGCGAGGCAGGCCACGCTCGCGTGCGTACTTTGACGCTGCAAAGTAAAAGTCGTCCTCCTCCACTCCGAAGGAGCCAGACTGCACCGTGACATCGTTGGAGATGATGACTACGTCACGGCCATTCGGGAACTCAGGCGTCTTCATGTTGGCCTTCCAGGCCAGCATGCCAATCTTATTGGAGCCAACAGGGCGAGTCTGCTCGGAGAGCTTGCCATCAGCGCCCAGCACAAGCTCCTTTGCGTCAAGCAGGGAGCCTGTTGTGGGCATCTGCATCTGCGGGTGCTTGCTCCACTGTTTGATGATGCCAACTTCCATGAGACCGATGAAGTCAAATGCGTAGGTGGAGCCAACACGGCGCGCATTGCCGCGCTTCATCTGCACAGTGTTGGCGGTGGGGTAGGGCGAGATTTGCATCACACCAGCCTTGGCCTCCTCGAGCGAGCGAAACTGCTTGGTGACGCCAGTCACGGGGTCAGGGTACTCGAGATAGGCGTCCGACTTGAGCCAATCACCTGAAGTCGACGACGCCACAAGCCTGATGGGCTGGATGTGCTTGCGCCCATCAACGACATACGAAATGCGCGCCTTGACCTCCAGCTCGTCAACACGCAACTGCAAAAGACGAGTCGAGTACTTGGCAAGGAGACCGTCAAGGATACCCTTGAAACCCTTGATCACCGACTGCGTATCGGCCTCATACTCGTTGAGCACATGCAGGAATATGCGCGTCGAGGCCGCTCCGTACTGCACAGGGTAGGGCGTCTTGAGCTTCTTCTGGCCCGTCACAAGCGGGTTGAGGAGAGCACGGTCAAGCTCATCCATAGCAGAGACCATCAGACGCTCTGCACCTGACGCCGAGGACGAATCCAACGCGTGCGACAACGCGCGGAGGAAAATAGTCTGTGGCCTGGGGCGGGTGACAGCGACGTTGTCATCGGGCTTCTCAGTGCCGATCCAGAGCTGCGCGTTACGACCAAGGGCAGGGATGCGGGTAAGGTCGTAGTTGCCCTGGAGGCGGGTAAGCTCAAGAATGTAGGGGAAGGATGCGCGCATGTCGCGGCGGAGGGCCTCCTCGTCATAATTGTTGCACGACAAAAATGTGAAGTACCTGGGAGACTTAGAGCCCTGCGGTACAATATAATTAACGTGGCGGATCCCGAGCTCAAGCAGTGCATCCTTGTTGTCCTTGAGATCAATCTCCGACTCCTTGGCAAGGGCATCGGCATCAGCCACCATTTCCTCGTCCTTGAAGGCAATGTGGAAGGTGTTGAGTGGCTCACCCGTCGAGCTAGGCTGATCCATGTGCGTCTTGAAATCGTTAAGCAAGGCAGGCAGCATGCCGGCAACATCCGACCGCTTGTCGACAACCGTGAGCATACCAAAGCGCAGCACCGCCTCGCTCGAGGGCAGATCGCGCAGCTGGTACTGCCACTTGACAGAGGCGCGCCCATTTTCTTCGGTGATCTTGACGTTGGAGATGGTGTGCATACGGTACACACGGCGGATGTAGACCTCGAGAGCCGCGTTGCGGATTTTCTCATCGGTACAGGTAAAGAAGTGCGATAAGTAGTCGACCACCAGCGCCAGCTTCGACATCTTGCACACGTTCTCAGGCGTGTCCGAGGTGATGATGTTCTGGAGCTCGTCCAGGCGCGACTCGAAATCGGGCGACTTGAAGTCCTTGATGATTGCAGCAGCAACGCCAGATAACTCACCATAGTCGGCGCCGGGCAGCGCGGCCAGGCGCTCAAGGGCAGCCATCACGTTGGGGGTGACCGCATAGCTAGAGTAGCGGTCAACGAACTGGCCAACGTTCCGAAGAACTCCCATGACGAGATTTGTTCGAATGCGCAGTGCGCTGTAGGCCTGCACGGCCTCAATGACGGGTGTGGCAGAGTCCTTGTTCTTGGCAATGAGTTCAAGCACAGCAAGGTCAAGCGGCTTGCCCTTGAAGTTGTCCTCGTTGGTGCAGAAGGTGTTGATGAGCTCAGCGCACATGTCCGAGGCCTCCTCTGGAGACACGTCAAGCAGGGCCTTGTTGAGCTGCGAGTCCGCATCGCCGGGGTATCCCTTGAGCACGAGATTGAGGAGATGCATAGGGCTCTGGTCAGAGGGGCCTGACTCCACATCCAGCGTGCCAGCAAACGTGTCGATTTTGACAACCTTGGAGGGATCCTTGAGCTCCATCGTGGCAATGAGGTCACCAGCATTGATGATCGCGCCCGGCTGAAGCAAGTGCCTGATCGTGCCTTCCTGCGTGGTGCGCAGCTGCATGATCATTTTCATGGCCTCGCACTCGACGAAGGGCTGACCAGCCTGAACCTCTTTGCCATCCTCGTGGAGGAAACGGACTACCTTGCCCGTGACATCAGAGCGAAGCTCCGAGGGATCAAAAACATTGGGAAGCATGATGGTACTGCCATCAACGATCATGCGAAGACCAAGAGGCTCCTCCTGGCCGTACACCTTGCGCACAGCGCCACCGAAAGTGGCCAGGATGCTGCCGTCAGGCTGCTCGCGGTACTTGATCTCGGTATTTTGGCCATTGCAGGTAAGAGTATACCTGTTGGGCGACGAGCGCGAGATCTGAAAAAGGTACTTCACACCTTGATAAATAATCTCGTTATCGAACGAATTGATGCCGGCAAGATCACCAACACCTGTCTGACCCTTCATCAGCGAATCCTGCAGCCCCTTGAGCTCTTTCTGCACCTGCTTGTGGGCGCGGAAGAAGGCAGCCGCCGTGACAACGGTACCGGTGTCAACATTCTGCTTGACTGACTTGTTCTTGATAATGCCATCGAGCCATGCGGTGTCAATGTTGTTTGACTTGAAATCATCAGTCTCCAGGAGCTTTGTGAGGTACTCTACGGGGTTGCGGATCTCACCGCGAACATCCATCTGCTTAAGCGCAAGCACAAGCGACCTGCGCGCCGATTCACGGTCCGGGCCGGTGGCGAAAAGGTGACCAAACTGCGAGTCGGCATACTCGTGAATGCCACCGTTGTTGCCAACAGAAAAGTAGCCCCACACGTTGTTGGAGGACTGGAACTTCACGCGGTCAATGCGACCAGAAGTAGGCTTGAAGCCCTCATCGGGGTTCTCGGCCGTGATGCGCGCGGCGATGAGGTGCTTGGTGATGGGAATATACTCCTCGTTCAAAAAGTCGATCTTGTCTTCACCTTCAGCATCCCTGCCGTAAAAGGCACGGATCTGAGGAATGCGATTCAGAGGAATGCCCATGGCCACCTGAAGCTGCGTTGCCGGCATGTTGACGCCTGTGATGCCCTCAGTAACGGGGTGCTCCACCTGTAAACACGCGCACCTTTGTTCATTTCTGTTTACAACCAATCGTTTGCAAAAACATTAATTTTGCACATCAATACCAAAAACCCACTTCAACAATATGTGTGCGCAACAAAATAAAGCTTGAGGATGAGTGGACTGACCTGGAGACGGGGGTTAAGCTCAAGAAAATAAAACTCGTCCGTGGCTGCCTGGTACAGGTACTCAACCGTTCCGGCACCTGAGTAGCCGATGGACTGCGTCAGACGCATGGCCGCCTGCTCCATCTTACGGAAAGTTTCGGGCTTGGCGATGGTAGGGGGGCCTTCTTCGAAGATCTTTTGGAAACGGCGCTGAGTAGAGCAATCGCGGCCGCTCAGTGCCACAGCCTGCCCGTGCTCATCGCCGATAATTTGCACCTCCAAGTGGCGCGCATTCTGGCACAGCTGCATCATGAACATAGGCGAGCCCGGCACCTCATTCTGCACCTGCACGAAGTTGGATCGAAGCTCTTCTTCGTTGTCCGACATGCGGATACCCTTGCCACCACCACCCTCTGAGGCCTTCAACATAACCGGATAGCCAATGCGCGCAGCAGAAGACACCGCTTCGTCCAACGAGGTGATCATGGCTTTGTCAAAAATGGCTTTGTCCACACCGCACTGCCATTCATGACCACCCACACTTCAGCACACTTGTTTCTAGATCCCTCTATACCCAATGAATCACACAGAGCATGTGGCCGCAGAGGGCTTCAGCCCAACGCTGCCGCGCACAACCCAGGAACCTTCGGTGCAAGCGAAATGGAAAAGTCAAGGTTGCCTAACCAACCATACCTTGATGTGATTTTAGGTAATCTGAATAGGCAACCAACCGTACTCAGACAACCCCTTAGACAACCTTTATTTTTTCACTTTCCTCAAGACGCGAAGGGACTCGGGTGAAACGGCAGCGGAGGCTTCAAAGCTGAAGCCCTTCGCTGCTGCGCGCTAAGCCAGATTTCAAAACGAGAGCTCTGATGTCTTTTTTACATGGCAAGTTGACGCACAACATATTAAATTAAAGTAACGATTTTGCGAGTACAGTCGGTGCACCCAGGTGAAAAGAAAGACATAAGTGAACCGCCTCAAGTGCTCTGACACGTATGTATATGTCGGTGCACTTTTTTTACGGGAAAAGGGTATCCCGAGTGGCGTGAGGCAGTAATGGTTCACATTTGTCGAGAAAGTCGAAAAAGAGGCCTGGAAAAAGAGAACAGACACTTGTCCGGTGCGCAGAGGTAATCTGAGTGGGGCACGGCGGCGTTGTGAAAGCACTGCGCCGCCGTGCGCCCTGATCAATTTAAGAGGGATAGAGCACGCCCTTTTTTTGAAACAACTGGCTAGAATTTGCTTCAAAAAGGAAATTATTGCGCGTTTAAACTTTCATTCCAGAAGAAAATTTGCAGGACAAAAACGCAAATAAGATATGAAAATATACCTCCTCGTCGAGCTCAGCAGTCAGGGGGCCATCGTTATCGCCACCGAAGGAGCCGGACCAAGGGATGGAGGGCACCTGCAGATACACACAATGAGAAACCTAATTATAAATAAAGCCAATTGTTGAGAGCGAAATGCAGAAAGAGGTTACTCACGCCAGCAGTCTGGGCAAGGATGTTGGCGGCAATCTTGTCACCGAGAGCGTACATGATTGGGCCGCGCGGGCCGATGAATTTGATGCCCACATCGGCAAGGCCTCTGGGTAGGGCAGGTTTCTCGGAGGCGTGGCCCCATCCGGGCCACACAGCATCAACATTGTTGTCCATGGCAGTCTTGATGATAAGTTCAACGTTGGCGTAGTTGTTGGCGTTGCTGCCGCCGGGCACCTCAACAAATGAGTCTGCGAGACGGATAAACTCGGCATTGGCGTTGAGATCCTCAGGAGTAGCCATAGCCACGAACTCGATTAGATTCTCGTCGCCCAGCTCCATGTACGCCCACTGACGCATCGAAAGGATAGACTTGGTGGCCGCCATACCGTTGTTGGCGATCAAGATCTTGCGAATGGGGATGCTACCGCCATGGGCTTTGACGTAGTCGCCGATTTTGTCAACACCAGTCACAACCGGCTTGGGCTGAGCTGCAACCATGGTGAGACCTGCACATGCACTGCCACATCACGACTCTACACAGACTACCCGCGCAGTATCAGCATGCAACGCCAACAGCATAGCTCGCGCAATCACACTTGTGGAAGACGATTGCGGGGCTGCTGAGGAGGTAGGTTTGCCTGTCTGGGGCGCAAACGTACCCTCATGCGTGCGGGCACGTAGCGAGGGCAAAGGCACAGCGGGCTTCAGGCAGGTAGGGCCCTGGCAAAAAGCGCTGGTATGCGAACGCAGGCCGAGGCTTCTGCCTCCAAAGACGCTGCTGAGAGAGTAGGACTGGACGCTGACGAGGGCAGTCGCTGCAAGCAGCGCCGCGAAGGCGACATCCCCACTGCGGAAGCAGCGCCGTACAGGCGCCATCTCTTCCGCTCAGCAAGTGCTGTACAACGTGGTGAGATGCGAATCGCCTACCCCCCCTTCCCACTGTCTAGGTGGCGGGATGCGTTTGCCGCACCGAAGGCAAATTGGCAAATTGCGAGACCAAAGACCAAAGCTTATATGTCTGAACTAAACCCAAACGTGACAAATCACCATTCTTCGCCCTCAAGAAATATAAATTTAGTCAACTGCTTAACGTTGTACTGATGCAGTACTAAGAAAGTACTCAATAAAGAACATTTTCTATTGGGTCAATCTAACAACCACTGAACAGCAGGAGACTCGCGGGCGGTGACTGTATTCGACAGCTGGATTGCTTCAGGCGCGATGGCGCCGCTCAACCTTGCGTTTCTCACCAAAGTTCGCGTGTCATTCTGCCCGTTTTTCAACGTCGCGGCCTGCCGGTGCTCGCCCCCCCTCATGCTTGCTCCCAGCCAGGGCGGCATTCGACTGATGTTGTGTAGCCGGCGCTGGGCCACTTCCCAGCCTCGTCACGCCATATGTGATCACACGGATAGGGAGCGCGCACTGTGCAGTGTGGCTGGCCCCCCTGCAGCCACGGGTGCGAACAGGCTGCGTAGAGATAAGCGTGCACACATAATTGCTTTGGGTGGATGGACCTGCAATTGCACGGCACGATATCTGTGCCGCTAAGTTCGATGATAACCGCAAGTTATCGCGCACTCCTGTTTGCCACTTTCTGATCATCATGCATTGCTTTTGCCTCGCACACTCATTACCGCTTGTCTGCCCTCTCGCTCGCTCGCAATAGAGAGTTTGTGCACAGACTAGAGACGCGAAAGGCGATGGAATCCAACCCCAAGTGCGAAGTCAAGATTGAAGTCATCGATTATTTGCCGAATACGACTTTTGTAAGTGCCTATTTCTTGCGTACTACTTCTCGGAAGGCAAAAGTCCCAGCGTTTCTGGTTTCTCACGTGGAATTTATCAGATATATGGGTGGTGTATTTGACTAATACATACATGCATCATTTGAAAAATTGCGACTGTCAAAGAGTGACTTTGATCATATGCAGGTGCCAGAAATAGAACTTGAATTTCGCAACGGTGAAATCAAAAAGATTATGCCTGATAAAAAAACGAAAATTGAGGTATTGAGATTGAGATTGTTCCCTTTCGTTTACGGGCATATGTATATATTGAAACGTATTTTAGATTGATGTGTGTGAATGTGTGTGTTTTCCTCTCTGTGTGTGTGCTCGAGCGTGTGCGCAAGGTGTGTATTTTTGTTTGTGTGTGTGCGTGTGTTCGAGAGAACCAGTGTTTGTGATTGTGTGTCTATGTGTGTGTGTGTTTGTATGTATGTGTGATTGTGTGTGTGTGAGGGAGAGAGAGGGTGTGCTATTGTGAGTGCGTGCGTGTGTGCGTGCGTGCGTGTGTGCGTGTGTCGTGCGTGCGTGTGTGCATGTGCGTGTGAGTGTGTGCGTGTGCGTGTGCGTGTGCGTGCATGTGTATGTGTGTTTGTGTGCGTGTGCGTGTGTGTATGTGCGTGTTCGTGTTCGTGCGCACGTGTGTGTGTGATAGTGTTAGATTGTGTGTGTCGGGATGCCGGTAGTATGTCATAGTGTGTGAGCATATGTGCGAATGCGTGGTAGTGTGCGTGTGAGTGTAAATGTAATTGTGTGTTCCTGTGTGTTTCTGTGAAAAATTTAGTGTAAGAAAGTGTGTGTGTTTTCATGTGCGTGTTTGTATGCGATAACGTGTGCGTGCGTGCGTTTGTGTGTGTGTGTGTGTGAGTGTGTTCCTGTGAGTGCATGTGTCGGATTGTGTGAAATACATGTGTGTCTGTGTCTGTGTCTGTGTGTGTAAGTACG
>Ga0105052_10007781_pt1 | contig 10358 bp, 10 predicted proteins | sample FRY03_FD_78094 | JGI IMG/M metagenome (GOLD analysis project Ga0105052, IMG submission 78094) | Freshwater microbial communities from Lake Fryxell liftoff mats and glacier meltwater in Antarctica - FRY-03 | ecosystem: Environmental > Aquatic > Freshwater > Ice > Glacier meltwater ... | reverse complement strand
GTCCCGGAATCTGCTGGTGGGTCTGGCCGGAGTGCTTGCGCTCGTCTGGGTGGGCTGTGCGAGTCTCGGATGACTTGTTCTTGCAGGCATTTGTGCTCTGCTCCCTGCGATCTTGTGTCCGGCTCCTGCCGTATGGACGTCTCAGAGGTCACTGTGCGTGCGAATTCCATAAAGCCTGAGCCGAGCTAGTATTGGAGAGTTGTCCTTCGAGTTCGTGAGTTGTGTCAAGTCGAAAAGGTTGGTTCTCGAGGGTTGGGGCTGCCGATGTAACTCCCCGCGGAGTGGCAGTGGTGTGTCTCGTGCTGCCTGTGACTCGTTCCGTGTTGCCGCCCTGTTCAGGCTGCGGGCTGCCTTGGTGAGCTGCGGTTCCTATGGCTCTCGAGGAGGTGTTTGGCTCTTGGCGGAGTTCCTTGTGTCTGCTGGGAGGGTGTCTGGAGGGCATGGGAGCTGGGAGTGAATTGACAGGGATCGCTGTTGGAGGTGTGTTTGTTGGTGTAACCTGTCCCAGGTTGGGTGCCGTGGCGTCATTTGAGTTTTTGCGCCGGTTACTACCCGGTCCCTTTGCTCGTCCCTCTCTGCGGTGGCCCTCAACCTGGCCAGAACTTCCAACTTTATTGTGGTGTCCTTCGGCAGAGTATCGGCTGCTGTTTTAGGTTGGGGGATCCGCTGGTCGGTTGCCTGTGTTTCCTCCTGCTCTGAAGATTTTGTCACATTCTCCTCCTGCTTTTCCTCTGTGGGTGGGATTGGGCCATAACCAATCGTAATTTGCGACTCCTCCCAGCTTTGGAGACAGTGTAATGCCAGCATACTGTGATATTATTCCTGGGTTGCTTTCAGCAAGGCGTTGAGTTTATTTTCGTCGAAGTGTTCCTGGTCTGCTGTATGGACCAGCGTGGAACGTCAGGTCGCGTTTGGTGGGCGATCTGTTATCTTGTCCTCGTCCTCCCCGCCCCCGTAATGAGGTGGGGCCCATCCTGAACTCAGTCATGAGACCCCCTCCCTGCTTCTTGTCGCTTCCGCCTGGTGGCTCATGTCCTCTGCCCCGTCCCCTGCTTCCAGAGGCGTCCGTCGTGTATGGGCCTCGCGGTATTTCAGTATTCCATGTGCGTGGGGTGTACAGGGAAGCAGGATCACTTTTTCCCCCGGTTGATGCCTCAAATGCATAATCCTCACGCAAAAGGCGGAACTGTGCCACGGGATAGGCTGTGCCCATGGGCCAACTGTCAAAATTCGAGCGTTTTATCCGTGTCTGCTGCGGTTGGTGTCCTTGCTCTTTGTCCATTTTTTTCCCTACACTTGGGCCAATGTTGTGCTGTTGCCCTTGCGATTCTGCTGACACTTGTGTCCCCTGCACCTGTCCCTGTGCATGTCAGAAGACAGTGCCGGCTTGCTCATATCCTTCCTCGCCTGGGTGGCATCCAGTCTGCTCCGAGGAGGGTTCAAGGTGCCCCGCCATGGCCGCATCATGTCTTGGCACAAGGTCAAAACGTGTTGGTGTGCTGAGCCTGTCTGCTTGTGCTCGTGCTCTTTTTGCATTCTCTCGCGTTGTGTGTAGTGCATTTTTCGGCAGCAGTCCTTTTGAGTGTGTCAGGGTTTGCCTTCCTTGCTTTCCCCCTTGCAAAGATCAGAGGACCTTGCCAGCTGACACGTGTTCTTCCCCGAAGGTAGGATCTCGTGCCTGCCAAGGGGAAAGCCCGGAATGTCACCCCACCTTTCCCGCCGTGGCCTGGTGGTGATTGACTGCCTCTGGTATTGCATGGGTCATAAGCCTGAGCAGTGCAGGATTCGTTAGTTGTCCTTGTTGGAGTTGCAGGGTTTGTGTTCCATGATAGCCCCAGTGCACCAATTCGAGGACCGTGCTGGCCGACACGTGTTCTTCCCCGAAGGGAGGATCTCGTGCCTGCCCGGGAGAAAGCTCAGAATGTCTCCCCGCTATTTCCGCAGGGTCTTGAGTGCGACATGCTGCCCCTGATGTTGCATGGGTCCTAGAGCCCGTTCGTGGGAGCGAGCTGGGCGTGTCGCTGATGCGGATGGCTGCTCCTGCTGTCTCACCGCTGATGCTCAGGCCCGTCGTTGTCCTTTTCCCCGGTTGGCTGGGTGGGGGTTTGAGCTTCGGGATTGGTTTCCAGTCCGTCAGTGCTTTTGGTTTGTTTTGCGTCGCGCTTGCTGTCGATGCCTGCTTCTCGCAGGTTGTTGTTGCACCGCGCTGGTGTCTTGCATCTTGTGCGTTTGATGGGATAGAATCCCAAGGGCTTGCTAAACCCTGTAGTACCGATCTATCTGTCCCCCCTGAGACCGAGGCAGAGCCAGTGGTGTCTTAGCCAGTGGACGCAAAAAATGGGTTTTCCCGGCCGCGTTTCGTGGATAAACGCGGTACCGGGTTGCCCATTCCTATGCCGAACACCCGGTGTTCACCGGTTTGGGTGGGATAAAGCAGCCGTGCTTCCATCCGCTCAGCGTACGGAATCTTGTGCGAAGATTTTTTTTAATCTAGCATTTTTGCGCGGGAAGATCCCATCGACTTTTCATGGCTGATGCGTTTTGAGGAAGAGATGATCGTGGTAGGACCTCCCAGCATCCAAGAGATCAGAGTTTGCCTATTTATACGTTGCAGGCTTTCATCTAATCAGCAACGTCTGGTGTAACTCGGGCGTCTTTGTAGTTTTCTGTTACGTTGTCGGATTGAGTCATGTCAAATGACACATCTGTGTGAAAAGCGCTGTAGAGTGCCAATTGGTTTTCTTGATGGTCCTCGTATCGTTTGGTGCCTTTTACGTATTTCAAAACGCTTGATTGTGACATTACTTCTGAGCCGCCGTCTTGATACGTGATAGATTAGTTTTACTTACTGGATGATATCCAGAGATCTTTCCGTTGAAAGAGCCGTGTCCTGGAAATCGTTTGGTGATTGCGATGTTAAGGAGTGACTTATGGTCATCTGAATACTCTTTGTCAGAATTGTATCGTTTGGAAAGATTTGCTTGTCTTGTTGCGATGGATTTTGGGGCCTCGCTTTGAAGACTGCGGGAGGGCACTTCTGCCGTGATGAGATGCGAGTGCTTTCGTTGTCATCATCATCAGATCCTACATCAGATTCGAACCAGGAAGTCGTTGATGTCTGATCCTCATGAGGCGTATTTTTGTGATGCTGGTTGTTCTGTCGATGGACTCACTTGTTGCGTACTACCTTGTGCTGCTGCTTATGTCAGGTTATGAAATGTTTGCCAGGCTGTAGTAAAGAGCGGTTTCTGGTGAAATGGGTACAGGTGTGGATCGAATGCTAGATTTTGTCGTGTGACAATGATTCGAGATCCGTCGCTAACACAGTAGCAGATTACACCGTTGTGTTTCGCTATACCGATAAAGACGCCTTGATCGGACGGAAGGCCTAGGGTTTGATCTTGAAGTTTGCGTCTCATCAGAAAAATACAGATCAACATATATGTAGTTTAAGACACATCATACATGTGATTTGAGGGCTAAAACTACATATATATGTAGTTTAATTTTTACGTGACGACAATCGGACATTTAATTATTTAAATCTCAAATATATGACATTTTGCCTTTAAATGTCATATGTGTTGACAATTAGGCTTAAATCTCATTTTTCCTTAAACCTCATATATTCTTGAATCTCATATATAACTAAATTTCATATTTTCTTATATCACATATGTCTTTAAATCACATATATTCTTAAATGTCATATACAGTTAAATCTCATATCTTCTTATGTATGTGGTTAAGTGTCATATAATGACATATATGGCTTAAACTTCATATTTATGTGATATGACACTAAACATCATAAGAGACGTTGAGTACACTCAATCACATACTTCACACTTTTGGTAACACAAATCTCATATTTTGCACCACAACAATGTTATGGAGAGGTCCGCGAGACCCAATTGTAAGGTATATTTCGAATTTATTCAGATAGTCTACTACGACACTGCGTCGCCGTGATAACGACTTGTTCTTCCACCCCTCGCTGTGACTTGGCGAGCTGCAGAACCACGTTACCGTGAACTATTCGATTTCCATTCGACTTCCAACCTTGCATGTCTGCCAGCGGCGATGTGAACCCAAAATGTCTATCCATATTGGCTGCGCCTCTCGTTTTTGAGGAAACGCGTGGTGGCGTGGTGCCATTTTGAACGCGCGCCGAGTTTTCCAGTACACAACTTTTTTTACTGGAGCCATACGGACTCGTGACTAGTCACCAATGCAACTATACTTCCTCACCCCCCACTTTTTTTTGGGTCTTTCATGCTTATATGTGCGTACAAATACAGATATTGATGTTGTGTTTCGTGGTGCGAGAATGTGCTGAGCTTGTAAGTCTAGCGCACTTCGCCCCTGTTCAAGTGCGTTATCTTTTCTGCCTTTAATTTGCTGTCAAAACACGAGACCGGGAGAAAGTCGCACCTACACAACAACACCCACCATGTCAAGTTGCTACCATGGGTCATCAAGTGACAGGTTCCACTCAAAAAAGCATGTAAAGTAGGTAATGTGAACCCAGGCGAGCGCAGTAAGGCATGCTGGCGCGCAGCGGCACGTCTGCTGCTGTTTGCGAAGTTTCTGCTCCTGCTGCTGCACACATGTATTATATATATGTATATGTATATATAAAGACTTTGAGTTGTATATGCATATGTATTTATTTAGACTTTGAGAATGTCTTCTGCTGCTGCTGCATATATTCATGTCTCATATTTTGATAAACGATATATCAATATAAAATATATGAAAAGACTCAGACTCAGCGATTTTTGATGGTGAAATCCGCACCAGACGACGCTACCGGCGGTGCATCAGGCGGGAGACACAAACGCACCCTTTGGTCGCAACCACCAGACCCCACTTGAGGGCACCTGTGTCTCACCTGCAGCTGTTCGCCCTTTTTGGAGGCCGCCAGCAGGGTCCCACGCTAGCTTAGAATTTCCAGATCTGGCGTGAAGCCAGGCTGAGCGTGCCGCAGCAGGGCGGCGGGCACCAGGGAACCCCAGGGCACCCTCAATCTGGCCCTAGGTGAGGTGATCTACACCTCACCTGGTGCATTTGGCGGTGTGCTTGCGGCGCGCCTGCCCATTTAACAAGCTTCTCTGTATTTCACCCTCTTTGCTTCGCAGGGCTGCAGCGAGACTGTGCGGGGCGGCCAGCGGCACATTCAGAAGTGCAGATATGAGCATAGAGGCCCATGTGAAGAGATTGTGCCACGCACAGTGCTGTACTGCGTGTTTTTGGCGTCTCTGGCGCCTAATAACACTCGAAATGATGCATTCACCAGAAAAACAGGCAACATGTGACTTCTGTGACCCACATGGGAGCACTATGTGGGGGCTGCCGATGGGAAACTTGAGCGGGATACTGCCCCCGAGGACTTGGCCGTGCGGGGGAGGGGGTCGCGTGCGGGAGCGGGTGGTGGGAGTGTCTGAGATTTCATGTCACGGTTCGATGTATATCAGGTCAATGACACTCTCTGTCTCTCGCACTGTGTATCTCTTTCACACACAGGTATTTGCTCACCCATGCACTTGCCCACTTTTAAATCATTCACCCACCCACTCATTCTATTTCTAACTTTCTTACTTTATTTCTCTCTCTCTCTCTCTCTGGTGTGTACGAGCGTGCGTGCGTGCGTGTCCCTCTCTCCTTCTTTCTCTCACTTTTGCCCTTGCATTCTCTCTCAGGCTTTCTATCCGTCTCTCTGTATCTTCAATACACACACACTCGCGCACACGCAGTCACATGCTCTCTCTCATCCAGTCACTCACAAACGCACACACGCATCAAATCTTTATCCCCATCTTTCTTGCACACTCACACACATTTCTCTCTCTTTCTCTCTCTTTTTCTCTCTCTCTCTCTCTCTCTTACGCACACACACTGATACACACACACACACATTCGCACTCACACGCTCTCTCACTTATTCACTCGCTCATCCACTTATTCATTGTTGTCGCGTTTGCAAGCTGCGTTGTCTACAGGTCGCGTACGCACGCGCGCTCTCTTCTCTCTGTTTCTCTCTTTCTTCCGCCTTTTCTTGTCCGTTTCCTTTCCGATTCTTTTCTTTTGTTCTCTCACCCCCCTCTCGCTCGCTTGCTTCCTCGCCGTCTTCTCTCAATTGTTCGCTTCCTCTCTTTTTGAACTCCTGGTAACCATGATTTCAAATTGAAACAGTCCAACTCTCACTGCGAGTGCATTCTTTCACTCTCTTGCCCGTGGCATTTTCTCTCAGATGGAACGGTGGAGGAGAAGAATAGAAGTAGAGACAAATTGATGAGAAAGGATAGGCATCTCCTTGTACCCGCGGCAAAATTTCGTTACATATTATAATACTCTATAGCCTCATGGCGCAGGAACATCGCAAAAGGTTGAGAAATCGAAATCCAGTTTCTGAGGTGATGGTGGAATCGGTGCGGCGCCAAGGCTAGTGGCGCATCATGCGGCAGACGATGCGCCGCTGTGCCCTGCTGCGCATTTTTCGCGTCTCTTGCGGCCCCTAACACTCGAAAGTGATGAGTTTGCCCGTGAAACATGCCACGTGTGGCCTCTGTGACGAGCATGGCAGCGCGATGGAGGCTGCTGCTGGAGAACTGGAGCGCGACAGTGTTCTGAAAGAACTGGCGTTGTGTGGGGGATTCTCACGTGCAGATAGACAAACCTATCTGTGTCTATTTGCGTAAACACGTATTTCTGTCATCTGAACTGACATTTATTGACATACTTCCAACTCCTGGCAGCACTTCTATCCCTATATACATACGGACATATTGATAGATCTATGTGCGTACATGTCAGTGCATGTCACATATATCAGCTATACTCGCATCTATGTACGCATATTTTCATGTTCTGACTTGCTATGTATACGTCTATCTATCTATCTAGATGCGCCTGCGTAGCATGATGCATGTAGGTATGCACATACGCATTTTTAAATCAATAGTGTGTATTTATATGTATATATGTATATGTATATATGTATGTATATATATCTCTGTGTGTGTGAGAGTGAGTTTGTGTCTGCTGCTGTGCGTGCTCGCGTTCCTCTGTGAGAAATGGACACTGGCATGATGTCGCACCAAAGATAAGATCCAACGACACTTGACAGCACATACATGTTTTTAAGTAATCCTGGCGACATGTGTATGTGATTTAGTGCACAACATTTAGTAACCTTGTGGACATATACATGTGATTTAGTACACAACATATCACACATTTTTGAACTTTGAGCTTTTAATGCATCTGTTACAATCCCACTGCACTAGGGGGCTACAATACCCCGACATGAAATTGACAGGGTCAAGGCTGTGGACAGGTTTAGACACCGACCATCGAAATTCTGATTAAATGTCATACTAGTTTAATTTAGTGCTAAACACATTAATTTTTTTTTAATTTGTAAAACACACGTATATGTGATTTAGTAACCTCAGCGACATATATATGTGATTTAGTACACAACATATCACATACGTGGTTTTAATTAAATGTCATATATATGTGATTTAGTGTTAAACACAATATCAATGTAGTTTAATCTTTTAAGCATACATATATGAGATTTAGTTTTTGAGAATATGAGATTTACTTTTGAATGTCACAAATAGGTAGTTTAATTTTTCAAAACACACATATATGAGATTTGATTTTTGCAAATATGAGATTTACTGTTAAATGTTATATATATGTAGTTTGATTTTTCGAAACACACAAATATGAGATTCAATTTTTTGCAAATATGAGATTTACTGTTAAATGTCATATATATTTAGTTTAATTTTTAAATCACATTTTAATATAGTTTAATTTTTTAAAGGACCAAAAATGAGATTTGATATTAAATGTCATATATTTTGATTTGTATTTTTCTGATGATTTTTTTGTACACGGTGGTGAAGCAGCTGGCTTGATGCCCTTCGTGGCCAGAAATCGACATTCACTTTTGGATTGGGCTCATAACCTGAGGAAACACCCGGGGGGTTGACTTGGGTTGAGTAAAGAGCGATGAGACTCTTGAACGGATGTCGTAGTATGAAGTCTTTATTGAGTGCTTAGAAACGTGGAACGTACTATGGAACTTTGAAAATAAATCAATTCAAATTCTCTGTTCATTTTATATTCACTCAAACTGAAGAGGTCAAATAGATGGCCACAGTCAATCTATGGTCAAAGGAAGGCAGTCTAATTACTATGAATAGAATCAGTCAACTCCTTTAATGAAATATACATAAATTTGTGATTCCTATATCCATTTAAATGTTATGTAGTAAAACTGAAATCTCCTGAATTTAGATTAATTCGCTAAATCAGAGATATAGATTTATCAACCGCAAGTTCATGCACAAGTAAAGACTTCCAAGAATGACAACAAATGGCATATGGGTTGTTCGATGAGTTTGTTTTTCTCGCGTGTGAACATCAACCCGTTTGCATGTTCGATTGTTTTTCACTTGTTTGTTGTATGCTTATTGAATATGTGTGTATGTTGTTAAATTTGCATGTATGTATGTTCGTCAATAAGTATGTTTGTATGTTCGTATGTTCGTCAATAAGTATGTAAGGTGAGTATAAAATTCTGCACCTTGAGAGTTTCAAATAAAACTACTACATTATTTCTTTACGAGCAATAATAAAAGCAATCTTCACTTCACTGTCGTGTGTTGTTTGTTTGATAAACATGTATGTACGTTGTGGTTAATGCTGTCGCATTTATTTTTTTGTTCATGTTGTATGTATATGTCTACTTTGCGTGTCAATCAATTTTCTGAATGCAAAAAAATTTTGAGAGTTTTTTTGTTCTGGAATTAAGAAACTGGAAGGCTCATTTCGGTCCTCACAGGACTCGTCTTGGTGGACAGTCACTTCAAAAATCACGAGAAAGTAGCCTTACCGGGATACCACCCCTCCCCCCTTTTTTTAATAAATCGGTAAATGCCGGTTGGGGTTCCATTTTCATGTTGATTGAGGTACGTGTGGCGCTCAGCTGTACTTTTATTGAGACACGACCACACCCTGGCTTTCTCTGTACGCCTAGCTATACGCGCTCCCACGTTGCTTGAAAAAGCCAGCACCCTAAACGAGGAAAAACAGGGCTTTTGGGCGCACCTGCAATTGGGTCAGAGGAGATCTTCCTGGGCTCCCAAGTCTACAGAAGCAGTCTCGTGTCGGAGGTACAAAGTGCAAAGTTCCAGAGATAGAGTGCAATGACAGCAACCCACCCTATTCTCATTCGTACCTCTACATCACACACGAACTACTAAATGTTGCGTTTTAATCAGGCTGTCTCCCGATTTTTATTGGCGATTTCTAAAACAACCCCAAAGTGCGGATTATTTTGCGCGTGTGCACATGTGCGTGTGCAGTACGCCACCTGCACATATGATATGACAATAGATGTGATCAAGAAAATGACCATTTCTTTTCTGCTGTTCTCAAATTTTTTGAACTCAAGACAAAAGGCCGTGACAAAAGTTACTGCGAACAATGCACCTTATAAACCTGGATTTTTAAAGCCCACGAAAAACGGCAGCCGAATACAGAAGAACGGGTGGGGTAAGAGGATGTGAAGCGCAGCTAAAGTGCATTTGTAATGAAACAAAACAGAATATAGAAAAGAGAGTATAGTTGAAATCGCCTCAAGGACTGTCGATTCCGACTGTATTCTATATTGATGAAAATTGAGCAACAGCATATTCAATAATGATGTCATGTACATCCTATAATGAGGCCACTACATTCTATTCTGTAATGATGCCCTGTACATTCCACACTGATCCGTTCCGATTTGAGCAAAAGCATTATTACATTCTATGATGATGCCACAAAATTCTATAATGATGCCATTTGAGCAATAGACCGCCCAGCTATTGTAACGGTCCAGGCGACTACATTCTACAATGATTCCATTTGAGCAATAGTGCACTCTAAAACGATGCCCAGTACATTCTATAATGGTGCCACTATATTCTAAGATGATGCCATTTGAGCAATAGACCGCCCAGCAATTGTCCCAGTAGTCCATGCGCTCTGAAGATTATATCCCCCAGTGATTCCATCGATGTCAAGCACTTCGCCGCAGAAAAAAAGGCCGGGCACAGACTTGCTGTGCATCCTAGACATGTCAACACCAGGCAGTGAGACTCCTCCTGCTGTCACGAACTCATCCTTGTTTGTGCTCTTGCCCCCCACTTCTAGATCGCACTGTGCTATCAGCATGGAGATCTTGCGCAGATCGGCTTTTTTAACGTCGCTCCACTTAAGGTCTGGAGCCACTCCTACTTCCGCCACCATGGCCTGCCAGAGGCGCCTGTATATATATACATATATATGTAATT
>Ga0105052_10007777_pt1 | contig 10361 bp, 9 predicted proteins | sample FRY03_FD_78094 | JGI IMG/M metagenome (GOLD analysis project Ga0105052, IMG submission 78094) | Freshwater microbial communities from Lake Fryxell liftoff mats and glacier meltwater in Antarctica - FRY-03 | ecosystem: Environmental > Aquatic > Freshwater > Ice > Glacier meltwater ... | reverse complement strand
TATATAATTATAGTTTTTGATTTAAAATTGTGCACGATTATTTTCGACTTTAAACGGCACCAAATACATTAAAAATACTTATTAATTTTATAAAAAATATAAATAATATTTATATCAAAAAAAACATAATCTTTGTTGTATAAATAATATAAAAAATTAAAATGAAAAAAACCAACACATTATTAGTCCTTATTATTGCACTTTTGTCGCCTTTAGTACAAGCGCAAGTTTCTGCGGATTCAGCATTAAACAATTTAAAAGAAGGAAACAAACGTTTTGTTGAAGGAAAAAGTATCAAACCTCATCAAGATTTACAGCGTATTAAAGAGGTGTCTTTGGGTCAAAAACCTTTTGCTATTATTGTAGGATGTTCCGACTCTCGTGTTCCAAACGAAATTATTTTTGATCAAGGTTTGGGCGATTTGTTTATAATTAGAACTGCGGGTCAAGTTTCAACATTTGCCTCTTGGGGAAGTATTGAATTTGGTAATGCAGTTTTAGGAGCTAACCTTATAGTTGTTCTGGGACACTCCAAATGTGGAGCTGTATCGGCCGCTTGTCAAATACCCGATGTGCCAGGTCACATTGTTACGCTAATTAATGCTATTAAACCAGCAGCAAAACTCGCTGAAGCACAAGAGGGTGATTTAGTAGAAAATGCTGTTAAAATAAACGTAGCCATGCAAGTACAACAACTTGAAAATCTAGAGCCAGTTTTAACAAAAGCTGTGACAAGTGAAAATCTTAAAATTGTAGGCGCCGTTTACAATTTAGAAACTGGTACTGTTGAATTTCTAGATTCCAACTATTTACAAACTCTAAAGAAATAAAATGGATTTATTTTCAGCATTTGGATCTAGTTTAGCATCGCCTATGGTGCTTGCATTTGCACTAGGTATTATCGCAACGCTTTTAAAAAGTGACCTTAAATTTCCAGAGGGAATGTATTTGGGATTGACTATATATTTATTATTTGCTATAGGAATAAAAGGAGGCGTAAAGTTAACATCAGTAAACATTGTGGATTTTTATAAACCATGTCTAGCAGCGATAGCTATGTGTATTGCTATCCCTATTGTTTCCTATTTTATTTTAATAAAGATCGGAAAAATGGATAAGTTAAATGCAGCCGCTATTGCGGCGCATTTTGGTTCTGTATCAGCAGTAACTTTTAGCGAAGGGACCGCGTTCCTCGATTTAATGAAGATTTCGTATGAAGGATATATGCCCGCTATGTTGGCAATCATGGAAATTCCTGCGATTATTATTGCAATTTATTTTGCAAAAAAAGCAATGCCACAAACCCAAAGTAGCATGGGCAAAGTATTGCACGAGCTTTTTACCAATAAAGGAACCATTTTATTATTGGGAGGGATTTGCATTGGATTAATTACTGGAAAGGAAGGGTTTGACCAAGTTGCACCATTATATGATGGATTGTTTAGAGGTATACTTTGTTTATTTTTGTTGGAAGTAGGTTTGGTTACTGGACGCAGATTTTACGATCTAAAAAAAGTTGGTTTTTTTCTTTTTGCATTTGGTATAATAATGCCAGTAATTCATGCAACAGTGGGAATTTATTTAGGACATTGGGCTGGTTTGTCAATGGGAGGGGCAACCATCTTTGGACTCTTATGTGCTAGTGCAAGTTATATTGCAGCACCAGCAGCAGTGCGAATTGCAATACCAGAGGCTAATCCTACCATTTACCTTACAGCAAGTTTAGCCATTACATTTCCTTTTAATGTTACCTTTGGACTTCCGTTATATTTAACAATAGCACAAAACTTATATGCCTCATGATACAATTAGTACCTATTAAGATGATCACTATTGTAGCGTTAGATTCGCTGCAAAATCGCCTTGTAGCAGATTTAAAAAACTGTGGAATAAAAGGATACACTATCGCGGAAGTAGATGGAGAAGGTTTGCATGAGCAACACTTTACTGACTGGGAAGGTCGTAATATACGCATAGAAGCACTTGTTTCAGAAGATAAGGTTTTAGGCATTATGGAAATGCTTAGCAAAAATTATTTTGAAAAATATGGAGTCATAGCCTTTGTAACGAATGTGGAGGTTTTACGAAAAGAGCGGTTTGATTAAGTGCATTTAAAGTGATTTTAGTTTGGTCATTGAGGTCAACGTTAAACCCCGCTCCACGAAGTTCTCGCTTTTTTATAGTTGCTGGCCTCGAGGCCATCTTATCAGCTACATTCTACTTAGTTTTAATTATAGTTAAGTTAGTGCAAAGTCGGCACCGATAATTATCGAGGTTCTTAGAGCACATTTTAAAGCGAGAAATCTTCGAGGCCAAATACCACAATTAATATACTGCTTGCTATAAACTATTCAGTAAACTTTCTCCATCAAAATCTCTCTTGATATTAGGTTTTAGGAGGAATAGGCTATTGCTACTTCAAATTATTTTATTAAAGTTTAATATTTGAAAAAGTTTAAGGTTTAAAGTTTCGGGTTGAGTTTTTTAACGAACAACGAACAAACATCAATAAAGAAGCACCAACGACTTGAATTTTGCAAGAACCTAGACGAAATGAGTCTAATTCCTTTCCGGCGTATATAATGCTACGCAGCGGTATTCCCCGACCATTCGGGACTGAACCCAAGATGTCTCTGATTCGAGATTATCTATATTAAAATTTCGATAAATCTTAATATACTTTAGAATATAGTGAAAATATAATTAAACTAAAATCCTTTATTTTAATGGAAATTTTTAAATGAGAAGATGTGTTTTAAGGCAGAATGTTTAAATTTGAACGTATCAATTAAACAACCTTACGGCTTTGACGACCACTAAATTTGTATTATTTACCGCAGATCATCAATATGTAGTGGAATACCTATTTAACCAATTAGTACTCAGTAATAGTATTTCCGAAGCTTTAATTTTTGAAAGCCACGAATTAGCCATTCGATTTCAAAAAACGTTAAAAGCAGATTTTAAATTACAATGTTCTATTAATACGTATATTGAATAGATATTTTTAAAACAAAAGATTTAAAACTGATCCAAAAAATTACTAATATTTAAGCATTTGTAGTCTATAACTAATATTTCATAAATAGGTTTTTTGGTTTTTATAAACTATGGTCTAAAGTATCACCTAGGCTCTAAAACTACAAACGGAATAATGATTTCTTCTAAAGAAACGCCACCGTGCTGGTATGTGTTTCGGTAATAATTTACATATTGGTTATAATTATTTGGATAAGCGAAAAATAAATCGTTTTTAGCAAAAATAAACGAGCTACTCATATTAATACTAGGTAAATGAACAGCACTTGGTTTCGTAGCTTCATACACGTCTTTTTTGTCATAAGTTAGGCTACGACCGGTTTTATAGCGTAAGTTTAAACTTGTTTCTTTATCGCCAACAACTTTCGAGGCTTGTTTTACGTTGATGGTGCCGTGATCTGTAGTAATTATTAATTTTTGTCCCATGCTTTGCGCTTGCTGAATAATTTCTAACAAAGGCGAATTTCTAAACCAACTTTGGGTAAGTGAGCGGTATGCTTTATCATTAGAAGCAAGTTCTTTGATCACTTCCATCTCGGTTTTCGAATGAGAAAGCATGTCTACAAAATTGTAAACAATTACGGTTAAATCGTTCTTTTTTTGCGATTTGTAATTTTGAGATAAGGTTTTACCTTGTTTTAAACTACTTATTTTATGATATTCCCAAACTAGGTCCAGACCTAAACGTTTTAATTGAGCCCCTAGAAATTCGGCTTCGAATAAGTTTTTACCACCTTCATCGGTATCATTTTTCCACCAATGAGGATATTTTTTTTCCATATCTAAAGGGGTCAAGCCAGAAAAAATGGCATTTCTCGCATATTGCGTTGCGGTTGGTAAAATGCTATAGTAATTGGTATCTTTTTTCTTCCTAAAAAAAGGGGTTACCGCATCCTCAAAAGCAAGCCACTGGTCATAGCGTAAATTATCAATCACTACAAGTAAGGTAGGTTGTTCTTTTAATTCGGGTTTTACCAATTCCTTAAACAGTGTATGTGATAAAATTGGCCCACCATCGTTAGTAAACCAATCTTCATAATTTTTTTCGATGAATTTTCCAAAAAGGTTATTTGCTTCTACTTTTTGTGATTCTAAAATTTCAAACATACTAGAATCTTCAATTTCTTCAAGCCTTAGCTCCCAAGAAATTAGTTTTTTATAAAGCTCGGCCCATTCGACGTGGGAATTAACCATCGATAAGTCTATCGCAATTTTTCTAAATTCTTGCTGGTAATTAGCCGTTGTTTTCTCAGAAACTAAGCGAGAATTGTCTAGACTCTTTTTTAAGGATAATAATATCTGATTTGGGTTTATAGGTTTTATGAGATAATCTGATATTTTAGAACCGATAGCTTCGTCCATAATGTATTCTTCTTCGCTTTTGGTAATCATTACCACGGGCAATGTGGAATCAATTGCTTTAAGCTCCGTCAAGGTCTCTAAGCCCGAAATTCCCGGCATATTTTCATCAAGAAACACAATATCAAATCTTGTTTTGGCGACTTCTTCAAGTGCTTCTTGTCCACTTTTACAAGTTACCACGGTATAGTTTTTGTTTTCTAAGAATATAATTTGCGATTTTAATAAATCTATCTCATCATCTACCCAAAGTATCGTTATCTTAGTCATGAATTTCTTATGATATTTAAACTATTTAGTAATTAGTATTCAGTGGTCGGCAATAGTAAACAGGGATGAGTAATGGTAAATAGTAATCAGTAATTAATAATTAATATTCAGTAGTTTTTATTTGGCTTCAGCAACAGTTAAATATTTTCCAAATTCTTTTCAATGATGTTAAGATTGTTTGGTAATTTTATTATTTCACTTCTTTACTCTTTATAACCATTTAACCAATTGACTTTTAAATTTAAATTTGTTCCAAAAATACATTTAAAACGCGGTACTTAAAATCAAATGTATAACTTTGACAAATCAAGTCACAAAGCATAAATCTTTTTACATTGATAAAGTCCAAGAAACTTGAAATTTTTAATGATCCAATCTACGGATTTATTAATATACCTAATGGCCTAATTTTTAGTTTAATTGCTGAACCTAGTTTTCAGCGATTGCGCAGAATTTCTCAAATGGGACTTTCTTATTTGGTATATCCTGGCGCGCATCATACCCGTTTTCACCATGCCCTTGGCTGTATGCACCTAATGCAGCAAGCGTTGCAAGTTTTTAAAACTAAGGAGATTGAGATTTCAAAAGAGGAAGAAGAAGGGCTTTTATGTGCTATTTTATTGCATGATATTGGGCATGGCCCATTTTCACATGCCATGGAGCATAGCATTGTAGAAAGCGTAAATCACGAGCATATTTCGCTATTATTTATGGAAATGCTCAACAGAAAGTTTAATGGGAGTTTGGCCACTGCGATTGCTATTTTTAAAGGAAAACATCCAAAAAAATTTCTAAATCAGTTGGTTTCTAGTCAGCTTGATATTGATAGATTAGATTATTTAAAACGAGATAGTTTTTATACCGGAGTTGCAGAAGGTAATATCAATTCGGAACGCTTACTAACCATGTTAAATGTAGTTGATAACGAATTAGTACTAGAAGAAAAAGGCATTTATTCGGTTGAGAAATTTTTAATGGCACGCCGATTTATGTATTGGCAGGTATATCTTCATAAAACTGCCTTGGTAGCAGAACAATTGTTAATTAGTGTATTAAAAAGAGCCAAAGAATTACTGTCAAAAGGCGATGAGCTAAACTGCAGCAAGCCTTTGTTGTTTTTTATGATGCATAAAATTAGCAAGGATAATTTTAATGAAGATGATTTAATGCTTTTTGCTCAATTAGATGATGTTGATATTTTATCGGCTATAAAAGAGTGGCAAAACTCCTCGGATTTGGTCTTATCGATGCTTTGTAAAATGATTATCAATCGAAAATTATTACATATTAAAGTTAAAAATAAGCCAATTAATGAAGAAAAATTGACTAAACATCTTCACTTATTGATGGAAAATTTAAACTTATCATCGCATGAGGCTGCTTATTTTGTGTTTTCAGGAGTCATTGAAAATCAGGCTTATGACCACCAAAAACAGCCTATAAACATTCTTAAAAGTAACGGTAAACTTACAGATGTTGTGGAAGCATCTGATCAGTTGAATTTAAAAATGTTGTCAAAAAAAACAAGAAAGTACTATATGTGTTATCCTAAACTTTACTGTTGAACTATTTTTGTTACTTTTGCTTTTATGAAATTTACAGCTGGGCAAATTGCAGGTATTTTGGAAGGAGAGCTAGAAGGCAATCCAAATGTTACTGTTAGTAAATTAGCAAAAATAGAAGAAGGAGAAAAAGGATCTCTTACCTTTTTAGCCAATCCTAAATACACGCCACATATTTACACTACAAAATCATCAGTAACTATAGTAAATAGAAATTTTATAGCAGAACATGATTTAACCACAACCTTAATTAAAGTGGATGACGCTTATGAATCATTTTCTAAATTATTGTCTTATTATAATCAAGTAAAAAATATTAAAACAGGTATTGAAACCCCTTCTTTCATATCTGCATCCGCCATATATGGCATTGACTGTTATATAGGCGCTTTTGCTTATATCGGAGAAAGTACTAAGCTTGGGAATCAGGTGAAAATTTATCCGAATGCGTATATTGGGGATAATGTTCTTATAGGCGACAATGTAGTGGTTTATGCAGGAGCAAAAATATATTCAGAATCTGTTATAGGGAATAATTGTGTGATACACAGCGGAGCAATTGTAGGTTCAGACGGTTTTGGTTTTGCGCCAAGTTCTAATGGAGAATTTAATAAAATACCACAAACAGGAAATGTTATTTTAGAAGATAATGTGGATGTAGGTGCTGGAACCACTATTGATAGAGCAACTTTGGGCTCAACCATATTGCGTAAAGGCGTTAAATTAGACAATCAAATACAAATAGCTCATAATGTAGAAATCGGTGAGCATACGGTAATTGCTGCGCAGACAGGCGTTGCCGGTTCTGCTAAAATAGGTAAACATTGTATGATTGGCGGACAAGTTGGTATTGTTGGTCATATTACCATTGGGGATCATGTGCGCATACAAGCGCAGTCAGGTATTGGTAGAAATATAAAGAATGGAGAAATTATTCAAGGATCTCCTGCTTTAACCTATGGCGATTACAATAAGTCCTATGTTCACTTTAAAAATTTATCAAAGATTGTTAGTAGAATTAATGAATTAGAAAAAAAGATTGGCTGTGAGTAATATAAAACAACGAACCATTGCGAAAGAAGTTTCACTTTCTGGTGTAGGATTGCATACTGGAGAAAATGTGACGATGAAATTTTTACCAGCACCCGAAAATCATGGTTATGCGTTTAAACGTGTTGATCTTGAAGGATCACCTATTATTGAGGCCGATGCTAATTATGTAGTAAATACCCAAAGAGGCACTAACTTAGAAAAAAGAGGCGTTAAAATTCAGACTTCTGAGCATGTGCTTGCTGCTTTAGTAGGCTTGGAAATAGATAATGTGCTGATTGAATTGGATAGTCCAGAACCTCCTATCATGGATGGATCTTCTAAGTTTTTTGTTGAAGCCCTGGAAAAAGCAGGGCTTGTTGAACAAAAAGCGGAAAGAGATGTTTATGTAGTGAAAGAAGTAATTAGCTTTAAAGACGAAGTTACAGGAAGTGAAATTACCATAATTCCTTCTGATGAGTATCAGGTAACCACGATGGTCGATTTTGGGACTAAGGTTTTAGGGACTCAAAATGCAACCTTAGAACATTTATCGAACTTTAAGACAGAAATTGCCTCAGCAAGAACCTTTAGTTTTTTGCATGAACTTGAAATGCTGCTAGAAAATGGTCTCATAAAAGGCGGCGATTTAAACAATGCCATTGTTTATGTGGACAAAGAAATTTCGGAAAGTACCATGAAAAAGCTTGAAAAAGCTTTTAATAAAAAGAAATTATCCATCAAGCCAAACGGAATTCTCGATAATTTAACCTTACACTACCCAAACGAGGCTGCGCGTCATAAATTGTTAGACGTTATTGGCGATTTAGCTTTAGCAGGAACCCGTATTCAAGGTAAAGTAATTGCCAATAAACCTGGACATTACGTGAATACTCAGTTTGCGAAAGAATTATCAAAAATCATCAAATTAGAAAAGCGCAATAAAGTACCTACTTACGATTTAAATCAACCTCCGTTGATGGATATTCATAAAATCATGGAAGTGCTACCACATAGACCTCCATTTTTATTTATAGATCGAATTTTAGAATTATCAAATACACATGTCGTGGGTATGAAAAACGTAACCATGAATGAGGATTTTTTTGTAGGTCACTTTCCTGGAGCTCCAGTAATGCCCGGAGTACTTCAAGTGGAAGCTATGGCTCAAACAGGAGGTGTTTTGGTATTAAGTACCGTTCCTGATCCAGAAAATTATCTAACATTTTTTATGAAGATTGATAATGTTAAATTTAAACAAAAAGTACTTCCAGGAGATACTTTAATATTTCATTGTAGCCTAATCACCCCAATCCGCCGGGGTATTTGTCACATGCAAGCTTACGCGTATGCTAATAATAAGCTGGTATGTGAAGCAGAATTAATGGCGCAAATAGTTAAAACAAAATAGCATGAATCAACCACTCGCATACATTCACCCTGGAGCTAAAATTGCCAAAAATGTAGTCGTTGAACCCTTTACCACTATCCATAATAACGTCATAATAGGCGATGGTACATGGATAGGTTCTAACGTAACCATTATGGAAGGGGCTAGAATTGGTAAAAATTGCAATATTTTTCCAGGTGCAGTTATTTCAGCATCACCTCAAGATCTAAAATATGAAGGCGAGGAAACCACTGTAATTATTGGTGATGGTACCACAATTAGAGAATGCGCTACTATCCACAAAGGAACTTCTGATCGTATGAAAACGGTCATCGGAAAAAATTGCTTAATTATGGCATATTGCCATGTGGCCCATGATTGTCTGGTAGGTGATAATTGTATTTTTTCTAATAATTCAACCTTAGCAGGTCACGTAACTATTGGCGATAATGTTATTTTGGCGGGTTTAGTCGCTGTGCATCAATTTGTATCTATTGGGCAGCATGCCTTTGTTACGGGAGGTTCTTTAGTGCGTAAAGATGTGCCGCCTTATGTAAAAGCGGCTAGAGAGCCACTTTCTTATGTTGGTATTAACTCAGTTGGACTAAGAAGACGAGGTTTTACTTCTGATAAAATCAGAGAAATTCAAAATATTTATAGAATTCTATATCAAAAAAATTACAATAACTCACAAGCAGTACAAATTATTGAAGCTGAAATGGAAGCCACGCCAGAGCGTGACGAAATTCTTCAGTTTATAAGAGACTCACAAAGAGGGATTATGAAAGGGTATTTTAGCACGAACTGAAATAATTGAAAATGTAAAATTGAAAATAATTGACGCAAAGAGAAAAAAGCTAAAATTTAAAAGTCAAAATCAGAAATACGAAAATAGAAATTAGAAAGATGAAAAATTTATTAAAAACGGTCATCACTAATTAGGGAAGTTCAAATTAGAAATGTAAAAGTTAAAAAAAGGTTTCTCATTTGATTTGTTTAGGAGACGAATACTAAATAGTTTTTTTAAACCAACATCGGTCAACGAACAACTATCAAGGTTTAAGTTTTCAATTTACAACTTATAATTTTTATTTTTATCAACCTTAAGCCTTGAGCTTCAAACTTTTTAAACCAATAAACAAACAGCCAAATAACCAAACAACCACTAACTAAAAACAAATATGGCATCAACATCAGATATTAGAAAAGGTTTATGTATTCGTTATAATAATGATATTTTTAAAATCATCGAATTTTTACACGTAAAACCTGGCAAAGGTCCAGCTTTTGTGCGTACAAAACTGCGGAGTCTTACCACAGGTAGAGTATTGGATAATACTTTTTCCGGTGGTAGTAAAATTGAAGACGTTAGGGTAGAAACGCGCTCTTATCAATATTTATATCCTGAGGGAGAAATATATCATTTTATGAATACGGACGACTATAACCAAATTACCTTAGCAGAGAGCGCTTTAGACGCTCCTAATTTATTAAAAGAAGGTACTATTGTAACTGTACTCTTTAATACAGAAGATGCTATGCCATTATCTGTGGATATGCCAGCAAGTATTGTGTTAGAAGTAACCTATACAGAACCAGGGGTAAAAGGAAACACAGCAACCAACGCCACAAAACCAGCAAAAGTAGAAACAGGAGCCGAAGTCAACGTTCCTTTATTCATAAACGAAGGTGATAAAATTAAAATAGATACC
>Ga0105052_10007775_pt1 | contig 10361 bp, 11 predicted proteins | sample FRY03_FD_78094 | JGI IMG/M metagenome (GOLD analysis project Ga0105052, IMG submission 78094) | Freshwater microbial communities from Lake Fryxell liftoff mats and glacier meltwater in Antarctica - FRY-03 | ecosystem: Environmental > Aquatic > Freshwater > Ice > Glacier meltwater ... | reverse complement strand
TCCGCGCGGGCCTTGGCTGCTGCCTCGGCGCGGGCCTTCGCCTCAGATTCGTGGCGTGCGCGGTTCTCAGCGGCAGCGCGGGCCTTCGTCTCCGCCTCGAAACGGGCCTTCACCGCGGACTCCTCGCGAGCCTTCGCTTCGGCCGCCTGGCGTGCACGGCTCTCGCCGTCGGCGCGGGCCTTGGCCTCAGACTCGTGGCGTGCGCGGCTCTCAGCGGCGGCGTGGGCCTTCGTCTCGGCCTCGAACCGGGCCTTCGACACGGACTCCTCGCGAGCCTTCGCTTCGGCCACCTGGCGTGCACGGCTCTCGCCGTCGGCGCGGGCCTTGGCCTCAGACTCGGCGCGCGCCTTCGCCTCAGACTCGTGGCGGGCGCGGCTCTCCGCCGCAGCGCGCATCTTCGTCTCGGCCTCAACTCGGGCCGCGGACTCAACCCGCGCCTTCGCCTCGGACTGCGCCAACGCGTTGACCTCAGACTCGTGGCGTGCGCGGCTGTCCGCGGCAGCGCGCATCTTCAACTCAGCCTCGGCGCGCGCAGCGGACTCAACCCGCACCCGCGCTTCGGTCTCGGCCAGGGCTCTCATCTCGGCTGCGGCACGCGCCGCTGAATCAGTACGCGCCCGGGCCTGAGCGTCAACCAGCGCTTGTGCCTCGGCATTGCGACGCGAGCGAGTCTCGCCTTCTAGCCGAGCCGTCATCTCGGCCGCCGTGCGTGCCCGAGCCTCGGCTTCCTGCCGCGCACGAGCTTCAGTTTGGCTCCGCACCCGGGCCTCAGCGACGTCCCGGGCCTGCTGCGCTTCAGCGTGCCGCGCGTTTGCCTCGGCGTCGGCGCGGCCTCGAGCCTCAGCCTCCTGCCCCACGACGCGCTGGGCTTCGGCAGCCCGAACCTCTTCCTCGCGCCGCGCACGTGCTCCGCGTCGGCCAGTATTGCCGCGGTCATCGCTACCACCCGCGACCGCAGCCGGACGTCCATCCGGCGTCACCGCGGCCACCCGATGCTCATCGCGCGCGGCGCCAGCTCGCCGGTCCTCACGAGCCGGCCGCGATGGCGGTGCCGCCGCGACACGCAGGCGGTCCCCCGAGCGAGCGACATCCCGGGGCGAGACGGCATAGACACGCGTGTCCCGCTGGCCGATGCCCTCGGTTCGCATGTAGCGCCAGCCATTCGCGCGAGCCGGCTGCCCGTTCCGCCGAGCGGGCGCCCAACCGACGTAGGTCGTGCTGGTCACCCACACGACGCTGTATGTCGTCCGCGTGCGGGTCGGGACCCAGATCCACGCGCCATCCCATTCCCAGGAGCCACGACCGCTGGTCACACGGTCGAGGCGGCTCGCGCCAACCCACACGGCGCCCGCGCCCTGGTCGTCCCAGTAGCCATCGCGGTAGGGCTCCCAGCGCGGGTCGGTCGGTCGGCAGACGATCCCAAGCGTGTTGTGCTCAAACCACTCGACGTCGCCGCCGAGGGCAGAGCCGTAGTAGTCGTCATAATCGTCAAAATCCGAGGAGTCGTCGTAGTTGTCGAAGCTGTTATACTCGTCGTAGCCCGCGGCGACGCCGTCGCCTGTGCCTTGATAGTCATCGAATGCCTCATCGGCGTAGTCGTCATCATAGTCGTCCACCTCGGTCGCGGCGGCCGCCACGCGCTCGCTCGTGGCGACAGGCCTCTGAGCCACGACCGGCGCCAGCTTCGGGCGCACTACAGGCCGAGGCGCCACATCCTGAGACCCCGTGAGCTCGACATTGAGGCCGGCCAGATCGTCGAGGGCCACATCGCTCCCTGGCGCGACCTCGCCGTCGTCGTAGGCAACGGCACCCGTCTCCCACTCGAACGACCGCGGAGCCGTAGGAACCTGACCGGCGATGAGTGCGCTCTCAAGCGGGCTCGCGGTACCCGGAGCGGATAGGTTGTCCGCGCCGCCACAAGCCGCGATGCCGAGCCCCACAGCCGCCAACGAACACCAGCGGGCCAGGCCCTTCATTCCGGTCATCCCCCGTCCTCCATCCAACTTGCGCATTCTGAGTCTCATCGCCGCCTCCCCGTTCGTGGTGTACGAAGAGACCATGCCGCCAGGAGACGCGCCGTTAAACGCGGACGGCCCGGTTAAGTGCCAAATATTCCAAATGATATCAAACGCATAACTCATACACGTGCATTTGTTACAATCTGTCTACAACCAGGTCACAGGCCGCTTACAACCCTGCCAAGCCAACCCTGCCCGAGACCGCCGAACGCGCAACGGCCCAAGGACCGCATCCAACGTGTGCGGTCCTTGGGCCGGCCGAATCAACGCCCGAGAGGGGGTCATCAAATCGCCCCCACGCGCTCGCGCTCGAAAAGAACCAGAGCGCGCGGCGCGACCCCCACGGCCCTACCGAGGAGCCGCGATATCCGCGTCTGCCCACTGATATTGCTCGCGGAGGGCGTAGCCGCCGCGGTTGAGTTGGGTGACGGTCACGCGCGCTAGGTAGTTGCGACGGCGATACTCAACGAGGCGCTGGCGAAACGGAGCTGCGGCCAACCACACGGTCGCGATCTCGCCTCCAACGCGGTCTGGCGTCCCTAGGGTCGCCGCGAGCGTCGCAGCCTGTGCCCCAAACCACGCATTGGCCACCGCCGCGGCGGCGTTGCGGCGGCTGACATCATAGGCGACGAGGCGACCCGCGGCGTCACTGTGGAGGTCAACCTCATAGGCGATGCTTTCATCAGCGAGCTTAAGATCCACGCAACGAAGCAACGAAGCAGCGACCCGCCACGCGCCAGCTCGCAACTCCTGGCGTGCGCGCGGGCCCACAGGCCAGCCTCTTCACATGTAGTCGTCCCGAGCTCAAAACCGTGAGCAGGCATCGCCTCTGCCGGGGCCGCGGCCGCGTTCTGCGTCAGGAGCGTCACTTGACGCTGCTCTTCGAGCTCGGCCCCGTTCACGTCATTGAGGCCAAGGGGACACCCAGGGATGCCGGTGAGGATCGCGAGCAGCGGCCTTCCCCATGACGTGTGTGCGATCGCGACGAAGGCGCCAAAGGCGACAATGACCCCCACCGAGATACGCCACATCCAGCGCAGAAAACGTTTATCAGGGACGGTCGGCGTGGAGGCATTCGATTCAATCGATGTGGACATGGGCAACCTCTTGGTTTGGCGTTGATTTTCTAGGTAGGCGGTAGCTCCCGCCGGACAGAATCCGGGCGGGAGCCGTCACATGATCACTGGGCGCAGTCGTCCAGTGTGAGGCCAGCCTCGTTGGGCTGCTCCAGGATGTCCGCCTCGAGCGAGAGGAGGGCGGCCGCGGTGGCGTTGAGCTCGGCCTCCGTCAGGACACCGACCTCTGGCGCAGCCAGAGGCGATACGAGCGACACGACGTCCGCGATAAGGGCGTCGAAATTGCCCTTGGAGATCGCGAGGCCTGTGTGGGTCGTCTTCATGTCGCGACACGCCGCGCCGAGCGAATCCATCGAGCCCGCATACGTGACGCCCGCACATCCGAAGAGCTCCTGCACTTGAATCGCGAGGCACTCCCCGGTGTGGTTGAGGCGTTCGGCCCCAAGGGTCAGAAAATGCTGATTGATCTTGCAGTTACCCGCGAAGGTCCCGACGAGGGTCGCGGGGTCGGCCGCGTTCGCCTTATTGTAGACGACCGATGCCACCGCGGCTGCGCCACCAGCGCGTTCACAGGGGCTCTGCGCGACCATCGTGTCTGACATTGAGGTGTCGGGCATCGTGGTGTCAGGCGTCGCGGTATCTGGGGCCGCGGTGTCCTGCATCACGGTCGTATCGGTCTTGGCCGGTGGGTCGTCGCCCCCACAGCCGGCGCTTGCGGCGCTGAATGCGACCGCGACAATCCGCGCCAATGCGCCCGCAGTGAAAATCCGCATGTTCGTGACTCCTAGGTGTTCTCGCCATAATAGGCGGAGTTGGTGAAACTTCAGGGACCACGGCGAACCCTCGACCTTGCTGTGTGCGCGGTGAAGACATCCTCGGATCACCGGCCTCGCGACAAAATTGCCGAGGACGTGCCATGACGTTTGCTTCCCGCCCGTGCCGTGCGTATTGAGGCGTCTTACTCGCGACGCCACCGCCCCTTGGGGTCGGACGCTGTCATCTCGCGATCGGACGAAGGACCATGCGTGAGCCGGATAGGATCCTCTCAGCCAGTGGCAGACACACAGGCGCTTGACGCCGCGAACATCGAAGGCATCCAAGCGGGCGACCGCGAGGCCCTCGGCGCTCTCTATGATCGACACGCGGGGCTGCTCACGGCGCTAGGTCTGCGTATCATCGCGGACCTAGAGATCGTGAGCGACATCCTGCACGACGTCTTTATCGAGGTCTGGGAAAAGGCGTCCACCTATGATGAGGCGCGCGCCCGTGTCCGGACCTGGCTGGCGCTGCGTATGCGTTCGCGTTGCCTCGACCGACTGCGCTCGGCCGCGCACAAACGGCGCACACAGGTCAGCGAGGAACGATTCGAGCGGGTCGTGCAGTCCGACGCTGAACGGCGGGGCAACGACGCTCACGACCCCGTCGACCGGGAACGCGCCGTCAAGGCCATCGCGCACCTGAGCCCCGAACAAAGATCCGTCATAGAGTGCCTCTTCTTTCAAGGACTTACCTCATCCGAGGCGGCAATCGCATTAAATCTTTCGATCGGTACGGTCAAGTCGCGCGTAAGATTAGCCATGGCGCGGCTCCGCGACGCGCTCGGAGTAAGTGGCGATGTCTAGCTCACAAAAACACAGGAAAAATTCCAAGTTGTTCGATCTGACCGACTCAGCTTTAGACGAACTCGTGCTCGAGGAGGGCGAGCTCGATTTGGTCGTCGACCACATCGTGGACACGCTCCAGCCGGCCTCGCCGCCTGCGGCTGTGCGGAACCGCCTCATGCGGTCGATCGCCGGCCCGTCACGCCTCCTGCGTTTCGCCGCGAAGATCGCAGAAATGGCTGATATCACAATAGAAGCTGCGCGTGGCTGGCTACAACGCCTAGACGACACCCCTCTGTGGGAAGGCGGCGTCCTACCCGGCGTCGAGACCGTCTGGATTGAGGGTGGGCCTGCGGCCGCGTGCGCGATTCGCGGGTTCGTGAGGATCGCACCCGGTCACTCGTTTCCGCCGCATCGCCACCTGGGACACGAGACGACCCTCGTTCTCGAGGGCGAGTACCATGACTCGGACGGCGAAGCCCATGGGCCGGGGGCCGTCCTCGTGCGTGACCTCGACAGCGAGCATGCGTATAGCGCTGGCGAAGGGACCACGCATCTGTTGATGTTCAACGTCGTCTTCGAGGGGATCGCCATCGGCGACATGGTCGTCCGGCATCGCGACGACGTATAGAACGCTGCGGGTCCAGATGCCATTCGCGCGCGGATGGCAAGAAGAACTAGAAGTATCAGGACATTATCCTAAAATACCGAGTTCACGCATCCGCTGCCGGAAGGCACGAAGCGACAGCTGAAGGGCCGCAGTAGCGACAGCTTGGTCGCCCCCCACGTCGGCGAGGGCGTCACTGACCATCTCAAAAGTCAGGCCCGCCGCGCGCTTGAGGTTTGGGAACCTATCGATGATTCTGATAGAGCGTGTTCGCGGCCACGCCCAAGGCCCAGGCAGTCGGCCGGACCTCCCAGCGGTTGGCCCGGAGCGCGTCAAGGACGACCTCTTCCGAGAGGATATCCGGGCTGGAGGTCGGCGGCTCGGTTGGGACCGGCACTGACGCGCGGGGCAATGGCGGCGGCTCTCGGGAGGGCGGTACCGCCGCGCCCGGATCAAAATCGAGGTGGCTTAGCAAGCCGGTCGACATGCGATACTCGGGCAGGCCACGGTTCGCGATCACCAATGAGCTCGCGAACGTCTTTAGCTGCCGGACATTGCCCGGCCAAATGCTGAGCAAGACCTGGGCCATGAGGGTCGGCGGGAACCACGGGGACCGGGCCCTCAGGCGCGCGTCTTGGCCGGTCTTTTCGAGGGCATCGCGCATAAACGCGAAAAATAGCGCGACGATGTCCGCCCGGCGGGCGCGCAGCGGCGGAATGGTGATGTGGTATTGCCCCAGGCGATGAAAGAGAGGCGCCTTAAAGCGGCCTTCCTGCATCGCGAGATCGAGATCCGCGTCGGTCGCGGCGATGACACGGACGTTGAGTTTAAGGGCCGTCGACGAGCCCACCCGAAGAATCTCACCCGTCTCCAGTGCGCGCAGGAGTTTGACCTGCAGCTCAGTGGAGCACTCGCCGATCTCGTCGAGCAGGAGGGTGCCGCCCTCTGCGGCCTGAAAGTAGCCACGACTGTCGGCCTTCGCGCCCGTGAATGCCCCGCGAAGGTGGCCGAAGAGCTCGGCCGCGGCCGTGGACTCAGGGACGGCGGCCATGTTGACCGCGACGAACGCGCCCGGCCTTTCGCTGAGCGCGTGCAGGGCCCGCGCGACGAGCTCTTTTCCCACGCCGGTCTCGCCTCGAACCAGGACCGGCACGTTTAGATCCGCGACGCGACGGATCTAAACGTGCACCTCGCGGATCGCCTCGCTGGAGCCCAGAAAGCCAATCTGATCCTGGACCTCCCGGCCCCCCGCGCGGCCGTGAAGGACCAACACGACGCTCTGGCAGAAGAAGACTACGACGCCCCGGCGAATGGCCGCCATTGGCATCCCGCGTGTGCCCGCGAGGGTGACGCCGTCGACCTCGACCGCGGCCCGTCCACTCCACGTGAGCTCAATCGTATCGCCGACCCTCTCGATGAGGAGGGGGTCGCGGCTCACACTTCCAGTGGCGAGCGGCGCACCAGTAGCGACCCCAGGCTCGGAGAAGGCAGGCTCAAATCGATTGACCTAAAAGCGCCACGCTTCATCCTCTCCAAGGACGTACTCCTCGCCGATTTGTGCCGCGTCTGGATGAAAGGCGATGAGACAGACGAGGTCCAGACCGCGCTCCGGCGCGCGGGGAGCCACCGACGGAAACTCCGTGGTGCTTCCTAGCTCGACCTCAATGGGATGGCGTCTCGTCATGAACTCTCAGATGGAGCCGCGGGAACTCACTCGACCAAATCGGGGTGGGTGAGTGTCCGGGCTTTGTCGCGGCCAAATGTTCGCACACCAGTCTTGGCGACGGAACACGGCCACGACAACGCGACCGCCGACAATTCATCGCCGCAGCGGCCACCGTCGCCAATGGCGGTCCGCCTCCGGTCCGTCGCGAAGCTGAACGCTTTTGTCGGGTCGCGCATTGTGCTAGCGCTCTGGCGTGAATGAGACCCTGACCGGCACGCGCGCCATCGCCCCCATGGGACCAAAGTTCCGACGGATTGCCGTCGCGCTCGCGATCGCCCTCGGCCTGAGCTTCGGCTATCGGGCCCTCGTCGGCGGGTTTCCGGCCGTCCTGACCGCGCCCGAAGTGGATGCCCTCGAGGGAGGCGTCGTGCTAGCTGAGGCGCTGACCGGCCCCCAAAGTGGTGGCGGCATCAGAGCCAAGCTCCAAGACGGATTCGTGGTCTCGCACCACGCCCCAAGGGCTTCCGGGCTCGCAGCAAACGATGACGTCCGGCGAAACGTCACGGTCCCTCCCGTACCGCGTTGGATCGCGGCGCTCGGCGTCAGCGTCCTGCCCTCCCCCGACACGACCTCCAACGCCCTCCGCGCAGGCCTCGCTGCGACCCTCATCGTCGCCTTCGCCTTGTTCGCGCTCTTGCTCCACTTCGGCCTAGCCAGGGGGCTCGCGCTCTGTCTGCTCTTCGGCACCATCCCCGAGGCCCGAGACGCCCTCGTCGGGTTCGGCTACGGAGCGGCGGCCGTTCTCTCGACGACCCTCCTGCTCATCGGCTTCGATAAGCTCGCATGGGGCTCGCGACCCCAAAATCGCGGCATCCTTTGGGCGACGGGCATCCTCGTCATCATCGGCCTGACCCTCGCGCTCGGGACCCATCCCTTCATGTGTTTCGCGCTCTTGGCCGTCTTCTTCGTCCTGCCGTTCGCCCGTCGCACCACCCCAAGCGCTACGGGTACCAACACCCCTGGCCTCGTAGCTCTGCCACCCGTGCCCCTGTCCCTCGTCGCGTGGCCGATCCTCGCCCTCGTCGGGCTCGTCCTCATCTGGCCGACCCTTTGGACCGGCACCGGCAAAAAGCTCATCGCCTACCTCCTCGAATCCGGCTTCTTCCAAAACCCACCGCATGCCTCGCTAGCTGCCATGGTCGACCCCTCGGGCCAACGCTCGGGACAGGGCATCGCGGCCATCGTCCAGACCATCGCGTGGATGCCTATTCCGCTCCTCGCCCTCGCGGTCGTCGGCGCCTTCACGAGCCGCCGCCACGCGGCCGTCGCGCTGCCATTACTCGCAGCCGTTGTGCTTGGTGGACTGCTGGACGGCGGGATCAATGGCGCCCGCCTCAGCTTGTGGCCCTTTATCTGGATTCCGACCCTGTGGTGCGCTGCCGGCGGCGTCGACCGCCTCATGAGCGCAAATTTGCCATCCTGGGCGCCTCAAACGTTGCGTGGGCCCGTCTCGCGCGTCGCCCTGCCCTTGTGCCTCGTCGCGGCCCTCCTTGAGGTCACAGGCGTGCGGGACGCGATGCGCGGCCGCACCTCGGTCGAGCTGGACTTCGGCGTCCCCCTCGCGCTCCTAGACGCCCGGCACGACGTCAACCCGACGACCAATCCAGCGCAGTTCATCCCGGCCTTCAAGGCGATCGCGGACCACTTCGAGTGGGGGATGGGCTTCGAGCCCAACGGATGGCGCTTCTCGCAGGGTAATGCCGCGCCGGCGGCCGGTATGCTCTGGAGTTTCAACGGGATCTATACGGCCATCGACATCGGCGACATGGCAACACCAACACCCTGAGCGATAGCCAACGGGTGCGGCTCCTCTGGGACGGCGGTCGCGCCCGATAGATGCTCTCCAGTGGCGAGCTGTCGTCGTCGCAGAGGAGCCGCACCCCTGCTTAGGCCCCGGACACAAAAACGCGGCCCTAGCCCTAAGGCCGAGACCGCGTCTTTTATTTGCACCACAAATCAGTGTCGCGCGACCTCCTACCGAAGGAGACCGACCTTACGCCGGCGCATGACCAAGAGCAGAGCCCCGGCCAACGCCAGCCACGCTGCCGTCCCTTGGCCCGTGCCACAGCCGCCGGAGCCGGTCACAGTGTACCACCCGAGGTCCGACGGCACATCGTTGTCGTCGCCTGGGAAGAGGGGGTCCCGCTCGCCGTTGTCGACGCGGCCGTTGAGGTCCGTGTCCTCGACACCATCCGAGACGCCGCCGTCATCCGTATCCCGATCCAATGGATCGGTCTTCGTCGTGGGGTCGGCGTCGGGCACGAAGGTCTCGATGTCTGTGCCACCAAAGGGGATGCCGCCGGCGCTCACACCCGCTGGGATCGGCTCAGTGACGCCCATCTCGGTCCCGTCTTGCAGCCCATCGCCGTCTGTATCGGGGTTATTGGGGTCCGTCTCGCCGAGCCCTGGAGTGCCGGTCGTGCCGAGGGTCGCGGTCCACTTGCCGTCATGATTGGCATCTTCAGCCCCGTCGGACAGGCCGTCATCGTCGGTGTCGGCGTCGAGCGGATTGGTCGTCGTCGTCGGATCTGCATCCGGAATAAAGACCGCGGGATCCGTGCCACCAAAGGCGAAGCCATTCTCGTTCGCGCCAGCTGGGACGCCCTCGGTCATGCCGAGCTCGGTCCCGTCCTGGACCCCGTCGCCGTCCGTGTCGGGATCCGTCGGGTCGAGGCCAAGCTCGCGCTCGCGGCCGTCGCTCAGCCCGTCGTCGTCGGTGTCTGCGTCGAGAGGATTGCTGTCATGACCGTCGACAATCCACGGATTCCCACCCGAGATCTCGTCGCCGTCATCAATGCCGTCGCCGTCCGTGTCGGGATCGAGCGGGTCAGTTCCGATAATGATTTCCACGCCATCGGGGAGGCCATCGCCGTCGAGGTCACCGACATCCAAGACCACCGTCGCGGTCGACGTCTGACCGAAGGGATCCGAGATGGTGTAGGTAAACACATCCTCACCGACGTAGGTGGGGTTGGGCATGTAGGTCAACGTCCCGTCGGTATTGATGATGACCGCACCATGCTGCGGCGCCGTCACCGCGACGATGCGCAGGGGCTCACCGTCAGGCTCCTCGTCGTTGGTGAGGACATCAAGGATGGTCGCCTCGAGCTGGGTCACTACCCAAGCATCGTCGCGCGCGATAGGCCGGGCGTTGGCGCCCAGCGTCACGAAGACTGTGACGACCGACGTCGAGGTCTCGCCATCGGGATCGGTCACGACGACCTCAAAGGTGTCCTCGCCGACGAACCCTGCATCCGGCGTGTAAGTAATAAGACCATCATCACCAAGGGTCGCCGTGCCATTGCTAGGTTGGCCGACAGAGCTGACGGTCAC
>Ga0105052_10007770_pt1 | contig 10368 bp, 9 predicted proteins | sample FRY03_FD_78094 | JGI IMG/M metagenome (GOLD analysis project Ga0105052, IMG submission 78094) | Freshwater microbial communities from Lake Fryxell liftoff mats and glacier meltwater in Antarctica - FRY-03 | ecosystem: Environmental > Aquatic > Freshwater > Ice > Glacier meltwater ... | reverse complement strand
TAAATATATATATGAATATACATATGTATATATAAACACATATATGTTTATACAGAAGATCTGTATAATACACATACATATGAATATCAGTGTGGGCAAAGTGTGTGACATAAATAGAAGGGCAAAATGTATATCTTCTAGTTCCAGCAAATTGCCTTGCGTCTCAACACTTCAGTGCCAATCCTTCTGCTGTAATCCGATCAAGGTCCACATTTAGGAGTGTTTCAACAAAGTCTTTCTGCTGCTTCTTCTGCCTCGCATCTTCATCCATCGCCTCGTGGAGTTGACGCCTGAGCTCTTTCTCAACTTCTGCCTCCAAGGACAAATGAAAGCTCTCCGAAATATTATGTTGCGAATTTTCTGCATCCTCCTGTCGTTCTGCGTCTTCGAATTGTGACTCGCCGAAATCAAAAATGCTTCCGCCCTCGCTAGGCGGAGAGTACGTCATTTGCAGCCCATAAGAAAGAACTTTCTGCTGGTCTCTCTTGAGGATTGAAATTTGGGTAAGGGCAATTGGCATCATCTGGGGTGATGCAAACGAGACATTCGCGGGATAGTCCATCACTTCATATTCACGGTATGAAGCGATGGATTCGGTTTCGTTACACTCAACCGGTGCTGGTATGCCAGACACGTTCAGCACTAGATCTGGACCTCCAGACTTGAATGGCAGGCTTTGATGAACTAACGAAAGAATTGAATTGGTAGGGTGCACCCAGGAGAGTGCTTGCATCTCTCCGTTGATGTAGTAGTGTTTTCCCTTTTTGCTGTCATATTTCATTTCCCATCCCGCAGCCAGATCTTCGTCGCACATATCCTCAACCTCTTCCTGCATCTTCGTTGCCTGCACATGCTCATTTGTACTGGCGGGCAAGTTTGTCGTCTCATTGCCTGAGTGTTGGTCCAATAGTTGGCGCGGCGTGGCGCGTGCTGATCTTGGCGTGGCGCTCGTTGACCTCGGCGTGGCGCTTTTCAAAAGCACAGGCGTAGCATTTGGCGCTCTGGTTGCACCCATTGTTGGAGGGTATATTTCTTTTGGCGACGTTAATAAACGCGTCAAGAGGATCGGAGCAGGAATTGCCAGCAGCAGTGGGCTTTCAGTTGTGGCATGCTGTGTAGCCAGAGGCATGGAGGCACTGCGCAAGGCGCTGCGCAAGACACTGCGCAAGACAACTGGAAAAGTGGGGCTACGAGGAGACATAGTGCTCGATAGAACTTCGCCAGTCGTATTAACCAGCGGAAAATCATCTTGTGGCGATGACAGTGATGCAGCCCCTGCTTCCACAGGCTGCGGCGCTGCGGTGCGAGTAGCACGCGACGCATCATGCCTGTGCGCTGGATAGTGTCCTCCTCCAATGTCCAATGGAAATACTTGTGACCCACCGTCCATATAGAGAGACACTAATGGAAGTTCGTCGAGCTTGCTGCAGGGTGGCATGGGCGGACCCGAGAAATTCATGGTTGCACCTGATTCTGACATGGAGACGGCAGTGTCGCGATGCATGTTCAGCAAAGGCAGCGAATTTTGTGAATTGATGCATTCAGCTGCAAACGGACGCCCGGGCATCGCATTTCGTTGCACTATAGGTTTTGGGTCTTTCTTGATAGCGACAGGGGTGCGAATTGACTCTTTTTCATATTTCTCGACAGACTGTGCATTCTCCTTCTGTTTCTGTTCCTGCACAGTCAGGCATTCGGGCAAATTGTCTGGCGCTCCTGTGTACATTCTCAAGTCCCGGCTCTTGTCATCAGGCCAAGGAGATTTGTCAGATTGGATCGTCGAGTGATTCGCTGCTGCTTCTCTGGCTTGGCGCCGGATGCGATCAGAAACCACAGTAACGATAGGATGGTCCTCGCGATTGCTCCTGCACTCCATGATATACCGCCGCATCGCGTTGTTTTTCTCGCAGAATTGCGACACAGCTGCCCGGTCAGATTCTTCTGTTTTGGCTTTTGTCGTGCGCCCCTCATGCCAGAATTCGCAAATTTTTGCGTTTTGGCCCGAGGCAGCTAGAATAAGGTCGTTCTCGTCATTGCCTTCGTATGCAGCCTTCTTCTTTGTCTCGGCCGCAGTGGGAGCCACACTGCGCGTCACAGCCTGGGGGCGGTTGCGCTTGTCCAACTGCACATCAGCGGCACACTCGAGCGCCTGGAGGAGTGCCAGCGCTGCCGAGGCTCGCGACAGCACGGACACTTCCCGTCCTTCCAGGCCGTTGACCTGCCACATGAATGAAAGGTCAAAAGAGATATTCGCTGACACACACCATGTGCACATGCAGGTGCGCAGTCAAAAGGAATCAGCTATAGCTAACACACACAGGTTGTGTGGCACGAATACGTATCTCTCACACAGGTTGTGTGGCACGAATACGTATCTATCACCGTCCTTGTCAATTCCCTTATCAGCAAGTCTCTCTCCACCATCATGGCCCTGGGCAAAGTATGGTTACAAATTGCCCGCCCAAGAATGGACTAATCGCACTGTGGCCGGACACGCGTGTAGTAAAATGTAAATATTCTATTTCACAAAAACAAAATAGATTCAATGATAATTGTCATTGGTACAATATTTACTCATTTTGACAGAAAAATATTTAATAGGCTTTTATAGACTAGAATATCTGTACTCAGTAATCTCAGTAATTTATACAGGGCTACATTTCAATTCTAAAAAGTGGACACTCGTCCTTTCCAAGGTAGTCCAGAGTGCAATTGTTCCATCCGAACGCCTACGTCTTCGGTTCGTGCGACAAAAATTCTCTTTTCTCAATTTCCCACAACCGTTGTCCCCAGTTGAAAGTGAATAAATAATAATCTTTTTTTTAAAAAAATAGAGTGCGTGTCGTGAAAAAGAAAGAAAGACTTGGGGTAGCGGATTCCGTCCATGCCCGGTTGAATCATTTCCTATGCATTCCAATGATTTCCTATCATTGGAATTTCATACGCACCTATCTTCTTAGATTTGGGCAGTTATACTTCCCTATTCACATGTCCGGGCCAATACTACATCAATGAAATCATGAAACTGACAACAAGAAAGTGAATAAATAAATAATAATAACAATAATAGACAAACAATAGGATAACAATAAATAGAGGAATACAATAAAAAAAGTCAAATACAATGCAAAAAAAAGATTAAAAAATGAAGTAACATTTAAAAAAATGATAATTAGAATACATGTACTGTGAATACATATGTGAGAATATAAGTACACATATACATATACATATACATGTATATATGTAAATATGTACAGATATGTACATATATACGTATCATACACTTTAAATAAACAAGTTAAGTGATTACTAATGTACATACATATATATCATGACACATGACTGAAGTAGATCTCACCATCATCATCATATAATACAGAATTCCAATCTTCCCGGTCCTCTCTCTGAATCTCTCTTCGTCTCTATTTACTATCTAGTTCCTTCCCGGGCCTTTCTTTCTATCATTCGTGGGTGGTGAATACCCAACTTAATCACTGGACTAAGTGTGTGGTGAACACCTGATTATTCACTTACTAGTAGGACCAAAAAAACTGCCCCAGGCCGTCGCCGACCAGGCGCGCGGTAAGCAGATTGCGGTGACCACCGCGCCCCACTCGCAGTCCGCCAGAGTTCATACGGATTATCATACAAACAACCTGTCACTCCAAAAATGTCCGGTCTGTATAACCAGTCTCGCACAAGAAAAACATACAATCCATGTACATCAGACATAGTGGCGCACGCGGTTGTTCACCCCAAACGGAAGTTGAACGAAAAGTCCGTGGCCCTGTTGAGTTCAAACTTGTTCAGTGTGTTTTGTTTGTAAGTGTTACATGTTTCCTATTGTGTATTTTGTTGTGTTGTCTTTTGTTGATTTTGTGTGTATACGCGCGACTCCATTGCGGAAGTGCCCAAGGGCCGCTTATAAGTGGTGCGCCGTCACAGTAATAGGGTGGCCAGGAAGTGCCAGATTTTTAGGACTTTAGTCAAAGTGTATCTGTTACAATCCCACTTGAATAGGGGAGACAATGCGAGATAATGTGCCAATGTTTTTGTACATGTGAAACAGTGACCTTTCAGCGAACACGATAGGGCTCAGACGATCAACCTAGAGAGGATTTCGTTTACACATGTTCTAAACGATCAAACTCAAAATGACACATTCAACACCAAAAATTGACCTAATCCTTTTAAAACTCAGACCAATGCCTCAGTCTACTCATGGAGCATCTTTTACTATATGACACCTTTTTCATTGGTTCTCTACCAGTGATTCCACAGTCTGATTGCCTCCCTGTGCCAGCTACAACAGTCAAGCCCAACGATGAGGAATGATGGGGCGTAATTGGGTCTGTTTTTGTACTTTCAATTTCAGAATTTAACTGAATCTTGAGATTCAAGATTCAAGTGCGTTCGTTTTACCACTTGCAGCCCCCTCAAGATGACGATTTCGAGTTGTTTGTATTTGTACCAAAACTGTTTTGCGTCTTGTTGTTATTTTGCACGAAACGGAACAAAATTCAATATGACAATTAAATAACTCGAGATATTTTGGTGCTGTTGATAATATTTACCTCCTTTAAATATTAAAAAATCATGTTGTTGTGATGGAACTTGGACATCGAAAATATGTTATATTTTACAAGCTTTATGTATGCAAGTTTGCATACTCCAAAAATTTGCATCTGTGAATTCATGTCGTGACAATTATTTTTATGAATGATTCAAATACATGTTTCAACATTACCACTATTTTGGAAACAAATCATATAATTGTAAGCGCTAGGAATTTCAAAATGAGAAATTCAAGTGGTGAAATTGAAATTTACTGAGACTTAGATTAGATTTAAAACTTCGAGTCATTAACATGAAAAATCAAAAAATCCTTACAAGCATTTAATTTAAATTTGTACCAGCTCGATAATCAAACATTGATTTTCAATTATACTCTTATTTTGTTCTTATTCATAATTATTTTTTGCAATAATTTGCATGAAATGTTTTTTTTTTGGGTTTTTTTACGAAAGGAGGGAAATATGATTTCGGATGATTCACGCAGCCCTTTGGCGAGCGGATTATTGGTCAGACAAGTGGAATCCCGATGTATCTAGCCTAGGAAGTGTTCCAGAGTGTAGAAATTCTGATGTGGACAGTGTTGCGCTACGTTGTTGCGATGTCTGTTGCTCCCAATCAAATTTTGATTTTGCATATTTTCCTGACGCAATACAGGAAACAGATTCAGAAATTTCAGAAGAAAAACCCCAAAACAATCATGGATGCAGTTTTCTTGGCATCAGAAGGCCTCGAACTCTGACAAAGCTGTCTTGATAGCAACTTTCAAGGCAGTTGAAGAAGAGACTTCTGACAAAGTTGCCTTGGTAGCATCTCAAAACACGAGCTCTGGTCCTGCCGGTGGTGGTTTCTGCCGCCAATAAAAGCGTGGCATAGGTGGATGAATATACAGCGTGGCGTAAATGGATGAATATGTGGATGAATATGGATGGATATGCAGGGAAAGACAAGAGTAGAAACCATTGGTCGAGCGAAGATGAGAGGCAAGCGAGAACAGGGAAAGGCAAGAGAAGCAAACATTAACAACAAATAGGATCATGGAAAGGTGATAAAATTTAGAGCACCTGGATCAGCGAGAGAAGCATGAGTCTGAACCTGTTCCCACATCAGTCCCTGTTGATGTGGAAATAGCGTTCAAGTCCTCGACATGATGTTGGATCTCGCATTCTGCAAGGGGGGTCAGCACCTGTTCCCTGATTGGTGACTGTCACAACTTATCTCCAACCACTCCTGAGCGCGCTCGAAGGACTGCTCCCCGCGCTGCGCGTTCTCTGGGAGGTCCACCTCATTATGTACTGCCTCACCAACACGTCGTGAAAACTCGCATTCTCCAAGGACTGTCTGAACCTGTTCCGACTTCAGCCCCTGCCCTTGCCTGTCATAAAGAGCTAACATTCTCCAAGGGCTGTCTGTATTCTCTCCCAGATTGGCACCTGTTTCAGCGCGTCCTGTTGACTTGAAGTGGTGGACTACCTCTGATTTCTCCACGCCCTATGTCACCCTACTGATACCAAGCGTAGTCTGTCTCTTCACCCCAAGCCCATCCTGGTCCCAGCGCGTCAGTCAAAGATTCTGGGATGACTGCCTGGCCAACAGGTCGTGGGAGCTCTCATTCTCTATGTTCTGTCTGCATCCTGGTCGTCGTAGTCTATCCTTTCACCCCAAGCCCATCCTGGTCCCAGCGCGTCTGTCAAGGCTTCTGGGATCGCTGTCTGGTCAACAGGTTGTGGGAGCTCTCATTCTCCATGTTCTGTCTGCATCCAGGTCGCCCTCTGCCACGGATCTGTATCGTGATCTCGCATTTCGAAGGACTGTCTACTCCCTGTTCAGCGCCTGACTCAGCGCGTTGTGTTGGCTTGTTGACGGGATGACAATCCAAAACTGAAAGCAAAACCCTAGTTAAAACATTACTCAGTGGTAATCTGAAATTAAAAATTGTAGAATCCAGTTTACTACTCAATTTCTCTTGTTCTGATTTCGAGAAAATTTGCCAGGAACGTCCAAGAGAAATATCAAGAAATTCTGGCTGGATATACCAGATATTGTCGAAAATTCGAGAAATTTAAATCATAAAATGACAATAGAATGTCAAGTAACGAGGACAACAATGGATCACAAAATAATTAAAATTGTCAAAAATATTCCTAAAATGACAGACAAAATTGTGATGTATTTGTGCGCTAACGTGCATGTCAAACAACTGAATTTTGTAGGAGTTGTTGTGTCGACAATTTACAAAAAAACATCATTTCTCTGTTGGTGTATTTCTCGAAAGGAGAATAAGTCTGGTCTGAATTCTTGGTACAAAAAATTCGTACGTCAGACTATCGGTTTGGGGGCTTTTATTGGAAACACGAGCCAGATCGTTTCCGCATGACACTATGGTTTGCTGACAACTATCTCCGGATTCGAGATACATCTTATTTTAATTGTGTAGACAGGTGGGGAGGAAGTACTACGATGATGACTCGCTCACATGCAATATTACAACAATATGATGTATGGTGCGAAGATGTGTCTTGAGCAGGCCATTCTACTACACACATTTTCATTGTAATCATACAATTATTATGGATGTTATTACAGATTTGCCTTAAAAAAGTTTTTGTCGTTTGTGAAATGTGTAAACCAAAATGCCCCTTATTTGATCGTTTGATGTAATTGATGCTCGCCACAATGTCACCTTCTCAACATTGATAAAAACACTGGCACATGCCCTCTGCCCACAATAAGGCGACAGGAGAATGAGAGGGTCAGTTTTTTTGTGGGGTTTCACACTGCCACGCCGTCAACCCTACCCACACATCATGAACACATACGTGTGGTTTACAGGAATGGGGTGGTCCGTAGAATCCCACCACGGTGGCACTCAGGCTCCCGCAATGGACTCGGAGTCATTCGCATACAGAGGAAGGCAAACCAAAGAGTAACAGAACAAAAAACACATCCACACACACGCAACACTGTACATGATGTGAGAATAACACATGGAACATTACACAATAACCCCAAATGTGTCATCTATACAACTCATTGTATGTATGGTCATGTTGATGTGTAGGTGAAATGCGGGTGTTGAAACATGTAAAATTTTCTTCTACACTGTATTTTTTTGAATGTATACTATTCATCCCAAAACTCTTCTTGAGATGACAATGACTCTTTCGCTGAACATTGATTCTTTTCCGTCAAGTTCGCAAGTTTCCGCAACTTTTTCGATCTGGATCCATTCTGGGAAATTCTGGAATCTGGGCATATTCAATAAATTGTGAGACATTCAATGTGGACGAGAGGGACGAATCTTGATAAATCTTCGTAGTAATGTAAACGTGCGAAATTGCGACCTATCGCAAAGAGATTTTTTTGGTCTGTATAGGATCGTCCTAGGGGTGGCAAAGGCATGTTTTTGAGTGTATAGTAAAACTTGGAAAAGGATGAGACCCCGAAACGTTGTGATTTTATTCCCGTGAGAAACATGCTTCTAAAAGACCACCTTCCAGCGCTCCTTCTGGGGATGGTTCGGAGCAACATTCGCAGTCACAAAAAAGTGGCTGTCCAGCTGATCGGCGTGCTATAATTTCGTGAGTGTCAAGAACACGCCATTGTCTGAAGCATATATAATTTGTAGTTCACCGTTCGAATGGACAGTACCTCCCCAAAGTCCCCGCAAAACGCTGCGACAGCGCCAGTCAAAACCAGACTGATACCTCCAAGTTGGAGGTATCAGTCTGGTTTTGACTGGCGCTGTCGCTCCCACTGTTTGCCAGTGGGACCCCTAATTTCCGACGATTCCACGACAATTTGTACCAGACCCTACTCTCGGGCTGTTCCACTCTGCCTGAATCTCGACGGCAATCTCTACCCCACCGTTACAGTCCACTCGGAGTCCATGACTTTCTCAGAATTAACCGAAACCCGTGTCTAGGCCAGTAAAACATATCTCACAAGAGTTTTGGGATTCACAAGAGTTTTGGGAAACCCGTGTCTAGACAAGTAAAGCATATCTCACAAGAGTTTTGGGAGGTATGATTATAATCGGATTTTTTTTTGGTTAGCATCCACGAACTGGACTTTTCTTTTTTGTTCGTTTCGTTCGAAATCTCGTGGCCATTCGAATTGTGTTCGCAAAAGTGAGGGGCCACGAGTCACGATTGACAAAATTCATATCTACTCATATTATTAGATTAACTTTGTATAATGCTGAAAATTCATGTGGTACAAATTCTCGGAACCGTGACCACTCGTCATTGAAATGTCTACACACCTGATTATCCTCTGCAAACGGCATTGTTTTAGGTGATAAAACGAAGTGTCGCACCACGTCATCAACCTAGCAATATCAACATGGCCGTCGCGTCCGAATACGGCACGAAGCAGTTCATCGGCGCAACTGCTACCAAGGTCTGCCCGTCTCTGTGCCCTTGGCCGCGCGCATGCCACTGCCCTCCGTTTTTTGGGTGCTTCTGCATGCGAACGCAAGGCTCGCGCGATGGCTTGCGAGCGTGATCTTGTGCCGTCGGATGGGTCAGTGACACAAGGACTCCTTTTGCGCAGTACCTTGCCCGGTATGGTGAGTCTGCGGCGCTCCTCGAGGATCCTTCGTGGACCAAAGATGAAGCCAAGGCCGATAAGGGTATTGACCTACTTTGACTACACTAACTTTTCTCACCCCCCCCCCTCATCGGTCCTCCATCTCCCGACTTTGAGAGCCACTTGCACTCATTTGCCGCTGCCTGTTCTGTTCACAGTGGCCGCGTGCCCTGCTTACACGCAAAAGTTTGTCGCTTTCGTGAGCAGTCGCGAGTGCCATCCTCGACTGGGGTATGGCCAGCGGTGCCACCAACTTTTCGCACGTTTTCCAGCCGCTTGGCACCGTTGGCGTGAGGCACGGTCTCACTGGCCAGCTCCACAACCAGCTGTTCACCTTTGGCCCTGACGGCCAACCCGAGTACAAGTTCAAGAGCGGCGAGCTGTTGCGTGGAGAGACCGACGGCTCTTCGTACCCCAACGGCGGCCTGCGCAGTAAGTAAAATCACAACTTTTCAGGAGATTCTAGTGTGCCTTGATGCATGCCTAATTCACAGCGTATCAGCCACGTCAATTTTTTTTTCCTGTCAGTGTCCACCGACTGTTCAATTGGCCTTGTCTCTCAGAGCTTGCTTTGTGTGCCCAGACGATGTGGGAGCGGAAGGAGAAACTGACCGGGAGATCTGCACAAATGCACACAGTCACTCACACTGCTGGAGCTTACACTCTGCTTGACCCCACCTCACCCATCTGGATGCGAGATGATACCATCTTCGCTCCTTGGTGAGTTTGATATTGTGTTGTGTTTCATCTGTATTGTAACGAAAGCAACTGCCAGGAACAGCAAGGCAGGAAGACAGTAGATATCAACAGACTGCGGGAGGAACGGGCGAGCGTGGAAGGGTTGCTTAGTTGGGTTGGTGGGGTAAGCGTCAAAGAGTTATTGAGAGTGGACAGGCATTGGCTTTGTCCTGACGGTGTGTGATGAATGAAAATCTTTTCAGCGTCTTCTTGGGCTATGGTGGCCACGCGCTCGACTACAAGTTGCCCCTTTTGCGCTCCGACGAGGCCATGTCGCGTGAGTGCACTCGCCTTCTGGGTCTCATGAACTACAAGGTGAAGGGCGTTCAGTCCAACATTGGCCTTGAGCAGGAGTTTTTCCTCGTCCCCCGCGATGCGTATGCCCGCCGTCCCGATCTGCAGCAGTGTGGACGCACTTTGCTGGGCAAGTTTCCTGGTCGTGGGCAGGAGATGTGCGATCACTAC
>Ga0105052_10007765_pt1 | contig 10370 bp, 11 predicted proteins | sample FRY03_FD_78094 | JGI IMG/M metagenome (GOLD analysis project Ga0105052, IMG submission 78094) | Freshwater microbial communities from Lake Fryxell liftoff mats and glacier meltwater in Antarctica - FRY-03 | ecosystem: Environmental > Aquatic > Freshwater > Ice > Glacier meltwater ... | reverse complement strand
CGAGTCGAAACCTTGCCAAATCAAAGAAAAAAGAGGAAAAACCAACCAAGTCCAAAGTGTCATGAATGTTGGCACAACGACCTAACCGCCCCGGTGTCATCTTTCATTGGCTCAACACGCCCGAAGGGGAGTAACCTTACGGAGGAGGGAGTCTGGCGGATGGGGGTGGCTATGGAGAAGGGCTTTTTAAGCCCTATTCTGGGGTTGGGGGAAAGGGCTGACAAAGCCCTTCTCCGTACTAGGACAAGATTTGATCCAGGACGTAGGGCAGGATGCCGCCGGCGGTGTAGTAGTCGATCTCGGCGGGGGTATCGAGGCGGACTTTGACGGGGACCGGGATGGTGGTGCCGTCGGAGGTGTGGGCGATGAGGGTGGCGGTCATCATGGGCTTGAGTTCGCCACTGATGCCGACCACGTCGAAGGTGGCGTCGTGGAGGTCCTTGAGCACCTCGTAGTCGGCCTTGTCGATGAAGTTGAGGGGGAGGACGCCCATGCCGATGAGGTTGGAGCGGTGGATGCGCTCGAAGCTCTTGGTGAGGACGGCTTTGACGCCGAGGAGGCGGGTGCCTTTGGCGGCCCAGTCACGGGAACTGCCCATGCCGTAGTCTTCGCCGCCGATGACGACGAGGGGGGTGCCTTCGGCTTGGTAGGCCATGGAGGCGTCGTAGATGTGGGTGGTGGTGCCGGTGCTGGTGGTTTTGGGGAGGGAGAGGTTGGGGACCTCGGCGGAGGCGAAAGAGACCGTGAAGCCACCTTCCGTGCCGGGGCACATGAGGTTTTTGATGCGGACGTTGCCGAAGGTGCCGCGGGTCATGACGCGGTCGTTGCCGCGGCGGGAGCCGAAGGAGTTGAAGGAGGCTTTTTCCACGCCATTTTCGAGGAGGTATCGGCCGGCAGGGGAGTCTTCCTTGATTGCTCCGGCGGGGGAGATGTGGTCGGTGGTGACGGAGTCGCCGAAGATGCCGAGGGGGCGTGCTCCGAGGATGTCCTTGCCGGCTTCGGTGCCGCCTTCGAAGAAGGGAGGGAGCTGCACATAGGTGGAGTTTGCGTCCCAGGCGTAGGTGGCGCCGGTGGAGCCCTTGATCTCGCCCCACTTGGGGTTGGCGGTATCGAGGTTGCCGTAGAGCTTCTGGTAAACCTCGGGTTTGAGGGCGGAGGCGAGGACCTCGGTGACTTCGGCCTGGCTGGGCCAGATGTCCTTGAGGAAGACGGGATTGCCGTCCTGATCGTGGCCGAGGGGTTCGGTGGTGAGGTCGATATCGACGCGGCCGGCGAGGGCGTAGGCGACGACGAGGGGAGGGGACATGAGGAAGTTCGACTTGATGTTCCCGTGGATGCGGGCCTCGAAGTTGCGGTTGCCGGAGAGGACCGAGGCGCAGACGAGGTTGCCTTCCTTGATGGCGTCTTCGATGGCGGGGTGAAGGGGGCCGGAGTTGCCGATGCAGGTGGTGCAGCCGTAGCCGACTGTTTCGAAGCCGAGTTGATCGAGTTCCTTCTGCAGTTCGGTGGCTTCGAGGTAGTCGGTGACGACGCGCGATCCCGGTCCGAGGGAAGTCTTCACGTATGGGGCGATGGTGAGGCCCCTGGCATTTGCTTTCCTGGCCAGGAGGCCTGCGGCGAGCATGACGCTGGGGTTGGAGGTGTTGGTGCAGCTGGTGATGGCGGCGATGAGGATGCTGCCATGCCGGAGGCTGGTGTCGATGGGATCGAAGGCCTCCTTCGCGAGCACCGTGTCGGGAGTGGGACGATTGCTGGTCATTTCGACCTTGTCGGTGGCGGCAGCACCGTTGGCTGGTTCCAGCAGGGATCCGACCGCGTAGCCGGCGGGTTCGAGCATCTTCACCGCGACGTTGGTGTCGCGCTGGTCGGGGCGCATACCGAAGCCGCCGTCGCCGGTGGAGGCGGTGAAGAGTTCGTTGAATTTTTCGCGGAGGGCGGGGACATCGATGCGGTCCTGGGGGCGCTTGGGTCCGGAGACGCAGGGGACGATGGTGGAGAGGTCGAGTTCGAGGAGATCGGAGTAGTCGCAGCCGCCCTTCTCGGGGATGCCGAAGAGGCCCTGGGCCTTGTAGTAGTTTTCGACCGTTTGGCAGAGTTCCTCGGGGCGGCCGGTGCCGCGGAGGTAGTTGATCGTTTCGTCATCGACGGGGAAGAAGCCCATGGTGGCGCCGTATTCCGGGGCCATGTTGGCGATGGTGGCGCGGTCAGGGAGGCTGAGGGCTTTTGCGCCGGGGCCGAAAAATTCCACGAACTTGCCGACCACGCCGAGGGCGCGGAGGACTTCGGTGACGCGGAGGGTGAGGTCGGTGGCGGTGACGCCTTCGGGGAGGGTGCCGTGGAGGTAAACGCCGATCACTTCGGGGACGAGGAAGGTGATCGGTTGGCCGAGCATGCCGGCCTCGGCCTCGATGCCGCCCACGCCCCAGCCGACCACGCCGAGGCCGTTGATCATGGTGGTGTGGGAGTCGGTGCCGACGAGGGTGTCGGGGTAGAAGACGGGCGGGACGCCTGTGCTTCCTTCGCCGCTGGCCGATTTCCACAGGACGCCTTTGGCGAGGTATTCGAGGTTGACCTGGTGGACGATGCCGATGCCTGGAGGGACGACGGAAAAGGTTTCGAAGGCCTGCTGGCCCCACTTGAGGAACTCGTAACGTTCGCGGTTGCGGATGAACTCGATCTGCATGTTGCGGTCGAGGGCGGTTTGGGATCCGGCGAAATCGACCTGCACGGAGTGATCCACGACGAGGTCGACGGGGACGAGCGGCTCGATTTTTTCGGCGGCGGCGCCACGGGCCACGGCGGCGTCGCGCATGGCGGCGACATCAACGAGGAGGGGCACGCCGGTGAAGTCCTGGAGGACGATGCGGGCGACGGTGAAGGGGATTTCGTATTCGCCGGGGTTCTTGGCGTTGTAGTTGGCGAGGTTGCGGACGTCATCCTCGGTGACCTTGCGGCCATCGACATTGCGGAGGACGGACTCGAGGACGATGCGGATGGAGACGGGAAGTTTGGCGAGATGCGGGAAGCCTTGTTCGGCGAGAGCAGGGAGGGAATAGAGCCGACCTTCGGAGCCGGAGCCGGTGGTGAATGTGCGGAGTGTGTCCATGGGATGGTGAGTGCTGCTGAACTACGGCTTGGCGGATGGAATTCGCCGCCACGTGGAGGCGGGAAGGTAGGAATTGAGGAGGGAATGTCAAAGAATGATGGGCCTTGGAGCTTGGTGATTTCGGGGATCGGGCCCAGAATCGGGGCATGGGGAAGATCGCGAGCATTTTAGGGGCCATCCTTGTCGTGGCGGGTTGTGCCGGGCCGGGGGGGCCGATTCCGGAGCCCAGCCCGGAAATGGCGATGGCCATGGGGGTGGAGGAGGCCCGCCTGGTGCGGGGGAGGGAGAGCTACATGACGCACTGCAACCGGTGCCACGAACGGGTCCTGCCCGGGAAGCTGGATCCGGAGTATTGGCGGGGGATCGTCCCGCACATGGCGAAATATGCTGATTTGACGGAGGCCGAGGAGTCGGATCTGTTGGTTTATCTGATGGCGGCGCACGGGACGGTGCACGGGGAGAATTTGCAACATTGATGATGAAAACGACTGTTCTACTAATGGGTATTGGATTTTTGGCGGGGTGTGCTTCGGAGCCACCGGATGCGATGCCGGAGGATGCCATGCGGGTGTTGAAGACCACTCCGGAGGTTCCTGCGCCGACTGCGGCGATGGCGCGGAGCTCGGGTCAGTCGCTGGCGCATCTCGGGGAAGGTCATGCGCTGTTCATGCGGAAGTGCAGCGAATGCCACGAGCCACGGGTGCCGCAGAATCCGCGCGATCCGAGTTGGCATCCGACGATGATTGGGATGGCGTGGAATGCGGGGCTGACGAAGACGGAAGAGACCGCAGTGGTGGATTATTTGAGGGCGGCGGCCCGGTGACGGGCCGCGCTCCTTGACTCCGGGCTTCGTCCTGCTGAGCTGTGGGTCTTGATGGCGGAGCTTTGGGTGTTCGCGGGGATCATGGCGCTGGGGCAATTCAGTCCGGGGCCGGACATGTTGCTGCTGACGCGGACGGCGCTGGCGAAGGGACGGGCGGCGGGGTGGTGGACGGCGCTGGGGATTTCGACGGGGTTGTGCCTGCACGCGGGGGTGGCGATCGGGGGGATGGCCTATCTGGTGTCGCAGGGGGGGACGGTGGAGTTGGTGCTGCGCTGGGCGGCGGCGGGGTATCTGGGGTGGCTGGGGCTGCGTTTGTTGCGGGAGTCGTTCCTCGCGTTTTACTCGGGGCTGCGGGACGAGGTGCCGGTGGTGCGGAGGGAGCGGTCGTTTTATGTGCGGGGATTGCTGTGCAATCTGCTGAACCCGAAGGTGCTCTTTTTCTTTGCGGGGGTGGTGGCACCGTTTTTGCGCGGGGATCGGCCGGAGTGGTGGCCGTTTGTGTTGTGGGCGATTTTGGTGGGGGAGGGATTGGTGCTGTGGGGGTGCTGGGTGTGGATGCTGCAGTGGAAGCCGATCCGGCAGAATTATTTGAAGGCGGCGAAGTGGATCGATGCGGCCTTCGGGTTGGGGTTGCTGGTGCTGGCGGTGCTGTTGGTGGTGCGGTGATGTGGTGGTGTGGTGGTGTGGTGGTGGGAGGCTTTGTAAGCCTCAGCGGAGAGCGGGGGTTGTGAACGGGTTGCAAACCCGGGCTCCATATTGGGGAGAGCGGGGGTTGTGGACGGGTTGCAAACCCGGGCTCCCTATTAGCGGTAGCTGGGGGTCTTGTGCTTCGTGAAGTAGTCGTTGCCGATGTAGAAGCTGCCGGGGTAGTCGGGGAGTGGTCCGGCGTCGGGAGGACGGGGGACGTTGCGGCCGATGGTGGCGTCTTCGGGCTGGCTGCTGGAGATGCTGACCGAGGTGCCCTCCCGCACCAGTCGGTAGAATTTCGGGGCGAGGTTTTCATGCATGCGGATGCAGCCGTGGGTGCAGGGGTAAGGTTTCATCCAGCCGGTGTGGAAGCCGTAGTTGGCTTTGAACTCGCACCAGTAGGGCATCGGGGTACCTTTGAAGGACCAACCTGCGGGCTTCTTGTAAATGTAGGTTTTGCTGGCTTGGGATCCGTTGTAGGCCCAGCCGTGGCTGTTGGCGCGGTGGTGGTGTTCCTTCTTGAAAATCCGGAAGCTGCCCTGTGGGGTCGGGGTGCTGGTAGTGCCGACGGCGACGGGCATGACGAGGAGCGGCTTGTTGCCCTCCATGACGTAGGCCATTTGATTTTTGATGGAGACTTTCACGCGGACGGCGGAGGGATTGCCCGGCAGGCTTGTGGGAAGGTCGTAGTTGGTGTAGGCGCTCATGCCGCTGCCGCCGGACATGCCGGAATTGGTGCAGGAAACGATGGCCAGACAGAGGGCGACGGGGAGGAGGAGGAGGTGTTTCATCATTGAGGCGTGGTCGCTGGTTCGCCCAATGGGATAAGGGGGACGGGGGCGACTGTGCAAGTCTGCCGGTGAGAATTTTGGGGAATTCGCGCGGCCTTCAGGGGGCGACACGATCCCAGGAATCGACCTTGTCCCCGCGGAACCAGACCGTGGCGGAACGGGTGGGGATGTATTCGATGCTGGGGCCAAAGCCCAGACCGTAGCCGCGTCCGTGATAGCCGTGGCCACCTAAACTGTAGGAACCATAGAAGTGCTGGTTGTAAACCGGGCGCAGGGAGTTGTAGGTCCAACGTTCGTAGTCGGACCCGTTACGGAAGCCCTCCGCCTTGCCATCGGGTGTGCCGAGGGCGAGGAGGACCCCTTTTTTGGGCATGCCCTTCTCGATGCGTCCGTGCTCGACGAGATCCTGGTGGCGGGTGCTGAGGGATTGGTAGGTGCCGGGATTGCGCTCGATACGCGTTTTTGGGGTATCGACGGCGCAGCTGCAGAGGAGCAGGGAGAGCCCGGCGAGCGGGAGGAGGAGGAGGCGGTGGGAGAGGATCATGGGGAGGGGCTGCGGCAGATGGATAATTTAGCCGGATTTGCCGGACCTCAAGGGAAATTCCGGATGGCGAGAAACAGGCTTGCCAAGGTGGTTGCCCTCGCCGCATTTTCGTGGCGATATCAATAATTGCTCTGCTCCATGTCCGATTTGCTCGATCAAAAAGAACTCGCCGCTGCTCTGAAAAAACTTCCCGAGTGGGAGATTGAAGGGAAGGCCCTGGTCCGGACCATTGAGTTCGAGGAATTCACGGAGGCCATCGACTTTGTCAATGATCTCGCCGAAGTGGCGGAAGACGCCCAGCATCATCCGGACATCGACATCCGCTATGTGCGGGTGACGGTGAGCCTGACCACGCACGAGGTGGGCGGGATCACGGATGACGATTTGGAGATCGCGCAGCGGATCGACAACCTGGTGGACTGAGGGGGAGGGGTGATTGGCCGCCTGCGGCGGGAGGCTGGGTGGCGGGGGCAGGGCAGCGGGTTGCAAACCCGCTCTCCATATTAGCGGGGGAGGAGGACTTCCTCGGTTTCCAGTCCGGTCAGCTTGCGAAGGCCCTTGACGAGGCGGAGCATGATGATGGAGAGGACGACGAGGATGGGGACGCCGATGACCACGAATCCCCAGAGGTTGAGTTTGCTGATGGCCTCGTTGTAGAGGGTGAGGGCGTCCTCGGCCTGGGTATTGATGTCGGCGAGGAAGTATTGTGCGACGAAGTAGTTGAGGACCGTGCTGATGAGGAAGGAGCAGGAGAAGATGATGGTGCTGGAGAAGAGAAGTTTGCCGTAGGGAACCATGGCGTCCCGCTCCCGGACCTCCTTTTCGATGCGTTTGATGTCGAAGACCTGCGGGCTGTAGAGGAAAATGTTGAGCAGCGGGCTGCGGGTCCAGTGGGAGAGGAAGATGGCGCTGCCGAGGACGAGGGGGATGGAGGCTTCCTTGATGCCGAAGAGCTGGGCGGCGTTGGGTTTGATGGTGCCGTCCGCGTTCCAGAGGTAGAGGGTGAGGCCGCCGGTGAGGATGACGGAGCCGAGGCCGACGAGGGAGAAGAAGTTCGTGCGGCGGTGCTTCAGGAAGAACCAGATGCCGTAGCCGATCGGGAAGGCGAGGGCCACGATCATGGCCTTCCCCGGGCCGATGTGCCAGAAGTGGACCGCCTTTTCGAGTTTCTCCTGCAGGACCGGGTCCTTGCTGAGATGGCTGAGGGCCAAGACGGGAAGGATGACGTTGACGAGGATGTTCGTCAGCGGGCTTTCCTGCGGTGGCTTGGCGTCGATTTCGGACATGGGGGTAGGGAGATCGGGTTTGCAACCCGCGGGTCTGGTGAAGCGCGGGTTGCAAACCCGCTCTCCCCGCTAGACTTTGCCGAAGATCGTGTTGCCGGTGGAGCGGAGGTCATTGCAGGCCACCATGAGGCGGTCGCAAAGGCTCTTCTCGGCCTTCTTGAGGTAGCCGCGGGGGTCGTAGAACTTCTTGTTGCCGACTTCACCGTCGATTTTGAGGACGCCCTCGATGTTTTCGCACACGTGGGTGACGATGGGGCGGGTGAAGGCGTATTGGGTGTCGGTGTCGATGTTCATCTTGACCACGCCATAGTCGAGGGTCTCGCGGAGTTCCTCGAGGGAGGAGCCGGAGCCGCCGTGGAAGACGAGATCCATTTCGGCCTCCGCGCCGTGTTTGTCGGTGACGGCCTTCTGGCCGTCGCGGAGGATGGTGGGCTTGAGTTTGACCGAGCCGGGTTTGTAGGCACCGTGGACGTTGCCGAAGGTGGCGGCGAAGAGGAAGCGTCCGATGGGCTGGAGCGCTTCGTAAACGGCGACCATGTCGGCAGGAGTGGTGTAGAGTTTCTCGGCGGGAAGGCCGGAGGTGTCGTGGCCGTCCTCCTCGCCACCCACGCAGCCGGCTTCGACTTCGAGGATGATGTCGAGTTCCCGGCACTCCTTGAGGAGTTCCGTGGAGATAGCGAGGTTCTCCTTCAGGTCGACCACCGAGCCGTCGAACATGTGGCTCTGGAAAAGGGGGCCCTTGCCTTCCGCGATGCGCTTGCGGGAGGCGTCGAGGAGGGGGCGGAGGAAGCTGTCCACCTTTTCAGGATGGCAATGATCGGTGTGCAGGGCGATGAGAACATCGTATTTCTCGGCGAGGGTGTGGACCGCTTCGGCGAGGACGATGGCTCCGAAGGCGGCGTCGTTCACATTGAGCCCGGAGGCGAACTGGCCGCCGCCGGTGGAAACCTGGATGATACCGTCGGAATTCGAGTCGGCGAAGGCCTTGAGGGCGCCATTGGCGGTGGTGAGCGAGGTGATATTGATGGCCGGGTAGGCATAGGCACCCTTTTGGGCGGCATCGAGCATGGCGCGGTATTGTGCAGGTGTGGCGACTGGCATGACGGCGGGGCTTAGCGGATGGAAAGGGGAATGACAAGGGTTGCGTTGGAGGGGCCCTGTGACCAGGGCCCCGAATTTTCCCTTGTCAACCCGTCCCCCCCTGCGTATCTCCCTGCCGTCCCCGCCACGGCGGAGCACATTTATGGGTAGGTGGCCGAGTGGTTAAAGGCGACAGACTGTAAATCTGTTCACGAAAGTGTACGAAGGTTCGAATCCTTCCCTGCCCACCAGTTTATAACCAACGACTTAGGGATCCTAACGGCTCTCTTTTTTGTGCCATGGAATAGAGGCGCTATGCCAATAATGTGCCACTTTTGGGATGGGTCTGCCAGACTGTGGAGGCCTCTCCTGCCGCGAGCTTTGGGTAGTTTTTCATTGAGGCAGGAGTGGGTTTCGTCACGCGGCGGCTGTCGGGGTCCGCTCTCGCTTCCTCCCCCATTGGGGTAGTGGGACAGGGTTGCCGCGGACTGCAACATGTGACCGGGCCGCGTTATATGAAGGTGAACCTAGGAACACGTTGTTCCCTGGAACGAGACAGTTTCAAGACAGTGCTGAGACTGATGTGCGACGCCCGTCTCAACTCTGTCTCACGAACTCGACGGCCGAACATCATGCCACGACTGAGGTGGACCCCGATCTTCGGCCACTGAACGGCTAAGCTAAGCTATGGTGCCTGGGGGCGGGTGAGGTGTATTGGTTTGTGATCAATTGATCAAGGATGCGTTTTAATGAGCCCGAATTTTGGAAGACGGAACGGAGGGCGAAGCAGCCCACGTAGCGTAGCGAAGTGGCTGCGAAGCCCGGAGTGAAGGCTTCCAAAATTCGTCGCGCCGGGGAGGTCATCATGCCGCCTCCTCCTGCGTCTCCTTGCGGCCTTCCTGCCTCCGCAGGGACGCCGCATAGATTATTTCAGGGGTGAGGTTGCCGAGCGCTTCGTGCGGCCGCCAGGTATTGTAGCGGTCGAACCAGCGGTCGAGACCGTTGATCAGTTCCGGAATCGTGGCGTGCTCGTGCAGGTAAATTTCCTCGTATTTGACGCTACGCCAGAGCCGCTCGATAAACACGTTGTCCGTCCAGCGCCCTCGGCCATCCATACTGATCTTCACGCCGAGTTCCTCCAGGCGCCCGGTCCACTCCATCGAAGTGAACTGGCATCCCTGATCGGTGTTGAAGATCTCGGGAGTCCGACCAGTGTGGGCAACAGCCTTTTCCAGCGTTCTCAGAACGAGTCCGGTTTCCATCGTGTTGGAGACCGTCCACGCAAGGACTTTGCGGGAGTACCAGTCCATCACCGCGCAGAGGTAGGCGTGCCCGCCGGGCATCGGAACGTAGGTGATGTCGGAACACCAGACTTGGTCCGATTCCTCAATTTTGAGGCCCCGCAGCAGGTAGGGATACTTCCGATGCTCCTTGTTGGCGATGCTGGTGCGAGGTCTGCACCAGATCGACTCCTGGCCCATTTCCTGCCGGAGTCGACGCACCCGCTTTCGGTTGACGACAAGGCCGTAGTCGCGTTCCAGCACGGTAACGAGACGACGGCTGCCCAGAGTCGGATCCTTCATGTAGATCTCATCTAACAGACGCTTGATGTCGCGATCTTCGTCACTCTCCGGCACCGGTTGGTAATTCACCATGGCTCGGGAAATGCTCAGCAGAATGCATTGATTTCTCATGCTTACTTGGGGATGGTCTTTTTCCACCAGCTCGATGCGATCCCTTACAGACCGAGCTGCTTCGACTTTTTTCGCAAAAAGTCCACTTCCACCGAGAGCTGCCCGATCTTGGAGTGCAACTTTTCGCGCTCCTTCTCGAACTCCTCTTCACTCTGCTTCGCGGATCCAGGCCCGAAGACCTCGACTGCGCCATCAAGCATCTTCTTTTTCCATTCCGAGACCTGCACGGGGTGGATCTCGTATTCCTTCGCGATGTCCTGAATCGTCTTGATTCCCTTTAGGGCCTCAAGCGCCACGCGGGCTTTAAATTCGGGATCGTGTCTTCTGCGTTTGCCTTTCATTCTGTGTTGTTTGGTTTG
>Ga0105052_10007764_pt1 | contig 10371 bp, 5 predicted proteins | sample FRY03_FD_78094 | JGI IMG/M metagenome (GOLD analysis project Ga0105052, IMG submission 78094) | Freshwater microbial communities from Lake Fryxell liftoff mats and glacier meltwater in Antarctica - FRY-03 | ecosystem: Environmental > Aquatic > Freshwater > Ice > Glacier meltwater ... | reverse complement strand
CTCGCTTGGCGAGAGCCGGTCACGCGGACGGTTCTGACCGAGGAGCGCGCGGCGTCGAAGCCAACGGTTACGATGGCTCGCGCTCTGAAGGCAGTGTTCCTGCGAATCTTCCTGACCGTCACCTGGGCTCGACAGCTATCGCCGCCGACGATCTGCAAGCCGGCCCTTCGCCAGACCTGGCGCTTGCCCCGGCTGACCCGCCGCTCGAATACGACCCGTTGCCAGGTTACGGCAGGGCAGGGACGCAGCGTGGCGGTGATACGGACCGTCTGCCCTCGACGGGTCTTTCTGACCCGGTTGCGGCTGGTCCTGATCACGAGACTGCGCTTGACGTTGCTGAAAATCTGCGACGGCCCGAAGCTCAGGTCGGTCCCGGCAAGGGGCTCCTCGCCAAGCCCCGGCCTGGTCCAGTCGCAGACTCCGTCGGGGAAAGTGGCATTGAGCCGGTCGAGCTGGGCTGGGCTCGCAATCCCGTAGTCGGAGGGGTCGAGCGGCTCGAGGCTGCACTTCATCACGTTGGATCCGAGAGGCTTGCCGGCCCTCATGTCGGGCGTGCTGAACGGAGGGTAGTTCTGATAGCAGACTCCCGGCTGACCGATTTCGGCAGGCTCGTTGTAGCGCTGGCCGTTGTTGGCCCAGCAGGCGTCGGTGGCGCGGGCCGGCCTATTGGCCGCGACCTTCTGGGCCGGCGTCGCCTGGCTGGAGTCGGTGCTCACACGATCAAGCCACTCGCTCATCGCGTCCACCGCCTCTTCGCGCATGGGGTTGACGTTCGTGTTGCCCCTGGCCCGGAACATCACGTAATTCGACAGGGATCCGTTTGTAGCCCTGAGGCGTTCCCGGAACTCGAACGCGGGGGCCGAAACATGCACGTTGGTCACGTTGTCTGCGTAGGCGCGTACATCGATGAACGCGACACCGGCGGCGCCACCGCCACCCCGGTTGACCCGCCCGCTGCGGTAGGCCGTGCGGATGGCTTCGAGGTCACCGGCGGCGCGCTGCGGAGAAAATTCCCCGTTGTCGTCGAACCCGCCGATCGATTCATTCAGATCGATGAATTCGTCCAGGCTCAGGTCTGCGTCCCGCAACCCCTCGAGGCCGTACTGGCGACCCACGTTGTCAAACGTCCGGCGAGCGAACCCCGTATCGGGGTCGCGGCCGTAGACGTTGATCAGGCTCTCGAAGATCGTGCATCTGATGCCGGCCGGGTTTGTCAGAGGATTGAAGATCAGCTCCGCGGGTACGGCCGACGAGCAGCCGTCAGACGCGTTGATCACATTCGCTATTTGGCTGCCGAGGCCCCGGCAGGAATCCTCGACGTTAATTCCCGAGATCGAGATGCGCTGCGCGGCGCTCAGTCCGGCTGCGGCTGGTGAGTCGAAGTACTCGTAGAGCAGGCGGCAATGGGGCTGGATTACCAGGGTGTTGTAGGGGAAGCACCCGGAGGGCAGGACTCCTTCGAACAGGCCCGGATAGTTCTGGGCAGTCATCTGGACAAGCATCGAACCGCCCGAACCACCAAAACCGATGGTCCACTCCGGAGCCTGACCCAGACTTTCGATCACATGCTCCTTGACCATCGAGGCGGTTTCGGCCGAGAGGACGTCATTGCAGGCGGTCCCCATGACGTTCAGCGAGGAGCTGAGTACGGCGAAGCCGCGCTTCAGGTACAGGTCATCGAGGACCAGATCCTGGTCGGCCTTGCCCTGCTGGTGGCCGGCCGTGCAGCCACCTCCGTGGCTGTAGGCGAACCTGCCATTCCATCCGGCCAGCGGATCCCCGCCGGGAACAAGCATGGCCCAGCGGTAGACGGCGCGATTGATGGTGCCCGACTCCATGCGGATCAGGTAGTCGACGGTACGGCCGTCAGACATGGTGGTCTGAGCCATGTCGGCAGGCCGGGACTGCGGGTCGGCGAGCGGCACGATGTCGCCGCCCGTCGTCTTGTAGAAGTACTCGGTTCGAGATGGCGCCGAGCAGTTACCATCGGCTGCCCCTCCCAGTCCGTTCTCGGCCGTCCGGCAGATGTACGGCGATTGCTGCGGACCCGAGAAGACCGGTCCGGTGATGGGACTGTTGTAGATCCGGATTGACGCCGCGGAGTTCAGGACCGGTGCCCACGCCGTGATCAAGTTCGGCCCGGCGCTGAGGCCGCTGACCAGCCCGGTCATCCGGCGCCCGTTGCCTGGCTCAGGACTGAAGGACGAGCGCACGCTGACACCGTTCAGACGAATGCCGACGTTCTCTTCGTTGATTCCGGGAGCGAGACTGACCGCGACCAGCGCTTCATCCCCGGTTACCCGGTTGGCCTTGCTCGAGATCACCTCGATGTCAATGCTGCCCGTGGCGGCCTGGACCTGGCCGGGGACGCAGGCAAGCAGGCCGATGGCCAACGCCATGATGGCTGTCCGCTTAAGCATGATTTCCTGAGACGAGTATCTCCATTACCCCCTAAACACCGCCAAACGGGCAAAGTATCGGTTCGGCTCGCCGGATTGGAAAGGCAGCTCAACGGCATCCGCCTCGCGACGGTCGCCCCTGGTGGATGACCCGATCAGGTCATCCGGGCCGGTCATCTGCGACCGGCCTTGGCTTCCTGGCTGGAACTGTCCAGATAGGGTTCTGCGACTGATGTTCGCAAGACCTCGGAAAGGCGGTTCGGGCGACGGTAGGGACCGTGCTCCGCGACTCGAACTCACTGCCCGGCAGTGGGTGGTGGCATTCCTGATCGGACTGGCCACGGTGTTCGCGGCCGCGTACGGTTGGCGGGCCGCGGCGATCGGCAGTACCGCGGCATACGACGACCGCCAGTCGATCTCCGAGACGATCGCAGTCGAACAGCAGACGATCGACATCGCTCTCGCAGTCGGCAACGATACACGCGAATACACGAGTTATCTGGCGGACTATGCGGCGGCAGCGGAACTCGACAACCAGGCGGGCGCGCTCAGGGAGGCCGGACAGAGCGCGACTGCCACCGACGCAGTTCGACAGGCCCGCTTCCTGCCAAGGTCCGCCACCGAACGTGCTGCGGATTCGGGTGTGTTCGGCCGTTTCACGATCGCCGATGACCTCGCCCGGCCCGGTGAGGCCCCGCGGCCCTTCAGCTTCGAGGATCAGCTCAAGGCGCGCACGGCCGAGCAGCAGACGGAGATCGACTCACCGGGCAAACTGGACCCCGCAGTCTGGGCTGCCGAGGCGAACGGCATCCGGGACCGGATCAACGGGCTAGCCGCCTGGGCGCTGGTCATGCTGGCGGCCGTACTTCTGTTGACGATCGCGGAGGCGAACTCGGTACGGAGGGGAGTCTTCTACCCGGCGCTGAGTCTCGGTGTGGTGGTTCTGCTCATCGGGTCCATCGGCGGCATGACGGTCGACTTCTTCGCATGAGCGGGGTCGACGACAAAGCCGGGCCGGTCAAGGCCGGGGCAGAAGAGGACGACGAGGGCAAGGGCACTCTGGGCCGCTGGATCGCGATCTCGCTGGCGGCGATCGCTTTCCTCGGGGCGGGAATCGCGATCCTTCAGACCGGTGCCAGCGTCAACGAGTCGAATACTGCTCGAGAGACGACCCGGACTGCCGTCGGCGCATTGCGGGCGGGCGTCATCGAGCGGGCTGCAACTCTGCTTGAGCAGGACATCGAAGCCGAGCGCGGCTCGCTGAAACGCGAGCGGACTTTCCTTTCTCGCCAGTTCGGAAACATCGCGCAACCCCTGAGCTTCGCTCAGCTTGAGTTCGTAATCCCCCGGGGTGGCGACCTGCCGGGCGCTCACACAAGCCGGGAGCTGCGCCGTCTTTCCTTCGAGAGCGAACAGCTTTCCCTTAGCCAGTCGGCCCTGGCAGAGACCCGGGTCACCTGGAACGATCGCAGCACGCAGTACACGACCGCGATCGCGGTTCTTGCCTTTGCGCTTTTTCTGGTCGGCTTCTCATTGGTTCTGCGCGGCTCACGGCGGATCGTCTTCTACGTTTTCGGACTGCTGACCGCCCTGCTGGTTCTGGGGGCGGCCGTCTACATCCACCAGCTGCCGATTCCGGAGACTTCGAAAGAAGCGATTGCAGCAACCGCTCGCGGAACGGTCGCCTCCGATCGCGGCGAACAGAAGCGCGCGATGGATCTCCTGGACGAAGCGATCCGGATCGCCGGCGACTACGGCGAGCCCTATACGCGCCGGGCCATCGCCCGGGCCCTCGGGGCGAATCCGGACTTCAGGCGGACCGGAGCCATCGTCGGAAGTGACGTGGCACTGAAGGAGTCGACAGACGACGCCCGCCGGGCGCTCGAACTTGAGGGCGGTCGCGACTCTCTTGCACTCTCTTTCCTTGCGACCGTAGCCTTGTACGCGGGGGACTACGGACAGGCGGTCAGGTCGGCTGACGCGGCGATCGCCATAAACGGTGAGATCCCGGATATTCGCCTGAGCAAAAGTGCGGCTGAAGTCGGTCTTGGAGATGCCGAAGCAGCTGACGGAGCCCTCGATGCCGCGCGTGAGCTGATTTCGGGCAGCGACCCATCGCAGCGGACCCGCAGCCTGATTGCGAGCTACCTGACCGAGCTCGAACAGGTCGTCTACCGCACTCCTGCGAGTGCCGGGCTGGCCGAACGGATCGAACGGCGCGTCGTCGGCCTGGAAACCTCCTTCACGCTCGACCGCAAGCTCAGCGGGACGGCACCGGATAGGGGATCGCTCGGGGTTGACGGGCTGCGCTACCGGGGCGGAAGCTTCAGGTTTCGCGTCAACTGGCAGGACCTGCCCGCGGATACCGCGCTGACCCTGATCGGCTTCGAGCGCCCCGCAACGGGCAGCGCATGGGTCCAGCCGCGCGAGCTGGCGCTGTTTCGCACCATCGGCGGCAGCGGGCAGCAGGCCGCCCAGGTGCCGATCGAGCGGGCGTGCACCCCGGTTGAGGTGAGGGTTGACGCCTATCTGGACGGCGCCCGGGTCGATTCGTTCACCGGACCCGGGGGCACAGCCACCTGCTGACCGGCTGGGCGAACCTCGCCGCCCCGAGAGTCCGGCAAGGGCTGCCGGGCCGGACACCTGCGACCGGCCCGGACCCGGGTTGATCAAGCGACTCAGTCCAAGTCGAACCGGTCCAGGTTCATGACCTTGTGCCAGGCGGCGACGAAGTCCGTGGCGAACTTCTGCCCGGCGTCTTCGCTCGCGTAGACCTCGGCGAGGGCGCGCAGCTCGGAGTTGGAACCGAAGAGCAGGTCAACCCGGCTGCCCTGCCACTTGACACTGCCGTCTGCGTCGTGGGCGACGTAGGTGTCGGCTTCGTCCGGGTTCGGCTTCCAGGTCGTACCCGGGTCGAGCAGGTTGACGAAGAAGTCGTTGCTCAGTGACTCGGGCGCGGCGGTGAGGACGCCCTGCCCGGACCCTTCGTAGTTGGCGCCCAGGACACGCAGGCCGCCGACCAGGACGGTCATCTCCGGCGCGGTCAGGGTGAGCAGGTTCGCGCGGTCTACCAGCAGGTACTCGGCTGCCAGAACGTGGTCTCCCTCGAGGTAGTCGCGGAACCCGTCTGCGCTCGGCTCGAGGGCAGCGAAGGACTCGACGTCAGTCTGTTCCTGCGACGCGTCCGTGCGCCCCGGGGTGAACGGGACCTCGATCGGGTGGCCGGCGTTATCCGCGGCCTGCTCGACACCGGCACAGCCGGCCAGCACGATCAGGTCGGCCAGCGAGACCTGGCTGCCGCCAGAGCCGTTGAACTCCGTCTGAACTGCTTCGAGGGTGCTCAATGTTTTCGCCAGCTGGTCCGGCTCGTTGACATCCCAGCCCTTTTGCGGCTCGAGGCGGATGCGCGCACCGTTGGCCCCACCGCGCTTGTCGCTGCCGCGGAAGGTCGACGCCGACGCCCACGCGGTGAAGACAAGCCGGGAGACCGGCAGGCCTGAAGCGAGGATCTGTGCCTTCAGGGATGCGATCTCCTCCGGGCCGATCGGCTCGTCGCCCGCTTCGGGCACGGGGTCCTGCCACAGCAGATCCTCCTCCGGCACCTCCGGGCCGAGGTAACGTGTGAGCGGACCCATGTCGCGGTGGGTCAGCTTGAACCAGGCGCGGGCGAAGGCGTCCGTGAGCTGCTCGGGGTTCTCGAGGAAGCGCCGCGAGATCTCCTCGTAGGCCGGGTCGAAACGCAGCGCGAGGTCGGTGGTGAGCATCGTCGGGGCGTGAGTCACGGACGGGTCGTGCGCGTCAGGCACGGTGTGCGAGGCGGCGCCGTCCTTCGGCTTCCACTGCGAAGCACCGGCGGGGCTCTTCACCAGCTCCCACTCGTGGCCGAAGAGCAGTTCGAGGTAGGCGTTGTCCCAGGCCACCGGGGTGTGCGTCCAGGCGCCTTCGAGTCCGCTGGTGGTGGTGTCACCGTTCACACCGCTCGCGTAGGAGTTTTTCCAGCCGAGGCCCTGCTCCTCAAGCGGAGCGGCTTCGGGCTCGGGGCCCACGTACCGGTCGGGGTCGGCTGCACCGTGGGTCTTTCCGAAAGCGTGCCCACCGGCGATCAGCGCGACGGTCTCCTCGTCGTTCATCGCCATGCGGAGGAAGGTCTCGCGGATGTCGGTGGCTGATGCCAGCGGGTCCGGGTTGCCGTTCGGGCCTTCCGGGTTCACATAGATCAGGCCCATCTGGACGGCGCCCAGCGGGTCTTCGAGATCACGGTGGCCGGTGTAGCGCTCGTCTCCCAGCCACTCGGTCTCGGGGCCCCAGTAGACGTCCTCGTCGGGCTCCCAGACATCCTCGCGGCCACCGGCGAAGCCGAAGGTCTCAAGTCCCATTGACTCGAGGGCCACGTTGCCGGTGAGGACCATGAGATCGGCCCAGGAAAGCTTGCGGCCGTACTTGCTCTTGACCGGCCAGAGAAGCCTGCGGGCCTTGTCCAGGTTCGCGTTGTCGGGCCAGCTGTTGAGCGGCGCGAAACGCTGCTGGCCGGACCCGGCGCCTCCGCGGCCGTCGCTGATGCGGTAGGTCCCGGCGCTGTGCCAGGCCATTCGGATCATCAGCGGGCCGTAGTGGCCGTAGTCAGCGGGCCACCAGTCCTGCGAGGTCGTGAGCAGCTCTTCGATGTCCTGCTTGACTGCGGCCAGGTCGAGGCTTTCGAACTCACTGGCGTAGTCGAAGGAGTCGCCCATCGGATTGGCCACGGCGGGGTTCTTGGCGAGGATCTTCAGATTCAGCCGGTCCGGCCACCAGCCCCGGTTGCCGCCGCCCTGGGTCGGGTGGGGCGCGCGCTCGTGGGCGGCCGGGCAGGCGCCCTCGCGTCCGTCACGCTCATCGTTCATCTCTCCAACAACGGCATCGGGGGTGTCAGGCACTTGTTTCCTTTCGGGCTGATTGGTCTATCTCGGAGGATTTCGTGATCGAACAGTCGCGGCAGAGGCCCCGGTGGATCACTTCGGTTTCGTCGATCTTGTAACCGTGATCTTCGGAAGCGGTAAGGCAGGGTGCGTCGCCGACGGCGCAGTCGACGTCCGAGATGGCGCCGCATGAGCGGCAGACGATGTGGTGATGGTTGTCTCCCACCCGCGACTCGTAACGCGCCACCGAGCCGGACGGCTGGATCTGTCGTAGAAGGCCTGCGCCGGTCAATGCACGCAGCACGTCGTAGACGGCCTGATGGGACACCTCGCCGAGATCCTCGCGTGTCACGGTGATGATCGATCCCGTGTCAGCGTGCGGATGTTCGTAGACGGCACCAAGCACTGCCACCCGCGGGCGGGTCACACGCAGACCAGTTTCGCGGAGTAGATCCTCAAGTTCGGAAGTCGTCGGCAAGGTCCCGGGACTGTATCCCTTTTCTGGAATCAGTCAAGGTTACGCAAGGGCGGGCCAGGCGGGTGGGGCAATGATCGCCCTTGAACCATCCAGCCGAATACATGGCGTCCGCCGTTCAGCGGCGAGGTTTCTTCACACGCCAGGAGAAGGTGGCCGCACTCTGGTCCGTATTGCCGGATGCGTCCCCCGCCTTGACAAAGAACCGGATCGACTGGTGCCACCAGAGCGACTGGTGCGACGGGGGCCACTGGATCAACCGGAGCAAGGACCGGGTCATCGGTAGTTGCCAAGCGTGGCGACCGGGTGGTGTTCCGGTCGCTGACGGCCCGTTCCGGAAAGCTTTCGTTCTCGGTTCCCGCCAGCGGCGGCCGCCTCCGGGTGGCCGTCGCTGGAGGAGGCGCCCGGATTCAGTCGACCAGGTAGCGCGTCGGCACGTAGGTCTGGGAGTCGGCCGGCGGACGCACGTACGAACGCTCCTGGCGGGGCGGCAGCTTGATCCTGTCCTGCTTGACCTTCTTGTAGGGGACCTGATCGAGCAGGTGGCTGATCAGGTTGAGCCGGGCGGTCTTCTTGCTGTCGGTGTCGACCACGAACCACGGGGTCTGCCTGGTGTCGGTATAGCCGAACATTTCGTCCTTGGCCTGGGCGTAGTCGACCCAGCGGGCGCGCGCCTCGATGTCCATCGGACTCAGCTTCCACTGCTTGGCGGGGTCCTTGATGCGGGCCTCGAACCGTTTCTCCTGCTCCCCGTCGGAGATCGAGAGCCAGTACTTGAGCAGGGTGATCCCGGAGCGCTGCAGCATGCGCTCAAAGCGCGGGGCTGAGCGCATGAACTCCTGGTACTCGTCGTCGGTGCAGAAACCCATCACTCGTTCGACGCCGGCGCGGTTGTACCAGCTGCGGTCGAACAGCACCATCTCCCCGGCGGCCGGGAGATGGGCGACGTATCGCTGGAAGTACCACTGCGTCTTCTCGCGCTCGGTCGGAGAGGTCAGCGCGACTGTTCGGATCACGCGCGGGCTGGTCTTTGCGGTGAGGCGTTTGATCACGCCGCCCTTGCCGGCGGTGTCGCGACCCTCGAAGACAACCACGACCCGCAGGCCTGCCTCGACGATCCACTCCTGCATCCGCACCAGTTCGGTCTGCAGCCGCTCGAGCTCCTTCTCGTACTGGGCCTTGCTGAGCTTCCTGGGTTCCTCCGGTCCTTGTTCCATCCGGGCAGCCTACCGCCCGTGATGTACCGGATCCTTCCCTGATAGCCCTGAGCCGGACGGATGAAAGAAGAGGTCCTGATCGGCGGCGCAGAGTAGTCTTACGCCGGTGATCGCCTCCCTGCTCTCGTTCTCAGCCGGGCGCCGTGCCCGATGGATCGTGGTGGCAGTCTGGTTTATCGCGATCTTTGTGATCTTCGGTACCGGTATTCCGGGCAAGTTTTCCGATGCCGAGAACAACGAGTCGAGCTCGTATCTGCCGGCCGACGCGGAGTCGACCCGGGCCCTCGTGCAGGTCGAACAGCTGACCGACGGCGAGCAGGCAGGGATCGTGATCGTCTACAGCCGCGACGGTGGCCTGACCGCCGCCGACCTCCTGCAGATCAGATCGGACCTCAAGACCCTGAACGGCGAGGTCGAAGGAACCAGTCAGCCTTTCCAGCTTGGCGAGAGGGCGGAGGACGGCTCGGCCGTTCTTGTCTTTTCAAGCATCGAAGCGACCGGTGAAGGGGAGGACATACTCGACCCGGTCACCGAGATCCGCGATCAGGTCAGCGGCAGCGAAGGTGGCCTCGATGTTGCGGTGACCGGAGCCGCCGGTTATGCGGCAGACTCGATCGAGGTCTTCGAGTCGATCAACGGGACCCTTTTCGGCGCCGCTTTCGCTCTCGTCTTCTTCCTCCTGATCCTGATCTACCGCTCGCCGTTCCTGCTCTGGTTCCCGCTGATCGCGGTCGGCTTCGCCGAGATCGCCAGCAGGGCCGTCGGCTTCGGCCTGACGGAAATGGGGATCACCGTGAACGGACAGTCGTCCTCGATCCTGTCGGTCCTTGTGCTGGGGGCGGGGACTGACTACGCGCTGCTGCTGATCAGCCGCTACCGCGAGGAGTTGCGGCGTCACGAGAACCGGACCGAATCGATGCAAAATGCTCTTCGTGGAGCCGGGCCGGCGATCCTCGCCTCCGGCGGGACGGTGATAGCGGCGCTGCTCTGCCTTTCCCTGGCTGAGCTCAACTCGACTGCGAGCCTGGGGCCGATCGGGGCGATCGGCATCGCCTGCGCGATGCTGGCGATGCTAACCCTGCTGCCCGCCATGCTGGTGATAGCTCCGCGTTTCGTTTTCTGGCCGAGGGTTCCGAAGGCCGGGACGAGCGGAACCGACGCCGAGCACGGCCCGTGGAGACGGCTGGGTGAGCGCACCGCGCGAAGTCCGCGCCGGATCTGGATCGGCACCCTGGCGGTGCTGCTGGTGATGGCAGCAGGCCTGTTCGCCTACGACGACGGCCTGACCTCCTCCGGTGGATTCCGCGGGGACGTCGAAGCGGTGACTGGTGCCGACCTGATCGCCGAGTCGTTCCCGGGCGGATCGAACGCGCCGACCGAGATCG
>Ga0105052_10007756_pt1 | contig 10378 bp, 11 predicted proteins | sample FRY03_FD_78094 | JGI IMG/M metagenome (GOLD analysis project Ga0105052, IMG submission 78094) | Freshwater microbial communities from Lake Fryxell liftoff mats and glacier meltwater in Antarctica - FRY-03 | ecosystem: Environmental > Aquatic > Freshwater > Ice > Glacier meltwater ... | reverse complement strand
GGGGGGGGGGAGGAGGGGTGGACAGAGACGCATATGTGAGAGGATTCTGAAATGATGGTAATCTGCTTGCATGCAGTGCCTCCAACTTGCATGCAGTGCCTCCAACAAACACACCACAAGCAAGCACTCAACATCCACGTTGAGACATACCTCATAGAAAACGGAAGCGAGTGACATGCCCCTTAAAATGTCAATCGGACCTCTCTGTGACAGAAAGAGGGAAAGAGATTAAATATACACGTAGGTACATATATATCGACACGTATTACAAATATGTAGGTGTGTAGAAAGGTTGAGATAGACCAATATACCATGAACATACATCTCTCTCGCTTGTCCTTGTGCGTGCTGTTTGCTATTTGAATGTCTGAAATAAGAAGGTGTCTGCTCTAATAGGGCCCAGAGACAGACAGAGAGGACGATAGTGTGACACACAAGAACAGGTACTAGCAAAAGAACCATCTCAACTGTCTCTATCATCTTCCAAGTCGGTCTCTATTATCTTCCACTTCAACTATGTATCGAAAGAACAGGTACTAGCACATCGACTGTCAACTATTTCCATCATCTTGCACATCAACTGTCGCAACTGTCTCTATCATCTTGCACAACAACTGTGTATCAAAAGAACAGGTACTAGCACATCCTGTCTTGACTACGTGACGCACTACACATGGTGTAGTGGGAAACAACCAAGTGCAAAACAGGATGTGGCCAGTACCTGAGCAAAGATGCGCAGGTCGTGCGCAAGATTGAAGAGTTGGTGCAGAAATGACCGATTGAATTGTGTAACCGACAAGACTGATTGACCACGCCAGTCAGCCAGTTTGGAAGAGGTGCTCAGGCCTTGATGCACATCCAGTCCAAGCGCGAGCAAATTGGGCGACTTGTGCGCTAGCGGCGGCCGGTGCTGCGGGTGTGCAGCCACGTGATCGGTATAGGCAGGTGCCTTGGGAGAGGCTGGTTCAACATCACCGATGGCTGCACCTGGCATCGCCACAGCGCTAGAGCGTGCTGACACAATTTTGCGATGTGGCGACTTTTCGAGGTCCCGGCGCGGCGGTGACATATCACGCGAGTTGATTGAGTCAGGACGTGCCTCAGCGAAGCGCGTGCGCATCGCGGGCAACTGCTTGCGGCCTGCCGAGCCTTGCTCAGCCTCCCAGAAGGAACCATCGGGTTTCATCTCCTTTCCGCTTCCGGGGTCAGCCAGCACTTGGCCATCAAGGTAGACCATCTCACCACGCAAAACGACACGGCTCACTGCGCCGCTCACAGCGATGCCCTGGAACGGATTCCAGTCGCATTTGCCGTGCGGCATCTTCTCGGGAAGCACCCAATTGCGGTCAAGATCCACCTCCACGTACGTGTCGGGCTGTTCCGGCAGCCCGAAGATCTTGCGCGGGTTTGTGTGCAGTCGCAACACCAAATCCTCGATGGTGAGACGGCCGTCGTTGACGGCCGTCAGGAGCAGCGGCAGCATCGTCTCCAGTCCGGGGAAGCCAGGCAGCTTCTGGTTCTTCTTCTCTTCTTTGGTGTGGGGTGCGTGGTGCGAGGAGAACACGTCGATGATGTCGATGTTATCCCACAGCGCCTGCCTGTCCTTGGCAGTAGCAAGACGGGGGCGGATGGTCATCAGATCCTCGCCTTGCTTGTCCACATCTTCGTCAGTCAGGAAGAGGTGGGTGGGGCTTACGCCGCAAGTGACTTTGGCGCCACGCCGCTTTGCCTCCCGCACCACCATAATCTCCTCCCTGCGCGACAGAGCGCACACGTGGATAGCACGGTCGTACATCATGGCCATCATGAGCACAGCGGCCAACGTCTTGGACTCGGAGCGCACAACAATGGGCATCTTGCTCGGGCAGCTTTCGAAATGCTCCATCCACACGGTTAAATCATCAATCTGAAGATCAGCAGTTGTAGCATGATCCAGCTCCATGCACATGGCAATAGCACCCTCGACATTCTTGAGCTGTTTGGCGTTGCTCATGGTGGCGCCAATGAGGGCTCCGAAGTCGCAACGCGACATGGCTGCCGCGCGAGTGCGGATCTTCTGAAGCGTTGCCATATCAATGACAGCAGGCAAGGTGTTGGGCATGGCGCAGATCATCGTAATACCTCCCGCCAGAGCTGCAGCGGTGCACGAGGCCCAGTCCTCCTTGTGTGTGGCGCCGGGATCACGTACATGCACGTGAAGATCAATGAGACCGGGCAATGTTGCGACACGGTGCGCCGTGCGGCAGTCGATCTGCGGGCGCATAGGCGGCGAGAGGCCATATTGGCTGATTGCCTCGACAAAGAGCCGTGCACACTTGATGTCGGTGATGAGCGGCACCGCATGCAGCATGGCCTGAGTGCGCGTAAGGTAGCCTTGTGAATTGAACGACGCCGGGCGACGGAAGCGGCTCTTAGCTGGAATGTTGATGATGAGCCCAAATTGGCAATCCTTGAGATTCACCTGCGACCCTCCCTCAGCATCGGTGGGCAACTCCATGGGGGTGATATCAATGCCGTTCTCCATGTAGTAGTCGGCGGTGCCCTTGGAGCCAAACAGTAGGTACCCCATGTCGACCAACATGCGCACGTAGGGCAGGAAGTCCGTCTTGCTCCGGTATGTGCCAATCGAAAGCAGCATCGGCTTGGTGGTGGGCGGCGCCTTGAAGCCTGTCGCAAGCAACGCCTTGAAATACGCCTCCTGCCGCGTGTCTCCGAAGCAAGCCACCTCACCAGTAGACATCATGTCCACTCCCACCGTGGGGTCGGATCCCGGAAGACGGTTGAAGGAAAATTGCGCAACCTTGACTCCTACGCAGGTGCTGGAACCAACGGCCATCTTGGTGGGCACGCCCTCGGATACTCCCATGAAGATGCGCGCAGCAATCGGGATGAGTGGCAAATCCAGGCACTTTGAGACGAAGGGGAAGGAACGCGAGGCACGCACATTGCACTCAATCACCTTGAGCTCATCGTCCTTGGCGATGAGCTGCATGTTGAAGGGCCCTGAGATGAAGAGCGCTTGCGCCACTGCAAACATGATGTCACGCACACCCTCCAGCGTCTGCGGCGTCAGATCCTGGGCTGGCGACACGATAGTAGCATCTCCTGAGTGCACACCCGCATTTTCAACGTGCTCAGAAATGACGCATGCCACAACAATGCCATCCTTGGCCACGGCGTCCACCTCAATTTCCTTAGCATTTTCAATGAACTTGGAAATCACGACGGGGTAGTCCTTTGACACCGCAACAGCGTGGCCCAAATACGACTCCAAGTCCTGGTCGGAGTGCGCCACATTCATGGCCGCTCCCGACAGCACGTACGAGGGACGAATCAAGCAGGGGTACGTGACTCGATTACAGAAGTCCTTAGCTGCCTGTATGTTAGAGAGCTCCTTCCATTGCGGCTGATCGATGCCGAGCTTGTCAAGCAAACGCGAGAACTTGTATCGGTTTTCGGCGTTATCAATCATCTCGGGCGACGTGCCCAGCACACGCACGTTCTGGTGGAATAGAGCCATGGCGATGTTGTTGGCCGCCTGCCCTCCCACCGAGAGCACCACTCCCTTCGGGGCCTCACGTTCGTAAATATCCATGACAACCTCGAAAGAGATCTCATCAAAAAAGAGGCGCTCAGACTCGTCATAATCCGTCGACACTGTCTCGGGGTTGCAGTTGAGGACGATGGTCTGATGGCCCAGCTTGCGCAATTCGCGGATACAGCTCACGCCGCACCAGTCAAATTCTACCGAAGAGCCGATACGGTACACACCCGAACCCAGCACCAACACTGCATCTTTCGACGGCTCAATATCATCGGTTTTGCCATTGTAGGTGAGATAGAGGTAGTTCGTGCAGGCGGGGTACTCGGCAGAGACAGTGTCGATCTGCTTCACCACCGGAGTAATGTTGAGCGCCTTACGGTGGCTGCGGACAGCCAACTCCGACGACTGTGTCAATCGAGCAATCACTTTGTCCGAAAAGCCCAGCTGCTTGGCGTGCATCAGGTCATCGTGCGGCACCTGTTTGTCCTTGTAGGTGGAGAGCACGGCATTGAAATCGTTGATGTCCTTGAGACGGTTGAGGAACCAGGGGTCGATGTTACTCAAGGAGCGGATCTTCTCGAGCTCCCATCCGTCAGCAAACGCAGTGGCGACAGAGAGAATACGCTGATCAGTGGCGTCGCGGATCTCATCCTCCGAGGCTGGGATGATGCCGGGAACGAAGCCCTCGTGCGAGTCAACCATGCGCAAACCCTTCTGAATCGCCTCCTCAAACCGCCGACCAATCGCCATGACCTCTCCCACAGACTTCATCGCACTGCCAATCTTATTCGACACCTTGGGGAACTTCTTAAGATCCCAGCGCGGGATCTTGACCGCCAAATAATCGAGCGAGGGCTCAAAGCACGCTGTGGTTTTGCCAGTGACGGAATTGCGGAGCTGGGGCAGCGAGTAGTCAAGGGACAATTTGGCTGCCACATACGCAAGCGGATAGCCGGTCGCCTTGGACGCGAGCGCCGAAGAGCGCGAAAGACGCGCGTTGACCTCAATAATGAAATAGGCGTCGGAAAAGGGGTCGAGTGCATACTGAATATTGCACTCTCCAACCACACCCAGGTGGCGCACCACCTTGACAGCAGTGTTGCGCAGCATGTTGTAGTCGGAGTTGTCGAGCGTCTGCGAGGGCGCCACGACGATACTCTCGCCCGTGTGGATACCGAGCGGGTCGAAGTTTTCCATGTTACAAACCGTGATGCAGTTGCCGTGCAAATCCCGCACCACTTCGTACTCAATCTCCTTCCACCCACGCAGTGATTTCTCAACAAGTACTTGCGGCGAATGCGAAAAAGACACGGAAACCAAGGCCCTCAACTCTTTCATATTGTACGCAAACCCCGAGCCGAGGCCTCCGAGCGCGTAGGCTGCGCGCACAATCACCGGAAAGCCCACTTTCAAGGCCGCCTCTTCTGCCTCAGCCGGCGAGTCTGCCGACATAGATCTGAGTTTTGTTGCGCATTTGGTGTCACCACAAATTGTGCATCAGCGCACGCACGCACGCATATATGTATACATCGTATACATATGTTATGTATGCATAAGTATGTATGTATATACATATATGTATATACATATATTTATAAATGTAAATATACATATTCTTGTATGTACATGTATATATATAGCATACAGGTGCCGGGCGCCTTGGGCAAATCACACGTTGTGCATGTGTTGCATATCGAATCTGACAGATCAGATTTTGAATTGGAGAGTGTGTGCGTGTGTGAAAATTTGAGTATGCTGGTGTGCTTCGACTCACGGGGCAGTTTTCTCATTGATTTCGGCTAACTTGGCGTTGAAAATCTCTCGGTCTTCAGTGGCAATGATCGTCTCCACTTGGGTGCCCATGACTCGGCAATTATACTGCTCTAGAATGCCCTTCATGTGTAGCTGGATTCCGCAGTTAAGGGCCGTTTGCCCACCTATACACACGCGCACACACGCGCGCGCACACACACACACACACACACACACATTTACAAGTATGCACCCTCAGAAAGACCAACATACTATGGAACACTATTGTTGTGATGAGACTCTTCTCGCACTCTTGTCTATCGCATATCTCTGTCACTCTCGTACTCCCCCCACACTCTTGCTCCACCCTCCCTCACCCAAAACGCGGTCTGCGCGTCCTCATCAGTATTCTCGGCTGCACACGCGCCAAAAAAAATGCAAAAGCACTGGCTGAAAAAAGAGATTTCCTTGCTCACAGAGAATAAACTCACAGACAATAAACACAAACAAAGAATGTTCTCTTACCGAAGGATAGAAGGATGCCGTCGGGGCGTTCGGCTTTGAGCACTTGAATAACATAACTGGTGTGTGTGTGTGTGTGTGTGTGTGTGTGTGTGTGTGTGTGTGTGTGCGTGTGTGTGTGCGTGTGTGTATTTGAGGCGAATGAGAGAGCGCGCTTTTGCAAGGTCGAGACCAAATCTGTATACATGCGCAAAGGTTGATACATTGGCACACAAGTGAGCTCGATCTCTGTCTCGCGCGCGCTCGCCCTCGAAGTTTGAAATCAGGAGCTGCTAACGCAAGAGCTACAAATGCAGGCGTAATCAGAAGGAAATTCTTCATCACAAGACACCACTAAAAGACACTTACACATAAACACACACATCCAAACAACGTCTGCAAAAGACACTTACACATAAACACACACATCCAAACAACGTCTGCGCTCAATAGTCTCAGGAAGGACGCCGACCATCTCAGCTAAACCCTTAGCAGTCTTAACATGCACACACATATGCACATACATATGCACACACACTCACACATCAAGATGGGTGCAGGAAGGGTTGAGGACACACTTTGAAAGCAAGCACTTAGCGCTCTAGACACGCGTATAAAATGCACACACACGTAGAGGTTCTTACTCAGGCGTCACAGGAAGGAAGTAGACCTTATCTGCCAAACCCTTGGCAGTCTGGACAGTGGCCACATTGGGGTTGATGAGCACCGTCTGAATACCCTCCTCTTTCATTGCCTTGATCGCCTGTCGAGCACCCAATGCATCAGCTACGCAGAAAATACACAAATCGATTTGAATGGCAAATCGTTCAAGTGCACTTGAATGTGTGCATGTGAGTGAAGTGCATGTCAGTGAGTGGAAGTGTGAGGGGAGAGCAAGTTAAGAAGGAGGACCTGGGAGCCAGAATAATCAAATTCTCCGGCCTGTCCGATAGACAAGCCGCCAGATCCCAAGATCAACACTTTGCGGGGCTTGCCAAACAGCTCCACTGTCGACGGGTCCTTGCCAATGATTTCCGTCGTCTTGTCAGAGATGGCCTTGCGAAGCTCGAATTTATTGCCTGTGTGCGTGGGTGTGAGTGTGCGTGGGTGAGAGACAGACACAGAGAGTGAGAGTGAGAGAAAGAGTTTGTGTGCATGTGTGTGTGCGTAGCTCGAATTTGTCGCCTGGGCCATGCACATTGCGTAGACTGAGTCAATATTGCGTAGACTGAGTCAATAGCTACCCCTGACTTGCAGCGGCCATATGCATATGCGCATGAGTTAATAGCTGGCCACTAATTGCAGCGGCCATATACATATCAATACTCATATATTTATACACATATGTATTAAGCAGCAACCTGCTTTCAATTCCTTGGCACCATTGATGAAGACATCAAAGAGGCCCTCGGTATCTTCGGGGCCCGCGCGCGCCTCAGGGTGAAACTGCACCGAGAAAAAGGGCAGCGTCTCGTGCACCACGCCCTCATTCGTCTGGTCGTTTGCATTGCGGAAAAGAGGCACCCACTTGTCAGGCATGCGCGTCTCGTCGACAGCGAAGCCATGGTTCTGCGATGTGATGAAGCAGTGCTCTGTTCCCACAAGCATGCAGGGCTGGTTGTGTCCGCGGTTGCCATACGGCAATTTGTATGTATCGCAGCCTGCTGCCAGAGAGAGCAGTTGGTGCCCAAGACAGATTCCGAAAATTGGCTTGACCTTCTTCTTGCCACTCGACATATCAGCAAGCATTGTGCGCAGGTATGCAATCGTCTTGGCAGCCTGTTGCGTCGTGAAATGTGTGTGCGTGTGCGTATGCATGTTGTAGTCAGCAAAGGTACACAACTTATCGGATGGGAGCACGAGTCAACTTGTCAGCAGCCGCCGTTGGCATGTGCAGAGTCTCTTTCTCCCCCGCACATATACATACCATAGTAGGGTCGCCAGGGCCGTTAGAAATGAAGAGGCCATCCCAAGAATCATATGCCGCCACAAAATCAAAGTCCCACGGCACAACAGTCACTTCAGCGCCTCTCTTGCACATGCACCGCAGCTGGTTCAACTTCATCCCGCAGTCAACCATTGTAATTTTCACTGCCGCACCCTGTCCAAACAGATCATGGAGTTTGAGCGAGCGATGGGTGTCAACAAGTGTGTGCGTGCGTGTGTGCGCGCGCACATGCGCAGGGGTGGAGAAGCGGATGGATACACAACCAAACTGGTTTTCTCAATTGAGTTGAGACCACTCGAAAGAGTCCCAGAAGAAGTCTTTCTGATATCAATACTGAAACACACTGCAACACACTGCAACACTCGTAACACTCTGTCTCGAAAGCGTCTCAGAAGATGTCCTTCTTATGCCACGACGTTATCCTCATGTCATACACAGCCGCCAAGGGCATGTTGGGCTTGTAGTAAGCGTCCAGGTGGCACACCACAAGACCTTCTTGTACGAAAGCGCTGAGAAGTTATCGGTGCGCACAGCATGTACCGGGCAGATGATGGCATGTCATCTGCTGTGTGCCCGAAGCGTGCACCCGGTAGCTCAAATATACATACCATTTATGTATATGCACAGATGTGTACATGCACAAAAAGTTGTCGTTTTGTGCGGCTTGCTTGCTTGTGGCTTTTTAAGACTCTTGCACACATCAATTTCATTCATCACCGTTGTGTGTATCTGTGCGCATCTATGTGTATGCGCGCACATGTTTCAATCACCGTTGTGTGTATCTGTGCGCATCTATGCGTATGCGCGCGCATGTTTCATTCTTCACCGTTGTGTGTATCTGTGCGCATCAATGCGTATGCGCGCACATGTTTCACTACTTTCTATTTCGTGTGCATGCTGGAGTTTAGATAGGATTTAGATAGGAGAGACGGGTAGTTTGCACAAACTCATGGATACCTTGTTGTAAATCTTGGGCTCCTTGATCGACACTTCCGCGACAAGATTCATCTTATTTGGGTCCACCTGTTCACGTGTGCATGCGTGGGTGGTTCGTGTGTGCATGTGTGGGTGTGTGAGCAAGTATACGTGTGTGAAGCACATTCGTGGCAGATGAAACGTGCTACTCTCTCTCTCCCCCCAAACATGTCATTGTTACTCTCTCTCTCCCCCCAAACACGTCACAGTAGCCGGAGCTCTCTCACTGGCAACGACATGAGCATGCATTTGGAACAACAACTCACCATTGGCACCGATGACTCTGAGTCGCCATCCATCACAAGTTTTGCCTGCAGCACCATCAAGTGCGTAAGTAGTTGTCAGAGAATTCTGCAGTTTCTGAATGCACAATCGACATCAGATGTTTGGAATCTATTTATATGTTTCCGCATACTTGAATACATCACAAAGATTCTGAAGCGCCAGAATCAAAGCCGACAATCAATTGCGGAGAGAGATGAGTGACAGCAATCAGTGCAAACAACGTGCTTGAAAAACACGGGCTGCACAAATGCATTTGACCCCACAAATGCATTTGACCCCACAAAGGCAATCGACCTGTGTCTGTGTGTGGGAGTGTGGCGCAGAGGGCGCGCTGCGCGCCCTCGCCGCCGCGCACCCCACCGTCTGCAGACAAGTTCTCTGTTTCATGGCAGAGAAAACAGCATCGCATTTGCGAGTAACAATTCAGCGACAAGTCGTCAACTCTCACCAGTGTGCAGCCCTTTTCGCGCAGGTTCTTGGTGAGCGCACGAGTGTCGACGCCGGTGATACCAGGAATGCCTTGTTCCTTGAGCCATTGCGAAAGTGACTTGACAGCACGCCAATGGCTGTAATCTTTGCTCAGCGTAGACACCTGTGGACAGGTGAAATTTAAAAAAAATGCATTTGCACACGGGTTTGTCATCCGCGCGCTGGACCATGTGCGCTGAACGCAAAGGGCTCAAAACGAGGCAGAATAATGAGCAGTGTCAGCAAAAGAAAGGAATAGGGGCCGAGATTGTTGACAGCAGAAGAGGCCGGGAGAGAGAAGGCATTTACCACTAGTGCCGCAACGTGGACCTTGTTAGATTCCATGTACTTGATAATGCCGAGCTCGTCGAGGATGTTTTCGTCAGGCACGCCGTAGTTTCCAACAAGCGGGAACGTGATGACAAGAATCTGGCGCTTGTACGAGGGGTCGGTGAGCGCCTCGGGGTAGCCGACCATGCCCGTCTGAAAAACGGCCTCGCCGCTCACGCTGACCTCCGCACCGAAGGCGTCACCAGACCAGCGCGTACCATCCTGCAGGATGAGCGTGCATTTCTTTGCGGGCGCAGCCATTGCTCCGAAAGACTGGGTGTATCTGGGCGGACAACACACCTACAAGGGTGCACGCTCCTCGCAATCGGCGTACAATCGCAATCTCAGGCGCGCGAACAAAGCTTTGCCCTTCACGTGTTTTGTACTCAAAAACCCACGAACTCTTTAAATCACCACTCTCTAAGCCCCAAAAAATCAAAAACTGCCTTTTCCTTGACCCAAGTCGAGTCAAGGACTCCTGGACTCCTGTCAGAGGAGCCGCTGCCGCGCTTACAATGCTTCACAAGATCATGTTCATGCAAGCTCAGGTGATATTAGGGCGCTGGCATGAAAAT
>Ga0105052_10007752_pt1 | contig 10382 bp, 7 predicted proteins | sample FRY03_FD_78094 | JGI IMG/M metagenome (GOLD analysis project Ga0105052, IMG submission 78094) | Freshwater microbial communities from Lake Fryxell liftoff mats and glacier meltwater in Antarctica - FRY-03 | ecosystem: Environmental > Aquatic > Freshwater > Ice > Glacier meltwater ... | reverse complement strand
GTTGCTGCCAACTGACCATCTTTAAACACCATGAGTGTAGGGATGCCGCGGATACCAAATTGGGCTGGTACGGTGCGGTTGTCATCGACGTTGATTTTGGCAATTTCTAGCTGGCCTTCATAGGTGCTGGCCACTTCGTCCAAAATAGGCGCAATGGTTTTACAAGGTCCACACCATTCAGCCCAAAAATCGACTAAGACTGGCTTGGTGGACTTCAACACATCTTGTTCAAAACTGGCATCTGAGACATGTTTGATAAGTTCGCTTGCCATGGTAAAAATCCTATGAAGTTGTTGTAAGTGTGAACTACTGTGTAGTGAATTAACAATTGTGACAGAAACAGCCATTTCAAGTACCGCCAATGCACTTAATTGAAGCCCTGACCTTATGAGTGACCTGTTTACCGACAAAAACACCCAACAACCGCGTCTGTGGCTGTGGGATAAACCGCTTGGCGAACTGGACGCATGGATGCGCATAGGTCGCTGGCAGCCTAGCGAGGTGGTGGTGTTGGTGCCATTTGCGCAGCTGATGAATGGTGCCAAGCAAGCATGGGCTCATGCCTACCCGACCAGTTTTGTACCTAGGTTTGAAACCACGCGCAACTGGGCCAACAGGCTGGGGTCGTTTACCCCAGCGCCAGACGATTTGAGCATGGACGCGGTTCACGATGCTGCGGTCAGTGCTGCCTTGTTGGCCAGCATAGCGCTGCCAGGACTTGACCAACAGTGGCGGCAAACGTTAGCGCCTCAACTGGTTGCTGCGGCCCAATCTTTGGGGGGGGTGGTCAGCGCCATAGAGCCATGCAAGCGCGGTGCGTGGTTAGAGCGCATGCAAGCAGCGTTGGCCTTGGGTACAGGCGACGGCTTTAACAAGTGGGAGTCGTTGTTGGCTGCCATGGCCTTAAATTGGGCGGCCACCAGTTCTTACGCCACCGATGTGCTGTGGGAGCTTGACGCGCAGCGCAGTTGTGTTGCCCTAGCGGTGTTGCCTGGGTTACAAGCAGACAGCCTCAGCCAAGCGTTGCTAACCCATTGGCGCGACCAGCTTGGCGCCCACACGGTGCTTGAGTTGTCGCCGTTGTCGCCTGCCAATGGGGCGGTGGAGGCGGCTTATATATTCACTGCCGACAACGCCCAAGATGAAGCCAGCCAAGCTGCGGCTTGCGTACTGGCGCATTTACAAGCAGGACGCGTACCGGTAGCCATAGTGGCGCAAGACCGCTTGTTGACCAAACGCATCCATGCCCTTTTGCAAACAGCTGGTGTTGATTGGCGCGACGAGACAGGCTGGATGCTGTCCACAGCGCCTGTTGCCGCTATGTTGATGGCTTGGCTTCAAGCCAGCCGAGACAACGCAAGCAGCAACCAGCTGCTGGACTTTATAAAAATGCTGCCGCTAACGCTTGATCCGAAGCTGCAAGCCCAGTTGACTTCATGGGAGCACCAGCTGCGCAACAAACAGTTGCGCAACGCGACACAAGCGTTGCAAGCCTTGGCGCGTTGTGGCATCTTGTTAGGCAGCACTAACTTTGCTGACGTGTTGGCTTCTTGGCTGTCCTTGGCACAAACCACACGCACACCTACCGCGTGGCGCGAAGCCATGCTTCAGTTGTTGGTTGGTACAGGCTGGATGCACCAGTGGAACGGCGACGATGCAACGCAACAAGTGCTGCGCATGATGCGCTTAGACGCCGACTTGATAGATCTGTGGTTGAGCGCAAACCCAGACGTGCAATTCAACTCGGCTTTGCCTTCGGACTTGGTCACCGCTTGTCAGCCCTGGTCTGTGGCGTTCGCCCCAACTTGGCAACGCATGTCAGTGCAAACTTTTACGACGTGGCTGCGTGTTGGGCTTGAAGGCGGGAGCTATAAGCCAGACTATGTGGGCCGTCTTGAAGTGTCTGCCCTGCCAATGGCGCAGTTATTGGGACGCGATGTGGGCGCGGTGGTGGTTGCCGGCTGCGATGCCACGCACATGCCCGCCTATGTCAACAACATTGGTTTATGGACACCGCCGCAGATTGAGGTCTTAGGACTCGCCATGCCAGTTGCGCAAACACAGGCCGCTTTAGATGCATGGTGCATGGTCACTGGCATGCCAGTTTTAGATGTGTTGTGGCGACAGGCCGATGGTGATCAATCGCTGCAAATCGCGCCTTGGCTGGCCTTGTCGCACTCTCAAGATACGCTGCATATGTCCAGCCCTTGGTATCAACTGAGGTCTTGGCATGCGGGTACTGATACGCGCATTGGTACGTTGCAAACGTGCCAAGCCACCCCCAAGCCGCAACCCACATTGCAAGCGCACACCCCAAGCCGAGTGTCTGCTAGCGCCTACCAAGCGCTGCGTGATTGTCCCTATAAATTTTTTGCCATGCAAGGCATGCGGCTGTGGGAGAGTGCTGAGTTAGACGAGGCGCTGGGGCCTCGTGACATGGGCAATTGGCTGCACACAGTGCTGCAACTCTTTCATGAACAGAGGCAGAACAATTCGGGACGTGATAGCCGCGCTGACAGCGATTTGATAGACCAACTTGCCTTGCAGGTTCGCCACGACATGGGGTTTGAAGCCGCAGAATTTATGCCTTTTGATGGCAACTGGGTACAGCTGCGCGACGGTTATTTGGCGTGGCTGTCACAGCATGAGGCGCAGGGTTATGTGTTTGTGCAAGCCGAGCAGCCAAAAGAGCGGGTGCTGCACAACGGGCATAGCCCTGTGGTCACCATCACTGGCACTATCGACCGCGTTGATCGCCACGGGCTCAGCGGAGAGCCGCTGGTGTTGGACTACAAAACGGAGCGTTTGAGTAAAACTATCAAACGGGTCACAGAGCCGCTTGAAGATACCCAGTTGGCGTTTTATGCAGCGTTGATGCAAGAGCCTCTCAACACGCAAGCCATACAGACGGCCTATCTGAATATTTCTGGACAAGAGATTAAAGGCAAAGGCGCCACGCAGTTGGTGCTGCAAGAGCACACCATGGCTGGTACCAATGAGGTGCTTGCAGGTGTCATAAACGACATCACAAGGCTTCAACAAGGCCACGCGTTAGCGGCTTTGGGAGACGGCGCTGTGTGCAACCATTGCGCAGCACGCGGCTTGTGCCGCAAAGACTTTTGGACGCAAGACGTATGACTGAGTTGCACACAACGGCTATCAGCTACACCGTTAATGGCCGAGACTCGACCCCCCAGTCTTTTTATACAGTGGCGTGCAACCCGCAGCGCCACGTGGTGGTTGAGGCATGCGCAGGCGCCGGTAAAACCTGGATGCTGGTCGCTCGCATTGGGCGTGCTTTGTTGGCTGATGCACCTGCGCACAGCATCTTGGCCATTACATTTACCAACAAAGCTGCCGCTGAAATGCGTGGCCGAGTAGCTGATTTATTGGCCTTGTGGGCAACTTTAAACAACGACCTTCTTGCGCAAGAGTTGCTGGCCCGCGGCGTGCCTCAAACCGCGATCAATGACGCACTGTTGAACAAAGCGCGTGGCCTACAAGCCGAGGTGCTAGCGGGACGCGGCCTCGCTATCCGTACTTTCCATGGTTGGTTTGCCAGTTTGCTGCGCATGGCGCCCTTGTCGCTGATGAAAAGTCTGGGCCTGCCATCCCCTTACGAGCTGTTGCTAGACGATGCACAGGCCGTGGCGCTGGTGTGGCCCCAGTTTTACAAGGCTGTGTACGCAGACGTGCAGCTGCGCACCGACTTTGCGCTGGCCTTGGCGGCCAATGGACGGAGCAATGTGCATGATGCCTTGGCATTCGCTTTAAGCAAGCGGGTTGAGATTAACCTGGCGAGCGATGCCACCTTGTTGAACGGGGTCGCCAGTGTGGCCCAAACTGTTGCCGCCTTTGCACACTGCCGCCACATCGAGCAGGCCCTGAATGAAATGCCTGGCATGGCCAGCGCTTTGCGCGAGGCGGCAGTGTCTATGACTGGCTCCGGTAACACAGCAGCACTCAAGGCCGGGACTGCATTGGGGTGTGCACTGGACACGTTTGATATGCAGGCTGTTTGCGCCGTGTTGCTGACGGCTACTGGGGCGCCCAAACAACGCGGCTTGAAAGCCTTGGACCCAGCACTGGTTGTAACTGCGCAGGCTTGGGCATCCGACTGGCAGCAAGCCATGCACCAGGCTGACTGCATAGCGCACCAGCAGCGCATGGCGCGTTTGTCTCTGTGTCTGCTGCGTTGCTTTACCCACCTAAAGCGTCAGCGCGGCTGGGTTGATATGAACGACATTGAGTTGGCGGCTACCAAGTTGCTGGCCGACTCAGAACTCAGCGCGTGGGTGCAGCAGCGCTTGGACGCAGGTGTGTCGCAGTTGCTCATCGATGAGTTTCAAGACACAAACCCCATGCAATGGCGCGCTTTGTTATCGTGGCTAGAAGGCTATGTAGGGGCAGGGGGCGGTGATGTGCCACGCGTGTTTATAGTGGGTGATCCCAAGCAGTCGATTTATAGGTTTCGCCGCGCGGAGCCCCGTGTATTTAAAGCTGCAACAGCGTTTGTCAGCGAGGCTTTAGGTGGTGATGTTTTGGCTTGTGACCACACGCGGCGAAACGCGCTATCCGTTGTGCAAGCGCTCAATGCGGTCATGCTGTCAAGCGGTTGTGTGGCGAACCAAACTTCCGAGTCACCAGACTTTAGAGCCCACAGCACCGCCAATACCCAGCATGGGCGGGTGTTGGCTTTGCCATTGTTAGAGTCTGACAGCCAGCCAGAACATACAAGCCTTGCTGCGTCAGATGTATGGCGCGATAGCTTGTTGACACCCAAGGTCATCATTGAGGACAAGCTCGCTGCACTTGAAGCGCAACAGGCCGCACGCTGGGTGGCCCAGCAAGTAAGCGCGGGTGTATTGCCCCAAGACGTGATGGTCATAGCGCGCACCAACGCACGCCTTGGTCTTATGCAATCGTCCCTATCAGCCTTGGGCATCGCTTGCGCGCAACCTGAAAAAACCACCCTGATTGACAGCCCGGCTGTTGCCGATGTGGTGGCTTTGTTAGACGCACTTATTTCACCCGCCAATGACTTGGCACTTGCACGTGCGTTGCGCTCGCCTTTATTTGGTGGCACTGATGCACAGCTGCTGTGGCTGTCGCAGCAGAGAACACCACACACTGTGTTGTTGGCTCAAACAGCACCACAGCTTAAAACACCACCCCCACTGAGCTGGCGCGCTGCACTGGTTCAGGTGTGTACTCAAACTGACACAGAGCCTGTTTATCAGCGCTGGGCCAGCGTTTTGGCGTTGATGACCAAGTGGCTGCACACACTTCCATTGGTACAAGTGCTGACCCGTTTGTATGCGCATTGCGACGTATTGACAGCCTACGCTGGCGCTGTGCCATCAGCCATGGTGGGTGCCACGCATGCGCAACTGATGGCCTTACTAGACGAGAGTTTGGCGCTCAACCAAGGACGGTTTGTCACGCCTTATCAGTTCGTTAGGGCTGTAAAAAGTGCCAGTACCAAACGTGCATGGCCCACACCTGCCAATGCCGTCAGGTTGCTCACCGTGCATGGCTCTAAGGGCTTAGAAGCGCAGTATGTGGTGTTGCTTGATACACATGCCCCAGCTAAAAAAGCACAAAGCATGTCCATGTTGGTTGACTGGCCCAGCGACTCGCCAACGCCAGCGCGCGTGGTGTTTGTTGCCAAAGAGAAGTCCCCGCCTTTGTGCGCTAAAGATTTGCTGGCAACCGACCAGGCCGCACGCTTGGTAGAAGAAAACAACGCTCTGTATGTTGCCATGACCAGGGCTGAAAGCCACCTGGTGCTGTCTGGCCACTCCCGCAGCGGCAACAAAGACGACAGCTGGTGGACACGACTTATGCAAACAGACCTGCCAGTTATGCTCGCCGCCAAACCGGTGACGCACGTCGAAGGCACTGAAACCACTGAAACCATTGACAGCAGTGGACAAGCAGCGAATGTGTTGGCACACACGGTCACCATCAAACATGTGCCCAAGTGGCAGGGGGTGCCAGTGTTTGCAGAGCCATCAGCTGTTACCCTCACTGGCAAGCGCGACCAAACGCTGGCGCTTAGCGCACGCGTGGGGCAAGCCATGCACCAGCTGTTAGAGTGGTTGCCAGTGACTGTAGAGCGCAGCCAGCCCAAGTGGTCTGGTGTTCAATTGGAACAAGTGCGCGTCAATTGGAGCCTCAGTGCCAGTGAACGTGATGTAGCCTATGCGGGGGCCTGTGCCATTGTTCAAGGGCAGGGCGCTTGGGCTTGGCAGTCTGGCGTGGTGGACTTTGCGGGCAGCGAGGTGGACATCATGGTGCAAGGCGCGTTGATGCGGCTAGACCGGTTGGTGCTGCGCCGAGACACAGGGGAGTGGTGGGTGCTTGATTTCAAGTCCAACCTTGCTCCGCAACACGATGCAAGCCTGCTCAAACAGCTGCATACCTATCGAGCTGCCGTGTCATCCATTTACCCTGATCGGGTGGTGAGGGCCGCATTTCTTACGCCAGCGGGCGTCTTGATTGAACCTGACAACAGCCATTAACCACCCCATACAAGACATGCACAGATAGACGCTTCAGCAATCAATTTACACATGCACAGATAGACGCTTCAGCAATCAATTTACACATGCACGACCGGACATAAATCATGAACACATCCACACTCGACCATCCTGTTCTTCACATCACCGTTGTGTCTGATGTGGTGTGTCCTTGGTGCTTTATTGGCAAGCGCCATTTAGAAAAAGCGCTCCTGCTGTACGCCGAGCAATACCCTGATCACCAAGCGCCAGTGGTTGAGTGGTCTGCATTCCAGCTCAACCCCGATATGCCGCTCGAGGGAATGGACAGAGACACGTATGTGCGTAACAAGTTTGGCGACAAGGCGGGTGACACCATGCAGCGTATGGCTGATGCAGGCCGCAACGCCGGTATTGATTTTGCTTTTGACAAGGTCACACGCCAACCCAATACATTGGGGTTGCATGCGCTCATACACGCCGCCACGAATCCCAGCCAACAAAACGCTGTCAAGCAAGCTTTGTTGGATGCTTATTTTTTAAATGGTCAAGATTTAACCGACGATGCGGTGGTTGCCAACGTGGTCCAACCAACGGGCTTAAGCCCTGAACTGGTTGCCCAGTGCTTGGTCAAGGGTGCTGCGCCACAACTCGCCGCACAAGCCACTGATCAGCGGTGGCGCAACATGCAAGTGCAAGGTGTTCCCTTGTTTGTGTTTCAACACAAGTGGGCCGTATCTGGAGCGCAGCCTCCCGAAGCCCTGCTCGAGGCGATGGTGCAATCCGCGCTACAAGCTCGCGAATAACTTCAACCCACGCGTGGTCAACCCAGATGGTTGCGTGACACTTTTGTCATTTACCGCTTAGATGACCAAAGTGTCATGGTTCCCAGCTTCAATAAACTGATACTAACAATTACAACCTTTGCTTGTTGTTGGGAGTTGGAATTATGTTTGAAATTTTTAAGAAAATGACACCGCCTGCAGAGCTGCAAAAGCTGGCCTTGATGAAATTTGAAAAAGTTCAGCTAGAAAGCTCCTCCAGCAACGCCACACGGCGGTCAAAAATACAAATGGCTTTGCTGTGCCGTGCATTTCTTGACCGCACATTTATCGATGGCGCTGAACAGTCAGCCCTGTACATTGACAAAGTTGAACTGGCCTTGGCAACAGGTGCGCCTATGCCGTCAATGGCAAAGTCAAAGCCTTATCAAAAAATCGCATCAAGTACGGGCTCTGTGTGGACTTATGCGCCAGAAATTTACGGCGCCGAAGCATTTAACTTGGGTCGCTCTTACCAAAGTATCGAGATTGATGCCTTCGAAGCCATTGACAGCATGCAGGCTGTAATAGACAGGCTGTGCCAGTACGAGCTAAGACTTGAAGAGACATTTGAAGCACTGACATTTTTGAGAGAAGAAACGGCAGTGACGTATGGCGTTCAGGCTGTTGCAGCGGACATCGAACAGTTTGATGGCTTCAATGAAGGCAGCACGGTTATAGAAGCGGTGGTGCCACACATCAGGAATGAGCTAAGTAGCATGGGTTTGAGTGACCCTCAGATTTTGCGATTGCAAAAATTGGGCATGTTGCAGTCGCGTGTAAACTCTGAGGCGGCGGCATAAGAAAACCTATCAGTCGAACTCAAAACTGCACACGCAATGCATATATTATTGGTTGAAGATGAGCAGAAAATAGCAGATTTTGTCACGCAAGGCCTGTTAATCAATGGCTTTCGCGTGACACATTGCACAGATGGCCTTGCTGGTTTGCAAGCCTTGCAGACCGGCTCTTTTGCCGTTGCAGTTTTAGATGTCATGCTGCCGACCATGTCCGGTTTAGATGTTTTAAGCGGCGCTCGTCAATTAGGCATATCCACCCCAGTTATCATATTGAGTGCTAAAGGCGACTTAACCGACAAATTGGCTGGATTCAGCAGGGGTTCTGACGACTATTTACCCAAGCCGTTCTATACCGAAGAGCTGGTGGCGCGAATCAACGCGTTGATCGCGCGACAAACAGCCCGCTCGGGTTCTGATGACTTTCTGGTGGTTGATGACTTAGCATTGAACCTGTTAACGCGCGAAGCTATATGGTCTGGGCATTCAGTGTCATTAACTGCACGCGAATTCGGTTTGTTAGAGTATTTGATGCGCTCACCAGGCTATGTATTTTCAAGAAAACAAATCTTGGAGCATGTGTGGAAAATAAGTTTTGATCCACAAACAAACGTGGTGGACGTGTGTGTCAAACGAATTAAAAAGAAAATATTTGACAATGAGTCATCTCTCATTACCTCGGTTAGGGGCGTGGGTTACAGCATCGGCGACAGCACTGTTCACACTCAACACATTTAGGCTGCGCCTATTTGTGGTGCTGCTGGTCACGACGGTTGCCATTTTTGGCTTCAACAGGGTCATCGCCCAGTACTTATTGGGTGCTGACCTCCAGCAGCGGGCCCAGACTGAACTGTCTTCGGATGTATTGAGGTGTGAGCCCGTTCAAGGCGGCCTAGCCGCTTTTGAAGCCTGTTTGCACCAATCTGACACAGCTAGCGTTATTGAACCTGCATCTATTTATTACAAGGTGTGTGGCCTTGCAACATCTGGTGCACAGGAAGGTGTTGAAGACGCAACTTGTAGCGCCGTGAGGGCTGTATTGTCTGCCCAAGCGCTGGCCAGCAATGCGCAGGCTGGTGCCATACCAGTGGACAGTGGCGAATGGATGACTGCACAAACATCAGTGACCAGCGCTGTTGCATTTCCCCCCCGCCTAGTCATGCTAAAAACGGCTGATGTGCAACGCTACGCCACGGCAATTTGGGATCTGCGGGATAGTTTGCTGACAACTTTATTTCCCATGTTGATCGTGGTGCTTGTGTTTGCCTCGTGGGTCATGTTCAGATTTGCCATGCACCCAGTTAACCAGCTTAAACGTACTATTGAACAGTTTGGCGCTGACAACCTAAGCAACAACACCCTTGTTGCACCAGCCTCATTGGTTGAATTTCAATCTTTTGTAGATGTGTTCAACAGCTTGCGTCAGCGTTTGAGTACCAGCCTAAGCCAGTCTCAAAGATTTGCAGCGGATGCCTCGCATGAGCTTAAAACACCGCTGACAATTTTGAGGGGGCGCGCCGAAATACTGGTTGCCACCCTGGTCAGAGGCACTGACCAACAGGTGATGGCATTGGAGCTGGTTGAAGAGGTCGAGCGAATGTCTGAAATCGTCGAAAAGCTGCTGCTGCTGTCTCGAGCAGATGCCAAATCATTGCTGCTGGACACACAGACCCACAATTTCAGCGCGTTGATGGACGATTTTTTGGAAGATGCGGCTGGCTTCGCGCCAGACTTAGATTTAAAGACTGATATTGCGCCAAATATTGTTTGGGCGTGTGATGTGGCACTTGTGCGCTTGCTGGTGCAAAACTTGTACACCAACGCGGTCAAGTACAACATACCCAGTGGTTGGATTTATTTCAAACTGCACTCGACACCAAGCCATGTTGTATTGCGTATAGAAAATGCAGCGACCGGTATACCCCAAGACCTTGAACGCAATGCCTTTTCACGCTTTTATCGATTGGACGATGCGCGTTCATCATCACGCTCTGGCCATGGTTTGGGACTGAGTATTTGCCGAGAAATTGCCGACGTGCACAACGCGAAGCTTGATATGACAGGGCGGATTCAAATCTGAAGTGCAACACCCTGGGTTTCAATGAACGAGGGTTGAATGTTGCGGGCTGTTGAGCAAAAGTTCTCGATAGACCGCCAGCGGAGATCTTACCCCCAAGCCCTTTCTGGGCCGGTTGTTGATCTGATCGGCAATGGCGTCGAGCTGCTCCTGGCTCAAGCCTGAGAGATCCGTGCCCTTGGGT
>Ga0105052_10007746_pt1 | contig 10389 bp, 13 predicted proteins | sample FRY03_FD_78094 | JGI IMG/M metagenome (GOLD analysis project Ga0105052, IMG submission 78094) | Freshwater microbial communities from Lake Fryxell liftoff mats and glacier meltwater in Antarctica - FRY-03 | ecosystem: Environmental > Aquatic > Freshwater > Ice > Glacier meltwater ... | reverse complement strand
TGACCACAGTTCTTCATAAAGTCATCGAAGGTCGGCTTGCCGTCAGCCCCAGGATTTGCCTGTAGGGCCACTCCGGTGAAGGGGTCGATAGCATACACCCGGCCCGGGGGTCTGCCGTTGGCCTGGACCGCCGAACACAGGGCGAAGGTGGACCGGCCCTTGAAACTGCCGATCTCCACCACGGACTCCATGTTCTTGGCCTTCTCGTAGAGCCATTCAAGTTCCGGCCGCGTCATCCAGCCCGGAATTTTCTCGGCCTTGTCCACGGGGGTCTCCGGGAAGTCGTACCCCATGAGTTCCATGATGCCCCAGCCCCGGATAACCTTTTTCAACTCCACCACCTTCTGAGCCGTGGGGTACAGGTAGTGGTGGTAAAAGAAGGCGCCGCCGTCCTTGTAGCCCTTCTCAGTAAAGATGTCCCGGAACACCTGGACCTTGAGTCCATACTTGGCGATGTTCCGGGAACAGGTATAGTCGTCGATGAGGTGGGCACGGTTGACCACCCCGCTTATTTGCTCGAAGACCGTGGGGGAAATATTGGCTATGGCCTGCTCCGGAGTCAGATCGTCCAGGGGCTTCCATAGTTCGATACAGAGGTCGCTGGCTACCGCGAGCCAGTTGCCCGAGCCGATCATGCGCCCGTCCCTCGCGAAGAAACGATCCGTCTTCCAACGCACCGGTGCGAAGTCCTTCCCGAAGTGAGCCACGGTGTCCCGGGGAAGCAGCAGAGTCAAGTCCGGGGTGTCCGGATGGACCAGGGTGTCGGAGTCGATGTAGATGTTCCAATCGTTCTCCATTTCCTGGGCCAGTTGGTGGATCTGCAATTTCTCATAGGTCACGGGCCACTCAGGGAACTTCCGTTCGGTGATGATATGGAAGTCCGCCCCGATTTTGGCGGCGTAGGCCTCGATCAACGGGTAAGTGAGAGCCGTGATTTCGGGCGAGTAGCCGTCAATGTTGAGGGTAAAGATCGTCTTCTTTGCCTTTTTCTCCCACATAAAGACCTCGATCTCCTTGCCGGGCCTACTGCCCGATGACCTGCATATAGAGGGTGGTGGCAGCAGGGGCAACCCCGTCGTCCATTTCGGCCAGAGCCGCTTCGGCAACAGCGCCGCCGCCGGTGACGGTGTGGGCCAGGTTTGCAAGGTTGGCCTGAGCATCCATGGCCAGGGCCGTGACCCCGGGGGCATCGCCAGTGAAGGTAGAATTGCCCGGTGTGTTAGCCATAACCCCGCCGTTGGCTGCGGAATCGGCGCCCGGGATGGTGGCATTGTTGGCTGCCGTCAGCGAATTAGCGTTCACCCCGATGCCATCGACTTCCCCCCCGATGGCGTTGGTTGCGTACAAGTCGTGATAGTGAGAAACAGATGCCACGTTTCCGGTGGGTGCCGGAAGCGTTACATTGCCGACAACGGCAGGCAGGGCAAGGTTGATATGGTTGGCAACGGTGATGGCCGCCCGGGCCGCCCCCAGGAAGATGCGGAGCTTGTGGTTGGTCCGGTCGAAGTGGTAAACAAACCCGTTGGCGGGCTGTTCAATGAAAACTCGGGTGATAACTTTCTTCATCCCGAAATGCCCGATGGCCGGCATAGGAATGCCAGCCGCGGGATAGGTCAAAGCCCCATCCCCGAAGGCCATGGTGGGGAAAGAGACCATCTTCCCTAAGCCCAAACGCTCGATGTCGCGGCTATTCAGGGTTACGGTTACATCCGAAGCGGCTATATAAGCCATGATGCTTCTCCTTCAAAGAAGGGCCGAGCCGTCCCGGCCCCCTCGGTTTCAGACTTCGGTTAGGCTGTCACATCCACGATGTTCGGGCAGTTGGCACCCGTTTCCGGGATGAACGGAGTCGCCAGCAGAAAAAAGTTCCCTGCCGACGTGACGGCCCCGCCCGCCCCAGCCGTTTTCTGCTCGATGACCACTTGCTGGCCGGGCAGAACCACGAAGGGTGCGCACTTGCTCCGAACGATCTTGCCAATCGCTTTTACCGAGTCGTTCATGGTCATGGTGCATTTTTCCACCCTGCCCGTATCGCTGGCATTGGTGGGCCGGAAGTCCAGACTTGCAACCTGGTTCGCCCCGCTACCGTCGACATAGGCCACAGTTACCTGCAAGCCGAACCCGTGGACCAACATCGGGGCTCGGGCGGTGAAGAGGTGCAAGTCCGCGGCGGTCGCAGTATAGTCGGTGGCGGTCAGCGCCCCGTCCGCATGGACGGCGTTGAGTGCGTATGAATCGTAGGAACCGTATTGGTTCATGGTTCGTTACCTCCTGAGTCTATTGGGGTCGTTCCCCATGGCCTGACAAGTCTCATCATTCCATGCGCCCCTTTGTCTGTGCCTATGCGCTGTCGATGCGGACTATCTTAGCTTCGCCAGCATTGGCGCTGTTCCAGATCGCTCCGAAACCTAATATCCCGTACCAGGCCGCGGCCTGGGTGCGACCGAAGTCGCTCTGGAAGTTCGGGTCGAGCCGCAGGTGCGGGGTCTCGACTTCAATCCGGGCCACGGCCTCGTCACCGAAGACAACAGCTTCGCCCAGGCCGGCGGTGTTAGAACCGGCGACATTGGCGAAAGCCTGGGCACGGTTGATTTCGATCCACCGAATCCGGTCGGTCATGCCCATTTCGCCCTTGAAGACGAAATCGCCCTTCTGCAGGTACATGTGCCATGCCTGCCAATAGCGATCGTTCTTCAGGGACCGGAGATTCGCCATGCAGGACAGGCCGACGTAGTTGTCGCCCTCATACGGGGGCACATAGAGGGTGTCTCTCATGTAATCCCCGATGGCGGTGCAATGGTCGTAGGTCAGGGCCGACAGGGCCACGGTGGACGGGGTGCCGTCCAGGTCCCAGACGCCCCCGGTCAAGGAGGTCGGGGTGTAAATAACCAACACCGCGGCGGGGTCCTGGAAAGCCTGTGCCGACTCTGTATCCATGGCCTCTTCCATCTGGGTCTTGAGGGCCTTCTGGAGGGAATTGCTGGGCTTAAACTCCGACAGCATCTCCATGAGGTTGGTGTACTCGACGCCTTCCCCGAACTCGACCACGGAGATGGCCCGGTTGCCCCAGGACAGTTTGCGGATCGGAATCCGGGTGTCCTCTTCCAGTCGGCTGGATACGGAGTTGGGCAGGCGGTTGATGTGCATGATGTTCACGGTCTCGCCGCGGTTTTTGCCCAAGGAGATACCGTGATCGCTGGTGAAGGGGAGAACCTTGCATTCCCCAGCCGATGCTGTCAGGAGCTTCTTGGACAGCACATGGTTTTTATAGATTCCGACAGCAGCGTCGAACGTCCAGTTATGAGCAGGCATAGCTTAAACCTCCATTAAATCCTGCGCGCCGCCCTTTGGTTTTCAAGAATGTTGCCCAGGGTGGCGGGTTCTTGTTTTGTTGAGGTGGTTTGGGGCCTCGTTGACCCCCGTCCCAGGGGCGTGTTCTGGGCCTGGTGCTGCCTGGCCCGCTCGTCCCTTTGCGCTTTGGTCTCGATGACCTTCCCGGTGAGGCGCCGGACTTCGTTCACGACCCACTCGGTCTGTTCCTTGAGGGGTTTCGCCTCCAATTCCGGGTTGGTAGCGGGGATTTCCCGGGCCACATCCCAGAACAGCCGATGGTCGGCGCTGCCGGTCTCCATGTCCAGACCAGATTTGGTCGCCAACTCGGTGGCGGTCGTCCGGATACGGATCGTCTCGGATTCGGCCTCTTTAGCCGCAACTACGTCGCGAGCAGCCTGGAGTTCTTCCTTGACCTGTTTGGTCACGATCTTGGTGATCTCGGCAGTATCGGGGACCGGAACTTGCGGACCCCCTACCCCGGCCTCGGCCCAGGCATCGGCCACCTTGTCGTCGTACTCCGGGTCGTCCTCGTCCAGTTGCCGGATCGTCTTTAAAGCTGTGGCGACCCGTCCCTTGGCTTCTACCCGGGTAGGCGGCTTGGGTGCTTCGGCGGGCTCCGGGGGGGCGGCCCTTACTTCCGCCAACTCCCTCTCCAGGGCCTCCGCCCGTTCTCTTGCTGTTTTGGCCTCTTCGGCCTTCTCGGTGGCAAACCGTTGAGTCTCCGCGGCCCCTTTTTCGGCCTCCTCATGGGAGGCGTACTTGAACTTCTTCTCGGGTTCCGGGGGCTCAGGGGGGTCTTCCCCGTCCGTGCGGGTTTCTTCTGGAGGTTCTTCGCCCCCCTCTGCCGGGTGACCGGAAAACTCAATCTTCGAGCGTTCTATAATCCCCGCCAAAGAGTCCGGGTTATCCGACGTTTGTAAATCCTCGGAGGCTACTTCCTCAGTTTTTACGACTTCCGCATCGGCGTTCATTGGTTTACTCCTGTCGGCAAAGGGAATCCTTGCGGGCCAGTGCCGTGCTATAGTTCCGAGGCCGGAATCCCTTGCGGGGCGGCCCTGGTGATCAGAAATTGTTCCAACTGCGGCCCCATGAGGCGGCGGGCCTGGTGCTCGGCCACTACCGGAGCAACCTCGACTTTGTGCCGCATCTTGGCCAGAATTCTTTCGATGGCCTGGCACCGGGGGTTTTTTGAGGCCACCCCTGAAAGGATGGCTACATACTCTTCCACCAGAATCTCCAGGACCGGGTTGCCGCCGTGCAGTTCGGCGAGCAGGTCGATGGATTCCTTCCGGGCCTCATTGACCTTGTGAACCGCCTCATGTCTCCTGGCGGCGACACTCTCGGCTACCGGCCTGCCGGTCGCGATGTCCGTATCAACTCCAGTTCCCATGGGGGCCATTATTCTTTACCCCCCGGCTTCGGTTGAGGCTTCGGTTGAGGCTGCAAGTGTTTGGGCTTTTCCTTGGGCGGCGGCGGCGTTTTCGCCACCAGGGCGGCTTTTTCCTCAGACTCCCGGCCCTTTTGCATTTCTGTCCAGGACTTGGCCCGGAACATCGCGGCCTCACCTTCGGCCTTGACCCGGAGTAGGTCGGCCTCACCTCTACCCTTTATTTCTTCTACCCAAGCCTTGGCCCCGAGTAAGTCAGCCTCGGCAGCATCAATTTCTGGACTTCTCGCTTCCGACTCCTTGGCCACCTGCACCTGGGCCTGAGCCCGGGCCAGTTCGGCTTTCGCCATGTCCAGTTCGGACTTGGCCCCGAGACTGTCGGCCTGTGCGGCGTGTTTGCCGACTTCCGCACGGGCACTCTCCGCCTCGGCAGCATCGCGCTCCGCCTTGGCCTGGAGCCCCATCATCGCAATCTGATCCTGTTGCTGTTTGCCCTGAATCCCAGCTTCCTGCTGCTGCTGCTGCGCGGCGTCAATCCTCTTGGCATCTTCCTCAGACACGATGATCCTCTCATCCCGGAGGTTGAGGCGCTTCTCAATGGACTGTAGAAGGGCGTAAGGCTTGAGGTAAGGAGCGAAGACCTCGCCACCAGTGGCCGGGTTGAACATGGGCAGAAGGAGTGTGGCTATATTCTTGATGATCTCCTGATCCCGCATGAGGGCGGAGATCCCGGAGACATGAAAAGACCCGGTGGTGAGCTTCGGCAGGGTTAACCCCGTGGGCGAGTCGGGGTCCCGATAGAGGTCGGCCCAAAATTGACCTGACCCTTTCTCTGTCTCCCCCATCAACATCTTGAGTTCGTCGTAAGTGATGTTGATGGCCACGGTCTCGGCGCCGGCGAGGATAGCTTGCAGTGCCCCGTCCTCAAGGTTCATCCCCATGAGGCCGGTGACGGTCATACTTTGGTCGAGATTCTGGGCGCTCTCACGGGCCGTCACCTCGGCCCGGTAGCCCGGGAGGCCCATGGAGGCGTAATTGAACATCACGCCTTCCTGGAACCTCTGATCCCCGAAATTCATGTTGGCCAGGATGTCCCCGGTGTTTGACCGGCGCTCTACCGGGCGGATGGCCTGCTGGCCACTTACGGTCCCCCGGGTGAGGTACTGCTTGCCGGGATAGTTATCGACATCCGACTGGTCCACCAGAGACGAAACGTCGATCTCCGTAGGCGGATTCACGAGCCAGTTGAGGTTGTCGGCGTGGAGGCAAAAGAGGGAGTTCATAAAGTACCAGAGGCTTTTGATCCCCTGGATGAGGCCCCGGCCGTCAAACCTTAGAAGGTGGGGGAGGATCGAATAACCGACCCCCGGCCACCGGAGAGAGGGGTAGGGGCTGGCCTTGGGGAGACTGATCACCCGGCCGCCGGCCACCGTGTAGGCGGCATTGGGCAGGAGCAGTTCGCCATTGGGGGCCAGGACCGTGCCCCAGAACTCCGAGGTCAGTATCATGGACCGGAAAGTTGACCGGGCCCACCACATTTCCTTGCGCCGGGCAATCTCCTCCCGGGACAGATTGACATTAGAGCCGGTGTTGCCCGAGGTGGCGCCGGGGCTGAAGGCCTCGATATTCCGGAACCGCCCGTCCTTCTCGCCTTCCTTCAGGGTGTAAAAGTCCAACCATTCCTGGTGAATCCAGTACATCCCCGACTGACACTCCCGGCTGATAGCGTCCGGGTCCCGGTGAATCTTCCAAGGCTCGGTCAAGACGTACCGGAGCCCTTTGCCAGGAATCCACTGCGGGATCATCTCCATGGACTGCCCCACGGCAAAACTCATCGCTGTGGCATCGGTGATCCGGATGGGAAAATTGGCGTAGTTCCGGGAGAGTTGCAGCCCCATGAGCTTTTCCCAGAACACGGCGGCTTCATTGTCCTGCTCATTCTCGACGGAAAGGAACTCGACATCGAAGGCTTTGCGCACAATGGCGGAGGCGAACTGGCAGGAGGAATAAGGCTTGGGGACCACCACCCGGTTCTGCCAGGTTTCTTTCATGGCATAGTTTGGCGGCTCTTTCTCGTTGTAGACATCCCAGCACTCTTGCTGGTTGGCCCGAATCTCGGTCATGGAATCCACGGAGGTTTTAACCATGTCCTCCATGTACCTGACAAAGTGCTGCTCATTCTCCCCGGCGTAGGCCTGAGCCGCCTCTTGACGGTCAGCGGTCTCCTGGTCGTCCATCATGGACATGGAGGTGCCCTGATTGATTTGGGCTACGCGTTGCAGGATTTCATCCTGGGGGTTAATGAGTGCTGGCATGGCTTACGCCTTCTTAAAAGCCTTCCTCTTAATGGCGCCGGTAACGGTTTTCTTCATCGGCATGGGTTTGGGAGCGACCTGTGGTAGCCCCGCCTGGGGCGTCCCGGCGAACTCACCCACGTCAGCCGAACTCATGTTCTGGGCCATCCCGGTGCCGGGCATCCCGGGCTTGGCCTGCATTTCGCCCTTCTGAATCGCGGCGGCGATGTTCATGGCCACGGCCTGTTTTTTTGAGCGGGCAGGACTCATATTCAATCCCTCCTGGCGTTAGCGACGACCACTCGGTAGTCGTATTCGTGCTTGGGTGCTTTCTGGCTCTTATAAGGAGCCGGCTCTGGCCGTTGAGCTACGGGACCCGGTTTCTCCTCATCGAAGAGGGCCACGAAGGGGATCAGCCCTTCCCACAACCGGGCATTGCCCTGGAGCATCAACTCCCGTTCTGAGGGGTGGCCGATGCCCCCCATATCCGCTCCCAACCAATTCTGTACGCACCCGAGGAGTGGCGCACCGTGGCCAGGTCCCCTGTGGGGTACGGCGGAGGATCATCCCACCCGTTCTCAGGAATGAACTCGTGCCCGTTGACCATGTTCCGGTAGCCCTCGCTGCCGAGCATCTGACCGCCCGGACGGTCCTTCCCCTCAAGAAATTTCACTTCGGCCCAGCCTTTGAATCCGTCGGTCTCACGTTTCATCGCCTGGCCCCTCCGGTCGCGTAGGACTGCACCCGTCGCTTGTTGACCGCGGCCTGTTTCTTGTAGGTGGCAGAGAGGTGGCTTACGTCCCGGCCCGGCATGAGAACATTGCAGGCGTTAGCCCAGCAGTCCAACGGGTGACTGATTTCCGTCTTCTCGGGAATACCCTTGGAGGTCATGTTCCCGGAGTTGTCCGTCTTATAGTGCCAGGCGCCGGAGAGCCCCTTGTTGAGCACACGACAGTTCACCGGGTCGATGACTACGGCCGGCTTCCCCTGGATGTTCATGTTCAGGGCCCGCTTGAACCCCAGCTTCATAATTTCCCACCGGGTCGGTCCCCCCTCGAAGATGGTCCCAAAGATGTCCTCAATGGCCCGGGCCGCCGAGGTGGCGATATTGCTCTGGTCGGGGTTCTTCATGGTGCAGTCGCCAAGCTCACGCCAGGCCCGGGGCTTATCCTTCCACCGGGGCGAGTTCATCATGGGGAGGACCTGAGTCTCAGCGAGAGTCCGGACATCGGACCCTTCCAGAGTCAGAACATTAAGGAAAACCAAGCGCCCCGTGGTGGTGATCTGCCCCATGATGCAGGCCGGGTTGGTCCACGAATCCCAGGCCCGAAACGAAACCAGGCCCCGCACAGGCATTAACTCCTGGGGGGCCAGGTGGATCAGAGGGTTGTACTCCGGGGTGACCTTCTTGCCTCTGTAGACCGGGGCGAACTGGCCCAGGACGTACCGAGTGTAGGAGGCCAGGTCATCCTTGTAGGCGGACTTGACGGCCTGCCGGGAAGTCTCGGAAACATTGCTGTTCTCGCCCGCGGGGATATACCAGACTTGTTTGGTGATCAGGGGATTGTCTATGTCAACTGCGGGGGCCTCAATGAGGCGCTTATAGGTCCAATGATCCTCGTCCGCCGGGTTCATACTGATTTGCAGACGTGATTTAGTCCCTTTTTGCCGGGCGCACCGGACCAGTGCAGCGTTGAAAACCTCTTCTGAAAGGCCGGCGTTGACCTTATCCGCCATCGGGGCGGGCTCTTCCAGCCAAATCAGGGCATATTCAGGCCCCTGGAGCTTGGAGAGGGACGCAAGGTCGTCAATCCCGAAAAGATCAACATCAATGCGGTATTTCCCGTGAATTACAAGTTGCTTATTGTCGTTTTTCCAGACGATTAGGCTGGGGTGCTGCTCGAAAACCTCTGTTATTGTGCGGGCAGTGGATAATTTGATGTTTTCGTGGGTATCTCTAACAATAGCACAACGAATTGGGCGGCCACACCTCTCCGAGTGTGTCAATATGGCAACTACGGAGGCAAAACTTTTCCCCTCGCCGGTCCCAGAAACCAGTACGTTGACTACCTTTTCCGAAAACACATAGTCGTCTTGCGTCGGAGATAGCTCGAAGTGAAGTTTCACCTCTTCCATGATAAAGAAAAAGCATTAAAAATATGAAAATGGAAGAAGTTTTAGTGGTGTGTCAGTTTGATGGTGGGGATGACTTGCAGATTATCCCTATAGTTACAAGGGAAAGTGGGGGATAGGTGTATTTTTTGCCCGATTTCTCCTATAGCAGCACATCCCTTGATGAACCGCCAGCTTTCCGCAGGGACACAGGAAGGGGGAACCGTTCCGAGATTCCAGGGCCTTCCTTAATTTGGCGACGGTGTTCAAGGCCATCCCTGTCATCCGGTGGGTCTCCCGGTTACCCAGCCCTTCCTTCAATAGCACCGTCGCTTTCTCAAGCCGGCCACCTTTTGAGAACATGCCCCGGGGGGAATATTCCCTAAAGAGAGTTTTTGGGGGAGGCTTATGGGAACTTTCGGGAAGTATCGGGAGCGAAGGCGGCTTGACCGGCACCCAGCGCGAAGACTTGATCGGCGCAGTGATGCCGGTCTTTCTCTCAACGATGTGCATCACCGGGAGCTCGCTGATAATAGGGATTCCCAGACTCCTGCAATACTCGTGCCGGAGGTGGCAATTCAGCGAACATTCCCGTTTGTCTTCGAGGGCGTTTTCGCACAAAGAACAAGGGCTTTTCATAAGATAAGAAGAGAAAGCTCCACCGGCACCGGCTCACCCCCGATTTTGTCCACAACCTCCTGCCCGAACATCTCCACGGCCCGATAGAGGGGCAGCACCCAAGGAAAGACATCCTTCGGCTGGGGGCGAGACGGTTCGCCGTTCCATATCGGTGCGATGCTGATGTGGACCGGGGGGTTGACAGAAGGATTCTTGCCGGTGATCTTCCAGGCTTGCAATTTCATGATTTCTCCTTATCAAAGCGGTGGTCTGGCCACACGTTTTTGCCACAATCGGCGCAGATCAAACGATAAAACCAGCCCTCCGCCATTTCGGGCCTTGTTTCCGGGTCCTTTGTTTCACAAAACCTGGCAAAGGCCTGTTGAGCAATTTTGCTCGAACCACATTTGGAACAAGTAAGAAGGTTATTTGTCATCATCTATGCGCTCCCTGGGAAAATTCCGATCCCGTAGGCGGTGTTGCCGGATACCGCCTCCCCGGCCCACGCGTTTTTGGTCAAGAAGGCCGTAATCTCGCGTTCCCAAAGGAAATTGATGAAAATGCTCTGAAGCGGGGCTCCCCCATGGGGAACGATGAGGACGGGGGGGTGAGACATTAAGGGTTTGGCCATGTCAGTCCACCTCC
>Ga0105052_10007737_pt1 | contig 10393 bp, 9 predicted proteins | sample FRY03_FD_78094 | JGI IMG/M metagenome (GOLD analysis project Ga0105052, IMG submission 78094) | Freshwater microbial communities from Lake Fryxell liftoff mats and glacier meltwater in Antarctica - FRY-03 | ecosystem: Environmental > Aquatic > Freshwater > Ice > Glacier meltwater ... | reverse complement strand
GGCAGCGCGTCATATTCACCCAAAATCGCAATCACCGGGCCGCCCTGCCCCCATTCGCCCATCACGGCCGTGGGGATATCCGCAAGGTTTTGCGTAATCCGTGCCCCTGTCGCCTGCAATTGCGCCAGATGGGCAGCACAGGATTTGGCCTCGGTATACGCCACCTCGGGCGTGTCAAACACCTGATTGGCAAGGGCGATGAAATCACGCTCATGCGCCTCGACCATCGGCCAGATTTCGTTTGAATTGCGCATGATGCCCCCTTGCTGTTCGGGGGCCAGAGTGGCGCGGCGCGGGCGCAACTTCCACCCCTAAAGCGGGGCCGCCCCTCCAAAAATCTGGGCGTGGTGATCGGTCAGGTAAATCCGCAGCCAGGGGGTGAAGCGGGTGGGGTCATCTGCGATCTCCCCCCTCAACTCGGGCAAACTGACCCAGCGGGCGGCTTGTACCTCATCTGGGTTCAGGGTCAGCGGCAGGGTCTTGGCCGCTTGTGCGGTAAACACCTGCACCACCTCGTCCTCGATCAGCCCAGCCCCCACATCGGCGCGGTAGGCAACTTCGCCCACGGGGGCCAGGTCCAGCCCGGTGATGCCCAATTCCTCTGCCACCCTGCGATGCGCGCAGTCCAGATCACCCTCGCCCCAATAAGGATGGGTACAACAGGTGTTGGCCCACAGGTTCGGTGTGTGGTATTTGCCGGCGGCGCGTTGCTGGATCAGCACGGCGTTGCCCGCCAACACAAACACTGACACCGCCTTGTGCCGCAACCCGCGCCGATGCACCGCGAGCTTGTCAACGGGTTGCAAGACACCATCAATCCAGGCCGGGATCAGATCCATTTGGCCATGGGCGGCAAGCTCATCAACACCGCATTGGCATCATGGCCTGTCGCAAGGCCAAATTTGGTGCCGCGGTCATAGACAAGGTTATATTCCGCATAAAGCCCGCGGTGGATAAGTTGCGTGTCCTTGTCGACATCGGTCCAATCGGTGTTGCGGCGAAGATCGACCAGCGGCACATAGGCGGGAAGGAACGCGCGGCCGATATCCTGGGTCAGCACGAAATCAGCGGCCCAATCGCCGGTGTTGCGGTCATCCATGAAAATGCCACCCACGCCGCGCGCGCGGTTTCGATGGGGCACAAAGAAATACTCATCCGCCCAAGCCTTCAGCTTTGGGTAAAGATCATCCCCGTGCGGGGCGAGGTGTTGGGCCTGTGTGTCGTGGAAATGCTGGGTGTCGCTGGCATATTCGATGCAAGGGTTAAGGTCGGAGCCACCGCCAAACCACCAAGCATGCGGCGTCCAGAACATCCGCGTGTTCATATGAACGGCAGGCACATGGGGGTTTTGCATATGCGCCACAAGGCTGATGCCGCTGGCCCAAAAACGCGGATCGCCTTCCATCCCCGGCACACCGCGCGCGGCCATCGCCTTTTGCGCGGCGGGTGCCAAGGCCCCGTAAACAGTCGATATATTGACACCGACCTTTTCAAACACCCGGCCGCCGCGCATCACGGACATCAGGCCGCCACCTGCGTCGGACCCGTCATCGGCGTCACGCTTTGTCTGGGACACCTCAAACCGGCCTGCAGGCAGATGGGCGGTGGGGCCATCCGTTTGGCGATCCTCCAGCCCTTCAAATGCCACCACAATGTCATCGCGCAGGGTTTCGAACCAATGGGCGGCGGTTTCGCGTTCGGTTTCCAGCATTTCGGTCATTCTAGGGGCCCTTTCGATTTTGCCTGTCATAGCAGCGGTTTGCCGATTGGCCAAGACGGCTTAAAGCGTGCGCATCAGACGCAAGGCATCATAAATCGCCGCATGGGTGTTGCGGGAACTGACCGCATCGCCAATCCGGTAAAGCGCAAATCGCCCGCCCGGGTTGGGCGCGGGTGTCTGGGGCCTGCTTGCGATAAACGCCTCGTAATCCACCACACCAAGGTTGCACGACAGGGGTTTGAGCGCGAAATACAGATCATCCAGCGGCACGGTGGCGTTGTTGATGATGACCTGATCCACCCGGCGTTCGCGCGTCATGTCACCATAATCAGACCCGACGGTCGCCACCAGTTCGTTGCCATCGCGCCGCACCGACAGCACCCGCCAAGTGACGGTAAAGATGGCATCGGCGCGTTGCAGCGTGCGCATGTAAGGTACAAGGTTCATCGCCATCACTTCGGGCGCAAAGGCACGGTCGCGGGTCATGATCTCCACGCGCCCGCCCGCCTCCACCACCTTGTCAGCGGCTTGCAGGCCGGCTGGGTCGCCCGCCTCATCATAGATCAACACGTTCGATCCGGGACGCGCATCGCCCGCAATAATATCCCAAGCCGAGGTGACAAGATCATTCCCCGCGTCCAGAATCGCCGTTTCGGGCAGCCCCCCGGTGGCGATGATCACCACATCAGGCGCTTCATGTGAAATCGTAGCTTCATCCGCAAAGCTGTTGTAATAAATTGACACTCCCATCTTTTCACATTGCGCCAAACGCCAGTCGACAATCCCGATCATCTCGCGCCGCCGCGCAGTTTGGGCGGTCAACCGAATTTGCCCGCCTGCCCTAGGGGCCGCCTCATGCACCACCACCTTGTGCCCGCGCAAGCTCGCCACCCGGGCCGCTTCCAGCCCCGCCGGGCCTGCTCCGATAATCAGAACTTTCTTCACCACCTCAGCCTTCGCAATCTCGTGCGGCTGTTCCACCTCACGCCCCGTGGAGGGGTTGTGGATGCAATAGGCATGCCCGCCCTGATAAATCCGGTCGAGGCAATAGTTTGCACCCACACACGGCCGGATATCATCCTCGCGCCCTGCCACAATCTTGCGCACCAGATGCGGGTCGGTCATATGCGCCCGTGTCATACCCACCATATCCAGTTTGCCGGAAGCTACCGCATGGCGCGCGGTTGCCACATCGGGGATGCGGGAGGCGTGGAACGTGGGCAGGCCCACCTCGGCGCGGATACGGCCCGCAAAATCGAGGTGCGGGGCAGATTTCATACCCATGATCGGGATTACATCGGTCATTGCCGGATCAGTGTGGATTTGGCCGCGAATGACGTTCAAAAAGTCCACCTGCCCCGAATCCCGAAACAACTTGCCGATCGCCACCCCTTCATCAGCATCAATCCCACCCTTGGCCACCTCATCGGCGGTATAGCGTAACCCGATCAGAAACCGCGCCCCAACCCTTTCACGGATCGCGGCCACCACATCCAACGCAAAGCGGGCGCGATTTTGCAAGCTGCCGCCATAAGGCCCTTCCAATGTGTTGGTGAAGGGCGACATGAACTGGTCCATCAAATGGCCGTAACATTCCAGCTCCACCCCGTCCAAACCGGCTGCATACATCCGCTCGGCACTGTCGGCGTAGTCGTTGATAATGCGGGAGATATCCCAATCCTCCACCTTTTTCGGATAGGCCCGATGCGCCGGTTCGCGGGCGTGGCTGGTAGACACCGACGGCAACCAATCGCTCTTGTCCCAACGCGTGCGGCGGCCCAGATGCGACAGCTGGATCATCACCGCCGCCCCGTGGTCGTGGCATTCATCCGTAAGCTGGCGCATCCAGCCCACCACCTCATCCTTCCAAGCCAGAATGTTGTTGAACACCGGCGGGCTGTCACGCGACACAGACGCCGAACCTGCCGTCATCGTCAGCGCCACCCCGGCCTTTGCGCGTTCCACATGATAGGCGCGGTAGCGGTCCTTGGGCATGCCATCTTCCGGATAGGCGGGTTCGTGGCTGGTGATCATGATCCTGTTGCGCAGGGTCAGATGCTTCAGAGTATAGGGCTGCAAAAGCGGATCGTTTGACATGGAACCTCCCGGAATTCAGGCCAGCCTAGCGGCCACGCACTTATAATCATTTCGCAAAAGCGACATCTGAATGTCTGGGGCAGCCGTGCGCTGTCAAACGCCTTCAATTACGCAGCACAGATGGGTGACGAGCTGCGCCAGCCGTGCTGCACCCCCGCGCGATTCCACGTTCAGCCGCAACAAAGGTTCGGTGTTGGAGGATCGCAGGTTCAATCGCCAATCGCCCATATCCAAGGAAAGCCCATCGGTATCATCGCGCGCCACGACCGTGCCCGACAGATCGGCCAACACCCGTGCGCGCGCCGCCGCAGGGTCCGCGCAAACAAAGTTCATCTCACCCGAAGACGGGAACGCCGCCATGCGCGCGGAGACGAGATCGGCCAGGGTCACACCGCGCCGAGACATCAATTCGACAATCAACAGCCAGGGGATCATTCCACTGTCACAGCAGGCAAAATCGCGGAAATAATGATGCGCCGACATCTCACCGCCGTACACAGCCCCCGTATCGCGCAGGGCTTGCTTCAGATAGGCATGACCGGTGCGCGCCATGATCGCCTCGCCGCCCAGCCGCGCCACAATCTCTTGGGTGTTCCACATCACACGCGAGTCATGGACAATCTTTGCGCCGGGCTCCTTGGCCAGAAACACCTCGGCCAAAAGCCCCACTATATATTCGCCGGGCACAAAACGGCCCATGTGGTCGAACAAAAAGCAGCGGTCAAAATCACCGTCCCAGGCGATGCCCATATCCGCCCCCGCCGCCAGCACGGCATTCCCGGTCATCGGTTGGTTTTCGGCAAGAAGCGGGTTCGGGATGCCGTTGGGAAAGCTGCCATCGGGTTCGTGGTTCAGGCAGATGAAGGACAAGGGCGCGCGGCGTTTGGACAAGCCTTCGGCCAGCGCATCAAAAGTTGGCCCCGCCGCCCCATTGCCCGCATTGACCAGAATTTTCATCGGCCGCAGCGCTGCCACATCAACAAAGGACAAAACGCTGCGCACATAGGCGCCCCGCGCCGCTTTGGCGGTCCGCACCTCCCCCCCCGGCGTGTCGGGCGCAAAATCCATGCTTTCGGCCAGCGCCTTGATCTCCAACATATCGGTGGCCGGGTCCAAGGGGCGCGCGCCTTTGCCCACCAGCTTGAGCCCATTATAATCCATCGGATTGTGCGAGGCGGTGACCTCAATCCCGCCATCCGCCTCAAAATAGGCGGTGGCGTGATACATCTCCTCGGTGCCGCACAGGCCAAGGTCCAACACCTCTACCCCCGCGCGCACCAACCCGGCTTTGACCGCCGCGACCAGTGTTTCGGACGATGCACGGGGATCATGGCCCACCACAACCCGCTCTGCCCCCAACACTTGCGCAAAGGCCCGCGCGATGTGTTCCGCGATGCCCGCATTCAACTCCTCCCCCAGCCGCCCACGGATGTCATAGGCTTTGAAGCAGGTCAGCGCGGCCATCATATCCCCCAAGATGCGTTTTGTCGTTCAGACCACAGCTATCCGCCAAGGCCAAGCATAAACCCTTGCAGGCCGCCAAAAACCATAGCTTGCGTTTCCAAGGGTGAAAAGGCCGGAGAAAAACGTGGCAATCGTCGCGCTTTCCGCATCAATCCGGGCTTGCGCACTTTACCGGGGCGCGTGTGTCAGCTAATCAGGTCCACAAGATATAGGGGGCTTCATGCGCATTTTGGTGACAAACGACGATGGGATCAACGCGCCGGGGCTGGAGGTTCTGGAGCAGATTGCGGCTGAAATCGCAGGCCCGCAAGGCGAGGTTTGGGTCGTGGCGCCTGCGTTCGAACAATCGGGCGTTGGCCATTGCATCAGCTACACTCACCCGATGATGATCGCCGAAATGGCACCACGGCGCTTTGCAGCTGAGGGCAGCCCGGCCGATTGCGTGCTGGCAGGCATCTATGATGTGATGACCCATGCGCGCCCTGACCTTGTGCTGTCGGGCGTGAACCGGGGAAATAATGCGGGGCAGAATGTGCTGTATTCCGGCACCATCGGGGGCGCTATGGAGGCGGCTTTGCAAGGCATCCCCGCAATTGCGCTGTCGCAGTTTCTGGGGCCGAAAACCCAAAACCTCGCCGACCCGTTCGAGGCAGGCCGCGTGCATGGTGCAGGCGTGGTGCGCGCGCTTTTGGATAAGGGCGTTTGGGACCATGACGATGATTACCAGCTTTTCTACAACGTCAACTTTCCGCCCTGTGCCGCCGTTAATGTATTGGGCAGCAAGGTTGCATCCCAAGGTTGGCGGCCCGGCAGCTATTTCGGGGTGGAGCCGCACCACGCCCCCAATGGTCGCCGTTTCTTGTGGATCAAGGGTGGCGTGCAGGCGGTGGACTCTGGCCCCGGCACGGATGTGCGCGCCAATCTGGAAGATTACATCGCCATCACACCGATGCGCGCGGACCTTACCGCACACGACCGGCTTGCCGATCTGGAGGCGCGGTTGGGATGAACGACAGCGCGCCCGAACATGAAGACGAGCTTGCCGAACGCAAGATGCGCTTTTTGTTCGCGCTGCGGTCCAAGGGTGTGACAGACGCGCGGGTGCTGACGGCGATGGAACGGGTGGACCGGGGCCATTTCATCAAGGGGCTGTTTGCCGACAGGACATATGAGGACATGCCCCTGCCCATCGCTTGCGGGCAAACCATCAGCCAGCCTTCGGTCGTGGGGCTGATGACGCAAGCCCTGCATGTGCAACCGCGCGATACGGTGCTGGAGGTGGGTACCGGGTCCGGCTATCAAGCGGCGATCCTTTCGCAGCTTGCCCGCCGAGTTTATACCGTAGACCGGCACAGGCGTTTGGTGCGCGAGGCAGCGGAGGTGTTTCGCGCCCTCGGCATGACCAATATCACCGCCTTTGCCGCCGATGGCAGCCATGGCCTGCCCGATCAAGGCCCGTTTGACCGCATTCTTGTGACCGCAGCCGCCGAGGATCCGCCCGGCCCCCTCTTGGCGCAACTCAAGATTGGGGGTATCATGGTGGTGCCCGTCGGCCAATCGGACGCTGTGCAAAGCCTGATAAAGGTAACGCGCCTTGAAAAGGGCTATGACTATGAGGAGCTTCGTCCGGTGCGCTTTGTGCCATTGGTCGAAGGGCTTGCCGCAGATTAGGACCAGAACCGAAAACCGTACCGGGGCCAACCCGGGCGAACCAGATGAGGCCGTGCACGATGACCCGTATCCCCCGTTTTATGCTGATGACCGCAGCGCTTGGCGCGCTCCCCGCCTGCAACCCCGGTGCTATGGATTGGGATTTGCGCGGGCTTACGGGCGGCGCGCTGACCACCGCAGATGCCGTGCGCGGGGCCACCGACAGCCGCCCGCGGCCCGATGACCGCGGCGTGATTGCCTATCCCGGCTATCAGGTCGCCGTAGCGCGACGCGGCGACACGGTGGGCAGCCTGGCCAGCAGGTTGGGGCTGACTGCGGATGAACTGGGGCGCTATAACGCGCTGAAACCCGATGATGTGCTGCGCCAAGGTGAGATTGTGGCGCTGCCAAGCCGGGTGGCGGCAGCGCCCGTGATGGGCAGCGCCCCGCAATCAGGCGCGATTGTGGGTGGCACGATTGCCCCGGTTGCGGTGACAGCGATTGCCACCACCGCGCTGGACCGTGTGGGAAACAGCAGCCCGCGGGCCGCGGCACCCGCCACAGCCACCAGGACCACAGCCACCAGGACCACAACCGCCGAACAACCGGGCCGCCACCGCGTCAAACGGGGTGAGACCGCCTATTCCGTCGCACGCAGCTATGGCATCAGCGTGAAAGCGCTGGCCGATTGGAACGGGCTTGGCCCTAACCTTGATTTGCGCGAAGGGCAGTATTTGCTGATCCCGACCGCGAGTGCTGCCGCCCCCGCGCCAAGCGGCGTGAATGCCCCCGGCACTGCCTCTGCCACACCTGTCCCACCCTCTGCCGCCCGGCCCTTGCCCGAAGAGCGCACAGTGCCTGCGGCAACCGCCCTTAAAAACACACCGACCTCGCCCAATTTGGGCGCAACCCGCACCGCAGCATCCGCCAGTGCGTTTGTGATGCCTGCGGATGGCAAGATCATCCGGCCTTTTGTGAAAGGCAAAACCCTGGGAATCGATATCGGCGCTGCGGCAGGATCGACCGTGCGGGCGACTGCGGCGGGTGAGGTGGCGAGTGTGACGATAGATACCGCGCAAACCCCGATCATCTTGATCCGGCATGCGGGCAATCTGATTTCCATCTATGCTGGGGTTGCAGGCATAAAGGTGAAAAAGGGCGATAAGGTGCAGCGGGGCCAAGCGATTGCAGTGGTGCAAAATGCCAACCCCGCGTTTTTGCATTTCGAGATCCGCAAAGGGTCGGAACCGATTGATCCCATGACATTTTTGCAATAACCGGGGCCCGCAGTGGGTGGGGCTGACGGTTTCCAGGTATTTGGACCAAGATGAACGGGCAAGGCAGCGCCCTCTGACCCAGAGCCTTTGGCGCGCAGTTTCAGCCTATCTTGATGCCGTGGCGTGCGGCGAGATCGGTGAAAAACTGCCAGGCCACTCGGCCTGAGCGCGCGCCGCGCGTGGCCTGCCATTCAATGGCCTCGGCGCGTAGGGTTTCGGGTGCGACCTTCAGCCCATACGCTGCGCAATAGCCGTCAATCATCGCCAGATACTCATCTTGCGTGCAGGGGTGAAACCCGAGCCACAGTCCGAAACGATCCGAGAGCGATACCTTTTCCTCCACTGCCTCCGCAGGTGAAATCGCGGTGGAGCGTTCATTTTCAATCATCTCGCGCGGCATCAGATGGCGGCGGTTGGAGGTGGCGTAAAAGATCACATTCTCGGGCCGCCCCTCTATCCCGCCGTCCAGCACGGCCTTGAGCGATTTGTAATGCGTATCATCATGACTGAAGGACAGATCGTCGCAAAACAGGATGAAACGGCGGTTTGGGGCCGTGCGCAAGTGGCGCAGCAGCGTGGTGACGGACGGCAGGTCTTCGCGGCTGAGTTCAACCAGAACAAGCGGATGCCTTGTATGAACATCGGCATGTATCGCTTTGACCAGACTGGACTTTCCCATGCCGCGTGCACCCCACAAAAGGGCGTTGTTTGCAGGCAGTCCCCGCGCGAAATGCAGCGTGTTTTCCAGCAAGATGTCGCGCGCGCGGTTGATGCCGATCAGCAAGGACAGGTCCACCCGCGACACATCCACCACCGGGTCCAGCCGGTCCGGCCCTGTGTGCCAGATGAAGGCAGAGGCAGCCTCAAAATCGGGGGCAGGCAGCGGGCGCGGATGGATGCGCTCCAGCGCCTCGGCGATGCGGATCAGAATGGCGTTGTCCATCACTTGGACCCCTCGCCACGACCTTCCTCTCCGGTATCATCCTCCTCATAGTCATCATCCACCCACAGGCCTTTGGCGCGCAGATCGGCCTCGCGTTTCTTTTCCACCCGGCGAACCAGCAGGATCGAAATCTCGTAAAGCCCGTAGACCACGACGAACAAGATCAGCTGCGTGATGACATCGGGGGGGGTCACGACGGCGGCCAGCAGCAAAATTGCGACCACTGCGTATTTGCGTACCGATCCAAGACCGCGCGCCGAAACCAGACCCGCCTTGCCCATCAAAGTGAGCAACACGGGCAGTTGGAAGCAGATGCCGAAAGCCAGGATGAATTTAGTGGTCAGCGCCAGATATTCCTCCATCGAGCCTTGGAACACGACGCCGGCACTGCCTGTCACCTCACCGTCCATGGTCGGGGCCATTTGCTGAAACCCGAGGAAGAAATCAAAGGCAAGCGGCAAAATGGCGAAATAGGCGAATGCCGCCCCCAGTGTGAACATCACGGGCGAGGCGATGATGAACGGCAGGAACGCGCCCTTTTCGTTGCGGTACAGCCCCGGTGCCACAAAGCGCCACATCTGATAGGCGATCATCGGGAAGGCCAGAATGAAGCCGCCGAACAGCGAGATGCGGATGGCCACGAAGAAGCCTTCTTGCAGCTTGATCAGCACCAGCCCGCAATCCTGGTTGCGATCGGCCAAGGCCGCGCAGATCGGCTGGGTCAGGAAGTTGAAGATGGGGTTCCAGACGGTGAAACACAGGACCATTCCAACAATGAAGGCCAGCACTGAATAGATCAGCCGGTTGCGCAGCTCTGTCAGATGCTCGATCAGCGGGGCGGAACTGTCGTCGATGTCTTCCGCGCTCATGCGTCACTCTTTTTTGGGCTGGGTTTCTTGGGGGCTGGTTTGGGAGAATCAAGTTTGGGGGCGGTTCTTGCAGCAGGTGCCGCCTTGGATTTTGCAGCCGTCTTTGGTTTTACGGCTGCATTCGACGCAGCTTTTGCCTCTGCGATGGGTTTGGGGACGGCGGCGGCCACACGCGTGGCGCGTTTTGTCGCCTGTGCCTCTGCCAGCGCTTCGGTCGCGGGGCCTTTGGGTGCTGCGGCCTTCGCAACCCCGGGCTTGGGCGCTGATGGATCTACTTTTGGCGCGCTTGCATTGCTGGATTTCAAAGGATCCCACGCCTCGAATTTGCGGGCCGCATCCTTGACCACATCCAACCCCATGGATTTGGCCGATG
>Ga0105052_10007733_pt1 | contig 10399 bp, 7 predicted proteins | sample FRY03_FD_78094 | JGI IMG/M metagenome (GOLD analysis project Ga0105052, IMG submission 78094) | Freshwater microbial communities from Lake Fryxell liftoff mats and glacier meltwater in Antarctica - FRY-03 | ecosystem: Environmental > Aquatic > Freshwater > Ice > Glacier meltwater ... | reverse complement strand
CATGTCAGGCCACCTTTGAGGGGAGTGGTCAAGCCCCCCAAGGTGACCAGGGTTCTACGCCTTACTGGAGGCATTTACAAGAGGCGGTGGACGATCCCATCCAGCCCAGGCGTCGACTAGGAGTCAGCCTGGAAGCTAGCAAGCCGCTCCAGTGTATACTAAGATTGAGTAGGGACGTAGGAGTTGGTAGACGAGGGGGTGTCCCATTCTCAATTGTGACTGCTGTAACATAGCTGCCATGGCGGGACAGGTATACGTTCCACCACCCGAGGTCACCAGCTAGAGCAGCTTGCTGACGTGTTCTTCCAATGAGGCTAGTCGGGATTGCAGGGAAAGGTTGAGCACGTTCTGGTTCGAGACTCGGTCTTGCAATTCTACGAGCTTGCGGTAAAGAGCTTGCGTGGCCGCCACGTTCTGAGTCATGATGTAGTCGTAATTCAACACGCGAAAATCATCGACCTCTTTCCCATATACAAAGATATTCGACGAGGAGCCCCGGAACGCTTCCGACACGACAATCGTGAACTTCCTACTTCCATCCACAAGGGTGACATACCCGGTGTGCATTTTGTCGTCACCTATTAGTTTCAACTTGTCTCCGATGTCTAGTACCCGAATAGGATCATCCGATTGAAATTCGACGATTATAGTGGTGTCGTTCACCCTTTCAATCACAAGGCCGAACGCCATAATATCGGGGATGAAATCTGACGTCTTCGATACGCTATCCGGCCATACAGCTTCGACCTCTTGAGCGATGAACCCTACAGTTCTACGATCGCGGCCATGCGCCGGCTTGTCAATATGCGAGTAATTAACGGGTACCATGCGCATTAAATCATCAAGTGCTAAGCCCGTGCGGATCGCATCTATATCATGCTTGATCCTCCTGTCCGAAGTAACGTCAATCTCTCCCCCGCACCAAATGCGCCCAGCGACCTTAAGTGATACGTGTCCGTTATTGGTGCCCGTACTATACCCAATTGTGCCATTCTGAGATAAATATCCGTAATTTGAGATGGCGATTACCCTGTCAGTTGTAATCTCTAACGGACACACCGGGGACTCAGTGCCTATACCAACATTTCCGCTGCAATAGATTGAACCGGACACCGTCAAATTTCCTACGCCGTTTAGAGTCATCGTGTTTGACGATCCAGAATACCACTTGTGCGAAGACGCCGCATTGTCAACTTGGTAACGTAGCGTGCTGGTGTTGATTCCGAATCCGAAAAATTTCACGCCTGATCCAGCATTCTCGTCTACATCGCCATCCCACAGAACAAGTATTTTGTTTTTTTCAGAATTATCACCAACGGTAACGGTCCCAGCAAGATTTATGGTGAGCGCACTTGTTCTGCCGCCCTCTCCTGATCTAAGCCTGAACCCGGACAGCGAATTCCATTTAATACCGTCAAACACCCCCTCCCCGTCGTTATTTCCTACATTGTTGTACAGTAGATGATTACCATCACCGCCGAGTGCGAAGTTTATATGGCTTCGTCGCAACACAATGTTACTTGCAGTAACAGTACTTCCTGCCATCAACCCGCTCGCAGTCGCTGCATTGCCGGAGCATGACGACGAGGTCTCTGCATTGCCGGAGCAGCTGCCCGACCAAGTGGCGTAATTCGCATTCAACGAGGTCAATGCGTTCGTGCAGCTACCCGACGAGGTGGCGTAATTTGCACTCTCCGCGTAGGTGGCGTAATTTGCACTCGCCGCATTGCCCGTGCACGACGAAGAGGTCGACGAGGTCGACGCATTGCCCGAGCACGACGACGAGGTTCCCGACGAGGTGGCATAATTTGCGCTCGCCGACGAGCTGGCGAAATTTGCGCTCGCCGCATTGCCCGAGCACGACGAAGAGGTCACCGCATTGCCCGAGCACGACGAAGAGGTCACCGCATTGCCCGAGCACGACGAAGAGGTCACCGCATTGCCCGAGCATGACGAAGAGGTCAACGCGTTGCCCGTGCAGGACGAAGACGTCGACGCGTTGCCCGTGCACGACGAAGACGTCAACGCGTTGCCCGTGCACGACGAAGACGTCAACGCGTTGCCCGTGCAGGACGAAGACGTCAACGCGTTGCCCGTGCAGGACGAAGAGGTCGCCGCGTTGCCGGTCAAACCGCCAGAGAAACTCGATGCGGTCACCGATGTGAGGCCGCTCAAGGCACCCGATGAACTCAGCGCCATCAGCTCGGTGTATGCATCGCCGGTCGTGCTCTTGCCAAACGACAAGCCGCCACCTCCGTTGCCGTACTGGTTGATGAAGTACGACTTTCCACTTGAACCGTCGCGGTTCCAGGTCAGCCAAGTGCCCTGCACATTTGTCGCAGACGACGACGTGACGATCAGCGCTTTGTTCACACTGAACGTACCCGTTACGCTGAGGTTGTTGTTGACCGTTGTCGCGCCTCCGTATACCGTAAGCCCGTTCGACAACACCGACGCCCCCATGACATTCAGATCTTTCGATAGGTTGACTACGTTGCTGAACGATGCAAACCCGCTAACATAGGAAGTCCCAGCAACAATGGCGTTCCCGGACACGGCCAGGCCGTTCGAAAACGTCCCCGTGCCGCTGACATAGGAAGTCCCGGCAACGATCGCGTTCCCGGACAGGCTGAGCCCGTTCGACAACACCGACGCCCCCATGACATTCAGATCTTTCGATAGGTTGACCACGTTGCTAAAGGATGCAACCCCGCTGACATAGGAAGTCCCGGCAACAATGGCGTTTCCGAACACGGCGAGGCCGTTGGAGAACGTCCCCGTACCGCTGACATAGGAAGTCCCGGCAACGATCGCGTTTCCGGACAGGCTGAGCCCGTTCGACAACACCGACGCCCCCATGACATTCAGATCTTTCGATAGGTTGACTACGTTGCTGAACGATGCAAACCCGCTGACGTAGGAGGTCCCCGCAACGACCGCGTTCCCGGACACGGCCAGGCCGTTGGAGAACGTCCCCGTACCGCTGACATAGGAAGTCCCGGCAACGATCGCGTTTCCTGACAGGCTCATCCCGTTCGACAACACCGACGCCCCCATGACATTCAGATCTTTCGATAGGTTGACTACGTTGCTTAAGGACGTGGTGCCTCCTCCATAGACAACCAAGCCGTTTGAGAGCACAGAGGCTCCGTATGCCGTCAGATTGCAAGAGACAAACGTGCCCGCGTCCGCACGCAGTGCGAGGGCCGAGTTGGTGGCTGCGCACAACCGTGTCAACGACGGAGACCCCGCTCCGATGCCGTCGAACCACAGCGCAGCACCGTGCGCCGAGTTGCTCAGGCACAGGCCGACCGAGGCGGCGGAGCTCGTCGACGGGTTTGTCGCCACGAGCGCGGGCAGATGCGCCGACGCCGTTGTGGTCGTGAGGTTCCCCCCCGGCCACAGTGCCAGTCTACCGACGAACGCGGCGCCCGAGGCCGATACCGAAAGCGGTGCTTGAGAAGCCGAAGGGGATGTGCCTCCCCACGGACCTATGCGGACAGACGCAGAGCCCATACCACCGACAGCAACAATCAGATCGTCCTGCGTCGATCCTAAGAACACGTCGTTTGCGCCCGTGGCAAGAGCCACAAGAGCGTCGGGCATACTTGCCGCCGACAGAGGCGTCGTGTCCGCCATCTCTGCTCTTTCCCATCCACCCGAAAAACGACGCAAATAAATAAACCCACCCATACTGGCTACTTGCGGATGTCACTAGTGCCAATGATTCTGGAAACAGCGCACCCCAACCACTCTGTTCTGCGCTCGACATGTCTTAGCGTACCCCAACACCCGGAGTCTCCATGCGACCTCATGCGACCTCGCTCCGGGAATGAAGCATGAAGACCGAGTCAATACATTAGAATCACGCATTCAATGTCCGCGGTCTGAATGGGCGGAACCCAGCCATAACTAGTTATCACGGATCGAGGTCGGAGCAGTTGAGGTACAGCACCCTCAGCACTCCCTCTGTAGCACTCCCTCAGACTTCCCATTCCCATGCGATAAGAACATCTGCGTAGAGAGCTAGCATGGCCTCGCGCGCATCCCCCTTGTTGTCGGCCAAGGCGCCCGCGTACTCGGCGATGCGCAGGTGCACTGCATCTTTCTTCTGGCCGATGTGCTCCTTCAGTTTGGCACACTGATTTCGGACCTTAGCGCCGCACGCGATGCACTTGACAGTCTTGATGGTATTGGTCCGCGGCCTCTTGCGTCCTCCACGCTGAAGGCATGCCTCCTCGGCTCCGTTGCTCTTTGCATGTGGCTTCTGTTGCTTCTGCCTCAGCCAGTTGGCATCCAGGGCGGCGTTCAGAACAGCGCGATGCGGGTCTAGAGGGGCCCAATGTTGGCTGCAGTGGATAAAAAGGTCGGCGAGTGAGTGACCGGCATGAGCTCCGCATGCTCTGCACGGAAAGAGGCTGTCGTCGCCGTCGCCCGCCAACTCGGCGGCGGCGACCAGGCTTTCCCATGGGCGGTCCGACGCCTGACCGCGCGCATAGAACAACATGCACGCGTCCTCCTGCAGGCCGCTGCCCTCCGCCGTGAACGGGCCGTCGACTGCGAAGGACGCGAAGCAGATCGGGGCAATGGACTCGTCGTCGCAGCGGAACCATATTGCTTCTTGGGCAGAAGCGGCGGATTGCCCGTCGGCCAGGGTCACGTACGACACGAAGGTGCCTGCCTCGGGTGTACCGCCGTGGGCAATGACAGCGCAGAGGCGGTATGCTTCCCCGCGTAGGTCCAACTCGGGGTCGATCCTGGCGAAGGTCTCATCCGAAGGGCCTGCGCCGCTGCGGACCAGCTGGATAGCCAGCACATGCTGCGGCAGTCCCAGCTGTTCGCGGGACTGGTTCAGATCCTCGGCAGGCTTGTTGAACTCGGCCACGCTCGTGGCCCTGTGGAATGAGAACGCCGAATCGGCAACTCCCACGGACAGCACCCGCTCCAGCAGCTCGCTGGCATCATCATTGAGGCTGCCCGCGAGCAGCAGCTCGTGTACCCACAGCGAGATGTCTAGGGGAGCTGCTGAGGCCTGCTGGGTGCCCAGGAGCCTCCTCAACTCCGTGTTGGAATTGGGCTGCAGCAGGTTGTCTAGACCGACGTGTTCGGCCACCGCCGATATCGCCTGGAACAACGACGCGACGCAGCGGACGCTGTGCAGGGCGTGCGTGATGACCAGCGGGCGTGGCCTCCTTTCTGCAAACGCCAAAGCGGGCGCGGGCTGCACCGGAGGCGGCCTGCCTGCCGAGGGGCGCTGATCAGCGCTCAGACGCATGACAGCCTGCTTTATCTGCGCTTGGTCCTGCATCATCTCCTGCAACATCCGAGCCACGTCGATTGTCTTCCCGATGGCCGCGTCCCGGTTGAGGGGAGACGTCGGATCCAGATCGGCAGTCTGACGGGCGGTCGACTGCGACTGCTGCTGCTGCTGCTGCTGCTCAGACTGCTTGAGCTGGGATCTGGGACAGGGAGCCCGCGCTCCCGAGAACCCCGACTCATCCTGCTGCAGCGGCTGGGTCCCCCCTGTACGGAGGCTGGATTCCTCAAAGCCGCTGTCCTCCGGCGCTTGCCCCATGATGAGTCTATCCAGATAGGACTTGATGTTGTCTCGGCAGGCAACGTGTTCAAGGTCGACGCCTGTTATGTGTAAACGTCATTCACTTAGACAACGCAAAAGAGGTATGGGCAGCCATCCACTGGCGGCAGAAGCACCTTATGGTATATTATCAGGATGCAGAGTGCATGCAGGAGGACTCTGGTGTGCTGTGTGTGGGCCAGGGTCCATTGTGGGAAACATACCGTTGGTCATGCGCTCAGTGAAGGCCTTGTTGGTGGCGGACAGCTGCTGGAGCATGGTATCACTTTGCTCGTCGAGCCATTCGATGACCCCCAGCTCGTTCAGCCCAGTTCCAGAGAAATTGCCGCTCTTAAGGCGATCGAACTTGTCAACTTCACAGACCCGGCACTGGCTGTAGGGCAGCCAGACGAGGACCTGGTCGTCGAGCGCGACGGCGCCGAACGGGGGTGGGACCGGGAAGCCGTCGTGCTCCATGTCTGCATACCTGGGCATACCCAGCGCCTCGTACAGGCACTTCTCATCCCTGCGGTCGTGGATCATGATCATGCGCCGCTCGTTGTCGTCGAAGGAAAGCCCGAGGTTGGTGCAGGCCTGCCTCACGTAGACGGGGTCGGGGGCAGCGCTGTACACCCCGACGAGGAATCCACTTTCCATCAGGTGCTGACGGAGCTCCTTCCAGCCGGAGCGCACCCACATGTAGTGTGTGGGGCCCTTGGCCTTCCAGTGGTGGTCGGGGTCGCGGCCCTCCTTCGAGGACTGAAGCGGATGGAACCGGGATTGAGTGACTGCCAGCGTGTGCTCCAGGTCGAGCACAACGCCCAGCCGGCCCTCGTGCACATGCTTCAGGAGACCGCGGGGAAGCAGGTACCCCCAGAACGACTTGCAGCGCTCCTTGTTCGGCCCGCGCTCCATGACAGGAACCAGGAAAAGCTGCCATGCGCGCTCTTGCCCTTGGTCGCATGGTGGCCCAACCTCGATGACGCAGTTGGTACTGGTGCAGATGGCATGGTACCTGTGAATGAGTTGTCGAGTTGAATGAGTCTACTTGACCGCGACCTTGGAGGGAGCTCGATAAACTTTTACCTGGCGAAGTTGCCTCCCAGGCCGAACTGCTCTATGCGCAAGACTGGGCCGAGGCGAGACGATGCCTCGTGTAATAGTGTCCAAGGCAGGTTCGGACCAGGCAGATCCCTGAGAGCGAACAATAAAATCAAAGGCGGTGAGTGTAAAGCGAATCGAACAATATCTTTTGATTTAAACGTGTTGATGTAATACCTAAATTCGCCGTTTGTGTTGTTGTTGTTGTCGTAGGCTTCGAGTTCAGGATGCCTGGGCAAATATACGTGGCTTGTGACAGCAACATTGCCAAGGACATGCCCCGTGGTCGAGAGGAAGCGGAATGCCATGATCGCCCCCTTCTTATGTCTATTCGGCGAGGATCTCTGGAATATGAAATCTGATTGTGCAGTACAATAATGGGCATGCGATGCCCCTAATCAATGCCGAGTCAATCACGATCTATCCTCATATACTAAGAGATGGAAGGAATATATTCGCATTTGTCTGGTCTGGCGTCGTCAAACGTCCCTTTCACTCGCGAGTGGAGCTCCAAATTTCATGACGGGCCTCCTTGCGTGCATGCTTCCCTCGATCAAAACAAAAAATCCAGGCGGCCCATACGACCGACCAGGCCCTTGTTGAAAGATAGGGTCTGAGTTATTTTTTACAGAATGCCAATAGAGGCAGCAAGCAGAAGCATGCGATCGTCTTTCGCCCCCCCCTTCATCCTCGCCGCCGCCTTCGCCGCTCTCCTCCTCTTGGTGGCTGCTGCCCTGACTGTCGTAGCTATGAGGAAGGGCGTGGCGCCTCATCTCCTTCTTTTGGTCTCGAGCAAGGCCGAGCTGGCGTCTCAGCCTGGGCTCGACGCTTATTTTGCTTCGATGACGCCCTGCGACGTCGGTGCACGTTCGCCTCTCGGGTGCGCCGATGCTGCCGGGTACGTGGCTTGCCTAATGCCCGCGGGGTCTATAGGCGGTGACTCTGTCGCCGCGCTCCAGGTTGACATAGCCGCTGCTGAGAGCGCGATGCGCGTCTCCGGCTTTCCCGATGCGATGCTTTCGCCCCAGCTCGGGTCGTGGCGTGTCGCGGTGCTCTCCGACCGCGCCGAGGGGGGGTGGCCGCACACGCACGGCGGCGTTATTTGCCTCCCAGCCTCGATGGTGCGGGGGAAGGGCGGACACGCCCGTGTGCATACCCTGGTGCACGAGCGCGTGCACGTCTTCCAACGGGCGCATCCGGACGCCGTCGCGCGCCTCGTGCAAGGCGAATGGCGCATGCGCCCGAGGCCTCTCACGCAGATCGACCCTTCGGTCGCCCGGCGTCGGCGCAGCAATCCCGACCTCGACGGGTCTCTTTATTACACCGGAGAGGACGGGGCGACATCTGCGGCGGCGGTGACATTGTTCAGCTCGGAGGCCGACGCCAGTACCGGGGGGCTCGCTGCCGGCCGCACCTGCCTCGTCGGCCTTGGCGGGACGGAGCTCCCGCCGAGCGACCGCCTGCCGCAGCCTGCCTACGAGCACCCCTACGAGGCGATGGCGTACCTTCTGGCGGAGGTCGCCGTTCCGATGAGATCCATTGACGCCGAGAGGTCGTCCGAGCTCACGGCGGGCATCAGGCGATGGATGATGGCTTACCGTACGTACAGCTGACGCAAACTAGGGTGTCGGCCTGTGATTGGGCCACACGACGCGTTCGAACAGCTCGGACGGCGTGCTTGTGTCGAACAGCCCGAACGACCGGTAGTACGTGGCCAGGTCACGATGCACGGTCACAGCATCAAAGTACGGCGCACGGGCGCCGCTGGGACGGTGAGGGATCGCGGTGCGCGGCGGAGGGGGCGTCGTCGGCACCGCGACGTGCTGCTGCAACTCGGACGATGAGGGGGGGGGGTACATGGCGCTGTCCGGTTATGAAGTCCGGACGCCCTTATGCCCTGATTAATCCTTGCACAGCGATGGTAGGGTTCGATAAACACACACGCGCACACACACGCACGCATGGCATTTATGAGGTCAATGGTCACGGGGCTCAGTAAGAATCGCTTGGGCGGAAAATCCCTGCTCACTATTATCAATCACATATTAACATGGTGTGTGTTCGCCGGGTTTATGGTGGTGGCGTGGGATGCCGCGATGGCTTCTTCGATCACTCGCCTGAAGATGGATACAGGGACCATGTTCGGGCCAGGGGGGGAGGGGGTCAGGAGGCCGTACCTGATCGCTCTCTCCGCTTACTCTGTTGCCGTTGCCTGGTCCTGGATCGCAATTTTAGCATTGCTCATGTACGCGGGCATCACTGTAATAATGTGCATGGCTCCGTTTGGGCCGGAGTTTGCGGCCGAGGCCATCGGCGTGTTACTCGCGCCCGACCTGCTTCTTCACTGCATCGACGCAGCACACATACCTTTTCACGCAGCGGTCGCCGTCGCGACGGTGCTCTCGGCAGCCGCCGCGACCGGGTTCTACGTGACTGAAATAGACTTGGAGGAGGAGTCGTCGGTGCGGTCAAAGGCCGTGCGCTTGCTGTTCATCGCCCCCATGGTCATGACAGTCGCCTACGGGATATACATACTCTCGTGCATCGTTTTTTGATTACACGCACCCAAACGCAATGGCTGTGCCCCTGACCATGCCCGGCCACAGCTCTATCAACGCAGACGCAAGCGCGCGTTGCACGTTTGACGCAGACGGGTTCGTGCACACCCCACGCAAGTAAGCGGCCGTGTAGACGGTCATGCCATCGCGCGTCGGCACTGCCTCGACGCCACCGCCCCCTCCAGGCTGCTCCTGGTGAGGAGGGTACGGCAGCATCTCGAGCAGAGCAAGGGCCCTGTGGTAGGCGTTGATCGGTACGGTCGTCAACGTCATCGATGCGAGCCTAAGAAACGCGTCCCGTGCGCCGTGGGGCGCACGCGCCGATTCGACCGCCGCCTCAACGCGGCTGCGAGCGGCCTCCGCGCGCGTCCACAGTCCTGCGTCGAGGGAGGGAGGGGGCTCGGCCTTGCGCGACATGTACCCCCCCCTCAAGGCGTCCAGCTTGGCGCTCTCGCACGACAAGTGGTCCAACCTCTCGGCCGCCGCAAGGTACGTCTCCAGCGTCTCGCGCTCCGCCGTGTGCGCCGCAGCGGTCGCGTTGTCCACGCCTCCGAGCAACAAGGCGTCTCGCTCGGCAGCCAGATGGCGCGCGAGCTCGGCCCGAACGCCCGCAGGGATCGGGCCTGCGAAAGCGCGCAGGTTAAGACTGCCCCAAGAGGCGATCCGCTTGCGCGTGTCCCTGTACGCGAGCAGAGCGGGCGACGACATCCCGGCGCCTGCACGCATCATCATGCCCTCGACCGCGCGCTCAACAGTCCTGAGGGACTGTCCGCCGTCCGGTCGTCTGGCCATCAAGGCGAGCCGACCGCGCTCCTCCTCTGCCTCGGCTATCTCCAGGGACATGCTGTCACGCGTCGTGTACTCCAGCAGGACGGTTTGGCGGACAAACGCTGCTGCAATTGCCGAATCAGTCACGTCGACGACCTCGACGGGGCGAGAAGCACTGGCGGCGGCCGCGTCCCTCTCCTCGCAGGCCATGCGGAGTGCGGCCAGAGCCTCGTCGCGTCCGGCGCGCATCTTGACGACCTCGTCCACGGCGTTGTCTCGCTCGTATCGAGCTCTCTCCAACTCCGCGCCATTGTGCACCGCCATGGCTGCTTCGCAGCACGCCTCCATCAGGGCATCGGGATCGCTGTCGCTGTCGCTGTCGCTGTCACTCTCGCTG
>Ga0105052_10007731_pt1 | contig 10401 bp, 7 predicted proteins | sample FRY03_FD_78094 | JGI IMG/M metagenome (GOLD analysis project Ga0105052, IMG submission 78094) | Freshwater microbial communities from Lake Fryxell liftoff mats and glacier meltwater in Antarctica - FRY-03 | ecosystem: Environmental > Aquatic > Freshwater > Ice > Glacier meltwater ... | reverse complement strand
TGTTGGTTAAATCTTGGCAGTGCCGTTACTTCAGAAATAGTTGGCCTCTCAGGTTTTGATTGGGTTTTGATTGATCTAGAGCATGGTGCAGGCTCAGAAAGCACTACGCTTTCACAGATACAAGCTTTAGAACATACTAATGCCGGAGTTATAGTTCGTGCTGAAAGTACAGAACCACAACGAATACACAGGGTACTAGATATGGGTGCTGAAGGCGTGATGTGTCCGAAAGTTAGAAATGCAGATGAGGCTTTAAAAGTAATTAAGGGCTTGCACTATCCGCCACATGGGAACAGAGGAGTAGCCAAAATGGTTCGGGCTACCCAATTTGGTTTGAATTTTAATGACTATTACCAAAAATCTAGAGATCAGATTCTTGGGATAGTTCAAATTGAAACTAAGGAAGTGCTCAATCACCTTGATGAAGTGGCAGCAATTGATGGAGTAGACATTCTTTTTATAGGTCCTGCAGATCTGACGATGGAATTAGGTATTTTCGGTCAATTTGATCATCCAGATTTTGTTGATGCAGTTCATAAAATAATCGGAGCCGCAAAGAAAGCTAAAAAAGCCGTAGGGATACTTTTCTTTAACCCTGATGATTATCAGAAATACCATAATATGGGAATCCGATTCCTGGCTTGCGGTGCCGATGCAACTTTCGTTGCCGATGGTGCACGAAATTTGGCCAAAAAACTAAGTGATTTTAGAAAGCAACAAATTTAATCCGATCATCTCATGTATTTATCAGATCCATTCTTATTATTAGCTATTGGTGTACTAATTGTTGTTGGCGGGATTATCGGGTTCAAACTTCATCCTTTTCTCGCTTTATTATTCGCAGCATTCATTGTTTCGATGCTTACTCCGCCTGAGTTTCTTCAAAATTATGCGTTATCCAAAGGGATGTCTGCTGATGCTGCATTATCATTCTCAAAAAGAAATGTAGGAGAACGGATTGCTGTAGAGTTTGGAAATACCTGTGCTAAAATTGGAATTTTAATTGCTATGGCTGCAATTATTGGAAAGTGTTTATTAGAAAGCGGGGCTGCTGAGCGAATCATCAGGTCTATCCTGTATTTAACGGGTATGGATAAAGCTCCTGTTGCATTTCTAGTGAGTAGTTTTTTTATCGGTATTCCGGTGTTTTTTGATACAGTTATTTTCTTAATGATGCCTCTAGTTAAATCGATGGCTTTAAGGATAAAGAACAGCTATTTATTACTTGTAATGTGTGTTATGGCTGGAGCTGCTATGGCAAATTCTCTGGTTCCACCGGCACCAGGTCCGCTTTTTTTGATTGGTGAGATGAATATTCCTATTGGTTTGATGATGGTTGCTGGAACAATTGTAGGTCTTTTTACCATAACGGTTGGTTATTTTTTCTCGGTATGGACGAATAAAAGAGCCCCAATAGAATTGCGGGATTCAGCAGATGCCAAACTTGAAGATATCCGTGCGGCTGCAATTATTGATACCAAGCACCTTCCAGGTTTAGGTATTTCCTTATTACCTATCCTGATTCCTTTAGTTTTTATTTGTATTGATACCATTGTAAATGCAGTAAAGCCGGCAGACCTTAGTACACTTTCTCCAATTACTCAAACTTTAATCAGCGTTGTTGGTTTCTTTGGAAATAAGAATACAGCTCTAGTAGTAGGTGGTATTGCAGCTTTAATGATTCTCGCGAGTCGTAAAAATGATTCTAAAGAAGGAATTTCATCCAAGATTCAAGCTGCTTTGAATAGTGGCGGTGGAATTATCCTTATTACTGCTGCCGGTGGAGCATTTGGAGGCATGTTACAACAAACCGGAATTAGTTCCCAAATTACAGATATCACTAAAGGTTATCAAATGGCATTGATCCCATTAGCTTTCCTGATCGCGGCTATAGTTCGTACAGCTCAGGGATCAGCAACTGTCGCTTTGATAACTGCATCAGGTATTCTTTCTGGTATGGCTATGAATTCAGATTTGGCATTTCATCCAGTATATTTAGGTTTAGCAATCGGATGCGGATCTAAACTAGTTCCATGGATGAATGATTCCGGCTTTTGGATTATTTGTAAATTAAGTAACCTGACTGAAAAAGAAGCGCTAAAGACCATTTCACCTCTTTTGGTAGTAATGGGTTTTACCGGATTAATCGTAATAATGATTGGGGCTAAATTATTTCCTTTAATCTAGAATTCTAAAATATAATTACAAGCAATGGAAAAAATAGGATTTATCGGTTTGGGTATCATGGGAAAACCGATGGTGCTTAATTTATTAAAAGCCGGATTTCAGGTAAATGTTTTGAGGAAAAGTAGTTCTTCGGGTATTGTCGAGGAGGCCGGCGCGAAGGTTTTTGACAGTATTGCAGATCTTTCAGCAAATTCAGATATCATCATCACTATGTTACCTGATTCACCTGAAGTTAAACAGGTAGTTTCAGAAATTCTTCCGGGGATCAAAAAGGGCTCTCTTTTTATAGATATGTCTACCATTTCACCGGGGGTGACAATAGACATTTATAATAGTCTTAAGCAAAAAGGAGTTTCAGCTCTAGATGCTCCTGTTTCTGGAGGCCAGGTAGGTGCTGAAGCAGGCACCTTATCCATCATGGCCGGTGGATCTGAAGTATCTTTCGATAGGGCACTTCCGGTTTTCCAAGCGATGGGTAAAAATATTATCTTAATTGGAGAGGCTGGTGCAGGTCAGGTAACTAAGGCCTGTAATCAAATGATTGTTGGAATTACAATTCAGGCAGTAGCAGAAGCTTTTTCAATGGCAAAGAAAGCAGGGGTAAATCTCGAAAAAATGAGAGAAGTGCTATTGGGAGGGTTCGCTCAGAGTCGTATTTTAGACTTACATGGCAAACGTATGATAGACGGGAATTTTGTCCCGGGATTCAAAGTTAAATTACATAAAAAGGATATGGGAATTGCCCTTCAAACCGGAGCCGATCATCAAGTCTCTTTAAAAGCAACAGAATTAGTTGCCAAATTAATGAATCAACTGGTTGACGAGGGTCATGGTGAACTGGATCATAGTTCCCTTTTTTTGCTACAGGAAAAAAAATAAATCATTTTGTTTAACCGTACTTAATAAAATAAATTATGCAACGCAGAAATTTTGTTAAAACTATCGCAGCCGGATCCATAGGTGCATCCGTATTGTCTCCAATGGAAACATTAGCAGAGTCAAAACCAAAACCTAAAAAGGTACTGATGAAAGTAGGTTGCCAGTCTGGTGGAACTACTGAAGAGAATTTACAGTTAAAAGGACGCTGCGGTGTCTACAACATTGATGGAGGTTCTCCAAAATTTATTCCCGGTGTGGGATGGGATCTTGAGGACTCCTACAGAAAAAGAGAAGCTTGCGAAAAGTACGGCATCAGTTTAGATGCCTATCATTGGGCACTAACTTCCGCTGGTATCGATAAGGTTAGTGTGCCTAATATAATGCTTGGGAAAAGTCCGCAAAGAGATCGTGAAATTGACATGCTCAATCAGATGATTATGGTAGCAGGTAAAACAGGAGTTAAGGTTATGAACTATAACACCACTATTCTGCCTGTATTGAGAACCGGAAAAACTATTGATCCTAAACGGGGAAACGCAGAATACAGCACCTGGAATTATGCTGAAGCTATAAAAAGAAATGATCCAAAAACAATTGCAGGAGACGTAGACATAGATGAAATGTTCGAGCGGATTACCTATCTGCTTGACAGAACTCTTCCGGTGGCAAAAGAATACAATGTTAAGTTGGCGAATCATATTGCAGATCCTCCTACTCCTGTTGGCTATAGGGGAATTACCCGTTGGAACAGTCCTGATGTATTTGAAGGGATCAAGAAGTTTGCTCAGCTTTATGACAGCAAGTATCATGGCTTCAACTTCTGTATCGGCTCGATCGCAGAAGGTCTAAAAGATCCTAAAAATGATATCATCCCGATTATCAGATGGGCCGGTGAACGAAATCAAATATTTAATATCCACTTGAGAAATATTAAAGGGGGCTGGAATAATTTTCAAGAAGTTTATCCGGATAATGGGGATATGAATTTTCTGCAGGTAGTTAGAGAATTACGAGAAGTAGGATTTGATGGGATGGTAATGCCTGACCATGTTCCTTACCATAAAGACCCTGTGGCCGGCTGGCAGTCTTTCGCATTTTGCTATGGATATATTAAAGGATTAATTCAGGCGGTAACCGAAGAGGCAGAAGCAGCAAGTTAATTTTCAATAGAATACAAGATGCTCAAACAAAGTGGCCCAAGGATTAGGGATATCATTATTACGCCCATAGCTATTGTTGACCCGCCGTTATTAAATGCGGCAGGTTTGCATGCTCCTTATGCCCTGAGAATTATATTGGAAATTATAACCGATGATCAGATTTCAGGTATCAGTGAAATACCCGGAACCAGTGATATCGAGCAGGCACTTCTTGAAACTAAGGCACTTCTAATTGGTAAGGATGTATTTCAGCTGAATCAGATCAGAGCAGTATTAACTGAACGTTTTGGTTCCGAATCTCCTTCAGCGAGAGGTGAAGCTCCTTGGGATCAGCGGAAATTAGTGCATATTTTCAGTTCAGTTGAGGTTGCCTGCATGGATATCATGGGCAAAGTTCTTGGTCGGCCAATAGTAGATTTACTTGGAGGTAAAATGCGGGAAAGTGTACCTTTTTCCGCATACCTCTTTTATAAATACGAAGGCGCAGGCGGTGAGCATGGTTTTAACCTAAACCCGAATGCAGATGGATGGGAGGCAGCCAAACAAAAGCAGGCTATCAATCCAGTAGAAATTGTGCTTCAAGCCAAAGCAATGTGCAAAGAGTTTGGTTTTAAATCTATCAAACTAAAAGGGGGAGTATTTGAACCCAGAATAGAGGTGGATACAATCCTTGCACTTTATAAAGAATTCGGGCCTGATGTTCCATTACGTTTTGATCCTAATGCTATTTGGGCGTTGGACACAGCTCTTCAGTATGGAAAAGAACTTGAATGGGTATTGGAATACCTGGAAGATCCTGTTCGGGGTCAGGAAAATATGGCTGCAGTCCGAAAGGTTTTAAAAACCCCGCTTGCAACGAATATGTGTACCACCTCTTTCGAGGAAATACCAGCCAGTATAAAAATTGGTTCTGAAGATATCATTTTAAGTGATCATCATTTTTGGGGTGGGTTGAAGGCCTCTATGACGCTTTCCGGTATTTGTGAAACCTTTGGCCGAGATTTATCTATGCATTCAAACAGTCATTTAGGGATCTCATTAGCCGCGATGGTCCATTTGGGTGCTGCTCTTCCAAAAATGCCCTATGCCTTAGATACACATTATCCATGGCAATCGGATGAAGTGATTCTTGGTGGCCGAATTAAGTTTACTGATGGTTCAGTTGCAGTACCTGATGGACCGGGCTTAGGCGTGGAATTAGATAAAGTGGCATTAGCTAGGTTGCATCAAAATTATATTGATTGTGGTCTGAAAAAGCGGAACGATGAGATTGAAATGCAAAAGAAAGTCCCGGGATGGAAATTTCAATCTACCAGATGGTAAGTATATAAAACCAGTTTTATTTCGCAATTATTTTATTTCTGAATATTTTTTTTAAAATTCTCCTCATCTAAGAATTTTTTAGAATAAATTGAATTAAATTTCCACTGATTGGAGCTTAATGTTCAGTTGAGTCTGTTAAAAATATGTTCAGAAATACCTTAATTTTTCAAATACTTACTTCAAAATATCGTCTTTCGATAGCCTTACTACTATTTTTGATTTATTCAGGCTGCCAAACGGTGAATAAGAAATCCACTAGCTGGAGTGCCTATAAATCAGATGCAAAAAGCAGTAGTTACTCATCCTTAAAGCAAGTCAATAGAACAAATGTCAGTCAGTTGGAATTGGCATGGTCTTTTCCTTTTAAAGATGCATTACCCGGTGCCCGAACATCCAGAATTCAGGCAAATCCTATCGTAGTGTCCGAGATAATGTATATTCCCTCAAGCAGAAACAGAATTTATGCAATTAACTCAATAACAGGGGAACAGTTATGGTCGTTTGACCCTTTTTTTGGAGGCCAAGGTGGAGGAATAAGTAGAGGTGTAAGTTATTGGGAGGATGGCATAGATAAAAGAATCATGTTTACGGCAGGCAGTAATCTTTTTGCATTGGATGCTTTGACTGGAGAATTAATAACTGCTTTTGGTAAGGACGGCAAAGTGAATCTTAACATTGGTATGCGTGGCGATCCTGAAAAAATAGCTGTTGTTCCCTCCTCTCCCGGAATTGTATACAAAAATCTTTATATATTGGGTACTGCAGTTTCAGAGCTATACGGCGCCGAGCCTGGCTATCAAAGGGCCTACAATATTAAAACGGGAAAGCTAGTATGGTCTTTTCATACCATCCCACATCCCGGGGAGTTTGGGTATGAAACCTGGCCAAAGGAAGCTTGGAAATATGCCGGGGGTGTAAATAACTGGGCCGGAATGAGTCTCGATGAAAAGCGGGGGATGGTATTTCTTGCATTGGGATCTCCCTCTTATGATTTTTACGGGGGAGACCGAAAGGGGCAGAATTTATTTGGAAATAGTGTCGTGGCACTGAATGCAGAAACTGGGAAATATATCTGGCACTACCAAACCATTCATCATGATCTCTGGGATTATGACTTGCCGGCACCTCCAAATCTAGTTACCGTTGTTCATGATGGGAAAAGAATTGATGCAGTAGCTCAAACCTCCAAAATTGGGTTTCTATATTTACTTAACAGAGAAACTGGTGAACCTTTATTCCCCATTGAAGAGCGTCCGGTTCCTGCATCCGATGTGCCTGGTGAAGAAGCTTGGCCTACTCAACCATTTCCTTTAAAACCAAAGCCCTATTCCCGTCAACATATTTCATTGGATGATCTGAGTAATTATTCAGAGGCATCACATGATGAACTATTGAAAAAATTTAAGTCAATTAGATATGAAGGTCTGTTCACCCCGCCCTCAATAAAAGGTAATGTCAATCTTCCGGGAACAAGCGGTGGATCGAGCTGGGGAGGTGGTGCTTTTGATCAGTCGACCGGGATTATTTATGTTAGGGCTACCAACACCCCCGGAGTGAGTCTTATGAAAAAAATGGAATCTGAAAAAGAATCCGGTACCCCATTTGAACAGGGTAAAGTCCTGTATTCTACGTATTGTCAGGCTTGTCATGGTGCAGATAAGAAAGGAGACAATGATTATCCATCATTACTTGGCCTTCAGAGCAAAATGAATGAGGAAGATGTTTTGGGTAAAATAAGAGTTGGAGCAGGTAAAATGCCATCCTTCGCAAGTGTAATTGCAGGAAAGGAGGATGCTATCATTTCATTTCTGTTCGACAAAGATTCACGATCAGTCAGGGAAATTAATTTTTTGCAAGAAATAGCAAAAAGTGAATCAGCAAATCAGGATGCTGATAAATTTAGACTAGAAGCTCCTGTCAGGTACCTTGATATTATGTCTAATGGTAAATTCCGTGATTCAGAAGGCCGTTTGGGAATTAAACCTCCATGGGCGACCTTAAATGCAATTAACCTGAATACAGGGGATTATACATGGTCAATTCCTTTAGGAAATAATCCAGCTTTGCAGGAAAAAGGAGGGCCTGAAACAGGTTCTGAAGGGAATACAGGACCAATTGTAACTGCTGGGGGATTACTGTTTATCGGAGCCAATATGGGCGGGACTGATTTCAGATTCAGAGCTTATGATAAGGATTCTGGAAAATTATTATGGGATACCCCAATTTCAGGTAGTACAACTTCCAATGCATCAACTTATCAGAGTGGTAAAAAACAATTTATAGCCGTATCGGTTGCGGGTGATGTGGAAACCCCCGGGGGGTATGTCATGGTTTTTGCATTGCCTGTTAAAAAGTAGTTTATATCTTGCTGAATTGCCATTCCTGAAAGGGAGTATTTGTTCCATCATTCTTAGTTTTTGATTGAAAATCGATGTAACTAAACATATTCAATGATATTTCCCTTAATTTAAAGGAAAATTATATCAGAAGCCATGAAGAAGATTCTCCGTGAACAGGCAAAAAAGTTTGCTTTCAATTATTTAGATACCCCCTTAATTCAAGTTAAACTAGGTGAAGAATTTGAAATTGAAACCTGGGATGCGGGAATTGGGTTTTTTAAAAGTTCGTCAGATAAGGCTATCCCTGCCAATCGCCCCGGTTTTGACCGTACCCCGCCTTTAGTAAACCCTATTGCCGGACCGATATTCATTGAGGGGATCGATCGAGGTGATACTTTGGTGGTTAATATTAATGAAATTGAGGTTGAAAAGACATCCTGGATTGCTGTGGGGCCAAATCGAGGTCCATTGGGCGAATCCTCCCGCTGGAATGAACTATCTGGAGATTACAGTACCATGGTTTTTAATCATAGCCCGGGACCAAGTGGTACAACAGTTGATGGGACACTCCATTTCAATGATAAGATTTCATGGCCAATTACCCCATTTGTGGGTACGTTGGGAGTTGCTCCCGATCGGGATGTGGCAAACAGCTTAGATGGGCAAGGAGACTGGGGTGGAAACTTGGATATTCGTGATTTCAAGCCTGGGAATAACATTTTTCTCCCGGTTTATCATACCGGCGGACTCTTTTATCTGGGCGATGTGCACGCAAGTCAGGGAGATACAGAATTCACCGGAACTGCAGCAGAAACACAGGCAACCGTCCGACTTTCATTTGAAGTAATTAAGGGTAAAAGATCTCCCGGAATCCGAATTGAAACACCAGATTCAATCATTGCGATTCATGCCTTCAGACCACTTGAAGATGCGGTTCATCAGGCAACGGTTTATATGATGGACTGGCTGGTAAGCACTTACGGTTTTACACAGGTAGAGGCGTACTGCTTTGTAAGCACCTGCCCTGATTTCAGGATCAATGTGTATCAAATGTGTAAGATTGGCAAGCTTAATTATGTAGCTGGCGCAGAGGTACCTAAGAAGTATTTGCCAAATATCTGATCGTTCCTTATAATTTTTGAATTTATCGCTATGATTTAAAGAATATAAAATCCCCTGGGTGCAATTAATAAAAACTATGTTTCCCTGCCTGCGGCAGGTAGGTATTTGGTTAAAAAAATAAAAATTGAATTACATCCAAAGGTTAATATAACACTCTAAAGCCAAATGATATCATTGAAAAACATTCAAACAGAAGTCGATACCGGCTTTTTATATCAGGTTCTTGCAGAGAACGAGAAAGATCTTATGTAGCCAAAGTTTTCACCGAAATGAGTGAAATTGAGCATGGCCATGCCTTAGCTTTTCTGAAGAAAAATAATTTGGATGTAACTCATTTACCTCTACCATCAGGACGGGCAAGGGGTTTGAAGTTTATTGGCAAAGTATTCGGATATGATTATATACTTGGCGTGTTACTGGATACCGAAAAGAGGCATCGGTCTGTAGGTGGCAATGCGCTTAGAGCAGCCGTTCTGGGAGGTAATGATGGACTAGTATCGAATTTTAGTCTGGTGATGGGAATAGCCGGAGCAACAAGCGGACAAAGTGAAGTATTGTTAACTGGTCTTGCCGGACTGATGGCCGGCGCACTTTCTATGGCTCTTGGAGAATGGATCTCTATGAAAAGTTCACAAGAGCTGTTTGCAATAGGTGCTATCATACCTGTGATTCCATTTTTCTTCTTAAGCGGATTGAATACCATTTTAGTGAGTGCTGCTTTCAGCGCATTGGGTTTGTTTGTAATTGGCTCGGCTATAACCTTGTTTACAGGAAAAAGTATCTGGTTTTCAGGGTTTAGACAAGTATTTTTCGGGTTGGCAGCTGCAGCGGTAACTTATGGAATTGGTAGTTTGATTGGAGTTTCTATGGATGCATAGTAATTCAGTCAATCCTAATTATTGTTGATTGAAGGTTATGTTATTCAATGCTATATAGCTTATTTTTGATCACCTGAATTGAATTGTAACTTTTGTAACCATACCTCATGATTGCTATTGAGACCTTTGATGCAAATAAAAATACATTATGGAAATTTTAGGTTACATACTTGCAGTACTTGTTGGTGTTTCATTGGGCTTGATTGGGAGCGGTGGTTCTATCCTCACGGTACCAATTCTGGTATATGTAATGGGCATTAATCCAATCTTGGCAACAGCTTACTCATTATTCATTGTAGGTTCAACTGCCTTGGTTGGTGGTTTTCAAAGTGCAATTCAGAAAAGAGTTGATTTTAAAACTGTTCTGATCTTTGGAATACCATCAATAACAGCAGTATATCTGACTAGGATGTGGCTGGTCCCACTAATTCCTTCAGAGCTCTTTACTATCGGATCTCTAGTTATTACTAAATCCATCGGGATTATGGTTCTGTTTGCCATCGTGATGGTTCT
>Ga0105052_10007722_pt1 | contig 10408 bp, 9 predicted proteins | sample FRY03_FD_78094 | JGI IMG/M metagenome (GOLD analysis project Ga0105052, IMG submission 78094) | Freshwater microbial communities from Lake Fryxell liftoff mats and glacier meltwater in Antarctica - FRY-03 | ecosystem: Environmental > Aquatic > Freshwater > Ice > Glacier meltwater ... | reverse complement strand
GCACTGCCCGGCGATGTCGCCATCCAGCCAGACATCCGCGTCGGGCCCCCAGGATGTCGGCTCGGCATTGATCACGGCCAGGCGGGCGTCGGCAGACCTGTAGCCGGGAAGGCCGGCGGCCGGGTGGACGACCATCGAAGAACCGATCAGCAGCAACAGGTCGCAGTCGGAGATCGCCGCGATGCTGCGCTCGACCTGGATCTCCGGAAGCATCTCCTCGAACAGCACCACCGCAGGCTTCAGCACGGCCCCACAGGGGCAGACAGGCAGCGCGTCGACGGTCAACTCCTCAAGTTGAGCGCGGGGAAAGCGCTCGCCGCAATCAAGACACTCCAGCTCGCGGACCGAGCCGTGGACCTCATGGACCAGGGACGGATTGACCCCGCCTGCCTGATGAAGCCCGTCGATGTTCTGAGTCACCACGGCGCTCAGCTTGCCGAGCGCGCCGAGGTGCGCGAGGAAGGTGTGACCGGGGTTCGGCTCGAAGCGATCGGCCACATCCAGCCGCTCCCGATAGAACGCCCAGAACCGCTCCGGGTAGTCACGGAACACGGTCAGCGTGGCAACCTCCATCGGGTTCTCATCACCCCAGACCCCACCCGCAGAGCGAAAATCCGGAATCCCCGAGGCAGTCGAGATCCCCGCCCCGGTCAGGGCAACAATCCGCACCGAATCCCCCAGCAAATCCAGCAACTCTTCCTGCTGCGCACTCACCGGATCAACGGTAGCCGAAGCCCGCCTCCGGGTTCGAACCGGAGACCTCCTGTTTACAAGACAGGTGCTCTACCAACTGAGCTAGGCGGGCGGATGCAGTTCGACGGTGCCCATGTTTTCACGCCGGCGGGAGCCGGGTGCGGCGAGGTGCCCGACAGGAACCTCAGACGACCGGTTCGCGGCCGTCAGCCTGCTGATTCAGGACTTTCTGCTGATTCAGGTAGCTCAGACGGCCATTTCGCGGCTGTCGAGGTGACGGCCGACCTTGCGCTTGACCCGCTGCAGGGCGTTGTCGACCGCCTTGGTGTCGGTTCCGAGCAGTTCGGCCACCTCTTCGTAGGAGCGGTCCTCGAGGTAGAAACCGAGCACGCTGCTCTCGATGTCCGAGAGGGCGACACGCAGGTGAGCGACCAGGCTGGAGAGCTCCTCCGAGGAGATCGCCTGATTGACCGGGTCCGATGCGGTCGGGCCGGGCAGGATCTCCTCCATGGTGGTCTCGGACTCGCCGTTGGCGGCCGGAGACTGGCCGAAGGAGACGTACTGGTTCAGCGGGCTGTGCTTGTTCCGGGTGGCGGCCTTGACGGCGGTGATGATCTGCCGGGTGATGCAGAGCTCGGCAAAGTTCCGGAAGCTGGACTCGCGGTCCGTCCGGTAATCGCGGATCGCCTTGTAGAGACCGAGCAATCCCTCCTGGATCAGGTCGTCGGAGTCGCCGCCGACGAGGAAGTAGGAGGACGCCTTCATCCGGACAAAGCCGTGGTAACGACGGATCAGCCGGTCGGTCGCCTCGGCGCTTCCACGCTTTGACATGGCGACCAGATACAGATCATCAGGCTCCAGTCGAGGGTTAGGCTTTGAGGACGGGCCGTTGTTCTCAGGGTCAGAAATTGCTGCAAATGCCGCATTTGAGGTCGGGGTAGCCACTGAACGTTCTCCTTTTGAAGACGGTCTGTGGCGCCACTTACCTCCCCTGGACGCCGTTACATGACGGGTGATCCTCAGACTCAAGTAGAGGTTCACCCTTTATCTATTCGTTAGTTTACGCATTCGCAGAGTTCTGTCAACCCCTGCTCCGGAATTCCTGCAATCGACGTTGCAGATCGGGCCGTCGAAACGGGCGCGAGCACGGGTGATTCGGGTGCGGCCGCGCGCCCTTTCGCGCGGCCTGGTGGCCTACTTCGAGGCGGCGGTGAGGCGCTGGCGCAGGGACTCGAAAAGCAGTACCGAGGCTGCGGCAGAGACGTTCAGGGAGTCGATCTTTCCCGGCTGGGGGATCGCGACAAGACCGTCGCAGGCGGCGGCGACCCTCGGTCGCAGCCCTTTCTCTTCGGTGCCCATTACCAGCACGGTCGAACCGGTCAGGTCCACCTCCCACGGGGCGGCTTCGGCCTCGCCCGCCGCTCCCCAGATCCAGAAGCCGGCGTCCCGGGCGTTTGCCAGCCAGTCGGCGATGTTGCGTACCCGGGCGATCTCGAGGTGCTCAACCGCACCTGCCGAGGCCTTGCAGACCACGGCGGTGACACTGGCGGCGCGGCGCTCCGGAATGACCACGCCGGCGGCACCGGCTACCTCGGCCGAGCGGCAGACCGCCCCGAGATTACGCGGGTCCTGGACCTGGTCGAGAACCATGATCAGGCTGCCGGGCCGGGCCAGCAGGCCTGAGCCGTCGGTGTAGCTGTACGGGTCAACCTCGGCGACGACCCCCTGGTGGTCCGGACTGCCGACCATCTCGCTCAGGGCTTCGGACGATGTGTCCGGGGTACGCCAGATCCGGTGAATCCGGCGCGGGCCGCGCTCGGCCTCGGCCACGGGACGATGGCCGTAAATCAGCTCGCCGGCCACCTCAGCCATCAGCGCGGGGAACCAGGGTGGCACCGTCGGCAGAATCGCGGACCTGCCAGCCAAGCCCGGCCAGTTCGTCGCGAATAGCGTCGGCTCGTTCGAAGTTCCTGTCGGTGCGGGCCTGCTCACGCTCGGCCAGCAGGCCGAGCGCCGCTTCGTCCGGTCCGGATCGGTCGGCTTCGGCGATTGATTCGAGGCCGACCAGTTCGAGCATCTCGAGCACGGCGTCGCCGGCGCCCACAAGAGGCTCGTGGTTGGCTGCTCGAACGAAGTCGAACAGCTCGCTCATCGCCCGCGGCGTATTGAAGTCGTCGGCGAGAGCATCCCGGAACCGGCTGACCGCCCCGGCCGCTTCGCCCGAGTCGGCCACGTCGCCCGAATCGGCCACTTCGTCTGAGTCGGGAGCGTCCCCTGGGGCGCCGGTTTCAGGAGGATCGCCCGGTCCAGCGGTGTCGGCGGTGTCGGCGGTAGCGGCGGTAGCGGCGGTAGCGGCGGTAGCGGTCACAGCCGCTCCCGGAGGGTTCGAGCGGAAGAAGTTCCTCAGGCGGTCCACCCTTGCCACCGCTTCGCTCAGCTGCTCTTCTCCGAAGGCGAGCGGCTGGCGGTAGTGGCCGGAGATCAGGTAGGCGACAACCGCCTCGGAACCGAAGCGGTCGAGCGCCTCGGAGAGCTGGAAGATGTTGCCTTCTGACTTGGACATCTTCTCGGCGTCGGTTTCGATCATGCCGTTGTGCATCCAGACCCTGGCCAGCGGCTTGCCACGGGCGGCTTCGGACTGGGCGATCTCGTTCTCGTGGTGAGGGAAGACGAGGTCGGAGCCGCCGCCATGGATCGCGAAGGGCAGCTCGCCCAGCACCTCCTCGGCCATCGCCGAGCACTCGATGTGCCAGCCGGGCCGTCCCGGCCCCCATGGGGAGTCCCAATGCGTGTCTTCGTCTTGCTTGTGGCTCTTCCAGAGGGCGAAGTCGAGCGGGTCGCGCTTCAGTGAGCCGGCGTCGTCCTCCCCCTGTTCCATCGCGTCGGTCGGGCGGTGGGAGAGCTTTCCGTAACCGTCGAAGCTGCGAACCGAGAAGTAGACGTCCCCCCCGGATTCATAGGCATTGCCGGATTCGACCAGGTCCGAGATCAGTTCGATGATCGGCTTGATCGTCTCCGTTGCCAGCGGTTCGGCGTCGGGCCGGCCGAGCCCCAGCCGGCCGGTGTCCTCGAAGTAAGCGGCGGTCATCTCTTCGGCAAGCTTGCCGGACTCGATCCCGCGTTCAGCCGCCGCGGTGTAGATCTTGTCGTTGATGTCGGTGACGTTGATCACCAGTCGGGTGCGGTAGCCCTCACTTTTCAGAAAGCGCGCCAGCAGCGAGAAGACGACGAAGGGGCGGGCGTTGCCGATGTGGATGCGGCTGTAGACCGTCGGGCCGCAGGCGTAGATGCCGACCTCCCCGGACGGGTCGAGCAGACGGCGCTCGCCGCTCATCGTGTCCCTGATGCTGACCTCGCGCATCAGGGGGTCAGTTCGCGGAGAGCGGGGCCGGGCATCTCACCGGCGGGGCCGGGTCGCACAGACACGCTAGAAGGTGCGGTATCCCCCGCCGCCGGGACCGCCGCGACGACGCGGACCGGGAGCCTCGCCGGTCCCACGGGAGGATTCGTTTCGCTCCCAGTTTGGAGCTGTGCTTGAAGCGGCAGCGAGCGCTTCCTGCCGGGCGCGATCTGCGGCGGCGCGGACCTCGTCGTCGGCCGACTGCTTGGCCAGCTCGGCCCGCCGCTCGGCGTCACGCCGGATGCGCTCGTCCTCGTCGCGCAACCGCTCTTCGGCTCGCTTTCGGGCAGTTTCCTCGGCCTCGCGACCGAAGCGCTCGATCAGAGCCTCGACCCGCTCGGCAGCCTCCCTGCGGACCTGTTCGGTTCCTTCCATGACGCGCTGGTCGATCTCGGACTCGATCTCGGCGACGCGCTGGCGGGCGAGCTGCTCGAACTCGTTGGAGTGAGCCTCGGCCTGGGCGGCGCGGTCCTGAGCCTTGCGGGCGCGCTCTTCGTAGGCGCTGATCCGGCCGGCAGCCTCACGCTCGGCGGCCTGACGCGATTCGCGGGCGAGGCGCTCTGCCGTCTCCTCAAGATGGCGGGTCCGGGCGGCGAGTCTCTCCTCGCCTTCGGCGGCGACCTTGCCCAGAGCCTCTTCGCGGCTGGCGCGCTCTTCGGCGAGCGCACCTTCTGCGCGCTTGAGTTCGGCCTCCAGCGTCGCCTGGGCGGCGCGCTGGTCGGTCTCTATTTCCTTCAGTTCTTTTGCCTGCTCTTCGGCCTTCAGCCTGGCCGCCTGCGCGTGCTCGATCTTCTCGCGAGCCTCGCCGCTCAGCTTGCGCAGTGTTTCGCGGGCCTTGGCCTTGATCTCCTCGCGGGCCTCGGCGGTCTCCCTGGCGGCCTGGGTTCTGACCTGCTCGATCCGCTGGTCGACGGCTTGCGAGCGGGCATCGGCCTCGGCCGCCTTCTTCTCCCAGGACTTGGCCTGGCTGACCGCCTCGCGCGCCTGCCCAAGCGCCTTCAGCTCGGATTCCCGGGCCGCGAGCTCGGCCTTGCGGGCCTTCGACTCGCGCTCGTCGAGCTCCTTTGCGTATGCCTCAACGCGGGCATTCATGCGGGCGGATGCCTCGCCCACGGCGCGCAGGTCCGGGGGCAGACCGTCGCCGGCGGCTGCCTCTTCCTTGGACGGAGCTGAAGTCGGATCTCCCATCGTCAACGCAAACTTACTACTCGAGCGACCGTTTCAGGATCTTGCCGGTCGCGTTCCTGGGAAGTTCCGAAATGAAAACGACCTCCTTCGGGGTCTTGAAGGAGGCGAGGTTCTGCCGTACCAAGGCCTTTATCCCGGCCTCATCCACGGCTCCGGGCTTGACCGGAACGACCCAGGCCTTGAGTGCCTGACCAAACTTTTCGTCCTTCACACCGAGCACCGCCACCTCGACCACGTCCTTGTGGCCGGCTATCAGGTCCTCAACTTCGCCCGGGAATACGTTCTCACCCCCCGAGATGATCATCTCGTCGTCGCGGCCGTCAATGAAGAGCATGCCGTTGACGTCAAAGTGGCCGACGTCCCCGCTGGAAAGAAAGCCGTCGATCCGCTCCTTGTCCTCACCGCCCGTATAGCCCTCGAAAGTCATGTTGTTGTTTACGAAGATCCTGCCTGTCTCACCTCTCGCAACCTCACCACCCTCGTCGTCGAGCAGCATCACCGCGGTGCCTCTGGGTGGCCTGCCGGCGGTGGCCGGGTCCTTCCTCAGATGCTCCGGTCCGGCGATCGAGACGAAGGCGACCTCGGTCGAGCCGTAAAGGTTGTAGACGCTGTTTCCGTACCGGTCCATCCAGCGTGTCGCCAGACCTCCCGGGAGGGCAGAGCCGGAAAGAGTCGTGATCTTCAGGTTCTCGGCCCGGAAGCCCGCACTCACATGGGGTGGCAGCTCGAGGATGCGCTGGAGCATCACCGGGACGGCAACCAGGACATCGGCCGAGTGCCGGTCGACCAGGTCCATCGTGCGCTCGGGGTCGAATTTGCGCTCCAGAACCACCGTGGCGCCGAGGGTCATCGCGATCACCGAATTGATGAAGCCCCATGAGTGAAAGAGCGGAGCGGCGATCACCATAACTTCGCCCGACCGGTGCGGGATGCAGTCGAGCAGACCTGCGAGCCCACCGAGGCCTTCCGGGCTGTTTCGCTGGGCTCCCTTGGGGGCGCCGGTCGTTCCGGAGGTGAGGATGATGAAACGCGCGGCTTCGGAGGGGAAGTCCATTGCCCCGTCATCAGTCGAGGAGATCAGCCCCTCCGTCGTGATCTCGCCCGCCGGGCCGTCGGCTTCGGCGTCGTCCCCGGCGAGCACCCGGATCACCTCTTCGGGGACTTCGCCGAGCAGCCCGGCGAACTCCGCGTCGTAGATCAGGACCTTCGGGCCCTCCCGGCGGACCACATCGGCAAGCTGGGGCCCGGAGAACATGGTGTTCAGAAAGAGCGCGGTCGCGCCGAGCTTCGAAGCGGCGAGGTTGGACTCGATGAAGCCGCGGTGGTTGCGGCACATGATCGCAACCCCGTCCCCGCCGCCGACGCCCATGCGGGCCATGGCGCGGGCCAGTGAGTTTGTCCGGCGGTCCACCTGGGTGAAGCTGAGGCTGCCTGCCTCATCGACGATAAAAGGCTTTTCGCCGTATTTGATTGCTGCGATCCGGGCGGCGGTCGCCGGGGTCGTGCCACCCCTGACCAGTGTGCTCAGCACCCTTAGCGTGCGGTCGGGCCGCATCGGGGAGACGATGCCGGTCTCGGCCAGTACCTTCAGCTGGAAGCGGGCGTCGGCGAGCCTGGTTTTCAACTGGTCGGTGATCATGGTCAGGAAAGGTCAACCGAGGCGACTGCGATCGCGGCGATGCCTTCGCCGCGTCCGATCCACCCCATGCCTTCGTTGGTGGTTGCCTTGACGCTGATCCGGGCCGAAGTGACGCCCTCGAGCAGCGCGACTATCGCCGGCCTGTGCTGCGCCAGCTTCGGTTCCTCGCAGATCACGGTCACGTCCACGTTGACGATCGGCCCTCTCAACATGCCGACCACTGTACTCAGCATGCCGACCGAGTCGGCGCCTTGCCACTGCGGGTCCGAATCGGGGAAGACGGTGCCGATGTCCCCCATACCGCCTGCTCCCATGACCGCGTCGATCACCGCGTGGGTGAGCACATCGGCATCCGAGTGGCCGATCAGTCCGCGTTCGAACGGGATCTCAACTCCACCGAGAATCAGCGGTCGATCCTCACCGAAGCGATGGCTGTCATAGCCGATGCCGACACAGACCGCCATCAGGACCTGACCGCCCCGGCGACCGGTTCGAGCCGGCTGCTGCGACCCTCGAAGACGGCGATCTCGCCCACCCCGTGGCGTTCAAGGAACTCGAGCGCTGCCGGGTACTCGAAGCCGAGCTGGTCGGGCTCATGGGCGTCGGAAGAAAGCGCGAAGGTGGCGCCGGCCTCCACACACATCTCCATGAAATCGTCGGCCGGGTAGATCTCACCGACCGCCTTGCGAAGGCCGGCGGTCGAAACCTCGACCGCGACGCCGGTCTCGGCGATCGCCTCGATCGCAGGCTCGTAGAAGAATCGCGGATCGCGCGAGGGTCGCCGGCCTGCCCTCCCCCATACCTTGACCAGGTCGGGATGGGCGAGCACGTCGAACAGCCCGCTGCGCGCGGCCGCCGCGAGGGTTTCGAAGTATCGACGCCAGATCTCATCCGGATCGCTGCGGTCATCCCAGATCGTGAACTCCTCCGTATCCAGGGAGCGGTCGCCGATGAAGTGGATCGAGCCGACGACGAAGTCGAACGGCCGCTTGTCGAGCAGGTTCGATGTGCGGTCCTCGGCGCCCGGGACGAAGTCGGCTTCGATCCCAAGCCTGGCCGGGCTCGGCGAGACAGCCTCACAGTAGGCGTCAAGGTCGTCGAGCGCCCATTCCTGCCAGAAGGGGTGGTCCCAGATCGTCAGCGACTCGGTGAAGCGGTACAGGTGCTCGGCGAATCCGAGCTCTTCGATTCCGGCCCGGCCGGCCGCTTCGAAGTAGCGCTCGATGTTCTCGGGGGTGAAGTGGGTCTCCGCCGTGGCCTCGATGTCGTCCTGGCGAAGGTGAACGTGGTAGTCGGTAAGCATCTGTTTCCCGGTCGTCTTTTCAGTTGCGGTCGGCGAGCAGGGCCTCGGCGAAGACCATGTCCTCGGGGACCGTGACCTTGATATTGAAGGAAGGGGCGGCGAGGACGGCGACAGCGCCTCCGTTGGCCTCGATCAGCGAGGCATCGTCGGTGACGCTTTCGAGGTCCCCGGCGGCGATCGCCGCCAGCAGCGCTTCGCGCCTGAAGACCTGCGGCGTCTGGACCGTTCGCAGCATGGAGCGGTCGAGGGTTTCGGCCACCCGGCCACTCGGATCGATCCGTTTGATGGTGTCTGTCACCGGGGCGGCCGCGATCACGGCGTCAAGCTCCGGTGCCGCCTCAAGAGCCGTGACCGCCTCGTCGACAAGGGACGGCGTGACCAGCGGCCGGGCGGCGTCGTGGACCACGACAATGCCGGCGTCGATCAACTCCAGGCCCGCGGCAACCGACTGCGATCTGGTCGCCCCACCCTCGGTCAGACGGACCGGTGGCATTTCTCCTGCCTGGAATGGCGGGCCACCAACCGGACCGGTCGAGGCTGCGCCCTGCAGGGCCGCAACAAGGTCGCCGAAGGTCTTCAGCCGGCCCGGCGGTACCACGATCACTATCGGGCCGACCGTCGCCGCTGCCAGGCAGGACTCGAGCGAGTACTCGAACATCGCCCGACCAGCCAGGGGGACGAGTGCCTTCGGGCCACCGGCCCCGAGCCGCTCGCCGGAGCCGGCGGCGACGATCAGGGCGGCGGCGAGGCCCCCGGATGCGGGACCAGCCGCCACCGGCGATCAGGCAGCGGCGGCGGCCGCGACCGAAGCCTCGAACCGCTCTTCGAGCAGGTTGTCCAGGTACCCCTCGGCGCCCTCTTCATCCTTGTCGAGCGCGTACATGAACTCCGAGGCGAGGATCTTCTTCGCCCGGGTGTACATCTGCTTCTCCCCGGTCGAAAGTCCCTTCTCCATCTCGCGCAGGGCGAGGTTGCGGACGACCTCGGCCAGTTCGAACACGTTGCCGGTCTTGATCTTTTCCTTGTTGTACTTGAACCGGCGGTTCCAGTTCTTGGGCATGTCGGAAACTTCGTCCGAGAGGACCGAGATGACCTTCTTGATCTCATCCTCGTCGATCACGCGGCGCAGGCCGGTGATCTGGGCGTTCTCGGTCGGAACCTTGACCGTCATGTCGTTGTGGAGGATCTTGATCGTCAGGTACTCACGAGTCTCACCGAGCAGTTCGGTGCTCTCCTTCTTGAGCACGACGCCGGCCCCGTGATGCGGGTAAACGACCTTCTCGCCTTCTTCGAAATCGCAATCCTCGTCAACCGCGACAGTGTCTTCGTCGAGGTCGTCAATCACTTCGTCTGAATCAGAAATCAGATGCTCCTTTGTTTCGTCGCGACGGCCGAGACCGTCATGTATTCAAGTATTGGTCGGCGTGGGCGGACTCCTGGAGCCGCCTGATGCCCTCGCGGATCTCCTTGGCCCGGGAAGGGCCGACCCCGTCAACCGAGGCCAGTTCTTCGTCAGAGGCGCCCAGCGCCTGTCCGAGCGAGCCGAACTGGTTGACGATCTTCTGGACGACCAACCGGGGCAGTCGCGGAACCTGACCGAGCAGCCGGTGGCCGCGGGGCTGGACCGTGAAGTCGAGCGTATTGAGCTTGCGGTCGTAGCCGAGAGTCTCGGCGAGGCGGCCGAAGTCGAGCACATCCTGATGGGGCAGCGAGGCGATCTCCCCGGTGATCTGGTCCAGGGAGCCTTCGGTGTCCTCGGTCGCGTAGTCGCGGATCAGGGCGGTGCGGTCGGCGGATACGCCGATCATGGTCTCCTCGAGCTGCATCTCGATCAGCCGGCCCTCGGCGCCGAGTTCAACGATGTAGCGCTCTACCTCGACCGCCATGCGCGAAACCAGCTCCGAACGCTGGAGCACGGCCAGCGCGTCGTAGAGGACAACTTCACCGTTGAATTCGGCCCGGGTCAGCCGCTCGCTGAGCTCGTCAAGCCGGCTTCGGTACTTGTTCAGCGTCGCCAGGGCCTGGTTGGACTTGGCCAGCACCGAGGGGATGTCCTGAAGGATGTACTTCATGCCGTCGAGGTAGAGCGAGACCACTTCACGCCGCTGGGAGATCGCGATCACCAGGGCGTCAACCTGCTTGGAGATTCTTTCGGCAGTCCGGTGCCGGGTACCGGTCTCAGAGG
>Ga0105052_10007720_pt1 | contig 10408 bp, 7 predicted proteins | sample FRY03_FD_78094 | JGI IMG/M metagenome (GOLD analysis project Ga0105052, IMG submission 78094) | Freshwater microbial communities from Lake Fryxell liftoff mats and glacier meltwater in Antarctica - FRY-03 | ecosystem: Environmental > Aquatic > Freshwater > Ice > Glacier meltwater ... | reverse complement strand
AGGGCGGTGGATTTTTGCAGGCATCCGCTCCTGCGTCCAATGATTTGGCAGCAGACGTTGAAACGTGGTACTCTCGTCAGTGCCGGGAAAAACGGACTCAAGCTCTGCGGGGACGCAACTTGGAAAGGGATATTCCGGTCGATAGCGCGCCAATGGTGCGGGCAGTCTCGACGAGTCTTTGCTCCGCCGAGACTGCTTTTTGGACTCCCATTGGACGCAGGAGTAGATGCCTCAAAAAATCCCCCATTCTGGACAGATGCCACTAAAATCCGAGAAGAACCTTCGTTTAAATCCATTTCAACGCAAATGCTCATCATGAAACCTTTTCTGGTCGTCTGCTCGTCGCTGGTCGTCTGCTCGTCGCTGGTCGTCTGCTCGTCGCTGGTCGTCTTGCTCGGGCTGCTCTCGCCTGGTCAGCTCAGCGCTGCTGACCCGCCGAATATCGTTTTTTTCTTCACCGACGATCAAACCACGAGCACGCTTGGTTGCTACGGCAATTCCGTCATCAAAACACCGACCATCGATTCGCTGGCCGCCCGCGGCATGCGATTTGAAAATGCCTTCGTCAGCCAGGCCATTTGCTGGGTCAGCCGCACCACGATCCTGACGGGCTTGACCGGCCGAAGCTATGGCACTTCCGGCAATCCCGATCAAGCGAAGCCCGAAGCCGTTGAGACGCTTTATTCTGACCTCCTGCGCAGCGGGGGCTATCGCACTGGCTATTTCGGAAAATGGCATGCCAAGATGCCGAGTGATTATCGCCCCAAGGATCACTTTGATGAGTTCGAAGCCATCGATCGAACTCCTTATTATAAGAAACAACCTGATGGCAGCTTGCGACACGAGACCGAACTGATCGTCGACCGAGGCATTAAGTTTTTGAAGAATCAACCGAAGGGCAAGCCCTTTGCATTGAACATGTGGTTCAACGCTTGTCATGCGGAGGATGGAGACCGTCGCCCTGGCATCGGCCACTTTCCATGGCCTCAGTCGACGGATGGAATGTATGACGACGTCGTGATCGCTCCCCCGCGTCTGAATGCACCGGAGATATTTGAGAGCCAGCCTGACTTTTTGAAGACATCGATCAACCGCGAGCGATTTTTTTGGCGATGGAACACGGATGAAAAGTATCAGACCAACATTCTCGCTTACTACCGCATGGTCAGCGGCATTGACGGAGCCATTCATCGTTTCTTGACTGAGCTTGACGATTCGGGGCTCGCGGAGAACACAATCATCGTCTACTCCGCCGACAACGGCTACCACATGGGCAATCGTGGCTTTGCCGGAAAGTGGTCGCATTATGAAGAGTCACTTCGCGTGCCGTTGATCGTCTACGACCCGCGGGTGCCTGAAGCAAAGCGAGGCGAGGTCACCGACGCTTTGGCCTTGAACCTTGATCTGCCTGCGACCTTCCTCGACTGGGCTGGAATCGAAGTGCCTTCGCGATTCCAAGGACAAAGCTTGCGGCCCGTGGTTGCCGAAGGAAAGCCAGTCGATTGGCGCACCGAAACGTTTCACGAGCATTTCGCCGTCCGTAATCGTATTCCCGCATTCGAAGGATTGCGCAATGAGCAATACAAATACGTTCGCTATTTCGATCATGGGAATGATGAGTTCCTTCATGACCTGGAGAATGATCCAGATGAGTTGGTCAATTTGGCGAAGGATCCCAAGTATACGGAGGTGCTCAAGGCAATGCGAGAACGCACGACCGCCAAAGTGAATGAATTGGGCGGCCCGCTTGATCCTCTTGCGGTACCGTTTTTGGTCTCCACCGAAGCCCATCCCGTGGCATCGGCCGCTGTCACTGAAAAGCCAAGCAGAGACGGATTCGTTCACCTGTTCAATGGCAAGAATCTGAACGGTTGGTCAGGCGACGATGCCTACTGGTCCGTTGAGGATGGGGCTTTGACAGGCACCACGGACGGCTCACTAAAGATGAACCGCTTCATCACATGGAAGGGTTCGACGATTCGCAATTTTGACTTGCAAGTCAAGGTGAAGGTCACGTCCGGTGGCAACAGCGGGTTGCAGTATCGAGGCACTTCACGGCCCGACTTGGGGCTGGACGTCGTGACGGGTTACCAGTGCGATGTGGTGGCTAACACGCCGAACTATAATGGGATGTTGTATGAAGAAAGAGGTCGTCGAATTTTGTCTCACACGGGTGAACGAGTGATCGTCGACACCGATGGCCAACCTTGGGTGATTGGAAAGATGCCCGTCAAAGAGTTTGCTCCAGAGCAGTGGCATGATTATCGCGTGCTGGTTCAAGGCAACCATCATCAACACTGGATCGATGGACATCCGACCGCAGACCTCATCGATCTCGACGAGAAGGGTCGCGCACTCGAAGGCGTTCTCGCGGTGCAAGTCCATGTCGGACCCGCAATGAAAATCCAATACAAGGATTTTAAGATCAAGCACTTGGCGGATGACTTGCCACTTCAGACCGCAGCGGAGCATCCTGTTCCTGCGGATGCTTACGGTGTCCAGCCCCAAGGAAAGCTACCCAAGGATTGGAAACCACCGGTTTATGGCCAACGGTAGTTGATTGCGAACGCCATGCGAGTCATCGAACGTCGCCGTCTGCGAGGTGGACGCCGATACTTTTCATTGTTGTGATTGCTGTTGTGATTGCGGAGGATTTTGCTTGTCGAGCACTTCTTCTACCCAAGACTTCGCACGCATCATCGCAGGGAAGCCCATCGTCGGTGCGGAGAGGATTGCAACGTGGCGAAGATCTTCCGCGATGCAGCCCGCTTCGATCGCTTTGCGACAATGAGAGTGTGCCGCACCCTCCAACGCCGCCCCGATCGAGATCGCCAATTTAACTAGCGAAACCTCGCGATCAGAAAGCGGGCCCGCTTCACGAGCCGCTTTGCCGAATGATTCATAGGTCTGCATTAAGTCCGGATTTGTCTTATGCATCTGTTGATAAGGTCGCGGAATCATGGGGTGGGGTCCTTGTGTGAGATCAGGAATCTTATGAAGGCTGAAGCTGGGCCTGATGGATGGCATCGATCAAGGATGCCATGGTGGCTTCGCAAGCTTCTGCAGCGGTGGTAAGGCCAGCGTCTTTTGACGTCTTGGTGATGCCGGGGCTGAGCGATGCAAGTTTCGTTTGATGAAGTGCTTGGCCATAAAGCGAGATGAGTGCAGACGCGATTGCGTTGCTAGTGATCGTGACCCAATTGATTTCGCCGCGAGTCATCTTTTCAACGATGTCCGCGTTGGCCTTCGTCACGTCGCGATGCGAGTAAGTTACGACTTGCTCCACGATGGCTCCGGCATGATGAAGTGCATTGGCGAGCGTGTCAGGGCCGCGGCTGGCGCGAAGCAGTGCGAATCGCTTGCCGTTCGCGATCGGGAGCAGTAACTCCGCAAGTGAAGCGGCGCTGTAGTCACTTGGGGCGATATCGGCGTGCAAGTGATACTGCGTCACCGCTTCCGCCGTTCTCTTACCGACGACCGCAATTTTTATGGGAGCAAGTTTTCGCAGGTCGTACTCAAGGGCAAGCAATCGATCGAGAAAGTATCGAACGCCGTTTCGACTGCTGAAGACGAGATAGTCGTATGACCCGAGACTTTCGATCAATGAGTCGACCGATGACCAATCCTCCGGCTCGCCGATCTCGATCGCGGGTTCTTCCAAAACCGTCGCGCCAAGTTCTTGCAATGGTTCGGCCAATTCGTTGGCTTGCTGATCGCTGCGTGTGACGAGGACCGTCTGACCGAACAGCGGGCGAGATTCGAACCAGGCCATCGATTCGGCCAACTGAGTCACCTCGCCGATAATGACGATGACCGGAGGGCGAAGTTTGCTTGCGGGCGTCAGGCGGTCGGCAACTTGATCGAGCTGGCAGTGAATCGTTTGTTGGTCGGCAAGAGAGCATCGTCGAAGGATAGCGACCGGAGTGGTGGACGGTTTGCCGGCCGCGATCAGTGCCGACGTCCAGACGCTGGCGGTAGTGACGCCCATGTAGATGACCAGCGTGCCGGGAAAACGAGCCAGAGCCTCCCAGTCGAGCGCGGATTCCGTCTTGTCCGGCTCCTCGTGCCCCGTCACCAGGGCGACCGCCGAAGCGTATCGGCGATGCGTAATCGGGATGCCTGCGTAGCTTCCGGCGGCCAAAGCGGCGGTAATCCCTGGCACAATTTCAAACGGAATTCCGGCATCGCGGAGCGCTTCCGCTTCTTCTGCCGTGCGGGCAAACACCGCAGGGTCGCCCCCTTTGAGTCGTGCAACCGTCGCTCCGGCGCGAGCGTGGCGAAGCATTTCGACGATGATTTCGTCTTGCTTCCAAATCCGGCTTTGGCCGTGTTTTCCCACGCAAATATGCTCGGCAGTCGCCGCATGGGAAAGAATTTTTACATTGCTAAGTCCGTCGTAGAGCACGACATCGGCCCGGGCGAGCAGCTCTGCCCCCCGCAAAGTGAGTAGCCCAGGATCGCCGGGGCCAGCACCAATCAAATAAACGCGTCCAGTCATTGGGGTAATATGCGACGAATCTTTAGCTATGGACAGTCGTCCAACTCCTTGGCATACTCAGTGGTTCGAATTTTGTCGAAGATTTTCCGTTCAACCTTTCGCACTGCCGCGATTCTGACCCAGCCATGCCAAATACACCTACCGCCAAGAAGCGACTTCGTCAAAACGAGAAACTACGCGTCCTCAATAAGGGCTTCCGCAGCGCTCTGCGAACCCAGATCAAGAAGGTGCGATCTGCGGTAGCTGCTGGCGATGTTGAACTCGCGTCGACCGAATTTCGCGTTGCGACGAAGAAGCTAGATAAAGCCGCCGCAAAGCATATGATTCATCGCAATGCCGCTGCACGAACGAAGAGCCGACTTAGCCAGTTGATTAAGCAGGCATCGCAACCCGCCGCGGCTTGAGAATACTCGAGGCTTGCTTTTGGCGTTTGGTGATCATATCTTCGTTTGGCGTCGCTTCGGCGTCATTCCTTTTCAGCATCACGCGATCGACTTAGGCGATGGTCATTTGATTCATTTTTCCAATGGATCCGACGGAATTGCCGGTCCCGTCATTTTAGGCGACGCGTCTGAGTTCGTTGTTGCCCGGATGCCTCTTTCCGGGTTGACGCGAGAGTCGAAAGATCGCGTGTTTCGCGTCGATTATGCGCGTTCACACGGACCACTCGAGACAATCGTTGATCGGGCCGAATCCCAATTGGGCCGTCGTGGTTATCACTTATTTCATGATAACTGCGAACATTTTGCTTCATGGTGTGTGACTGGCAAAGCATCCAGTGTGCAAGTTAGTGCGGCGGCAGAGCGTGCCAGCTCGGTTGCGGTAAAAACGACGGTTGTCGTTGCGGCTCGCGTCGCGATTCGCTCGACCCGTTTGATTAAACCATGGACCCTGGCCGCCGATGCGGTTCAATTCGGTACCGAAGTCTTCGGCCACCGAGTCGGTTTGGTGAATCCAAGCGTGAGGAAGCATGCCGGACGGGCGCTGGGTGGAATGACGGCAATCGGCATTGGCGCACTGGGCGGTCCAGTCGGCATCGCGGTTGCTGGTGGAACATGGATTTTGGGCGAACTTGGCGGCGAAATCACGACCCGGGCGTTGGCGAACCAGCAGTCCTTTCGGGAGCGTGAACGAACAACTGTCAAGGCTGCCATCGACCCGACTTAAGTCGCCATTTACAGGAGGCCATGCGATGAAGAGGGAGCGATTCAGGATGCAGTTGAGTGTTTGCGCAAGTGTCGTCTTCGTGCTGGCAAGTTTTCTCGCGAGTTTTGCAAACGCCCAGCCGGCAAACCCGTTGCCAAACACAACGACTCCCCTGGGACCGGGAGCTCAGCAGGCGCTTAATGGTTCATTCGCGATTCTGGGGACTCCATTTGGCGTCGTGAAGATCGAGATTCCACTACGGATACCGATGGATCCCGGCGATGTGCAGCCCATCGAAGTGCTTGGCGATGAGGGGCGAATTTTCTATCCGGCAACACGTGACGTCCTCGCAACGCTCAACACAATGCCGCGACCGCTTGGAGCGGCTCCGGGCGAGCCTCGCATCGGAGGTGGCCGTTTGCTTCGCCGTGTCGGCGATCTCGTGCGTCAAGCCACGACCGATCCCGACGAACCACAAGTCGTCTCACGCGAGGTCATGTTTCTGTTTCGCGGCGATCAGCCGCTTCGAGTTCGCTTAAGCATCGCCGATGCTGCAGGTCGCTCCGACTTCGTGCTGACACCGACCGCGCCGCTGGTGCCTGAGGATTATTCGGCATCGCTCAACCGATGGTGGAATGCGTTCACCAGCGCGATGAAAAGGCAGATCGACGCGGGCGACTATCCCGCGATTGTAGAAAGCTATCTGGTGGCATTTTTATCAGGGCGGCTTGATTTGCCACTGCCAGCAGACTTCGTTGTCGATTCATCGGCTGATGATCCGTCGATGGCTTCGACGCTTAAGTTGATCGCCGGCACTGAAAAGATCCGAGGCGCTATTTTTCGTCGCGCCGCAATCGGAAGTCCCGATCCGATCACCGCCGCCGATCTGCCGCTACCCGCAGAACCACGCTGGGCGTTGACGAGCCGGCCTGGGCCAGAGGAGGGATCGACTGTTGAACCGCTTGCGGAACGTGTCCCACCGGAATGCTTTTACATCCGCTATGGATCCTTTGAGAATTATCTCTGGTTCAACGATTTGTCATCGGAGTACGGTGGTGACATCGGACGAATGCTTGCTCTTCGCGGCAGTGACGAGGGTGCAACGCGACGGATCGAAGATCAGTTGAATCTCAAGATGACGGCGATGTCTCGCATGCTGGGAAGTTCCGTGATTGATGATCAAGCGATCGTCGGAAGCGATCTGTTTTTATCCGAAGGTGCGTCGATTGGCGTCATGTTTCGAGCAAAGAATACCTTCCTATTGCAGACGTCACTGAACGCGGATCGCAATTCGCTCGCCAATTCAAACGCGGGCGTGAAGCTGACCAATGAAAAGATATTGAATCGAAATATCAGCTTCTTAAGCACCGTCGACAACCGCGTACGATCATTCATGATCGTCGAGGGTGATGCGATCTTCGTAACCAACAGCCGGACTCTCGCCAAGCGATTCATCGAAGTCAGTGCAAGCGGGGCGTCGTTGGCCAAGACTCCGGAGTTTAGGCTCGCTCGGCAACTCCTGCCGATTGATCGAGGCGATACTATTTTCGCGTACTTCTCACCCGCCATGATGCGTGGGCTCGTGTCTCCCACTTACTTGATTGAGCTTCGCCGAAGACTTTTCGCATCGGCGGATATGTCGCTGGTAAGAATTGCAAGGCTGGCCGCGGCGGCCGAGGGCGAACCGTTGACCGAACCACAAGACTTGATTGAGGCGGGGTATTTGCCAAGTCAATTCCTAACGCGAAGCGATGGCAGTGGTTTGATTACCATCGGCGATGAGGTCATTGATTCGCTTCGCGGACGAGCGGGAACCTTGCTTCCAATCGCGGATGTGGAAGTCGAAAAAATCACCGCGAGTGAAGCTCAATGGTATGGTCGAATTGCATCCTACTATGAGACACAGTGGCCACAGCTTGACCCGATTTTCTTGGGCGTGCGTCGCTCGGATGTGCCTGAGAATCCCGCCATCCAACGCCTCGAACTGCGTGCCGAAGTGGCGCCATTTTTGCCAGAGAAGTACGGCAACATTTCTAAGCAATTGGGACCGCCAACTCGCGTGAAAATTGACTTCGCTCCCGATGATATTGTTGCAGGACAAGCTCATGTTGTTTCGGATCAATTGGGCGGAACCATTCCGCCGCATCATTTGTTCGCCGCGGTGAAGGATACCGTCCCTCCGCAGCCCGGCGAGTTGGATGGGATCTTGAAAACTTATCAGGCGCTCCGCGAACTGCCCGGTTACTTGGGCGCGTGGCCGCAACCGGGCTTGCTTGACCGCTTGCCGCTTGGGCTTGGACGTGGCCAGGCTGTCGGGCCGGGCATGACTCGATTGATTGGTGGCGTCTATCGCTTTCAAGGCAATGGCTTCAGCATCGTTTCCATGCAAAGTGATGTGCTGATGGCATCGTTGCCGTACCTCGTCGCGTCCGAGGCCGAGACATCAGCGCAGGTGCGATTGAAAGTCGGAAATTTGCTTGGCAGCCAGCTCGAAGGCTGGGTTAATGAACAGCTCTTCAAGCAGAGTGAGATCAAGTCTCGCGCCGGTGCCGAATTCCTCGCCACCCTGACTCAGCAGTTAAACGTTCCGCCGGAAGATGCGAAGTCAACCGCCGCCTTGTTGCTCGGCGGGCAATTACAAGATCCGCTGGGTGGCACTTATTCGCTTGCCACGGTAACGCCGGATCGTGCGGGGATGGTGGGTCGTCAAACCGTTTGGGTTAGTGACGCGTGGTTAAAAGGCAGTGGCGGCGAAGGTGTGGTGCGAGGATTGGATGCGTCTGCTTCGGTCCCACCAGGATATGTATCGCCGATTCTGAGTTGGTTTCGTGGGGGTAAGGCGGAATTGACTCAGTACGAAGACCGTCTGGTCGTTGATGCGGTGGTCGACGTGGAACGAAAACGTATTCAGCCCGCACGCCAAATACGCGGAGCGACAAAATAGACTATTTTGCGTATTCGTAATCGCATCGCTTTACCCATTACTCTTTCCCGCGAATGTCACTTGCCCGCTCAACGCCTTAAGCTTGGTCGCTTCTTTGGGATCGAGGTCTTTGTTCATTGGTCCTTTGGGTTGATGATCGCTTATGTCGCGTTCTCGGCCTACAGCGCCGGCGGTTCAGCATTGATGGTGGCCTTTTCCGTCGCACAGTTGATCACCGTTTTTTTTTGTGTCACGCTGCACGAGTATGGTCATTCCCTAGCCGCACGCCGATACGGAGTCGACACCGTGGATATCACGTTGCTGCCGATCGGAGGCGTCGCAAGGCTAAAGCGAATCCCACGCGTTCCGGTTCAGGAATTGATTATTGCGATCGCAGGACCGGCCGTGAATGTGGTCATTGCAACCTTGATTGGCGGATGCCTGATCACGATCACAGGATATGAGAAACTTTCGCTGCTGGGGCGAGCGTCGATTGGCTTCGCGACCACGGGACTTGATGAGGAGTCATATGAGCTGATCTCCGATACGTTCACGCAACCGTCGATGCTTGGTTTCGCGATTGTCGTCTTCGCGATCAACATGATGCTGGTGTTGTTCAACTTGATCCCTGCGTTTCCTATGGACGGGGGGCGGGTCCTGAGAAGCTTACTTGCGATGCAGTTGTCATACGGGCCAGCGACGCGATGGGCTCAGCGAATCGGAGTGGTTTGCGCGGCGTTGATGGCGGCGTACGCAATCTCAAGCGAGCCGCCAAAATTGGTGATGCTTGCGATTGCGGCATTCATCGTTTACGCAGGAAGCATGGAAGCGAAGCAGGTTGACTTGAGTTTGAAGCTGAATGCGTTGTCGGTGGGAGACGTGATGAGCCGCGAAGCTCCGTCGATCTCGGTGAACTGCACCTTGGAGCATCTGCAGCGTTGGTGGCAAGACCAAGCATGTTCAACCGTGGCCGTCGTTGGGATGGGCGACGTCGTCGTCGGTACGTTATCGATCGGTGACCTTGCTCGTTATCTCGATTCGATTGAAAAGACGCCTTTTCGGTTGACTCAAGTGACTGCTGGCGAGATCGCGGACCATGACGCGCCCGCCCTTGAGCCCGGCATGTCGCTTGAAGCGATCATGGGCGGAATGCAAAAGTATCGACAATTGCCTGTCGTCGACCAACGCTATCGTCTGATTGGATGGCTTGATTACGACACCCTCTTCGCGCGAGCGACGTTGGCTCGCGCGACTCAAAATATTGGAACGCGTTCTTTCACCGAGTTCGAACAGCCCGCAGATTTTCTGTTTGTTCTCTAATCAGCGAGAATACTTACAGCATTGGTATCGGCGGCGACTGAAGCGATCTCGCTCGGACGTGGGGGAATCGCCGCGGTATCGGAAGCCACCGGGATGTCCGATCGCACGATCCGTAGTGGCATTGCAGAGGTGCGAGCCGGTGCGGTTTTGCCCAAAGGATATCGGCGTGCAGAAGGGTGGCGGTCGAAAATTCTTGGAGTATCACCAGCCCGATATGGTCAGGGCGATCGAGTCGTTGGTCGAACCGACTGAGCGGGGTGATCCGCAATCAACGCTCAGGTGGACATGCAAGAGTGTCGCGAATCTTGTCGGCGAACTTTGCTCGCAAGGTTACAGCGTCGGACCAGTCAAGGTTCGCAAAGTGCTCAAGTCGTTGGGTTACTCCCTGCAAGGAAACCGAAGGTTCTTCTTGGATTTTAGTGGCAAGGGTGAGGTTCGATTTCGGTCTTTCGACCTCGGAACAGGGCGGTGGATTTTTGCAGGCATCCGCTCCTGCGTCCAATGATTTGGCAGCAGACGTT
>Ga0105052_10007716_pt1 | contig 10412 bp, 5 predicted proteins | sample FRY03_FD_78094 | JGI IMG/M metagenome (GOLD analysis project Ga0105052, IMG submission 78094) | Freshwater microbial communities from Lake Fryxell liftoff mats and glacier meltwater in Antarctica - FRY-03 | ecosystem: Environmental > Aquatic > Freshwater > Ice > Glacier meltwater ... | reverse complement strand
ATTTACTCATGCGACCAGTTTAGCGCGATTCAAATTTGACAAAAGCCCTGTTTGCTAAAAACTCACAGCCTCGCCGGGGTCCTCCCCGTTTCAGCGCTTGATACCGGAGGTGTCGTGCCTCAACCTCTGGCTAATTTCTTTAGATCCCTATCGGGATGAAAACCAAAGCTGGATACCGGAGGTGTCGTGCCTCAACCTCCGGCTAATTTCTTTAGATCCCTATCGGGATGAAAACCAAAGCCAAGAATCCCGCGCGTTTGCACTAACCAGAAAGGGCCCGCCCGGTTTTTACCCCGAACGGGGTTTAAGCTAGTAGCAAGGTTTTCACCCCGAATGGGGTTTAAGCCATTAGCCGGAGGTCGAGCGAAGCGAACACCTCCGGTCTCGATCCCCTGCGAGACATTTTGAACCGGAACCGCCCATGACAACCCAACGCAATCACTGCCCGGCCAGGCGATGCACTTCGGCCATTCGATCGTTCCCTAGATTCCGATACGCTACCGACAACGCCTGATGAATTTGCTTGCTTTGGCCCACCAATCCGTTGACCGCCACTTCTAAATCAACGATCGCCAATTCCCACCGTTGCAACTTCAAATTCAACATTCCCCGAGTCTCATGGAATTCGGCATTGCCCGGCTGCAACTGGATCGCCCGATCGGCGTACCCCACCGCCTCGGCCCACCGCTGGGGGAAGCCCTCACTAATCACATACGCGCGATTGTTCCACGCTGGACTCCATTGGGGATCCACAATGGCCGCCAACCCCAGCAACCGATCGGCAACCACCCAATCCGCATCCAACGCCGCAGCTGTGCCAAAGACTTCAATCGCTTTACCCGGTAACAACGACTCTGGCGTCACCGATTCCTGGCCAAGCGAATCATTCGGGACCAGCTTGGCAAAAAACACCTCAACCGCGGGCGACGATTTACGCATCCGCCAAATTCGATTCAAAGTGCCAGCCACCAACGAATAGCGATTGTCGGGCATCAACTTCGCCGCCTGCAATATCCAATCCAACGGCAGTTTAGATTCGCCCGGTTGGTTACTGGCATTGTTACTGGCATTGTTACTGGCGGCAATTTGATCCAGCCAACGGTCGACCCGACCTAATTGGACGGTCGCTTGGTTCAGAATCGCTTCGGGACTTTCTGGATTGGCCTGATACCACTGCTGGACCGCCAGGGCCGCGGCTTCGGGGTCCCCCAACAATTTCGCGGCGCTGGCCTGCCAGCGTAATTCAGTCTCTGAGAGCGTCTTACCTTCGCTCTTTTTTTGCTGCAACTGACGCTCGACCACCAGCGCGTCATCCTTGGCCCGCTTGGTTTCGCCGATCGCGGTACGAATTTCCATCAGCAAAGCCACGGCGGCAGGCACTTCGCTGGCAGCCTGTTCCAAGGAATTGATCGCCGCCTGGGTCTGGCCCATTTTGGCGTACACAACGCCCTCAAAGAAATCAACAGGAGTCGTTTTCCCGGTCCGGGCGGTCACCTGTTGCAAATGCTGCAACGCCAGCGGCAACGCTTGCTCGGGGTCGATCGCCAAATCGCCCGCAATCAAATGTTGCGCCTGCCAGAAATGGGCCGCCGAGAACCCGGGTTTCTCAGCCCCGGCGATCGCTTGCATTTTCGCGTACGCGCCTATCAGGTCACCCTGATCCGCCATCGCGGCTGCGGTTCGATATTCACCCGCATCGGTTCTTACACCTAACTGTTCTAACTTGCGGCGAAACAAATCGACCTGCTGATCATTGCCTTCGGCAATCGCATCGGCCACCGCATTTTGATACCGCAACGCGATCCGCTGCTTATCGCCGTAACTGGCCTGATAAATCACAACGCCCAACACTCCGGCAATCGTCAGCAGCGGCAAGCCCCAGAGGAACAGGCCGCGGCTCCGAGTGGTAGAAAACGACCACCCAAACCCCAGCAGAAGCTGGACCGGCCGCATCACCAACCGGCCCAAACCCGCAACCCAAGACCGACCGAGCTGGTCCTTAGCCTCCTGTTGCTTCAAGCTACGCTGCAATTGCTGGTCTTCATCCTGGTCCAGATAGTCATCATCCGGGGCACGCCCCCCAAACAGTCGACCCGTCAACAGCTGGCCAACCGCCCGCCCCAACCGAGTCAACTGGTCCGAGATCCCCGAAAAGAACGCGGCGACGAAAAACAACAGACGTGGAAACATGGTAGAAATCTAAACCGAAAAGGCAGCAGCGACCGAGGGCAATCCAGCCCATTATAATCCCAGATATCGTACCCCAAACAACGACTTCCGCTGCACGCCAAACCGAAAGTTCACCAAAATTTCAGCCTGAACAAGTTGGTCAACTTCCCGCAAAAAAGATGCCAACCGAACTTACCCCTTCAACCGTCAAGTCGGTTCTAGATTCGGAGCATCTACGACCCTACCGTAGACCTAAAACTCTACAGCCCGAATGTAACCATACCAGAACTCAACACAGGAATACAAAATTCCAGCTTCCCCTGGATTACCTGAAAGTCAACCGGTTGAACCTCCCCCACCGACCCAATGACACAAGTTGCACCTTTCTTCAGAAAATATTGGCACCAGCCTTGATCGATTGCGTTATGAATACCTGCCGCATCCTCATCTGCTAGGTGATAGGCAATTGCACCTGATTTGAATGTAAACGAATCGATCGAATTCCCCATCGACAGCCAGCCGCAGTAGAGCATGGTTTCTGGGCACGCGTCTTTTTCGAACAATCTAGGCGTCTTTTCTAATTGAACTTTTAGACCGGGGATCATCTCCATTTGACTGCCAACGCTTTGCAGCCATTGTTCAAATTGAACCGTCCTGCTGTCACCGTTTTCGATACCGCGTAAATCGAGATAAACGTTGCCTTGCAACTGAGTACTTTCAGCAGTCTTTGCCCGATCAATCAAGGATTTAGCAACGTCCACGGTCGGTCCGTCAATACGACGCACATCAAGTGTTGGGAAATAGTCAGCTAACGCCGAAGCTTTAAATGCAGGATGTAAATAATTGGGAACCGTGCCCAACCTGCGGTATTCCGGCCATAAGACTAATGCTAATTCACTACCAAGACTGGCAGCAGAATCGTTCGCCTGAACCATCATAATCTGTTGCTTTAACCATCCAATGACTGCTAATTGCCCGCCGCTGGACTGCAATAGTGACATTGCGAAATTATCACGTTCAAAGGTGGCTGGTACTCTTTCTAAGAGTACGCCAATACCGTTGAGCGCGTCTGCACGCCCACGCAAGTACTGCAATTGAGCTGCCGCCTGAGGATTACTGGATTTTGTTTCACGTTGCAAACTAGCCAGAAAGGGACCAAGTCCAGCAACCTCTTGAACAGTGGCTTGTAACAAAGCTAGAGCTTTAGCCTTTGCCTTTTCGTCCGTCATGCCACCCATGGCCTTCTGAGCATCGATCGCAAACGCATCAAAACGCTCTCGATACTTGTTAGCATCCAACGAAACTTCGATGGGCTGATAAGGTAGGCTTAATGCTAACGCCAACTGATTCAAGGACTGGTTCAACTGCTTGTTCTGCAAATTCAAGGATGCTTGATAAAATTCTAACCAGGGCTTAGTCTCACGCTCATCTTCCCAGGGGCCAACAGAAAGTGGCGTACCATAAAGAGTCACTACTTTCTTGCAGGCAAGTGCCTTGTTCTCTTCCGCGGTAAGCCAATTAGCAATTTGAGGACGCAGTTGATCTTCCCAGATGCTACGTTTCAACTGATCTCCAGCGGGGAAATCAATTTCAAGCAACTGCCGATCGTTTAAACCATATTCAGACTTCAAATGTTGCCATACAAGTTGGCACTCCGCATTACCTTTGTCACCAATCACCAACCAATCTGCCTGTGCACGCAGTTTAGGTACTGAGCAAAATGTAAGGATACCAAACACAAGCAAAAACAATTTATTGCACATATTTTTTCCCGTCCGAAAATGAAATTTTCAAGATAATAACTTCTTGTCTCGACTCACCCAGGCGAATTCGAAAATGACAACAAAACTTGTATAACTTTTAGTCAGAATACTCCGTCCGCAATTCACAACCCACCAAGAATTAGTTTGCCCGTGAACGTTCGATTCGACTTGCGGAACTGCGAAACATTTCCCCACGATAGTCATCACCAGTCGCGAAATAAGCATCCGCCAACCCGTTCAACAACTCAGCGCGATTCCCCAAACCATTGATTGCAATCGCATAGTCTTCAATAACGGTTTCCCACATCTTCTTTTGCATAGCAATGTAACCGCGAGTTTCTCTTAGCCGAGCATCATTTGGCTCCAACTCAACCGCATGATTCGCATACTCGAAAGCCTCATTCATTTTATCTGGATAAAAACGGCTTAGAATATGGGCTAGGTTATTCAATGCACGTGAATTATCTGGGTCTAAACGAATGGCTTGGTAAAGTAAATCTCTGGAAGATTCCCAATTCTCTTGCCCAGCAATTGCTGAGGCAAAAAATTCGATCACATTGCTATTGGCATTCTCTTGATCTAGCAGACCTTCGTACAACCGGCGTCCTTTTTCCGTTTCACGATTGATCCAAATTTTCGACAGAATACGACGAACCTCTTCCAGATCATCTGTCAGAGCGGAAGTCGCCTGTTCCAGTTGCGCCAATGCCGTGCCCACTGATTCAACCTGACCTGCATCCAGCCAGCGACTGACCAAGAACAAGTTCAATCTCGCCAGCCGCTCCGAGTTTCGATCACTCTCTGGCGCTCGAACTTTCCAGTTATCAATACTTCGATTCAAGGAATCGAAATCTCCCAAAGCCATTTCAACGTGAACGCTTGCCATCATCTGGGCCTCTTGGCTAGGTCCATCGACGACTGCTGCGGCCAAGTGTCGCTGTACAATCCTGGCGGTCTCCCTGACCGCGTCGGATCGGTTCAGGATCTGAAGTTCCAAAAGTGTGTACGCGGCCTCCGGGAATGCTGCTGCCGCTAAAGTCAATTCTTCTTCAGCTCGACCCAGACTATTGACCCGGACAAGCGCCATCCCGCGCAAATAGTGAACACGATCTGCCAGCGGAGGGAAAGATTCTGCCAATTTCAGATGTAACATTGCTTTTGAAATTGCAGCGTTGGTGGACATGGGTAGGTCACCTTGCAGTAACTTTCCCGCAAGCCACAAGTGGGCGGGAGGGAATCCAAGCGTTGACTCGGGGGCAATACCAAGCATCGAAGCATAGGCTAGGTCCGACTTTCCCTCTTCGTTCAAAGCCAACGCCGTTCGATACTGACTCACATTAGACTGCCCACCCAATTGTTCCAATTTTCGACGATAGAGTTCCGCAGTTGAGAAGTCCTTGTTTGCCAGAGCCACCACCACCGCTTCTTCGTACTTTCGCGCCATTCCCGTGCGCACACCGGCGGAGATCAAAAAGTAAGACAAAACCCCTACCGCAAAAACAAGTGCAAACACCGGGACAAGAATTCGCCCACCAGTACGACTCCGCAAAATCAGATAGAGTAAGGTCAGCAAGGCGACCAATGGGAAGATCAGTAATTGCCCGATTCTGGAAATCCAGGAACGCTTTAACCGCTTCTGAATATCGGTTAATTTTTCAGACCGTTCAAGTTTGGTTCGCACTACTTCAGCATCGTCCAGCCCACTCGCATCATCTTTTCGCGCAAAACGTACGCTCAACACCCGATCTAAGCGAGAAAATACCCATCGAACCGGTTCAAAGATCCAGACAACAATTCGATTAAACCAACTATCGCGCGAGAGAACATCAGCCGACTGAAGCGCCCCATAGAAAATACGTTCCAGCCATTTTCCAGGACGCACTAACAAATCGCTGACCCAATCTAGCAGCGAAAAAAGCCTGCCTATTAGCCTACGAAACATTGAATCAAACCTTATTCCAAAACTGCATTGAACCGCGAGTCAATCTCTATCACAAATCACTAAAAGCAGAATCTTCCGATCAGGCACCCCCAAACCACGGGTGCCTCCAGTGCGTCGTCAGCTCTTAATTTCAGGTTCGCCCAACTTGTTAAGAGTTTGATTCGCCCAACAATCCTGACAAGTCTTGTCGATTGACCCACCTTGGCCGTAGGTCTTACGCTAGACCATGCCCTAAGGTTGCTGGCGCCGGATTTTGCAGCGACGAAAGCCCCTGAAAATCACCTTAAAACCACGAAAACGAAACTTCTCGTACGTGGACTTGTCTGGTCGCTATCGCCACCAAACACCCATCAACGGCCAGTTCCTGGCAGTTGATTGGCTAATGCATCATAGAAAACTATGGCAATTCAATGGATTGTGACCACGGTTTATTGGCCAAGTGCCATTGCACACATTTTTCCAGACCGACCTCAAGAGCGACTTCCGGTTTCCATCCAAGCAGCGTCTGGGCTTTCGAAATATCCGCCCAAGTTGAAACAATATCAGCCTTATGAAACGGTTTCATTTCAATCTTAGCAGGTTTCCCTAATAGGCTAGAAAGTTGCTCCAGTACCGTATTCAAGGAAATCGGCTGCTTACCACCTCCCAAATTGATTACTTCAAATCCCAATTCTTTTTGGGCAGCAATGGTACCTTTGGCAATATCATCCACAAAAGTAAAGTCTCGAGACTGTTCGCCATCGCCAAAGAGTTCAATTGTTTTCTCTTGATCAATCCAGTAGATGAACCGAAAAATGCACATATCGGGTCGCCCAGCAGGACCGTAAACAGTGAAATAGCGACAAATGCTAACATCGATGTCGTATAACGAATGATAGGCATAGGCCATCGCCTCGGCAGACTTCTTGGATGCCGCATAAGGTGAGATAGGCGTGTTCACCGCTAACGTCTCGGTAAATGGCATTTCCTGGCCAGCATACAAAGACGAAGTACTGGCTAACACATACTTGGTTATCCCACGCCTGCGAATTTCTTCAAGCAGATTCAAACTGCCAATCGCATTGGTCATCATATACACATGCGGATTCTGCATGCTGTAGCGAACCCCGGCTCGGGCAGCCAAATTGAAGACCGCATCAAATTTCGGCGATTCATCAAACACCTTCTTCACTGCTTCTTGATTTTCAATATCCATCTGGTGGAACGAAAAATCAGCTTCACTGTTTTCAGCCTCTTGGGTCAGTATGGATAGCCGATGCTTCTTTAGTGAAACGTCGTAGTAGTCGTTCATATTATCTACGCCGACTACCTGATGCCCCTCTTGCATCAACAATGACGCGACACGTGAAGCAATAAAACCCGCCACACCGGTCACCAAATAAACTTTTCGCTGGTTTAACATTCTGTGTTTCCTAGTTCCCTAAAACCAAAGTTGAATCCACCCCAGAGCCTGTGGTAATCTCTGCCTTGAATCGATTCAGGGCAGCCAGCAGCAAGCGTTCAGCCCGCAACCGCTGATCCGGATCAATGCTGGAATTTCCAAAAGTTGACACCTGGATTTGAAAGTAATCCGCCTGCTCGGCTCGATCGCGACCTTGAACCAGGTGGGCCCAAAAATTGGCAAGAATCCCATCACCGCGCGGGCGATTAAACACATCACCGTCTGCGCGAAACGCCGCGAAGGCAACATAACCCTGCTGCTGCGAATCATCACGCTGCACATGAAATCTTTCCACGGTCCATTGCGGTATCAATGAATCCTTAATCTCACGACCCGCCAACCCCTCTTCCTGGCCCAGATCCGTAACAAAGGCGATGCTTTCCTGGTCAATCTTCCAGCCGGTACCTCGATAACATTTTCTCAAATCATGCCAGTGTGGCCCAAACATAAAGTCACAGGATACGACGTAATCGAATCCCAGATCGTCCTTGAAACCAAACGTCCTGGAATACTGTCCCCACCGATCCCACCGAAACAATTCTCGGCGATCATTCGAAAATGACGTTTGACTAAAATCCTCGGGCGCGAAAACCAAATCCTCTTGAATTTCCAATGCCCGTACTAATGCGGCGTCCACCTGAACCACACTCTTGTTCTCGAACGATATATAAGTGAAACCCAAAAACAAACCCGCCAACGCAATCACGGACATACTTGGCAAACCAAAGACCGAACCGTTGGCAAATAACGGGTCAGTTGACCGGGTCGCATGACCTTCATGACCTTCATGACCTTTATCGTCTTCATAGTCTTCATGGTCTTCATAAGGTTCGGGTTCGTTGGCAATCCATGTATTCCAGAAATTAACCAGGCGATTGAGCATCGGCGCATCGTTCAATTGCTGTTCTTCCAGCAGCACAATAGGATCAAACCAATAGGCTGCAAATTTTGCCAGCAGCAGTAGCAGCCCCAGCGACAAAGCAAAAACAACAAAGGCAACGCCAGTGTGCGGCAGCCCTTGGGCTAGGTCAAGCTTGTAATAGTACCAGGCAACGGCGATCAATGTTAAACGCACAGTGTTCATCAACACTGCCAAGAACAGACCCGATGCCAGCAACAAGGACGCGGCGCCAATCCGGTATCGTTTCCATAAACAGTAAATCGCAATAATTGATAAAATAGAGATTAGCGAAACAATGCCACTGCAAGCCTCGTCAACAAAAAAATCGCGATCAGCAAACCGCAATTCGTTCCCTAACATCAAGTGCAGGACACCCAGTCCATCTAAAACCAGGCTGGTTAATTTGCTACTTGAAAGTTGCAAATACTCGATCAGCATTTGATCGCGGTCCAATGGCGGAGGTAACAGCAAGAACTGCGTCGCCCACAGCCCCCACAAGCCAGAGACCTTTCGGTACTGCCACAATTTTGCGGCAAGCCCAAAATTGGTCACGATAAACGCCGCCATGGCAAGCCAAGGGCTAAAGACCAAATAGGACAAAAACAACAAACACAGGCCAGCTGTGACTGCGGTAAAACTGACCAGTGCGATCGTTTTTTGCCAACGGTTAACCTCCGCCGCTTCGCTTATCCGCATCCTCAAGATTACGATCGCCGCGCCAACGATCAACGGAAACGCCTGATATTCAGGCCTAGCCCACTGCTGCCGAAAATAGAAGAAAAGCATCGGTCCAAAGGCGACCAATACCGCCAACAGGGCAAACCAAACACGCCAAACCCATTTACTATTCATGACTTAAATTCTGCCCAGCTTCTCTTAGTACATTCAACATTAACAGAAACCAATGCTTGATCCCTTGCGGCAAACGCAACCCAGAAAATCATCGGTTTGACCGCCGCCTAACCCAATCCCAGCAATTCTCCAACACCTACTTTTTCAAACTGATCACCATCTGGATAATACGATCCTGATCCGCTTGCGAAAGCATCGTGCCGCTTGGTAGGCACAGTCCCTGCCGAAAGATTTTCTCTGCTACACTTCCGCCGCGACGACGACATCCGGAAAATACCGGCTGGCAATGCATCGGCTTCCAAGCAGGCCTAGCCTCGATTTGCTGGGCCTCCAATGCCAGTCGAACGGCTTCCCGATCCGCTCCATATTTTTCAGGATCGATCATCAACAAGGACAACCACCGAGTGGACACACCGCCTTCAATTTCTGGCATCATGGTGATCCCCGGGATAGGTTCCAAGGCCACCCGATAACGCTCGAAAATAGCCCGACGGTTCTCAACATGTTGTGCTAAATTTTCCAGTTGCCCGCGCCCGATCGCAGCTAAAAGATTACTCAAACGATAGTTATAACCGACACTAGAATGTTCATAATGAGGTGCAGGATCACGAGCCTGAGTGGCCAGAAATCGGGCTTGGCTGGCCTGTTTTGCCGAATGACAAACCAACATGCCGCCGCCACTGGTCGTGATGATCTTATTGCCATTGAAAGAAAAAGCCGCGTATTGACCGAAGGTCCCCGCAGGCCGACCTTTATAACTGGCTCCCAAAGCCTCGGCAGCATCTTCGATCAGCGGGACTTCAAACTCTCGGCAAATCGATTCAATGGCATCGTAGTCACAACACTGCCCGACAATATCCACGGCCATAACCGCTTTGGGCATCGCATTGCGTTGACGACAGTCCTGCAATTCCTGCCGCAACAAGTTGGGATCCATATTCCAAGACGACCAATCGCTATCAATAAACACCGGCTTGGCACCAACATAAGTGATCGAATTCGCCGTCGCTGCAAAGGTAAAACTGGACGTCAAGACTTCGTCGCCAACCCCCACCCCGGCCAAGACCAAAGACAAATGCAATGCCGCGGTTCCACTGGATAACGCCGTGCACGGCAAGCCATTGACCTTGGCTGAAAACTCTTGCTCAAACGCATCAACATGCGGGCCCAACGGAGCGATCCAATTCGAATCAAACGCGTCCATCAACAGTTCACGCTCGCGACCGATCATACATGGCGGCGACAGATAAATCTTTGACATAGTTTTGAGTTTTGAGTTTTGAGTTTTGAGTTTTGAGTTTTGAGTTTTGAGTTTTGAGTTTTGAGTTTTGAGTTTTGAGTTTT
>Ga0105052_10007712_pt1 | contig 10417 bp, 8 predicted proteins | sample FRY03_FD_78094 | JGI IMG/M metagenome (GOLD analysis project Ga0105052, IMG submission 78094) | Freshwater microbial communities from Lake Fryxell liftoff mats and glacier meltwater in Antarctica - FRY-03 | ecosystem: Environmental > Aquatic > Freshwater > Ice > Glacier meltwater ... | reverse complement strand
GTCGTCCACGACGAATCACGATGGTTTCTCCCTTCTCAACGCGGCGCAACAACTCGGAGAGATTGTTTTTTGCTTTAAGAATCGTCGTCTCCACGATTGGCCAACCTAGCCAACTTACAGGTGGATGTCAAGACGGTTGTAGAACGCGTAAAATCTCGGCATTCTCTGCGGCCATGAAACCTATCGAAAAATTCACCTTTGGATCCGGCGACCGCTTTGCTCATCAGGGTGAGGCCCAACTTTCTGCGGTCCAAGACGCCAGCCGAGAAGGAATTGCAGTCTTCCCCGTCTGGAACAAATCCAATCGTGAACACACCATCATCGGCTCGACGCCAGATGACCTTCGGGCCGAAGCCGACGCCGCGGTCCAGGCGCTGGGTTGGAACGGTTCCTACTACATCGATGCCGATCATATCGGACTCAAGACCGTCGATGGGTTTCTCCAGGGCAGCAATTTCTTCACCCTCGACGTGGCCGACTTCACCGGACAGTCGGCGACGGCGGATGCCATTGACGCCTTTATCGCCGCCCACCAAAAATACGTGGGAGAATTCTCCATCCCGGGAATCGCCCAACCGATCACGTTGAGTGAGGAAACCGTCCGTGCCACCGCGGAAAAGTTTCTTCTCGCTGCCCAGGAAGCCGGTCGGATCCACCGCCATATCGCGATCACCAAAGGGGATGATTTTGTCACCGAAGTCTCCGTGGACGAAACCGACACCCCGCAAACTCCGGTCGAGCTCTTTCTCATTCTTGCCATGTTGGCCCAAGAAAAAGTTCCGGTCCAAACCATCGCTCCCAAATTCACCGGACGTTTCAACAAGGGGGTCGATTACGTCGGAGACCTTGCACAATTTGAAAAAGAATTCGAAGAAGACCTTTGTGTTCTTGCCTTTGCGATTGCGGAGTTTGGTTTGCCCGCCTCGCTTAAACTCAGCGTCCATTCCGGCAGCGACAAGTTTTCCCTCTATCCGATCATCAACACCTTGATCAAAAAACATGACGCCGGGCTCCATGTCAAAACAGCCGGCACCACCTGGTTGGAAGAAGTTATTGGCCTGGCCGAGGCTGGCGGCGAAGGCCTCGCCATCGCCCAAGAGGTCTATGCCAGCGCCCATGCGCAATTCGAGGCCCTGACCGCTCCCTATGCGACTGTGATCGACATCGACCGCAATCAACTACCAACTCCTGAGGAAGTCAATGGCTGGACCTCCGAACAATTCATCGCTGCCCTCCGGCATGATCAAACTAACCCGGCATACAATCGCCACCTTCGCCAACTCGTCCACGTCGGATTCAAAGTGGCCGCCAAAATGGGTTCCCGCTACACGGACGCCCTCAAAGCCCAGGCCGAACTTGTCGGCAAAAACGTTAAATACAACCTCCTCGAACGGCACATCCGCCCCATCTTCGGATGACGACTGCGGCCGAGACAAGCGAACCCTGGGAGGGCAAGGCTCCCACCGCGCCGACTTTTTCCTTGGGTTTAGGATAGTGAAGTCACGGCTCGGCGGGACCCTCCCCCTAAAACCGAGATGCCGGGGGGAACGAACGGTCGAAAACTCAATGGATGAGGTTCTCTAGCGAGGGATCGGGGGCCGCACCCAGTTCGGTCGCCTTGATGTAGTAGTGCTTGGCCAGCTCCAACAGTTGGGGTTGGGTCGTCACATAAAGCACCGCAAGGTTGAAATGAGCGTCGGGATAGCTGGGATCGAGTTCAATGGCCCTCTTAAATTGCGTCTCGGCCTCTTCGCGTTGAGACTGTTGCCCGAGACAAACTCCCAGATAGTTGTGGGCGACGGAATCCTCATCATTCAAGGCGAGCGCTTTGTGTAAAGAGACCATCGCTTCGTCGATCCGTCCCTGGCGGCTATAGAGAATTCCCAGATTGGTATGGGCGAAAGAATCGTGCTCATTGATTTCAATAGCTTTTTTCAGAGCAACTTCCGCCGCGGCCAACTTGCCGGCCTCGATCTGAACCGCAGCCAAATTGGACAGGGCAAAGTAATTATTGGGGACCCGTTCGACGATCTCCTGATACAAACGCTCGGTTTCCGGATAATCCTGTTTCTCAAAGGCCGCCTTGGCCTCCACCACCATGGAGCGCACGTCTTCAGGGATATAGTCCCGCTCCGGGGCCAGAGGAGGATCGAGCAATTCTTCCACTCCAGACGAATCCGAGCCCGTGGATTCGGTCGGAGGATTCTGGGGTTTCACCACGGCCATGGTGACTTTGAGGGAGGCCGGATCCGGCTCACTGAGCAGAGCGACCGGCTCCTTAAAGAGCGTCTGCTCCGCCGGAGTGAGATCCAAAACCGGAGCTCCCAACACGTCCAGTTGGCGGGTGATGATTTCCGATTTAACCGCCAGTTTGCCCATCTCGTCCTCCAACTTTTTCTTGGCGTCGTCCCGGAGCGTCTGATGCTTGATCTGCCGTAGAATAATCCCGCGCAACAATTCGTTCTCGCTGGAGAGCTTTTTCTCCTCTGGGCCGGGCGCGGGGTTCAATTTGGCTTCGGCCAGATTGCCGGAGGTTTCATCAAGTTGCTTGCGCAAATTCTGCACCATTTCGTCGGATTGACTCATTTGGGCCTGGGTCTCCAGAAGCCGGTCGTTGACGCTGTTCAATTCGCTTTGCAGGCTCACAATGAGGGCATCTTTCTCCGGATTCGGAGCCGCTTCCTTCCTCGCCAGTTTGCTTGCGATCAGATCGGCCTCCGCTTTCGCCAACTGTTTTTGCAAAACTTCCTTTGCTGCCACCATTGCACCGTGTTCCTCGGCGGTGATTCCATTCGCGGCCGCCGCCAAAGCCTCCGACAGTGAGGAATTCTCCGCCTTGAGGCGATCCACTTCCTCCTTGCTGACAAGGTCCTTGGTCGCAAATTTCACCTCATTTTTGAGTTTTTCGTTTTCCTTGGTGAGGAGTTCCCATTTGGCCGTCTCTTCCTTGGCCTGCTTTTCCCCCGCGAAGATGGCGGCATCACGCGCCTCCGCCAATTTGGTCCGCTCTTCCAAAAGATTTCCCCTAATCCCATCGCTGGCCGCAATATAGGTGGCGGCCCGTTCCAGTTTGGCAAACAAACGGGCATTTTCATCCGTCAAAACCTCCTGCTCAGCCTCCGACTCGGTCAACTTCTGAAGCAATCCCACGACCCGCTTGTCAAATTCTGCCCGGACGCTGGAAAAGTCGTCTCTATCCTGGCGGGTATTCTCGAGGACCGCGGTAGCCTGGGCTAATTGGGATCGCAGGTCCACCACGTTGACCTTGGTTTTATCCACCTCAACCAAGGCACTCTGCAGGCGGGCATTCAAACGCTCGTTATCCTGCTTGGTCGCAGCCAATTGGTCCTTGAGATCCGAAATTTGATCCTGAGCCGAATGGGACCGCTGACGTGGCGGCGGCTGAGTCCGGGGCGAAGTTCTAACCCCGGGCGGGGGGCGCACGCTGATCACCGGAGCCGTGGAGATCACCGGGGCGGAGGAACGAGTCCGATCCACCACAGGCAATTCTCCTTCGATCGGTTCCACTCTCGGAGGCAGATCGGCCACTTCCGTATCCAATCGAGCAATATTCTCCCGCGTCTTTTTTAAGCGGTATTCCACCACGAGGGGTTGCCAATCCGGAGCCGCCCTCGATATCTCCAAGAGCACCTTTTCCACTGCCTCATATTTATCCAAGGCTTCACGTAAATTCCCTTCCCCGACCAGCTTATCCGCGGTCTGAAAATTCTGATAAGCGGAAAGAAAAAGATCCGAGGCGTCCTCTGCACGCGTCGAGACGGGCGTCGTGAGCGACGCCACAACTACGAGCATAAGAAGAGCAAGACGTTGCATTTTTCAGAAAAGGGGACCGCTAAGATGGTGGAATCCCTTGCTCAAATCAAGCCCAATTCCCCCGGCCAAAGATGGACACAAGTGAGTTCAAACGAAGATGTTACAATTTATTAACAATCCGCCTCGAATTGTTGACAACTCGCTTCCCTGAGTGCTAGCTTCCGCGGATTCCGGTTGGCCTTTTCAAGGCCACGGAATGAACACGCCATCCCTATGGATTCTGTCCTTGATCAGCCGGTTTTGGTTCTCAACCGCCTTTGGCAGGCGGTCAATACGTGTTCCGTACGTCGGGCCTTCACCCTCCTCTACCAGGGGCACGCCCAGGTGGTCTCCACGGACGAAGAAAGAAATTTCTTCACCCACGATTTCAATAGTTGGCAAGATCTCTCCCGTCTTAATCCGGAACCTGAAATGGTCAAAACGATTTCGATCAACATCCGGGTTCCTCGCATCATTGTCCTCCTGCTCTTCGAACGCCTCCCGAAGAAGGAGGTGAAGTTCACCCGCCACAACGTCTTCGAACGCGATAAAAACACCTGTCAATATTGCGGAAAAACCCTGGATCGCCGTGATCTCAATCTCGATCACGTACTTCCACGGGACCGCGGAGGCCAAACGACCTGGGAAAACATTGTTTGTTCCTGCATTCCCTGCAATACGCGAAAGCGCAACCGTCTCCCCCATGAGGCGCAAATGCATTTGATCCGGAAACCCAAGCGCCCGAAATGGCGTCCCTTCGTTCACATCACATTTACACCCAATCATCACGATAGCTGGAAGCATTTCCTCGACCTCGCCTATTGGAATGTCGAGCTAGGCGACTAGCCGCCTTCGGCGGAGTGAGGAGAGGGGAACGCGGAGATGCGGGAATCTTACGCCACGCCTGTAAAGACGAAATAAGCAGCGGCTGCGGCCGTGAGGATTCCCAATGCCGCAAGTCCGAACATGGCCATATCCACGGGATCTTTTTCTTTGCCTCCTCGTGGCACCGGAGAAGAACTGGCGAACTCCGCGGGACGCGCACTCGAGGCGGCGGCGGCAGCAGATTTCGTGGGTGATTCCGGCGCCGGTTGAGCGCCGTCGCTGCGGACCTCGTCATTGGTGAAACTGGCATCGACCCGTCCGATCCGAACCCTGGCTCCCGAGGCAAGCAAAAGCTCTTTTACCGGTTCGCCATTAACGAAAGTGCCATTGGTGGAATCGAGATCGCGCAGGCGATAAGAACCGCCTTCGGACACGAGTTCCGCATGGTGGCTGGAAACCGAGTCGTCCTCAATCTGAATGGCATTGTCAGGCAAACGACCAATCGTGATCCTCTCATCATCCAAGTCATGAATGACCTCATTGTCATCGGAAAGAAGGACTTGAAGTTTCGCCATAAAATATTCTTAGGCGTTTTCGGTGGCGGCATCAACCTCTTTGGCGAAGTCATCAAAGAACCCTTCCGCATCATGCGGCCCCGGTGAAGCCTCGGGATGGTATTGAACGCTGAAGGCAGCAACGTCACGGTGACGCAGGCCAGCCACCGTCCCATCGTTGAGATTGATGTGGGTTACCTCGACATGGGAGGGCAGCGAATCCGGATCCACGGCATACCCATGGTTCTGCGACGTGATCGCAATCGCGCCGGTCCGGAGGTTTTTCACCGGTTGATTGGCCCCGCGATGCCCGAATTTCAACTTGAAAGTCTTACCCCCAAGCGCCAAGGCCAGCAACTGGTGGCCGAGACAAATGCCAAAAAGCGGTTTTTTTCCGACTAGGCCACGGACCATTTCCCGGGCCGAATCTAAGGTGGCAGGATCCCCCGGCCCATTGGATAAAAATACGCCCTCAGGGTTCCTGGCCAAAATGTCCTCGGCCGAAGTTCCCGCTGGCACCACTTCGACGTCAAAGCCGTTTTGACGCAGGGACCGGAGGATGTTTTTTTTCATCCCAAAATCACAAGCGACGATACGCCGCCGAGTCGGAGAAAGGGGCCGATACATATTTCCTAAATCATCGCCGGGGACCGAGTCCGACGTTTGGCCGCTGGCGAGGACCCACTTGCGGCTGAGGGCATTTTCCGGGTCCCAGCGATAGGATGTCTTCGTGGTCACTTCGCTGACAAAATCCACCCCTTCGTAAGCTGCGCCCCTCGCCAGGGCGAGGGCTTTGTCCGCATCCGAGCCCGGATACAAACAGGCCCGGGTGGCTCCCGAACTGCGCAATCGCAGGGTCAAGGACCGGGTGTCAATTCCCTGAATTCCGGGAATGCCGTGCTTCTCCAAATATTCCGACAAGCTCATCTCCGCCCGCCAGTTGCTCACCACCGGACTCAATTCCTCAATGACAAATCCCCGCAGTTGGACCTGATCATTTTCCTGATCGACAGTATTGATCCCCGTATTGCCGATCAGCGGATTAGTCATGGCCACGATCTGACCGCGATAGGAAGGATCCGTGAGCACTTCCTGGTAGCCGGTCATGGAGGTGTTGAAACAAATCTCCCCGGTTTGAACCACTGGGGCCCCAAAAAGTTCACCACGAAAAATCGTCCCATCCTCAAGAGCCAATAATGCTTCCATGCCGGGAGCATAGGCATTCTTCGCCGCCACTCAACGTCAAAGCAAGGGGGTTGAAAAATTTCCTCCTCACACCGGAAACCCTCGCGAAAGATGGCCGGTTTTAGCCCCAGCCGGGAGAGCTAAAGGAAGAACGCGGCGGGCCAGCTACCAGAGCAGGACACTCAACCCCTCCACCCGCCGGTAGTGGTCGTCTGCGGTGGCGACCGGCAGTCCGCACTGAATGGCTACCGCCGCGATCCAAATGTCATTTTGCGGGATGGGTGTTCCGTTCCGTGCCAACTGCGCGGCGATCTGCCCGTATTGCCGGGCGGTCTCGTTGTCAGCACCCAGAACATCGGCGGCCACAAGGAATCGCTCGATTTGGGCGATATTTTTCTCGGCCCGGCCCGATTTGAACGCCCCATAATAAAGTTCTCCCAGGGCGGTTTGCGGAACGTAAAGTTCCTCGTAGGCGGCCAGTTTGTCGGAGAGTGCCGCCGCGTCGCGGAAGTGGCGCACGATAACGCGGCTATCCAGCAGAACGCTATTTCCAGTCATTGCGGTCGATTCGGCCGCCTTCTTCGCGCACGGCTTTCTCAAAGGCTTCGCCTTCCTCCTCGCTCAGGCAACCCGCCGTGGCCCTGAGGGCTGTAAGGCGTTCCTCCCGCCGACGCGGATTGAGGCGGCTGACATAGTGCGCCACCTCCACCAGCTTGGGCGCAGGCAGGGTTTCGAGGTCTTTGACGATGGATTCCAATACGCTCACAACAAGGGGAGTTTAGGCATTTTCCGGGAGCTTGGCAACCTCGGCGGGCGGGGCAAAGAGGCCTCCCCCAAAAAAAAGCGACCTCATCCGCCGCCGAGGCGAGGATGAGGCCGCTGAAAAGATTGTCCCGCAATGCCGTTCTGGCGCATATCCCGTTCCCTCAGAGTGAGAGTGGATAACCGCTGTGCAGTGCGCTGAAGTCCAATTAAGGCATGTCATTGCTCCACACAGCCTAGTCTCCGGGATAACATATTATTTATCGGATCGGGAGTTTGCGTCGTGTAATCGCGAACACCGCAGGACAAATGCTGTCGTCCGTCTTGCAACGAACAAAATTTAAATTGTTGAGAGAACTTATCGAAAATCGATCCCCAACTTGCTTCCGAGGTTTTCCTTCAGACGCTCGCAGGCGATGTTGACTTCCTCTCCGCTGAGAGTCCGCTCCGGGGACCGGAATGTCAAGGAAATCGCGATCGATTTTTGATCCAGCGGCACCTTTTCTCCCGACGAATCGACAAAGACATCAAAGGCATCCACGCTGGCCAACAAAGCCTCCCCGGAGGAACGGAGCGTCTCGGCAATTTCTGCGTAGGGAAGATCCTGCGGACAAAGCAGGGCCATGTCGCGAACAATCGCGGGAAAACGCGGCAGGTCCCGGGCGACAAAACTGCTTTGCAAGGACTCTAAGGCCATGAGGGAAACTTCCCCCGCCAAGACCGGACCTTCCGCATCGAATTTTTTCGCTTCCGATGGGGCCAATTGGCCGAGAATTCCCAAGGATTTCTCCCCAAAAAAGATCTCTGCCATGAGCGCAAACGGAGCCCGGGTAGGGGCGGGACGAAGAGTACATGGCCCCGGCAAAAGCGCCTCGAGACAGCCCCGGGCATCGTGCCAATCATAGGCCCGGCCGGGCGTTCCCCGCCAATCGCTGGCCTCGCTCGCCCCAAACAAAACCACCGCGAGGGTTCCGGTTTCTTCCGGAGCGGCGGGATGAAAAGTTCTCCCGATCTCGAACACGGCGACCCGCTCGGCTCCCTGCCGGATATTGTGAGTGAGCGCGGTGAGGAGTTCCGGCACCAAACTGGTACGTAAAAACGCCTGATCTTCGCCCAGTGGATTGCGCAGACGAATGGCCTCCCCGGATTCCCGTCCAACGGCCACCAAAGCGCTGGTCCGCGCTTCGCTCAGCCCCTGAGCCGCCAATTTCCGGCGCACGCTCATTTGGAAATCATAGGTCGCATCGGCTGCGGTCGGCACCGCCGGAGTGGCGGAAATTTTGCCCGGAATAGCCTCCATTCCGATGACGCGGGCAATCTCCTCGATCAGATCCACTTCGCGGGTCAAATCCGGGCGAAATCCCGGAACCTTCCATCCGGCTTCGGTCGGCGTGAGTCCAAATCCCGTCAGGATCCGCGCCACGTCTTCTGTCGGAACGGATACGCCTAAAACGGCAGCGAGGCGTTCGGGACGCAATCGCACGATGCGGTCTCGTGCGCCTGGGGTTGGCAGTTCGGTCGCCCGCAATTCCCCCAGCGATCCTCCGGCTAATTCTAAAATCATTGCGGTCGCCCGACGGGAAGCGGGGAGGACGCCTTCCGGGTTCACCCCGCGTTCAAAGCGATGACTGGAATCGCTTGCTAATCCCAATGCGCGGGACGTTTTGCGAACCGAAGCGGAGTCAAAACAAGCGCTCTCAAGCAGAACCCTGGTTGTTTCGATCGTGACGCCGCTGTCGCGTCCCCCCATGACTCCCGCCAGCGCGATCGGACCGGAGGCATCGGCAATAACCAAATCTCCCGAGTCGAGTTCGTATTCCCGGTCGTCCAAAGCCGCAAAGTTCCGAGTCTCGCCAGCGAGGCGCACCCGGATCTCGCCCGTCACCTTGTCGGCATCAAAAGCGTGCAGGGGTTGCCCGGTCTCCATGAGGACGTAATTGGTCACGTCCACCACGGAGTTGATGGAACGCAGACCGACGGCTTCCAATTTGCGCTGCAGCCAATCGGGACTCGGTCCCACCGTGATCCCGTCCAAGGCTTGCAAAGTATAAACCGAACACAAAGACGGCTCAACTTCGACCGAACCGGCAATTTCGGGCCTGGGGCCTTCGGGCTCCGAAGGAGCCTTGGCCGTTTTCCCAGACAAGGCCGCCACCTCACGGGCCATCCCAATGTGACTCAATAAGTCGGGCCGATTCGGGGTGATTTCCAAATCCAAAACCGTTTCCGCCGGAAAAATTGTCGATAAAAGAGCTCCGGCCACCGCGTCCTTCGGCAGAATGAGCAAGCCATCCTCCCCTTTGGGCAAACCGAGTTCATCGGCCGCAGCCATCATCCCTTCGCTTTTGATCCCGCGCAACTTGCCCACCTTGATTTTAAAATCCCCAGGCAGCACCGCGCCCGGCAAGGCCAAGGGGACTTTGTCACCCACTTGATAATTCTTCGCTCCGCAAACAATTTGCCGAGGTTCGCCGCTGCCATCATTCACCTGGCAGACGCTCAGTCGATCGGCGTCAGGATGTTGTTCGGAAGAAAGGATCTCGGCCACGACCACCTGGGGTAAATCGACCCCATGGGTCAGCACCCCCTCAACTTCCACCCCCGCCCGGGTCAACAACTCGCTCAACGCGGAGACACTTTCCGGGAGTTCGGTCCATTCACGCAGCCAATTCAGAGAAATCTTCATGCCGGAAATTGTTGCAAAAATCTAAGGTCATTCTCGACCAAAATTCGGATGTCCGGAATCTGGATCAGATTCATGGCCAAGCGGTCGAGTCCAAATCCAAAGGCAAATCCGGTCACTTCCTCGGGATCAAAGACCCGGTCGCCGCGCTTTTGACAAATTTCTTCAAAGACTGCCGGATCGACCATGCCACATCCCGCCAATTCCATCCATTTTCCGCCCAGGGCCCGGGCTCGGATATCGATTTCATAGCTCGGCTCGGTGAAAGGAAAAAAGTGCGGTCGGAACCGCAGTTCGGTCTCGGAGCCAAACAACTCGCGGAAGAAATATTCCAAGGTCCCTTTGAGATCCGCCACGGAAACCTGCCGGTCCACATAGAGGCCTTCCATTTGGGTGAATTGGGCCAGATGAGTCGCATCGACTTCGTCCCGACGATAGGCCGCACCCGGAGCAATGATCCGCACCGGCGGGGCCTGTCCCTCCATGACCCGAACCTGCACGGAGGAGGTGTGGGTCCGGAGCAAGCGCCCATCGGGCAAATAAAAGGTATCTTGCTCATTGCGCGCCGGATGATCGGCGGGCGTATTGAGCGCAT
>Ga0105052_10007711_pt1 | contig 10418 bp, 10 predicted proteins | sample FRY03_FD_78094 | JGI IMG/M metagenome (GOLD analysis project Ga0105052, IMG submission 78094) | Freshwater microbial communities from Lake Fryxell liftoff mats and glacier meltwater in Antarctica - FRY-03 | ecosystem: Environmental > Aquatic > Freshwater > Ice > Glacier meltwater ... | reverse complement strand
CCCGCAATCAGCGCGAGGCGAGGACGTTTTTGCATTGGCCCGGCAGGTCCGCCATAGTGTATTGCCGTGATCCGCGCTTGCGGGGCTCCGCTTTCTTGGGGGTTTTCGGTGCCGCTTTGGGCGGGTTCAGGTAATCCGTCACCCACCAGTTCAGCGTGTCATCGCAGCCGTTGCCGCCCTTGGACAAATCTGAAACCGTGGGTTTTTGCGTCTCACAAGACGATGCCCCCGCCGGGCATTTCAGCCGCACATGAAAATGTGTGTCATGCCCCGCCACGGGCCGGATTTTTTGCAACCACGCCTTGTCGGATGATCGGGCGGTCTTGCACATTTCCAGCTTTACGGCGGCGGCCACAAAAATCCGGTCCACCCGCTTGTCCGATGCCGCAGCTTTCAGCAACGCATGATGATTTGGCGTCCAGTTCCGCGTCACCGACCGCTGGTTCGCGGACCGCACGGGGATAGAACTTATCTTCTCCCGCTCTGCCCGGCTCAGGTTCAAACGACTTGGCGGCAGCATCCAGACATCCGCATCCAGCCCGATCTGGTGGCTGGCATGGCCCGATGTCATAGGGCCGCCGCGCGGTTGCGAGATGTCGCCGATATACAGCCCCCTCCAGCCCACGGAAACGGCGGCCCGGCTCAGGTCTTCCAGATACTCAATCATCGCGGGCTGGCCCCAGTTGCGGTCCCGCGACAGGCGCATCGCCTGCCATGTTGGCCCGCTTTCGGCCAATTGCACATGCCCCGCGCCGCAGCCCTTGGCATAACTGCCCACCGGCATCGGCGCCTGGTTGGAGGCATCGGTCTTGGCCCCGAACAACTGGTTCGCCAGCGCCTCTGCCTGCCCCGACAAGGGCACGGAACAGGCCGCAACCAGCGGGATCGCAACACACAGCGTCTTGTACATGGCAGTTATCCTTTAGGGTTCTGGCCGTCTGGTTTAACCCACAATAGCAGAATTAGCCCGATAAGGAACAGTCCGATCAACGGGATAATTCCCAGCTGCTGGCTGCCGGTGATCTGCGTGACAGCCCCGATCGACAAGGGCGCGATGAAGGCCGTTGCCTTGCCTGCCAGCGCATAAAGGCCAAAACTTTCCGTCATGCGCGCCGGGTCCGCCTGGCGCACCAGCATCGTGCGGCTTGCCCCTTGCAGTGATCCCCCCGCGGCCCCGATCAATGCACCAAGGATGTAAAACGCGATATCCGGCAGCGCACTGTCTGCCTCCACGGGCACACCGAACACCGATGTGCGCGACACCATCACCACACAAATTGCCACCCCCGTCAGCACCAGAACCGACAGCATGATTACGGGTTTCGGGCCAAAGCGACTGTCGGCCAACCCGCCTAACCACGCGAACACCGCCCCGCTGATCACGGCCAGAATACCGAACACGCCCACGTCAATCACGCTCCACCCCAGCACGCCCGCCGCGTAAATCCCGCCAAAGGCATACATTCCGTTCAGCGCGTCCCGGTAAAACATCGAACTGCCCAGATAGGCAAACAGGCTGCGGTTTTGCGGTAGCACCGACAGGCTTTGCCGCAAATCGGGCAGCGCCCGGCGCAAGGCGGCGCGGATACTGATCTGGTTTGGGCGGCGCGGTTCGCGCACCCACAGGAAAAACGGGATCATAAAGACCGCGAACCAAATCGCCGTCAGCGGCCCCACCGACCGCGTACCTTCACGCGCCGCCGCATCTAAACCGAACAAGGGTGCGATGCCCAGCAGCGTGGTGCCTTGCGCATTTTCCGCCAGAAAAAACAGCATCAGCACCAAGGCCACCAGCCCGCCCCAATAGCCAAACGCCCAGCCAGACCCCGAAATCCGCCCGATCTGTTCCTTTGTCCCCAAATCTGGCAGCATCGCATTGGTGAAAATCGTCGCAAACTCCATCCCGATCAGGCCAAGCGCAAAGGACGCCATCACCCAAAACAGGTTGAAATCTCCGGGGGCCGCAAACCACAGCCCCCAAGCGCCCACGATATACATCAGGGAAAACAGCGCGATAAACCGCATGCGCCCGCCTGCCTTGTCGGCGATCACGCCAAAAAGGGGGGCCAGCAAGGCGATGCAAAGGCCCGCAGCACCGATGCCATACCCCCAAACCGTTTGCGCAGCACTGCCATCGCCGAGCAGGTCATTGATATAGGGTGCGAATATGAAGGTGATCAGCAAAGTGTTGTACGGCTGGCTGGCCCAATCGAAAAAGAACCAGCCCCAAATCCGTTTTGCTGCGCTTGTCATGCTGGCCCCCCGCTTATGCGCCGATCAAGCCCGAAAGCGCGCGCCTGCGCAAGCGGCTAGCCTCTCAAAGGCGGCCAAGGCCGATCCGCATCTGCCGCAATCCAACCCTGCACCCACCCCGGCAAATCCGGGCTTTGCGACGGATGCCCCAGTGCCTTCAGCACCTTCGCCGGGGCCACGATCCCTTCCTTGGACGTGACTGCCGACCGGATCAGCATATGGCTGGTGCATTCGCCGTCCTTCCACATGCTTTGTTCCATATAAATAAATCGTCCATCCCAGCCGATACAGCGGCTGACCATTTCCACCCGCTCCCACAACCGCACGCGGCGGCGATAGCGCGTGCTGGCCCCGGCCACCGTCATGCCCCATTGGTTGCGTTTCAGCACCTTGTGCAGCCCCGTGCGCTGCCCCAACGGAATGCGCCCAAGGTCATACAGCGTCAGGGTACGGCCGTTGTTTAATTCGCGCCACGGGTCCAGATCCTGCGGCCAGCAGCGATGATGGCTGATATGCGCGCCCAAAATCGGCAGGGCAGGGGCGTTACGGTACTTCCACAACTCTTTGAACATGCGCAGGTAGGGATACATCGCAAACTCCTTTGCATGCCCGGTGCCGCACTGCGGCGGAATGGTCAAGCGAAACGCTGCGGAAACGGTTGCTCTTTGCCCCCGCGCGGCTTACCACTCCACAATCCCTAGTGGCCGGAGTGCTTTGAATGACCTCGATCTTCCAAATCCTGTTGATGTTGCTGCAAGTCGCGCAATTCATCATCATCGCCCACATCATCATGAGCTGGCTAATCAATTTTCAAGTCCTCAACCTGCGCCAGACGCTGGTTGCGCAAATCTGGAACGGGCTGAACCGGGTTCTGGAACCGGTTTACGGGCGAATCCGGTCGTTCCTGCCGCAAGGTCTGGGGCTGGATCTGGCGCCTTTGGTGGCCATTCTGGTGGTCTACGGGTTGCGTATCATCTTGAGCAATAACGCCGAATATTTTTACTGAAACATGCCCGCCCCGTCCGATCTTCTCGCCTCAGTCTTTGGCTTTTCCGAATTTCGCCCCGGTCAGGCGGAAATCGTGGAGGCTGTGCTGGCGGGTGAAAACACCCTTGCCATCATGCCCACGGGGGGCGGCAAATCGCTGTGTTTCCAACTGCCAGCGATGTGCCGCGAAGGTGTCACGGTTGTCATCTCGCCGCTGATTGCGTTGATGCGCGATCAGGTCCGCGCGCTGAAGGCCGTGGGGGTAGAGGCGGGCGCGCTGACATCGGGCAATACCGACGAGGAGACTGAGGAGGTTTTCGCAGCGCTTGACGCGGGGCGTTTGAAACTGCTGTACTTGGCACCCGAACGGCTGTCCTCTGCGGCCGCCCTTGCCATGCTGCGCCGCGTGGGTGTCAGTGCGATTGCCGTGGATGAGGCGCATTGCGTCTCCCAATGGGGCCATGATTTCCGCCCCGATTATCTGCGCATAGGCGAGTTACGCCGCGCCCTGAACGTGCCGCTGGCCGCGTTCACGGCCACGGCGGATGAGGAAACGCGCACCGAGATCATCACCCGGCTGTTTGATGGCGTGACGCCCTCCACCTTCCTGCGCGGATTTGACCGGCCCAATATTCATCTGGCTTTTGCCGTCAAGGACAACCCGCGCAAGCAAATTCTCGCCTTTGCCGCCGCGCGAAAGGGCCAATCGGGTATCGTTTATTGCGGCACCCGCGCCAAGACTGAAACCCTGGCGCAAGGGCTGCGTGAGGCAGGCCACCCCGCCACCGCCTATCACGGCGGCATGGACGCCGAGGATCGCCGCGCCACCGAGGCCCGCTTTCAGCGTGAGGATGGCTTGATTGTGGTGGCAACGGTAGCCTTCGGGATGGGCATCGACAAGCCCGATATCCGCTGGGTTGCCCATGCCGACCTGCCCAAATCCATCGAAGGCTATTATCAGGAAATCGGTCGCGCAGGCCGCGATTCCGCCCCTGCGGAAACGCTTACGCTGTATGGCCCCGATGATATCCGCTTGCGCCGTTCCCAGATTGACGAAGGCATGGCCCCCACCGACCGCAAGGATGCCGACCACGCCCGCCTGAACGCCCTGCTGGGATTGGCCGAGGCGACAGGCTGCCGCCGTCAAGTGCTGCTGGGGTATTTTGGCGAAACCTCTGGCCCTTGCCGCAACTGCGATATCTGTGACCGCCCTGCTTTGCTGTTTGATGCCACAGACGCCGTGCGCAAGGCGCTGTCAGCGATCCTGCGCACCGGCGAATCCTTTGGTGCGGGGCATCTGATTGATATCCTGACCGGCAATGCCACCGAGAAAGTTCGGCAGCGCGGCCACGACCAACTCCCCACTTTTGCGGTGGGGCGTGATTTGTCCAAACCCGCTTGGGGTGCTGTGTTCCGCCAGATGATGGGCCGTGACCTTGTGCGCCCCGATACCGAACGCTATGGCGCGTTGCGTATGACCGACGCCGCCCGCCCAATCTTGCGAGGCGAGGAAACCATCACCCTGCGAAAAGACACGATCGACGCCGCCACCTCGCGCCCCGTGGTGAAAACCCTGGTATCGGAGGAGGACGCGCCGCTGCTGTCCGCCCTGAAAGCCAAGCGTCGCGCGCTGGCCGAGGCGCAGCGCGTTCCGGCCTATGTCATTTTCCCCGACCGTACCTTGATTGAGATGGCCGAAACCCGCCCCACCAATCTGGACGGCATGGCACGGATCAACGGGATCGGCGCGAAAAAGCTGGAAAGCTATGGCTCTGCGTTTCTGGCCGTGATCACCGGGGCAGTTGCCGAACAGCTTCACCCCCAGCGCAAACGCCTAGTGGGCCGCGATGCGGGTGAAATTTTTGATCGCCTTGCACAGGTCCATCTGAATCTCCAGCGCGGCGAGGGCGGTATCGAAAAGCCCCTGTCCTGCACGCAAACCACCTTGCGCCATATCGCCGAAAAGCGCCCCGCCAATTTGCTGGAACTGGACCGCATCCCCGGCATGGGCGGCATCAAAACCGACCGTTTCGGCGCGGCCTTCCTTGCCGTGATCGCGGGGGAATAGCCCCTTGTTTTGCCCCCTCACCGCGCTAGGTAACCCTACATGCTGACAGTGATCTCCCCCGCCAAGCGCCTTGATGAGGCGGCAAGTCTGCCCCAAGGCCTCGCTGCGACCCAACCGCAATTTGGCGCAGATGCTGATGTTTTGGCAAATGTCGCCCGCAAGCTGACCGCCGCCAAGCTTCAAAAGCTGATGCATATCTCGGAACCACTGGCGCAGCTCAACTTCACCCGATTTGCCGAGTTCGGGCATGCCCCGACCAAACCCGCCGCCCTGTTTTTCGCAGGCGATACCTATGCGGGACTAGAGGCGAAAACGCTGGACCAGGACGCGCTGCGATGGGCGCAAGACAATTTGCGCATCCTGTCGGGCCTCTACGGATTGCTGCGGCCTTTGGATGATATCAAAGCCTACCGGCTTGAAATGGGCAGCAAGTTAGCCAACCCACGCGGGGCTGATCTTTATGCCTATTGGCGCGGCCTAGTGGCCCCGACGCTGAACGATATTGCCGCCTCAACCGGCGCGCGGGCTTTGGTCAATTGCGCGTCGATCGAATATTTCGGTGCGGTGGATGTGGCTGCGTTGACGGTTCCCGTGATCACCCCGACATTCTTTGAGGGAAAGAACGGCGAGGCAAAAATCGTCAGCTTTTTCGCCAAGAAAGCCCGTGGGGCGATGGCGCGCTTCATCGCGGAAAACCGTTTGACCGACCCGGCCGCCCTGCGCGATTTCACCACAGGAGGCTATGCCTTTTCCCCCGACCGATCCACCCCGCAGGCCCCGGTTTTTATTCGCGCGGCATGAAGGGCAGGGCGGCCCGGAGAAGAAACCGGCCTTAAAATTGCGAATGATTATCAATTTCATTGACTATTGCGAATGATTCGCAATACTGCTAGGCAATAGCCCATGGAGTATCAAAGATGATCATTTCCCGCCTTGCTACAGCCCTCACCTTTTGCCTGCTTTCAAGTACAGCACAGGCGCAGGACCGCCTGAAAGTCGTTACCACCTTCACTATTTTGCAAGACATCGCCCAGAACGTGGCAGGGGACGCCGCCGATGTTGTTTCCATCACCAAACCGGGGGCGGAAATTCACGGCTATGATCCCACGCCGCAAGATATCGTGCGCGCGTCAGATGCGGATTTGATTTTATATAACGGGTTGAACCTTGAGTTGTGGTTTGAACAATTCATCAACAATCTTGGCGATATGCCCCATGCGATCTTGACCGATGGCATCATCCCTCTCCCGATTTCAGAAGGCGACTACGTTGGCAAACCAAACCCGCATGGCTGGATGGGCTTGGAAAACGCGATGATCTATGTCGACAATATCAAAAAGGCCCTGTCTACCCATGACCCGGCCAACGCTGCCACTTATGCGGCCAACGCGGCGGCCTACAAGCAACAAATCCGCGATACCGTCGGCCCTTTGCGTGACCGCATTCTGGCGCTGCCCGAAGACCGCCGCTGGCTTGTTACCTGCGAAGGCGCGTTCAGCTATCTGGCAAAGGATTTCGGATTGCGCGAGCTTTACCTCTGGCCCATCAACGCCGATCAGACTGGCACGCCCCAGCAAGTGCGCCGGGTGATTGACGGGGTGCGCGAACATTCCATCCCGGCGGTGTTTTGTGAAAGCACCGTGAACCAAGCCCCCGCCCAGCAGGTCGCGCGCGAAACAGGGGCGGCGTATGGCGGGATGCTTTTTGTGGACAGCCTGACAGATGCGGATGGCCCGGTGCCGACCTATCTTGACCTCTTGCGCATTGACGCGCAAACCATAGCCGACGCGCTTGCGCCCGCTGCCAATTGAAAGACACCAAAATGCCTGACCTCGCGCCATCGTCCCAAACCCCTGCCACCCGCAGGGGCGAAGGCATTATGGTGCGGGATGTAACGGTGACCTACCGCAATGGCCACACGGCGCTTTATGATGCCAGTTTCGAGATTCCGCGCGGCACCATTACAGCGCTTGTGGGGGTGAACGGGGCTGGCAAATCGACCCTGTTCAAGGCGATCATGGGGTTTGTGCCCGCCGCGCGCGGCGAAATCCGCCTGCTTGGAAAATCGGTGAAGGAGGCGCTGGCGGCCAACCTTGTGGCTTACGTTCCGCAATCCGAAGAAGTTGATTGGGCATTCCCCGTGCTGGTCGAAGATGTGGTGATGATGGGCCGCTACGGCCATATGGGCTTTTTGCGCATCGCCAAATCCGCCGATCATGCAGCCGTCAATACTGCCCTTGCGCGGGTGGGCATGACCGAATTTCGCAAACGCCAGATTGGCGAATTGTCGGGCGGCCAGCGCAAACGGGTGTTTTTGGCCCGCAGCATCGCGCAAGACGGGCAGCTAATCTTGCTGGATGAACCCTTCACCGGTGTCGATGTTAAAACCGAAGAGCAAATCGTGACCCTTCTGCGCGAACTGCGCGATGAAGGGCGGGTGATGCTGGTGTCCACTCACAACCTCGGCTCCGTTCCGGAATTTTGTGACCGCACTGTGCTGGTCAAAGGCACGGTTCTGGCTTATGGCCCTACGGAAACCACCTTCACCCGTGAAAATCTGGAAAAGGCGTTTGGCGGTGTGCTGCGCCATTTCACCCTGAACGCGGGCGATCTGCACGATGACGACGACCCGCGTGAGGTGACGGTGATCACCGATGATGAACGCCCCTTTGTGCAATACGGCGAAAAGCAAGCCGCGCGGGTGAAGCCCCGTGATTGACACGCTGTTGGAGCCTTTTGGCTACGCCTATATGTTCAATGCCATGTGGGTGTCTGCGCTGGTCGGCGGGGTCTGTGCGTTCCTGTCCTGTTATCTGATGCTGAAAGGGTGGTCGCTGATCGGCGATGCGCTGGCCCATTCGGTCGTGCCGGGGGTGGCGGGGGCCTATATGCTGGGCTTGCCCTTCGCGCTTGGCGCGTTCCTGTCGGGCGGGCTTGCGGCGGCGGCGATGCTGTTTCTCTCGGGGCGGTCGGGCTTGAAGATTGATGTAATCATCGGGATCATCTTCACCTCGTTTTTCGGGCTCGGGCTGTTCATGCTGTCCCTTTCGCCGGCCTCCATTTCCATTCAGACTATCATCATGGGCAATATCCTAGCCATCACCCCCAGTGACACGCTGCAACTGGCCATCATCGGATTTGTCAGCCTTGTGGTGCTGCTGGCCAAGTGGAAAGACCTGATGGTGGTGTTCTTTGACGAGAACCATGCCCGCACCATCGGCCTGCGCCCCGACATATTGAAGGCGTTGTTTTTCCTGCTACTTTCGGCCTGCATCGTCGCCGCCATGGTGACGGTGGGCGCGTTTCTGGTCATCGCACTGGTCGTCACACCGGGGGCCACCGCCTATTTGCTGTGCGACCGTTTTCCCCGGCTTATCATGCTCTCAGTCCTTATCGGCACTGTGACCAGCTTTCTGGGCGCCTATATCAGCTATTTTCTGGACGGGGCCACGGGGGGTGTGATCGTGGTGCTGCAAACCCTGATTTTTCTTGCTGCCTTCGTCTTTGCACCCAAACACGGCACCTTGGCCGCCCGCGCCAAAGCCCGCGCCGCGCTGATCAAAGGGAATGCCCATGCTTGACGCCCTGCTGTTGCCCTTCCAATTTCCCTTCATGCAAAATGCCTTCTGGATCGCCCTTCTGGTCGCCCCCCCCACCGCGTTGCTGTCGTGCTTTTTAGTGCTGAAAGGCTGGGCCTTGATGGGCGATGCGGTCAGCCATGCCACCTTGCCGGGCATCGTGCTGGCCTGGATGCTGGGCCTGCCGCTGATCGTGGGGGCCTTTACCGCAGGCATGGTCTGCGCGCTGGCCACCGGGTATTTGTCGCATAACAGCCGGGTCAAGCAAGATACCGTCATGGGTGTGGTGTTTTCGGGTATGTTCGGGTTTGGGATCATCCTTTACACTTCTATCACCACCAATGAACATCTGGACCACATCTTGTTTGGCAACATGCTGGGGGTAGGGGCCAAGGATCTGTGGACGTCCGGCATTATCGGCCTGTCGGTCACCGCCCTTTTGGTGCTGAAATGGCGTGACTTGCTGCTGCATGCGTTCGATCCCGCACAGGCCCAAGCCTCCGGCCTGCGCGTCAACTGGCTGCACTACGGCCTGCTTTCAGTGCTGTCGCTCACCATCGTATCCACCCTCTCCTCGGTCGGGTTGATATTGGCGGTGGCCTTGCTTGTAACACCCGGCGCCGTGGCCTTCTTGCTGGTGCGCAGCTTTGGCAAGATGATGATCGTGTCGGTTCTGGTCTGCACCGGGTCAATGCTGGCGGGCAGCTATGCCAGCTTTTACCTTGACAGCGCGCCCGCAGCCACGATCGTGCTGATCTTGACGGCGGTGTTTATCGCCGCCTTGTCGCGCCGCATGTATATCACGCGCGCCACCTCCCGAAAGGGTGCACAGCACCCCGCTTGATATCCGCAGTTTGTTGGCCGAGGCTATTGCCGACCAGATGGCCAATGCCTGTGGGATGGATGTGTCAGAGACGGCGCATAAGGGCGTGAGGACCGCAAAGGACATGGCCGATTGGACTGTGACATGGGAAGCACCCTTGTCGATGACCTATCACGGCTGGACGGTATACAAGACCAACACATGGTCCCAAGGCCCGGTCCTGTGGCAAGCGCTTCAAATCCTCAAAGGCTTTGATCTGTCGGCGATGGGCTCGCATGGCGCGGATTTCGTGCATCTGGTGCCGGAAGTCATGAAGCTCGCCTATGCCGACCGCGAAGCCTATTACGGCGACCGCGATCATTTCGATATCCCCGTTGATACCCTTTTGTCCAAAGACTACGCCGCCACCCGCCGCCACCTGGTCTTGTCCCGCTTACGTTTCGGCCACTCAACTCATTTATGCGGCCTTTCGTTCAGATGCCAAGGGGCTTTTCCCGCCGAGCGACGAGTGCCGCCGTCTTGGATTATAGAACCCATTGATATACTGGAATATAGCCCGTTCCGTTTGGCGTCTTGTTTCCCAACAATTGCGCCAGATGAGCTCCGCCTTGATGGATTTGAAGAACGTGAGGAGGATCAGGAAAGGCCCCGGTGGGGCGTTTCCCCGACGCAAGACCATGCAATTGTCATAGCAATTACCTTTGCCGCT
>Ga0105052_10007709_pt1 | contig 10421 bp, 10 predicted proteins | sample FRY03_FD_78094 | JGI IMG/M metagenome (GOLD analysis project Ga0105052, IMG submission 78094) | Freshwater microbial communities from Lake Fryxell liftoff mats and glacier meltwater in Antarctica - FRY-03 | ecosystem: Environmental > Aquatic > Freshwater > Ice > Glacier meltwater ... | reverse complement strand
GTGCAAAGGGCAATGGCTTTGGCAATAGGGCACGCCGCATTGGCTGCACCGCGCGGCCTGCTCGGCGGCTTTTTCGGCGGCGTACTCGCGGTAAATCTCATGGAAATCCTGGGCGCGCAAATTTGGCGGGCGCTTTTCCGGCATCTCGCGGGCAACAGTGACGAAGCGAAGCATCCGTTCTTTGGCCATAATAGCGCCTCCCTAGCGGTCGTGACGAAGAAGTTCTTGATACTGCGGTGTTTAGGGAAATAAAAGTCAGTATAGCTTACCTATTTGGCGGTTTTTTAGTGTAAAGAGAAGCCCATCTGTCTTTTTTGTACTAAATAGGGTCAGTACGAGTTACCTATATGCTCAAAAACCGAAAGACAGCGCTACCAAAGCCAGTGACCCCACGATGATTCGCCACCAGCCAAACAGCGCATAGCCATGGCGACTGACATAGCCCAGCAGCCAGCGCACCACCAAGACTGCGGCAAAAAACGCGGCGACAAAGCCGATCACAATCTCATTCACCGCCCCCGCATCAAGCACATCGCGGTTCTTGTACAAGTCATAGGCAAAGGCCCCGCCCATCGTCGGCATCGACAGAAAAAACGAAAACTCCGCCGCCGTCCGCTTGTTGGCCCCCAGCATCAAGGCCCCCACAATTGTAGCCCCCGACCGCGACACCCCCGGAACCATCGCAAGGCACTGAATGAAGCCGATTTTCAGCGCCATACCCAAAGGAAGTTTCATCGCATCATCATATCGGGGTTCGGGCGCAAAACGATCCACAAAGACCAGAACAATGCCGCCCAAAATCAGCATGACCGCAATCAAACGCGGGCTTTCAAACAGCACCGTCTTGATGAAATCATGTGCCAACACGCCAATGAAAACCGCAGGCAAAAACGCGATCAGCACTGAATAAATCGTGCGTCGCGCCGCCGGATCATGCGGGGCATCACAGAACACCGCCCAAAGTTTTGCGGCATAAACCGACAGCACCGCCAGCACCGCACCAAGCTGGATCACCACCTCGAACGTCTTGCCGGAACTTTCAAACCCGATGAAATGCCCCGCCAGCAAAATATGCCCAGTGGAGGAGACGGGGATAAATTCCGTCAGCCCTTCCAGCACCCCCAAAAACAAGGCCGCAAGCGTGGTATCCGCCATGACTCGCCTCTTTACTCAATCTTTACGCAGGTTTTTCGCGCTGCCCTTGATGGCCGCATACTGCCCCGAAGGACGAAATCGCCACAGATATTCAGGCAGCATCGCGTCCATATCAACCGGCGCAATCCCCAGATCGGCAAATGTTTTTGCGCCCGGCGTCACCACATTATCCACACGAAGGCTTTTCACCTGATCGCGGGTCAGCATGGCGTTCTTGATCAATCCGCCAGTGATGAAGGACAGAAAATCAAACCCCGCCGCCATGATATTCGCCGCAAAAAACGGCAAGTTGATAATCAGGCGGCGGCGCTGCACCACGGCCAGCATCTTGCGCATCAAATCGCTGAAAGACGCCGCCTCCGGCCCGCCCAATTCGTAAATTCCCGGGGCCGCTGCCCCCGTGGCCCCCAGCACAGCCGCCTGCGCCACATCATCGACATAGACCGGCTGAAACCGCGTATCAGCCCCTACCACAGGCAAGAATGGCCCCAGACGGGACATGCCGGCAAAGCGGTTGAAAAACCCATCCTCGGCGCCGAAAATCACCGAAGGCCGCAGGATCACTGCGCTGGGAAAGGCCGAGAGCACCGCCGCCTCCCCCGCCGCTTTGCTGCGGGAATACGCACTTTTGGATGCAGCATCCGCCCCGATGGAGGAGATTTGCACCAAATGCGCCACGCCGCTTTCCGCTGCGATCCGCGCAATCCGCCCAGCCCCTTCCGTCTGCACCGCGTCAAAATTGTTCTTGCCGCGCGCATCAAACGTGCCCACGCAATTGATTACCGCATCCGCTCCTTGCATCACTGCTCGCACCGAAGCATCATCACGGATATTGCACAAAAGCGGCTCCAACTGGCCCACAACGCCGTAGGTTTTCACGAAAAGAGCCTCATTCGGGCGACGCACTGCAACCCGCACCCGCCAGCCCGCCTGCGCCATCCTCCGCGCGATATAGCGACCGACAAACCCCGAACCGCCATAGATTGTGACCAGTTTGCTCATGCGTTCTGTCTCCGTCTGGATGGCTTTCGCTTTGCGGTCTGCATATCCTCCCAAGCCCTTTCAAACAAGCAGCAAAAGGCCGCATGGTTTTTGCAAAACCCCCGTTGACAGTGCCGATACACCCGGCTACATCGCGCCTCACGACACTGGCCCAGGTGGCGGAATTGGTAGACGCGCACGGTTCAGGTCCGTGTGCCGCAAGGTGTGAAGGTTCGAGTCCTTTCCTGGGCACCATGTCGATCCGGAATGCCGAAAGGCAGACCAACCCCGAAACTGTCCTGCTTTTTTGATCTACCAACAAGAAAGCGGGACAGGTTTTCCTTCAACCCCTTGAAACTTCAGGCACCGCGCAAGCGGAACCGCTGGATTTTTCCCGTCTGGGTTTTGGGCAGGCCGTCCACGAACACCACCTTGCGCGGGTATTTATAGGGCGCGATCACTGCTTTTACATGGTCTTGCAACCGCTTGGTGCAAGCCTCATTCGCCGCCACGCCCGCCGCCAAAACTACATGCGCAACTACAATCTGGCCGCGCGCCTCATCCGCCTCGCCGACCACCGCGCATTCCAGCACATCGGCGTGCGCCAACAGCGCCGCCTCCACATCTGGCCCGGCGATATTGTAGCCGCCCGACAGGATCATATCGTCGGTCCGCGCGGCGAAGTGGAAATAGCCCTCGGCGTCTTGCCAAAACGCATCACCCGTCAGGTTCCAGCCGTTTTGCACATAACCCGCTTGCCGCGCATCATCCATATAGCGGCAGCCGGTTGGCCCCCGTACCGCCAAACGCCCCACTTCACCGCGCGGCATATCGCGGCCTGCCTCGTCCACAATCTTCGCCTCATACCCCGCCACGGGGCGGCCAGTGCAAGCGGGGCGGTGATCGTCAAAACGATTTGTGATGAAGATATGAAGCATCTCTGTCGCGCCAATCCCGTCCAGCATCGGCTTTCCGGTCTTGGCGATCCATTCGGCATAAACCGGCGCAGGCAGGGTTTCCCCCGCTGAAACGGCTGCCCGCAGGCTGGAAAGGTCCGCCCCCTCCTCCATCGCCTTGAGCATCACACGGTAGGCGGTGGGGGCGGTAAAACACACGGTCGCTCGGTATTTTTGAATGATTTCAATCATATTCGGCGGCGATGCGGTTTCCAGCAAACAGGCTGCCGCCCCAAAGCGCAAAGGAAACACCGCCAAACCCCCAAGCCCGAAAGTAAAGGCCAAGGGGGGGGAGCCGACAAAGATATCCTCCGGCACCACGCCCAAGACCTCACGCGCATAGCCATCCGCGATGGTCAGGATATCGCGGTGAAAATGCATCGTGGCTTTGGGCTGCCCCGTGGTGCCCGACGTGAAGCCCAACAGCGCCACATCATCGCGCCCGGTTTTCGGCCCCTCAAACCGCACCGATTTACCAAGCGCCACCCGGTCCAATTCCGCATCATGGTTGGCCGTGCCGTCAAACCCCACCACATGGCGCAAAAACCGCGAAGTCTTGGCGCAACTCACCATCTCCTCCATCAGCCGGGTATCACACAGCGCCAAGGACACCTCCGCCTTGTCCACGATCTGCGAAAGCTCCCCCGCCCGCAGCATCGGCATGGTGTTGACCACAACCGCCCCCGCCTTGGTCGCCCCCAACCACGCCGCCACCATCGCCGGGTTGTTTGCCGACCGGATGAGCACGCGGTGGCCGGGCTGGACTCCGCAATCCTCGACCAGCGCATGGGCGATGCGGTTGGTCCAATCCGACAGTTCCTTATAGGTCCGCATCCGCCCGTTGCCGATCAGTGCGGTATGGTCGCCAAAGCCTTTGGCCACCATGCTATCGGTCAACTCCACCCCCACATTCAGCCAATCGGGATAAGCGAACCCGGCCCGTGGAAGGTCGGGCCATTCGCCTGCGGGCGGCAGGCGGTCACGGGTAAAGCTGTCGGTGTGGCCGCTGGGTCCAAGGGTCATGGCTCTGCTCCTAAGGCTGGGGGATAACGGCGGTGGCCTCGATTTCAACCAGGGCGCGATCCTCCACCAAAGCCACGACTTGCACCAGAGCCATGGCCGGGAAATGCCGCCCAAAATGCTCTCGGTAGGCGCCGCCAATTTCTCGCAGGCTGGCGAGATAGGCCTGCTTATCAGTGACGTACCATGTCAATCGGGTCAGGTGATGGGGTTCCGCCCCTGCCTCGGCCAGCACCTCCTTGATCGACTTCAGGCACCGCGCCACTTGCCCTGCAAAATCATCCGTCTCGAATTCCTGGTCCGCATTCCAGCCGATGATGCCGCCGGTAAACACCATGCGTCCCGTAGCCGCCACCCCGTTGGAATACCCTCTGGCGGCCTTCCATTGACTGGGGTGCAAAATCTCATGCGGGGTGTCGGTCATGGCTCGGGTCTTTCTGCAAAATCACTCATCCGGCGGCGCACGGCGGGCGACCAACGCTGCGGCACACCTTCAATATCCACATTCACCAAGGTCAGATCGGCGGTCAAACGGTCAATCCCTCCCGCCGCGGCCACAATCCGAAACCCAACTGAAGTGGACCCGATCCGCGTGATCTCAAGCGCAAAATCCACCTTTTCCCCCAACCGCGAGGGCGCATGGAAATTCACCTCGATCCGCGCGGTCGGAACCCCCCCGCGCTCCTCCATCATCCGGGCAAAGGAACAGTCCAGCACATCGGCAAAGAAATTTTCCACCACGGAATTGGTCATCTCAAAATAGCGCGGGTAAAAAACGATGCCAGCCGGGTCGCAATGGTTGAATTCTATCTGAATCAGGCGATGATAGATCATTCCAGAACAGCCCGCGCAATCACGATGCGCTGCACGTCACTCGCCCCTTCATAAATCCGCAAAGCCCGGATTTCGCGGTACAGGCTTTCCACTGCAAAGCCGGTGCGCACCCCATCCCCGCCATGCAATTGCACCGCCGCATCAATCACCTTCTGGGCGGCCTCGGTGGCATACAGCTTGGCCATCGCCGCCTCGCGCGAAATCCGAGCGGCCCCTTGGTCCTTGGTCCAAGCTGCACGGTAGATCAACAGCGCCGAGGCATCAATCTGCAACGCCATATCGGCAATATGCCCCTGCACCATCTGCAATTCCGCCAGCGCCGCCCCGCCGATGCGCCGTGATTTCACCCGCACCAATGCCTCATCCAGCGCCCGGCGCGCAAAGCCCAAAGCTGCGGCCCCCACGGTGGACCGGAACACATCTAAAACCGACATCGCCACCTTGAAGCCCGCACCGCTTGCCCCGATCAAAGCGCTATCGGGCACAAACACGCTGTCAAAACGCAGATGCGCAAGCGGGTGCGGGGCCATCACCTCAATCCGCTCCACCACGCTTAGGCCCGCCGCATCCGCAGGCACCAAAAACGCCGACAACCCCCGCGCGCCCGGCGCCTCCCCCGTCCGCGCAATCACCACATAAACATCGGCAATCCCCCCGTTGGAGATATAGGTCTTTTCCCCCAAAATCCGGAAACCACCCGGCACCATTTCTGCCACAGTCGCCGTCGCCGCCACATCCGACCCCGATGCAGGTTCGGTCAAAGCAAAGCCCGAAATCGCTGCCCCCGCCCGCGTTCGCTCCAACCAAAGCCGCTGCTCGGGGCTGCCAAACAAAGACACGGCCCCCATCCCAAGCCCTTGCATCGCAAAAGCAAAATCCGCCAACCCGTCGTGTCGCGCCAGCGTCTCGCGAATAATGCACAAACTGCGCACATCCAGCCGCTCGCCCACTCCCGCACCCGAATGGCGCAACCACCCGCCCTGCCCCAGCATCCCCACCAAGCCCCGACACGCCGCATCCACATCCGCGTGATCCACCGGCAAATGCGCAACGCACCACGCCTCCAAACCTTCGGCCAAATCCCGATGCCGATCCTCAAAAAACGGCCAGTCCAAAAATGTCCGATCCGCCATTCTTTCCTCTTTCATCTGTTCGAAAATATCCCACGGGGGTCCGGGGGTGTGAAACCCCCGGCGTTTCAGCAAACCCAATCCTCAATCGCCCGCAAACACCGGTTTCTCCTTGGCGACAAATGCACGGTAGGCCCGCTCAAAATCCCGGGTCTGCATGCAGATTGCCTGTGCCTGCGCCTCAGCCTCGATCGCTTGCTCAAGCCCCATGTTCCACTCCTGATTGATCTGCGTCTTGGTGATGCCATGCGCAAAGGTTGGTCCCGCCGCAAGCCGCCGCGCCAAAGCCATCGCCTCACCCTCAAGCGCATCACTGGAATGAAGGGCATTCCAAAATCCCCAGCGTTCCCCCTCTGCCGCACTCATGCTGCGCCCGGTATACAACAACTCCGCCGCCCGGCCCTGCCCGATGATCCGGGGCAGCATCGCGCAAGCCCCCATATCACAACCCGCAAGCCCCACACGGGTGAACAGGAAGGCACATTTGGCCCTATCGCTCGCCAGCCGCAAATCCGATGCCATGGCGATGATCGCGCCTGCGCCGACACAAATTCCGTCCACTGCCGCGATAATCGGCTTGTGACAGCCAATCATCGCTTTCACCAAATCCCCGGTCATACGGGTAAAGGCCAAAAGCTGCTTCATATCCATCGCAACCAAAGGCCCGATGATGTCATGCACATCGCCGCCCGAACAAAAATTCCCCTCGTTGGAGGCGAAAACCACCACATCCACATCCGCCGCATAAGGCAGGGCGCGGAAAAAATCACGCAGCTCGGCGTAGGACTCGAACGTCAAAGGGTTCTTGCGGTCAGGGCGGTTCAGCCGGACGGTTGCAATCCTGTCTTTCACCTCCAGCATAAAATGCCGCGGCCGCATTGTGGCAATCAACGTCATTCCGCATCCTTTCGGAGTTTTTTCAATAGGGCGGTCAATTGTTCCACCTCGCCCTCATCCAACCGTGCAAACAGCCCGTTCACCTGCAACTCGTGCCCCAGCGCCAGCGCTTCGAACTGGCCAAGGCCCGCATCCGTCAGGGCCACATGCACCGTGCGCCGGTCCGTGGCCAAGGGTGTGCGCCGCGCGAGCCCGTCTTTTTCCAGCCGGTCCACCACCGCCGTTGCATTGCCGTTCGACACCAGCAGCATCCGGCTCAATTCCGTCATCGTGACCCCTTCGCGCCTGCGCCACAGCGCCGCCATCACGTCAAAGCGCGGCAGAGTGGTATCATGCTGCAAGCGCAGATGTTCACGCAAATGGCTTTCGGCGGCGCGGGTGGCCCCCAGCAGCCGGATCCACATTTTCAACCGGCGTTTGGACAAAGGATCATCGCTCATATCTCCCCCCCCGATACAGAAAGCGCGTGGCCGTTCACCATCGACGCGCCCGCTGATGCCAAAAACAGCGCCACGGCCACCACTTCAGCAGGGGCAATCATCCGTTTCATCGGATTATCTTCCACCACCTGCGCCAATGCCGCGTCCGGCGTCAGCCCGAACCGCGCCTGAACAGCCGCCACTGCCATTTCCGCCAGCGGCGTATCGACAAACCCGGGGCAGATCGCATTGCAGGTGATGCCCTTTTGCGCCACATCCAGCGCCACCGACCGCACCAATCCCACAACCCCATGCTTTGCCGCCGCATAAGCCGGGATCGTGGCCCCGCCCTTCAACCCGGCGATGGAGGCGATGGCAATCAGCCGCCCCCCCGTCTCCATGCCGCGCAACGCCTCGCGAAAGGTCAGGAAGGTGCCGGTCAGGTTCACGGCCAGCGACTTGTTCCACTGGTCCAGCGTCACGCCGCGCAGTTTGCCAGCGGATCCGCCCCCTGCGTTGGCGATCACCACATCGAAGGGCGCATCGAACAATGCGGCCACGTCCGCCTCATCCGTCACATCGGCGCCCCGACACTCCATCCCGCGCCCACTGTCGGTTTCTTGCAAAGCGGCAAGGTTGCGGCCAATGATCGTCACCGCATCGCCGCCTTCGGCAAACGCCCGTGCCAAGGCCCGCCCGATGCCCGACCCGCCGCCTGTTATCAAAACCCGCCTCATGCGCGGATCGCATCTGCCGCGCGTTCGGCCAATTTGCGCGCTTGGTCGGCACCTGCCAGATAGGGCAAGGGCCAGGCCGTAGGGTCGCCTTGCTGGGTGGCGGCATGCAATGTCCAATAAGGGTCGGCAAGATGCGGGCGGGCAAGGCACACAAGGTCGGCGCGCCCGGCCATAAGGATCGAATTGACGTGATCGGGTTCAAAGATATTGCCCACGGCCATAGTCTTGATCCCCGCCTCATTCCGAATACGGTCGCTGAACGGGGTCTGGAACATGCGGCCGTAAACCGGGCGCGCCTTTGTGCTGGTTTGGCCTGCCGAGACGTCAATGATATCGGCACCCGCATCGCTGAAGGCCCCGGCAATCAGCACGGCGTCATCCGGCGTTACGCCATCATCGCCCAGCCAGTCATTAGCCGAGATTCGCACCGCCATGGGTTTGCCCGCAGGCCAAGCCGCGCGCATCGCCGCAAAAACCTCCAGCGGATAGCGCAAGCGGTTTTCCAAGCTGCCGCCATACGCATCAGTCCGAATATTCGACGCAGGGCTGATGAAGCTGGAGATCAGATAACCATGCGCGGCGTGCAATTCGATCATGTCAAAGCCCGCACGATCCGCCATTTCGGTGGCAGCCACAAATTCGGCCTTCACCCGGTCCATATCGACCCGGTCCATCGCGCGCGGCGTGGCATTGGCATCCGACCATGGCAGGGCCGAGGCGGACATCAGCGGCCAATTTCCCGTAGCCAAGGGCGCATCCATCAGCTCCCATCCCAGCTGGGTGGAACCTTTGCGCCCTGAATGCCCGATCTGGCAACAGATTTTCGCATGGGTTTCCGCATGGGTGAAATTGACCAACCTCTTCCAAGCCGCCTCATGTTCGGGGGCAAAAAGGCCAGTGCAACCGGGGGTGATGCGACCTTCGGCCGAGACACAGGTCATCTCGGTATAGACCAGCCCTGCGCCACCCTTGGCGCGTTCTGCGTAATGGACAAAGTGCCAATCTGTCGGGCAACCATCCGTTGCTTTGTACTGCGCCATGGGCGACACGACGATGCGGTTTTGCAGCGCCATATCGCGCAGCTGGAAGGGCGCGAACATCGGCGCGCGACCGGGCACGCCGCCGGACCTCGCCGCAAACCAATCTTCGGCAGATCGCAGCCATGCGGGGTCGCGCAGCCGCAGGTTTTCATGGCTGATGCGCTGCGAGCGGGTCAGCAGGGAATAGTTGAACTGCACTGGGTCAAGGTGCAGATACCGCTCTACCTCCTCAAACCACTCGGTCGAGTTGCGGGCCGCCGATTGCAGGCGCAGCACATCGACGCGGCGCTCCTCTTGATACCGCGCAAAAGCGGTTTGCATATCGGGTTCCGTGTGCAGCAACTCCGCCAGCGTGATCGCACTTTCGATGCCGAGTTTAGAGCCTGACCCGATGGAATAATGCGCGGTGGCCGAAGAATCGCCAAGCAGAACCACGTTCTTGTAAGACCATTGTTCACACAGCACGCGCGGGAACGACAACCACGCCGAGCCACGGATATGGTTGGCATTCGACAACAGCGCATGGCCGCCAAGATGGTCTTTGAAGATCGCCTCGCAGGTGGCCACGCTGTCTTCCTTGCTCATCGCGTCAAAGCCGAAGGCGTCATAGGTGGCTTGGGTGCATTCCACGATGAAGGTCGCGGTGTCGGCATCGAATTGATACGCATGCGCCCAGACCCAGCCGTGTTCGGTTTCTTCAAAGATGAAGGTGAAAGCGTCATCAAATTTTTGCTTGGTGCCAAGCCAGACGAATTTGTTCAGCCTTGTGTCAATCTCGGGCTTGAAATGCTGCGCAAATTCTTGACGCACGGCAGAGTTCAGCCCGTCACCGGCAACAACGATATCATACTCAGCCATATAATCGGCTGCGGGTTTTGCAGGCGTCTCGAACTGTAAATCCACGCCCAATTCCCGCGCGCGGCCCTGCAAATCCAGCAGCAACCGCTTGCGCCCGATGCCGCAAAAGCCGTGGCCCGATGACACGGTGCGCACGCCCTTATGCACCACGGCGACATCATCCCAATAGGCGAAATTGCCCCGGATCGTCGCCTCGGACACCGGGTCATTCGCGGCCATATTCGCCAGTGTCTCATCCGACAGCACCACACCCCAACCAAAGGTATCATCGGGGCGATTGCGTTCCAGCAGCGTGATCTGATGGCTTGAATCACGCAACTTCATCGAGATTGCAAAATACAGGCCAGCAGGCCCACCCCCCAGACAAAGCACCTTCATGTGGTCATCCTCTCTT
>Ga0105052_10007702_pt1 | contig 10425 bp, 5 predicted proteins | sample FRY03_FD_78094 | JGI IMG/M metagenome (GOLD analysis project Ga0105052, IMG submission 78094) | Freshwater microbial communities from Lake Fryxell liftoff mats and glacier meltwater in Antarctica - FRY-03 | ecosystem: Environmental > Aquatic > Freshwater > Ice > Glacier meltwater ... | reverse complement strand
GATGAAGAAGATGAAGATGATGGTGATAATGAGCGTAAAAACGATAAACAAAAAGCCCGTAAAAACAAAAAGAAGCCTAAACAACAACAAAAGGGCAAACTTATTAAAGATGAAGACGGAGATGAAGACGGAGATGAAGACGGAGATGAAGACGGAGATGAAGACGGTGAAAAACAACTAAGACAAGTAGAAATATTAGATAATTATATTCCCGCTACTTATTTAAGAAATAAATCTCGAATCAAAGATTATTTTGAATCTATAGATTTATCGGAATTAAAAAAGAATTGGTTTCCAAAATTAGAGATACCCGAAAATACTTCTAAAGAAGATTTTATAATCCAAATAAACAAAACAATAGAAAAATATACCATATAATGAATATAGAAGAATTAGAAAATTTAGCAGAAACTGCTACTGAAAAAGAAGTAGTTGATTTAGCAAAAGCAGAACTTCAAAAAATAAAGTTGCAGGAAAAAGCTGCTACAGGCGATGCTTTAAGTCAAACTTTATTAACGTTAAAAAACACTATTGATACGTTTAAAAAATCAAATACTAATAGTGGTGTTGGCAATGCAATAAATGAAGATGAAATAAAAAAGCTAATAGCTGAAACTCAAAAAGGAGGCATCTCAGGTAAAGTAACTTATGAAGACTTAGACTTATCACTTCAAAACAAATTAAGCGGTCAGGTACAGGTTAAAATGACTTTAACGACCCCTTACACTAGAGGTACAGGTAAAAAACTTGATGAACAGGCTATTAAAAGACCTTTATTCCAAAAACTTCTTTCAGATTTTAAAGCAAGAAATAATGTTTACTTGTATGGTGGGGCAGGTACAGGTAAGACATATATAGCAGAACAACTTGCTAAATTTTTAGGTTATGATTATGTTGAAGTAAATTGCAACCAATTTACATCTCCATTAGATTTAGTTGGAGGACAAACTATCGAAGGATACCAAAAAGGTAAACTTGAAATGGCTTGGACAAATATTAGTAAAAATGGGGATGAAATGAAAGGTGCAGTACTTTGTCTTGACGAATTACCGAAATTAGACCCCAATACTGCGGGTGTTTTAAATTCAGCACTTGCAAAAGTTAAGTTGGGTACAATTGAAGACCCTGTTTTTATTTATAACGGTAAAGGTGAAAAAATATTTAAGAAAAATATTTTCGTTATTGCTACAGGTAATACTCAATTAAATGAAGTTTCTACTGATTACGAAGCTAACTTTAAACAGGATTTATCTTTACAAGATAGATTTGTTGGGTCTACTTATGAAGTAATCGCTAATTATCAGAGTGAATTTAAGGAATTAGAAGATTTCGCATTCATCTTCATTTATATGATAAAAGTTAGAGAAATAATTTTTAAAGAAAATTGGGCAAATAGAGCATTTGTTTCTTTTAGAATTTTAATTTCATTAAGAGACACATATATTGTATCAAGAGATTTAGACAGACAATTCATTAATGAAGATACCGTTATAACTAGTCCTAAAACAATAAAACAAGGAATTGATAGCTTTTTAGATTTGTTTAGCGTAACTCAAAAAGCTGAAATAAAAAAGGTAACTAATTATGATAATTTTATGGATGTAATTGTTCCTAAAAAAAATAATATTAAAAATATAAATAATCTAAATACAAAAAAAGAATTAGAAGAAGTTGAAAATATAATTGAAAAAAATAGTGCAGAATTAAAAGACATAAATGGGTGATATAAAAGTTTATAGAGATTATAAAGATTACACTTTTTATTTTAATCGTTATAATGATTGGCAAGATTTTATGTCTGTAGGGAATGCTGCGGTTATAAAAGCCAATAAAGAATTTCCGAATCAAATGGATATTTATCAAAGAGAAGTACCCAATCCAATGAATAAAACAGATTGGTTAAGAGATGACTCTAATACAATAGAAAAATTTGATAAGGGATTTTATACAAAATTTTTACAATCTGATTTATTAGATAATGTAATTTTAGCTTTTGATGAAATATTAGATAATATAGACATGGGTGGGTCTTTTGAAAAAAGTAAACTTATAATTACTGACAGAACTCAGGGAATTTTTGATTTTGGATTAGCTAGTTTAGGATTATTTGAAAAAGTTGAATTTTATTCAAATAAATTAGCTATAGATAATCCTTTAGAATTTTTTACAGAAGAAGTTGCAGGTATTGTACCTGCAATAAATGTTATTAAAAATAAATTAGAGCAATACATATATACTTCAGAAGAGTCAGGAATTAAATATTTCCTTACAAAACAAAATAAAGGGACTCAAGCTGCTTTAAATGATGGTTATTCTTTAGACGATATTCCTTTAAAGTATAAGTCATTTGGTACTAAACAAAAAAAGTCGTATTTGATGTTTAAGAAAAAGGGTGGTAGAGCAAAAAAAGTAGATTTGTATGTAGGTGTTGGAGGTTTAGCAGATATGGACTCTACAGGTATGTTACAAAGAGCACTACCTATGTTTATGGCAGCCAAATTTTTTGAATCTGTTGGAATAAGAACTAGAATAAATAGTTCAAGAATGTTTGAAAATACAGAGTCTATTAATATATTAAATTATGTAAAATCAAAAGAAACTTCTAGGCTTACACCTGAACAGAATAAAATAATTAACTGTTCAACGGTAGTTATAAAAGATTTTGGTGAAGGTTTAGATTTTACAAGACTTGCAGTAGCCGTAGCTGATGAAAGAACATTCCGATATAATTTATGGAAATTAATGCCTTCAATAAATGCTATAAATTTTGGAGTTGGTATGTTTGGTTGGGGAAGAACAGTATATGGTGACGATATAATGTTTGAAACGGCAGAAAGGTATAAAAATTGGTATCGTGAGCAAATAGATAAAGGGAATAAAGAATGGATAAAATTAGATAAACCTTTAATGATTTTTGGAGGTGTACCCAATCCACAAAACAGTTGGACTTATAATGGAGATAAAAATGAAAGTGGATATAAAGATATTGTAAAAGAATTTTATCGAATTTTAGATATTGTCGATTTTACATATAACAAAACAGAAAAGGCTGCTCAAAGAATTTATACTAGACAAGTTGAAGTAGATGGTAAAGATAAATATGAATATACAAAATATGTTCTTGATATTTTTGGACAGGCTTTTGGAGTTGCCGAAGGTGGTATGTATCCTGACCCGAAAGTAGAAATTGATGAAAAAGATATTAATTTTGAAGAAAAAATTAAAGAACTTAACTTATTTTTAATAGAAAAATATCTTATATGAAATTAGATAAAATAAAATTTACAGAAGCACAATTGATTCGTATATATGAATTTTTGTCAAATCTTGAAAAATGTAATCAGGATATAATGAGTAATTGTACCATTTCAGGTATTGATATGAAAGTGTCTGTAAAAAACAATTTTATATGCTCTTATTATATAAGCTATTTTGGCGATTCTGACGGTATTCAAGGAGAAATTAAGTATGTAATGATAGATAAAGAAGGGGATAAAGAAGATTTAATGGATGTTTATCGTTCAGAAGACGAAATTGTTCATATAATGAATAAAATGGAAAATATTGAAATATGACAGAAACAGAAAACCATATACTTATTGCAGATTTTTTAACTTTCAATGAATCAATTTTAGATGAAATAAAATCTGAAAGTGAAGATTTATACAACGCAGTAAATGCAGTTATAAATCAACTTATGTTTGAAGAAGCTAAAATATATGCCGTTGAACCTAACCAAACACAATTAATGGCAAATAGTATTGGTCAATATTCAGATAAATCAGTTAGAGAACTTAAAATAATTATGGATGAATTAAAAGAATTTATACAATTAATTGATGACCCTAATGATGCAGATGTAGTTAACTCAGAATTAAGCATAGACGAAATAGAACAAGAATTATTTAATAGAAAAAATTAATATGACAAATTTAAAAATTACCACAGATAAAATAGCAACTTTAGAAAAAGCTTTAAAGTCAGCAGATACGGATACTAAAAAGAAATTATTTAAAGATAAAATAGCTAAATTAAGAGAAATATTAAAAACGGGGAATACGGACATTTCAGCAAAAGAACTTGCAGACTCTTTATTGAAAAGTCGTAAAAAATTCATTGAAATGGCATCTGAAGATTTCGATGCCGTTGTAAAAAGATTAAGTGAAAAATCCGAATATGCATTTTTAAAAGGCTATGTAAGAGATGAAATAATTGCCGATATTAAAAGAAAAGCTAAACCTGTAGGTTGGAGATTCAAAGGTAAAAATAACTATAAAATTCCAACAAAAGAACAAGTTACAAAAGGCAGAAAAAATAAAACTGTTTATTATGAAAATAGACCTGAACGTTCTGACGTTTCTCAAATAAGACAATTAGCTCAAGGTGGTTCTACCTACGCAAAAGGTGGTATGGTTGAACATGGTCTTAAAATTGGAGATATAATTATATCTAAGGGAATTAATACAATTGTAGTGGAAAATTCAGCAACTATTTCGTCTTCAAAAAAATATGTTGTTAATCTACAAAATGGGACAAGAGAGGATTATGACTTATACGCAGCGGGTGGAGTGATAAAAAGAGTTGAAAATAATGATGAACACGGAGCAGATGCGTTTTTAACGGGATATGAGCCGTATTTTGAAAAAGACGTTAATATTGCGAGAATTGATGATAAATCAAAGACTGTCAAGCCTACACACGGGTATTATCCAAACCATCCACTATCAAAAAAAGCAAAGGCTTGGGCGAAAAAGAATGGATATACATATTCATTTGAACAAGGAGGTTCTATGGCAGAGGGTGGAGAGGTTTATTCCATTGTTAAAAAAGGAACAGATACTCATTACGACACTAATGACGAAAGATTTTATGGTGGTAGTTGGGTTAGAGAGGGGGATTCTAAAAAATACTTAGAATCGCTAATGTCTAATAACCCTAAAAAGTTTGAGGATTGTGAAATTGTAAATAATAATTCCTTTGCCAAAGGTGGTTCTACGGCAAGTGAAAATATGGGTCATTATTTTCAAAGCGAAGGAACAATATTTGTAGATAGCAATTTCGTTAATTTTTCAAAGGGTAAAATCCCAAATTCCGAACTTAAACATTATGGTTATGGAGATTTCTATTTAGATACTCCAAATGGGGAAATAGGTTTTTATAGAGTAGGTAAGGATATAGATGGTTTTGTAGGAAGAACCCATAAATTAGTTGCATCTGATGAATTAGTTACTGAATTATTTGATGCTATGGAGGGTAGATATAGAGAATTGTTCGCTAAAGGCGGTTCTATGGCAAGAGGTGGAGAGGTAGAAGATAGTTCAGAATATGAAGTAGGCGATATTGTTAAAGTGTCAAGTTATAACGATAATGGTAATTACGATGATTTTAGAGAAAGACCATTAAGAATAACCGATAAAGCAATAAGCACAAACGAACATCAAGGTTTTGATGATACTATGTTAGGATATGGACTATATGATTTTGTTGATGATGAAACAAATGAAGAAATACATAGTAGTTTATATGATTATGAATTAGAGTTTTTCGCTAAAGGCGGTTCTATGGCAAGAGGTGGAGAGGTAGAAGAATGGAGTGTTATAACAGATAATGAAGATGAACATTTTGATAATTTAGAAGATGCAAAAGAATTTTGGAAAGATTTATCTGAAAAAGAAAGAAAAAGTGGTCAATTTTTTAGAAAAAGTTATTACGAAAATGAAGATGGAGAATTAGAAGAAGATGAAGTGGATATAATAGAACAATTTGCTAAAGGAGGTTCTATGGCAAGTAGCAAAAATGTACCATTTTTAAGCCAACAAGATTATGATGACACAATGGGTTCTTTTTCTTTAAGACTTGGTGAGGCAGAGGGAAAGTGGAAGACTGATGACGGTAAATCTTATAAAAAAATAATTCAGGATAGAGATGATTTTTACGATAATTCAGAAGAATACTTTTATAAACAACTTCAAAAAGCCGAATTAAATTGGAAGAATGATAATGGGGAATCTTATAATAATATAATGAAGATGCAAAAAAATTTCCCTCGTTACGCTAAAGGAGGTTCTATGGGATGGGGTGGTTATGTAGATATAATAAAGGTAACAGAGCCAAGAAGCGGAAAACGAAAAGAAACCCAAATAATAAGGGTAGAAACTTATCGTGAAGCATTAGAAAGGGCAGAAAAGTTAAATAATAAAAATAAGAACCCTGATGTTTCATACATAACGGGAAACATATACTCTAAAGGAGGTTCAATAGATTTTAACAAACATTTGAGAGAGGGTTGGACTAACAAAGCATTAATAGTAGAGATGCTACCTACATTTGATATGGTAATGCGTGGGGAAAGTTGGATGAAGCCTTTTAAAACCAAAGAAGATGTTGCAAAGTTTGTTAATGATAACCAACCTAATTTTAAAAGAGTAAACAAAGATGTCATAACTTGGTTTTGGAATAGAGTTCAACAATACAATCCAACTTACGCTAAAGGAGGTTCTATGGCAAGAGGTGGAGAGATAAAAGGAAATTTTAAAGCCGAAATAATAGTGCCTTATAACTATGAGTATGTTGTTAAAGAGGAGTTTGAATTTATTGAATTTGTTTCAAAATTTCTAACTAAAAAATGGTTTGGAAATGGTGTTTGGAGTGTTGAAGTTATAAAACCATTATTTGAAAGTGAATATAACCAAAAAATTATTATTGAAATTAAAATACCAGAAGGCTCAACACAATGTGGTGGTATAGATGATTTTAAATTAACGGAATTTATTTCTAAAACATTAACTAAAAAATGGTTTGGAAATGGTGTTTGGGGTGTAAAAATAATATCTACCTACGCTAAAGGAGGTTCTATGGCAGAGGGTGGAGATATAGATGCTACAATTAAAAATTGGTACAGGAAAAATTACCCCACAGATGATTTAGGAGAAGAACTAAATGACTTTAATACCTTTGAAGATTTATATAATGGTATCTCTAATCGTGTTGATGTTTATGAGATAATTGGAGTTGGAGATTCTGTTATTAGAGAAAGATTATTTGACCATTTATCCAATATTAAAGGAGTTAAATATGAAAATATTTACCAAAAATGGATTGATTCTATGTATGCAGATGGTGGAGAAGTACAAGATTGGATGGAAGAAGGATTAGCATATTTAATTGAAGAAACAGGCTTTACTGATTTAGAAATTACTATTGTTTCTGATAATGGTAATGAGTTTATTGCAAACGACAATAATGTTGAATATCGAGTTTTCAAAACCGAAGATGATGCTCAAGTAGAAGCAGAAGAAAGGGTTCTTGATGACTTAAAAGAAAACCCCGAATACTTTAATCGTAATTGGTTAATGAATTATATCGATGGTCGTGGTTTCGAAACTGTTTTGTTTGAAATTAATTATCAATATGTTTTAGATATTAAATTAGATACAGGTGGTAATTACGAAAATGATTTGATTGAGCAATTAGTTTTAAATGGTCTTATGGATGAGGACGATGCTCGTTCTAGTGAAGCAGAAGAATTAGCCGAAGAAAGAATTGAAGATTTGGCAAATCTTTTAACTGAAAACCAATTAGATGAAGGCAACGATGGTTTAGACTATATTATCGACAATTTTGGAGAAGAAGAAGCGTTTAGAATGATAGTTGAAAACAATTTAATTGATATGGATTCAGCAACTAAAAATGCGGTCTATCTTGATGGAATTGCACATTTCCTTTCCTCTTACGATGGAGAAACATTATATTTGCCTAACGAATATGTGGCATACAGAGTAAATTAAAAAATTATTATGGCGAAAACAACAAAAAATACTTACAGAGTATCGAAAAAAGGCAATTACAAAAGAGTTGCTAGATATGAAGAAGGTGGTAATTTATCTGAATTAAATTATTCTGAACGCAGAGCATATATTGAAGAAAAATATGCACCATTTATTGTGGATGCACAAATGATATTTAATATTTACGAAAGTGGTATTGAGTATGATTACAAAGGAGATAGAAAACAGGTTACTGAAAGTATAATCAAAAAATATGAAAGTTTAGCTGATTATACAGAAGAAACCTTGCCAAAAGAAACAATTTACGAAATTCAAGATTGGGATTTAGTTCGCAGGGATATTGACCCCGAAACAGACGAAGTAATTGGCGAAACATCTTTGGAAGAATTATCTGCTGACAACACTTATAACTTTTCGTATCAAGGATTAGTTGATTTAAATTGGCGAGTTTATCACGATGTAGATTATGACCGATTTTTCTATGTTATTACGCCACATTTAGGCGGTGATATTCGTGGAAATTACGGTAATGCTATTATTTTAGAGGGAAATGATAAAGAAGAATTATTTTATCGATTTTATCAAGAATTTATTAGTGGTAGTGCAAGCATTTATTTCAAGTTTAAAGATGGTTCTGAAATTGGATTTGATTCTGAACAAGATAGTGATGTCTTTTATTTCCGTTTGAATGAAGTTTTTGAACCAACGGGTATGGCAAAAGATTATTTATCTGATTTTGAGAAATTCGAAACTTGGTATGGTGATGAATTTTTAGAAGAAACTGTCGATATTTATTTGATGCGTAAAGGTATTGTACCAAAAATGATGGCAGGTGGAAGTTTGTATAGCGATACACCAAAAGCATATATCGAAATTCTAGGTTATGACGAGGGCAAATGGGTTGATTTAACGGACTTTGCAGATGGTATGGATGTCATAGACTATATTTCTGATTGGATGAGTTCTCTGAATAAGGAATTTGGCGGAAATCGTGAAGAATATCGTGTTGCAGATTACGAAGGTTTTGGAAATGATATGTATGATGAATATATGGGTTCAAATGAATTTGACGAAATTATTGAAGCATACGAAAAATACAAAGAATCTGATATTCCTGTTGACGTAATTTTTGCATATAGAAAAGAATCGGGTAAGAGTGATGATTCCTTAACTGAAGTAATTGAAGAAATGGAAAATAACTATTTTGGAAAATATGATAGTTACAAAGATTTCGGTTATGAAATGGTTGAACAAGGAGTTTATTCACCTTCGGATAATGATGTTTACATTACTGATACAGATAAACGTATTTTAGCAGGTGAAGAATCAGATTCATTAGTTTACGAAATGGATTTTGAAGGACTTTTGAATATTGCTAAAGATAGTGAATCCAACTATGAAGCTGAAAAAGAAAATTTAGAAGAAAAAATTACAGACATCACTTCTGAAATTACAGATTTAACGGCATTACTTTCTGATACTGATAACGATGAAGAATATGAAACTATTCTAAACGAAATCGAAGAAAAAGAAATTGAATTAGATGCACTTGAAACTGATTTAGATAATATTGATGACCGTTTTGAGGACGATGCAAAAGAAGAAGCACGAGGTATAATTTACTATGAGGTTTATGACCGATTAGAAAACGATTTAAGTTCTTGGTTAGATGATAATGGTTTTACCGATGATTTAACAGAGGTTAGATTTTTATCAGTTGATTACGAAAATATTGGAGAAGAAATTGCAGGCGATTATTTAATTATTGAATATGATGGTGAATTGTATTTCTTTAATAATTACGAACAAGGGGGTCGCATTTCCGCAAATAAAACGAAACGTGAATATGAATTTTATATTGTTGAAAGCAGTACAAAAAAATTAGTTTCGGGTTATCCTACAAAAGAGGATGCGATTGCTCAAAGAAAATTGTTAGTTCAACAATATCCTTCGATGAGATTTGAACTTTATCCTTTAGCTAATTTGAAATTAAAAACCGATTTAGATGTTAATTCTAAGGCGGATTATGTTGAATTAAGTAGTTTAGATAAAATAAAAAAAGTATCAGTAGATGCCTACCGATACGGAAAAGAAAAAGTAGGACAGGCAAACGAATTTTTGATTCGTAATGATGTCAAAGGAAAAATTCAACGTGGCACAAGAAAAGTTTTTGATAAAACAAAACAAGCAGGAAATTACTTACAACGACAATTTAGAGAAGCTGATTTTGGTGATGGTCAAGGAAAAGCAAAATTCTTCGCTGATGGTGGAGAATTAGAAAGTCGTGTAAACAATTTATATAAAAAATCCAATTTCATAAATGATGATTTTAATTGGAAATTAAAGTTATTAGAAATGTTTCAAGACCAATCTGTTGAATCGTATGAAATATATCAATCGTTAAACGATAATCAAAAAGAAGAAGTTTTACAAGAACTATATCAAATGGATAATGATATGGGTAGTGAGGGAGATGGAAACATTGAAACCTCGAAAGAAAATCTTGAAATACTTTTAGAAGATGCAAAAAATGGTAAAAAATACGCTGATGGCGGAATGGCAGGTTTAGGTGATGTTTCAGCTATGTTGCCTAATCCCCTACCAATGTCAACGATTACGCCAATGGCAACAGGTGGTG
>Ga0105052_10007679_pt1 | contig 10443 bp, 10 predicted proteins | sample FRY03_FD_78094 | JGI IMG/M metagenome (GOLD analysis project Ga0105052, IMG submission 78094) | Freshwater microbial communities from Lake Fryxell liftoff mats and glacier meltwater in Antarctica - FRY-03 | ecosystem: Environmental > Aquatic > Freshwater > Ice > Glacier meltwater ... | reverse complement strand
GCAACCGAAGCGCCATAGGATGTGGTCTACCCATCTCGATCCCCCATATCTGCCATCCAGACAAGGAATCAGAAATCAGGACCCGTGGGAATCCTGAACCGGAAAAACCGCAACGTGCTCTAACCGGTGATGATGTGATTGCCGTTTTGAAAGGTGTCGGTGCTGCGTCCTTCGATTTGGCGCGGGATGTTGTGCGGTCTGCCTAACAGCATTTCTGCCTGATAAGTCATGTTTCGTAACCACCTTCGCCCTTCGCTGAATTTGTTGGCTAAGGGCGCAAGTCTTTTTCACTTGCCCCCAAAACAGCTCCAAACGCGAATCAGGGCACGGACCAAACCGGCACCTTATTTCCCAAACCAACGAAATCGGTGAGAAAAGCCTCAATTATATCGGCAATTTTCTATCAAACTGTCACAATTCAATTTGGGATTGGCAGAACTGCCATTTCCTCGACCATAGCCGATTAACGCTTGTTGTCCAGACGCTTAACCCCCACTCCTTCATGAGACCCGCCATGGAACTGATCGTGCTTTTGTTTTTGCCCTTGGCGCTTGGTGGCCTGCTTTTGGGCGGCGGGAGCGGCGATGATGACAGCGACACCCCGCCCGAGATGGTGGCGGTGGCGGGGGGGCTGATACAGGCGATGTGTTGCGCGGTGCTGGTGGGGACAATGTCATCAACGGTAGCGGCGGCAATGATCTGATTTTCGGCTACCGCGGTGATGACACATTGTCGGGTGGTACGGGCGATGACCTGCTTGACGGTGGTGCAGATGATGATGTGCTGAGTGGCGGCGCGGGCGAAGATGTGCTTGTGGGCGGTGCCGGGAATGACAACCTGTTTGGCAGCACAGGCCGCGATTTTTTGATGGGCGGCACTGGCGATGATACGATGGAGGGCGGTCTGGGCGATGATGTCATGCTCGGCTCCACCGGGGCTGACCAGATGTATGGCGACGCGGGCGATGATATTATAGACGGCGTGTCGCCAAGGACTGGTCAAAGCCTGGATGATGATATTCTGGGCGCGGATGCTAATGCCCCCGGATCAATCGAAAACCGCGGCGAATTTACGGCCACCATTCGGGCAGAGTTCGGCGATCGTGTTACCGATGCCGATATCAACCGCTTCCTCGGCGATCTTACATCGGGAGAGGGCGATCATGCCGCCGATGCGCTTTATGGCGGCGCGGGTGAGGATGCATTGGCCGGCGACAATGGCGACACCCTGACAGGCGGTGAGGATGAGGACAGGTTTGCGGTCAATTGGGTGTCGGGCAACGCGCCTGTGGTCATCACCGATTTCTTGGCCATGTCAGAAGAGTTCGGGGTCTTGTTTGAAGACGATGGCACCGTGCCCATGTTCGGCATTCGCGATGCCGCAGGAGGTGCAAGCCTGGAGGTGGTTGTGGGCGGCGAGGTTGTTGCGGCTTTGGCAGGTGTCACGGTTGCCACCGTAGGCCTTGGACAATTCTCCATGAATTTGTTCATCGGCAATGGCAGTACCGGGTATCCGGCGGTTATTATGCCACCTTTGGCAGCTTGATGCTCCTGAATGGGGAAGCGCAGATTGGCGCTTCCCCGTTCAAACTTGCTGCAATTGCAGGCCTACACAGCCGTTTTGCGGCTTTCATCCAGATAAATCTCGCGCAGCCGCTTTGAAACCGGGCCAGGTGTGCCATTGCCCAACGCTGCGCCGTCAATCTCCACCACCGGCGTGACAAAGGCCCCGGCCGAGGTGAAAAACGCCTCATCGGCCGATTTGGCCTCCTCAATCGTGAAGGGCCGCTCCTCCACCTCCATCTGCGCTTCGGCGGCGAACCGCAGCACCGCCGCCCGCGTGATACCGTGCAAAATACCCTTGGACAGATGCCGCGTAATGATCCGCCCATTCTTCACGATATAGGCGTTGTTGGACGTGCCTTCGGTGACATGCCCATCCTCTACCATCCAGGCATCATCCGCCCCCGCCTTCTTGGCCATCATCTTGCCCATGGACGGGTACAAAAGCTGCACCGTTTTAATGTCGCGGCGGCCCCAGCGAATATCCTCGATGGAAATTACCTTGATCCCGGTTTTCGCCACCGGGCTATCGGCCATGCCGGGCTTGGATTGGGTGAACATCACCAGGGTCGGCTTGGTCACAGCCGGGTCCGGAAAGGCAAAATCACGATCACCGGGGTTGCCGCGCGTCACCTGCAAATAGATCATCCCATCCGTCAGATCGTTGCGCAAAACCAATTCGCGGTGAATTGCCAGCAATTCATCGTCCGAACAGGGCGCTTGCATGTCTAACTCAGCCAAACTGCGCGCCAGCCGCACCTGATGGCCCGTAAAATCCAGCAGCTTGCCGCCCAGAACGCTGGTCACCTCATACACGCCATCCGCCATAAGGAAGCCACGGTCAAAAATAGAAACCGTGGCTTCGGCTTCCGGCACATACTGGCCATTGACGTAAACGATGCGCGACATGATCTATCCCCAAAGTTCGGCGCTGGGTGGATGAACGCCTTGCGCGTCAAACAGCAGCGGGTTTTCCCGGTCTTCGGCCAAAAGCAGCGGCCCGTCAAGGTCAGTGAATGCCACACCCTGCGCCAGCAGTGTAGCCGGCGCCATGGCCAGCGATGAACCCACCATACAGCCCACCATCAATCCATACCCCTCCGCCTCTGCGGCACGCTTCATGGCAATCCCCTCGGTCAGGCCCCCGGTCTTGTCCAGCTTGATGTTGACGACATCGTATTTGCCCTTCAACCCGGCAAGGCTTGCGCAGTCATGCGCCGCCTCATCGGCACAGACCGGCAGGGGGCGCGTGATTTCGGCCAGCATATCATCGGCCCCGGCGGGCAAAGGTTGCTCTACCAATGCCACACCCATGGCGACCAGATGCGGGGCAAGCTCAGCGTAAACCTCGGCGCTCCACCCCTCATTGGCATCAATGATAATGCGGGTTTTCGGCGCACCCAAACGCACGGCCTCCAGCCTTGGCATATCATCGGGCGTGCCCAGCTTGATCTTCAGCAATGGCCGGTGCGCGTGTTTCGCAGCCTGTGCCCGCATCGCCTCGGGCGTGTCCAGCGACAAGGTAAAGGCCGTCATCTCCGGCCCCGGTCTCGCCATGCCTGCCAACTCCCACACCCGCTTGCCTGCAAGTTTGGCCTCCAGATCCCACAGCGCACAATCCACAGCATTCCGTGCGGCCCCTGCGGGCAAAGCTCTTTGCAACGCAGTCCGCGAAATTTCTGGGTCCAACCCCTCAATTTGCGCCGTCACCGAATCCAAAGTCTCGTCGTACCGCGCATAGGGCACGCATTCCCCCCACCCCGTCACCCCTCCGCGCGTGATCCGCACGGTCAACACCCGCGCCTCCGTCCGCGATCCGCGCGAAATGGTAAACACCTGCGCCAAACGAAACACATCCGGGGTGACAGTGATCATTGCGAAACCCTCCCGCTTTCTTTTCGGTCAAAATATCCTTGGCGGGAAATCCGCCTTCACACCAGCAACATAGCATCCACCAAGCGCGCAGCACCATGCCGGAACGGGTCCACCGTGGGCAGGCTCAACCGCGCCTCCACCTCGGCGCAATAGGCCAGCGCTTCATCCTCGCCCATCGCGGCGGTGTTGATGGAACAGCCAATCACAATGCAGTCGGGGTTCGCCACGCGCGCCAGTGAAAGCGCCATATCCCGCACCGCCTCAACGCTCGGCAGGGCATAGCCCGGAAGGCCCCGCATATGGCTGCGCTTGGGTTCATGGCAAATCACCAGCGCATCGGGCTGCCCGCCATGGATCAAGGCCAGAGTGACACCAGAATATGAGATGTGGAACAAGCTCCCTTGCCCCTCGATCAAATCCCAATGGTCCGGGTCGTTGTCGGGCGTCAGGTACTCGATGGACCCGGCCATGAAATCCGCAATCACCGCGTCCAACGGTACCCCGCCCCCGGTGATCAAAATCCCGGTCTGGCCCGTTGCGCGAAATGTTCCCTTCGCGCCGCGCGCCCGCATCTCGCGGTCCATGCACAGGGCGGTATACATCTTGCCAACCGAACAATCCGTCCCCACGGCAAGCATTCGCTTGCCTGAGCGCTTCACCCCGTTCGCAATGGGATATTGCACCGATGGCATCCGCACGTCATGCAACATGCGCCCAGTTTCTGTAGCAACCGCTGCCAAATCCGGCTCATCGCGAAGAAGGGTGTGCAGGCCCGAGGCAAGGTCAAACCCTTCCTCCAACGCCTGCACCAATATCTTTTTCCAGGCTTGTGAAATCACGCCGCCGCGGTTGGCCACACCAATCACCAAAGTTTTGCAGCCTGCCGCCTTCGCTTCTGTCAGGGTCATGTCGGGCAGTTTCATATCGGCCTTGCAGCCTTCCATCCGAAACTGGCCCAACGCGAAGTCAGGGCGCCAATCCTTGATGCCTTGCGCGACCTTGGCGGCAAGCGCATCGGGCGCATCGCCCAGAAACAAAAGATAGGGGGTCTTGATCATGGTAGGCCTCAATCGCTGCTTGTTCAGGATAGACTGTGATAGTTTTCGTGGAATGTGTTATGTTTTACGCACCAATAGAACATAAACTTGCGCAGGATCTTGCGCTATCTTGCCAATAGGCCGCAAGCCTTGCCATATTGCTGCATTGCCGCGCAAATTGCTGCGCCGCAAAATTCAGGCTTGCGGCATATCACGCAACATTCTAACCCTTGGCCCAAGAATTTCGACATTTCCTTACCATGAGGTCCGCCATGAGCTTTTGTTTGCAGCCAGCCCCCCCGTCGCGTCCCAACCGTTGTCAACTCTTTGGCCCCGGTTCCCGCCCTGCGATCTTTGAGAAAATGGCAGCCTCTGCGGCGGATGTGATCAACCTTGATCTGGAGGATTCGGTCGCCCCAAGTGACAAAGACAGCGCGCGGGCCAATGTGATTGCGGCAATAAGCGCGGTGGAGTGGGGCAACAAGACGCTTTCGGTGCGGATCAACGGGCTTGATACCCCCTTTTGGTACCGCGATGTCGTAGACCTGCTGGAACATGCCGGCGACCGCCTGGACATGATCATGATCCCGAAAGTGGGCTGCGCTGCCGATGTTTATGCTGTTGATGCGCTGGTCACCGCGATTGAACGCGCCAAAGGCCGCACCAAGCCGATTGCGTTCGAGGTGATCATCGAATCCGCCGCAGGCATCACCCATGTCGAAGACATCGCAGCCTCTTCCCCCCGTCTGCAAGCGATGAGCCTTGGGGCAGCAGATTTTGCAGCCTCGATGGGGATGCAGACCACAGGCATCGGCGGCACGCAGGAAAACTATTACATGCTGCAAGCGGGCGCGCGGCACTGGTCTGATCCATGGCACTGGGCGCAGGCGGCCATTGTGGCGGCCTGTCGGACGCATGGCGTTTTGCCCGTCGATGGCCCGTTTGGTGACTTTTCCGATGATGAGGGCTTTCGCGCACAAGCCCACCGCTCGGCTGTGTTGGGGATGGTGGGCAAATGGGCGATCCACCCCAAGCAGGTCACCCTGTGCAATGAGGTGTTCACCCCTTCAGACGCCGCAGTGACTGAGGCGCGTGAGATTTTGGCCGCGATGGAAGATGCGAAAGCGCGGGGTGAAGGGGCGACAGTTTACAAAGGCCGCCTTGTCGATATCGCCTCTATCAAGCAGGCCGAGGTAATTGTCCGGCAATCCGAGATGATCAAGGGCTGAAGGGCACGGACGGGCTTGCACCGAGATGCAGAAGCCCTCATTCTGACGATTGGACATTGCACAGGCCAGCAGAATGAAACGATCCCGGATTAATACAATCATGGCCGAAGCGGATGATATGATTCGCAGGCATGGCTTTACCCTACCGCCCTTTGCCTATTGGACGCCGGATGCGTTCAAGGCCAACGCCGCCCGCGCTGCCAATGTGGTATCCGCGCGCTGCGGCTGGGATATCACCGACTACGGGGCGGGGCGCTATGACCAAATGGGGCTTTTCCTGTTCACGCTGCGCAACGGGCGGCTGGCCGATCTGCAACGCGGGGGCGGCATGTGCTATGCCGAAAAGTTGTTGATTTCCAAACAAGATCAGCTTTCCCCCATGCACACCCACGGCCTGAAAGCCGAAGATATCATCAACCGCGGCGGGGCCACGCTGATTGTGGAGCTGTTCGGCAGCGATGATGCAGGTGGCTTTGCGCCCGACCGGGGCGGCGTGGTGTTTTGCGATGGTATCCGCCGCGCGTTTACGCCCGGTGAAAAGCTGGCGCTGGCCCCGGGGGAAAGTGTTACCCTCATGCCCGGCGATTGGCACGCCTTTTGGGGTGAAGGCGGCGAGGTTCTGATCGGCGAGGTTTCAACCGTCAACGATGACGAAACCGACAATATCTTCCGCGATCCCATCGGCCGCTTTGCTGATGTAGAGGAGGACGAGGTCCCCACCCACCTGCTTGTCAGCGATTACCGCGCATGGCTTTGACCGATCCCCGCGCTTTTCTGACTTCCCTTTTCCGGACCGCCGTAGCCCGCGCCGACCCTATGCTGTGCGTGGCCCCCCATTTGCCACCCCGCCCCAAGGGCCGCCTTATCGTGATTGGCGCAGGCAAGGCCAGTGCCCGCATGGCCGAAGCGCTGGAGGCACATTACGGCCCCGTGGAAGGGTTGATCATCACCCGCTATGGCTACGGGCGGCCTACTGGTGTGGAAGTGGTGGAGGCGGCGCACCCGGTGCCGGATGCGGCTGGGGTTGCGGCGACGGCCCGGCTGATGGAATTGATCGCAAATCTGGGCGCGCAAGACCAGATCATTGCGCTGATTTCGGGCGGTGGGTCATCGCTGCTGTGCGCCCCGGCTGACGGGCTGACCTTGGCCGATAAACAAGGACTGAACGCGGCGCTTCTGGCATCGGGAATGCCGATTTCTCAGATGAATATCATCCGAAAACAGGTATCAAAGGTAAAAGGGGGCAAGCTTGCCGCTTTGGCCCATCCGGCGCAGATTTTGACTTTGGTGATCTCGGATGTCCCCGGCGATGATCCGTCCGAGATCGCCTCGGGCCCCACGGTGGGCAGTAGCGCCACAGCCGAACGTGCATTGGCAGCCTTGGATCAATGGGGCGTGGTTTTATCGCCGCATGTCAGGGCGGTGATTGAAGCGGCCCCTGCGCCGATCACCTTGGATGATGCGCGGCTTGCCGGGGCAGAATTGCGGATCATTGCGGCCCCCGCACAATCGCTCGCCGCGGCAGGGCAGGAGGCCACGCGGCAAGACATTGACGTGCGGATGCTGGGGGATGCGCTGGAAGGCGAAGCCCGCGATTTGGCCGCCACCCATGCCGCCTTGGCTTTGGCGATTGCGAGTGCGCCCTTTGAGCGTCCTGTTTTGCTGCTGTCGGGTGGTGAATGCACCGTAACCCGGCGGGGGGATGGTGTGGGCGGGCCGAATGCGGAATATGTGCTGGCATTCGCCCTTGCACTGAACGGCCATCCCCGCATTCATGTTCTGGCTTGCGACACTGACGGCGTCGATGGCGCGGCCGAGGTGGCGGGGGCCTATGCCGGGCCTGATACGCTGGCGCAGGACGCTTCAGCGGCAGACGCCTTGGCGCGCAATGATGCCCATGGGTTTTTCGGGCGCATCGGCGGGCAAATTGTCACCGGGCCAACCCTGACCAATGTGAATGATTTCCGCGCTGTGCTGATCCTGCCGTGACGCCACGAAAAAGGGCGGCCCGGAAAGCCGCCCCTTCCGCCAAAATCAAGCCAATCAAACCGCCGAGGCGATCCAGGTTGCCAGTGCCGCCTTGGGGGCAGCGCCGACCTTGTTCGACACAACCTGGCCGTCCTTGAACAAGAACAGCGCCGGGATGCCGCGCACACCCAATTCGGCGGGGCTGTTCGGGTTTTCATCGACGTTGATTTTGACGATCTTCACCTTGCCTTCGTATTCGGCAGAAAGTTCTTCCAGCGCCGGACCAATCTGGCGGCAGGGGCCGCACCATTCCGCCCAGAAATCCACCACAACGGGGATATCGGACTGGCGGACTTCGGCATCAAAGGTGGCGTCGGTTACGGCGATGGTGGCCATTACATATCTCCTGAATGGAATGTGTTAAGTTTGAAGGTAAGGGTGTGAAGCCCGAACGTCAAGGAGGTGTGGCGCGTTCCAGCGCCAGCCTCACGACATCGGGACCGATCGGCATAAGCTGTGCATTGCGCGTCCAAAGCAGGGCGACCTGCACTTTTCGACCGGGATAAATCTGGGTCAGTGCCGCGTGATAGGCCCCCATCTGGCGCAAAAGCCCGTCCGGCACGGTATCAGCGCTGTCCGGCACCAGCAGATTGGATTTAAAATCCACCGCTAGAATGTGGCTGTCGCTGACCACAAGCCGATCAATCGTGCCAACCAAGGGTTTGCCCAGTACATTTGCCGTCAAAGGCGCTTCGGCCAGCGTGCCGGGGGCGAAAAGCTGCGGGTGCTCCGTGATCACCGCAGCCGCCTCGGCCAAAAGTGCAGCCGTATCGGGCGCATCCGGCAGTAGCGCCGTGGCAAGCTGCGGCCAATCGGCAAAGGGATGGTGGGGCAGATGTTCAAGCAACATATGCAGACGGGTGCCGCGATCCATCGCTGCGCGGTTGTCATCATCCACCGTGAAATCCCCGGGCAAGGCCTTTGCCCCGCCCAGCTTCGACGGGTTCAGCGGCTGTTCCGGACGGTTTTCCACGGCGGCATGGGTGTTGACCCAACCCGGCAACACCAAGCTTTCCGCCTGCGGCACCGAAACTGCGGTTGCATTCGGCGGCCAGTCGCCTTCCGCCAACCGAAGCCCGCCGCCCCCATCCGCCACCGCTCCGGCGGCAACCATCGCCTCTTGGATCAAGCGATACCACACAACCGTTTCGGCATCGCCATCCTCGGCTGTATCCTTGCCAATCGCCCCCGCCGCCGCCACGATCAGCCAGCTTTGCGCGCGGGTCATGGCGACATACAACAGCCGCATCGACTCGGCGGTTTCGCGGGCCTTGCGGGCGGCGCGGGCATTTTCAATCGCTTCGGGGCTTTCTTTTGCGGGGGTTTTCCATGCGGGGCCCTCTGGCAGGATAAACAATTCATCCCGCTCGCGCGCCGTGTATTGCGCGGTATCGGGCAGGATCACTATCGGGGCCTCCAGCCCTTTCGCACCATGAACCGTCATCACCCGAATGCGCTGGCCCGCGCTGTCCATCTGGCGCTTCACCTCCACATCGTCAGTTTGGAGCCAGCCCAGAAACCCCGTCAGGCTGGGCACATCGCTCCGCTCATAGGCGAGCGCTTGCGACAGCAGCTCATCAATCCCATCCTCGGCCTCTGCGCCCAGACGCGCCAACAATTTGCGCCGCCCGTCGTGGCGGGTCAGCATGCGTTCGATCAGGTCATAAGGCCGCAAGAAATCTGCGTGTTTGCGCATATCCGCAAGGATAGAGACTGTTTGCCCGTGATCTGGATGGTTGCGCAGCACTTCCCACAAAAAGCCCTTGCGGGGTTGGGCAAGGCTGTAAAGCTGCTGTTCCGTCCAGCCAAATAGCGGGCTGCGCAGGCATGCGGCCAGCGACAGATCATCCTCGGGCGTGGCCAGAAACGCCAGCAAAGCGCCCAAATCCCGCACCGCCAGTTCCGCCCCCAGCTTCAGGCGATCCGCCCCCGCAATCGGCAGGCCAAGCGCCTTGCACGCCTGAATGATCGCACCAAAAATATCAGACCTGCGGCGCACGAGGATCAGGAAATCCCCGGCATGAACGGCCCGCGATAGTCTGCCGCCTTCCACCGGAATTTGAACCCCCGCCGCAATGGTATCGCGAATGGTATCAGCCACACGCTGCGCAAGCTTGGCGGCGTGATGCTCCTCTGTCACCAGATCGACAGGATCGTACCAATGGGTCGGCTCTGGCTTTTCTGATTTTTCGATCAGGGGCCACAGATCCACCCGCCCCGGCATATCCGGGAAAAACGCGATATGCTTGACCTCGCCGCCCAAGCCCCTGTCGCGGCGCGCATCGAAGGTCAAATCCACCAAGCGCAGTACGGTGTTTGCAGACCGAAACGAATGCTCCAGCTGCAACTCTTGCAAGGGCGTTTCCACCGGTTCCAGCTTGGCGCGGAACAGGTCGCGTTTTTGGTCAAACGCCTCCACATCCGCGCCTTGAAAACTGTAGATCGACTGCTTTTTATCACCCACCACAAAGATGGTGCGCGCGCCATCCCGCGCGCCACGCCCTGCGGTAAATTCATCCGCAAGCAATTCGATCACCCGCCATTGGTCGGGGCTGGTATCTTGCGCCTCATCCACCAAAATATGGTCGATGCCGCCATCCAAACGGAACAAAACCCATTGCGCGACTGCGGGGTCGGTCAGCAGGGCCTTGGCAGAGGTGATCAGATCATCGAAATCCAGCCAGCCATGCGCTTCCTTCCGGGCCTTGTATT
>Ga0105052_10007678_pt1 | contig 10443 bp, 6 predicted proteins | sample FRY03_FD_78094 | JGI IMG/M metagenome (GOLD analysis project Ga0105052, IMG submission 78094) | Freshwater microbial communities from Lake Fryxell liftoff mats and glacier meltwater in Antarctica - FRY-03 | ecosystem: Environmental > Aquatic > Freshwater > Ice > Glacier meltwater ... | reverse complement strand
GCATCCTGCACGTACTCAAACGCCTCCGTACTTTTCGAGTACACCACCCCATCCGCGCTCACCTGCAAGTTCACCACCCCTGCTGCATGCGCCGGTGCCTTGCACCGCACCACCGACGTGCTCACCACCGTACCTTGCACGCTCACGTCGTCGTTTCCGAAACGGCACAGCACCATATCTCCTGTGGGCACCACACCCGTGATGCTGACCATGCAGCTACCCCTCGTTGGCCCACTGCTTGGCGAGATTGCCATGACGATTACTTCCTCTTCATATTGAAAAAGGAGACCAGCAGTAGTTGGAACGCCGCCATTCGTGTTCTTGACTTCAACAACAGCCATTCCCGGATACTGAGAAGACGGGCTTGTGCACACCAACAAAGCAGTTCCATCTGGAGATTTCAACAGAGACGTATTATGCACCACGTACCTACCAAACAGACAGCTAAGTTTCTGATATGATCCAGCGAACCCACTTCCAGTAATGGTCACCACAGTACCACCTGCTGTCGGGCCCTTGCAAGGTGTCAGTTCTTTTGGTTTCACAAGTGACACGTATGAAAAGGCACGGGGGACGACTGCAAAGTCTATGTCATTGTTTGTAACTGATACACTAACGTTGCTAGAGCCCGATGCTGGACTCTTACAAACAATCTGAGATTCGGATAGCCAGAGCGCATTAATCATAGAGTTCGCGGTTGACCCGAAACGGCATACAAGCAAAGATGCTTTCAGGAATCCTCCACCAATAATTGTCACGGCAGTGCCTCCCGAATCAGGACCTGCGGTGGGCCGAAGTCCATCAAGTACCAGTGGAGTTTCATATTGATACACGACCTCGTCGTTAGTGAAGGAATCGCCACCAATGCTTACCTCAATCGACACCTTGATGGGCCCGTTCACTGCAGGTAACGTGCACACAATTTGAGTTGATGACACACGATGACCTTGCAGCACTTGCAATGCGCCAACTGCACACAATATGCCTCCAGCCAAGAAATGTGTGCCCACAACCTGGAGAAGTGTGGAGCCACGAATGGGCCCTCTAGATGGCACCAGCGTCTTGATTACAGGCTTGCTGACGTACTCATACATTACACCAGCAGAGGAGACCCAAGATCCCGACAAGAGATCTCCAACTTCTAGACTTACACGCCCCACACTGCGAGGACGAGTCGAGCATATCATCACGGAGGCATGAACGGTGTCTGGAGTCACGATCATGCCTGCAATACTGCAGCGGGGAGTATGCAGCTGGTCGAAATTTGAGCCCAATACTGTGATTCTAGTTCCACCACCAGATGAACCTCGTGACGGTGTCAAACTCCAAATTGCGACATCAGGCTGATATGTCAAAAACGCCTTGCCTGTGAAAGTCTGATTATCATTGCTGATCTGGATTGAAACCTGCTTGGGAGATGATTTGGGGGATATACACACGGCAGTCGTCGAGTCTTTCCAGGTGGCTGGGGTCGTCGTACCAACGCCAAACTTGCAAACAAAATTGGGTGACTCTACGAAATTGGAACCAAAAACAGTGATCCGTTCGTAGCCCTCTATAGATCCCGATGTCGGTATAATTTCTGAGAGTTGTGCTGCGGGTAAAAATTGATATTGCAGCCCAGTGCTCACAGTCTGCACGTGATCGCACAAAATTCTGATGGTTACATAGCCGGGTCGCTGCGTTGGAGCCTGGCATGTCATGGCAGTGCTAGACACATGAACCGCTGCAATCAAATTCGAGGTCGCTCCAAATCTGCAATTAAATCTACATGCACCAAAGTTTGCACCTGTGATTGTAATTGGGCCGCCTATTGCGGGCCCCACGCTAGGATTCAGAGCAAGATCTTGCGGCATCTCCAGAAATTCGAATGAGACCTTGGAACTTGCCAAGTCAACAGAATTGGTGGTCATGGACAGCGGCACAGAACCGGCTCGCGCAGGGGGCGATTCACAAATTGCGTGCTTGCTGCTCAGAACAGTTGCCTTGGTGACCACCTGTCCAAACACGCAAGCAGACCTCGCGCCATCTAAAAATCCAACACCACTCAACATGACCAAAGAATTGCCTTGTACAGGGCCCTGGCATGGCTCAGCACTGATGATTGACACCCGCGCCTGAAATTCGTATGCAACGTACGATGCAGAAAACTGCATCCCGTTGTAGCTTACCCTGAGGCTGGTGTTGCCTGGCTTTCCTTGCGGTGTAATACACTCAATGGTGTTGGAAGTCAGCCAGATTGCTTCGACGGCCGTCGAGGCAAACTGACATTTCAGACTCGATGATCTGATGAAATTGGATCCACGAACTTGTACCACTGTATTGCCCACGTCGTGGCCGTGGGAAGGCTCAACAGACTCAAGCACGATGGGATTGTGCACCATGTAGGAGAAAGTTGATCCTACAGTATGCAGTTCATCATGCGAAATCACCACAGACACCTTGCCCGTTGTTACTGGCTCCACTCTCATCCGTAGAAGAGATGAAGATTCTAGGACTGCCGGGTATGATACCACACCAAATCTGCAGTGCCAATTCTGGCTGCTGAATCCGACGCCCACCACTTTGATCTCGTTACTTGAGCCCAATTCACCAATGGCTGGAAGAATCTGCAGGACGCTCACAGCAGGAACATACTGGAAGACGAAAAGCTCGGTCGTGTAACTTGTTCCATCCCCAGAAATACTCAACGATATGCTAGTCCCTGCAGCGAGTGCAACGGCTCCGCACTGGAGTATCGAAGATGTGACCATCTTTGCAGACAGTCGTTGACTTTTATACATGCATTCCGGCGCCGGTGTTCTGTGACCAGGCACAGCAACCTTGATCGACACTGCCGGTGTCAAACCGTTGATAAGTGACATATCGCCACTGATGCTGGGAACGTAACGTTGCAACACACTTTCGTCAATGTCGGCACCCGCACCCAGTAGCGCCAGACTTGAGAAGCCTGCGCCACGTGCTGGTGATGCGCAAACAATAGAGGTGGACGAGATGATTTCTACACCTGATTTAGTGCCATTGAAAATGCATGCAATGCCTTGTGAGAAGCCCATTCCAATCAGAGTGACGCTTTGGCCTCCTTCCAGTGGGCCACTCGTCGGGAAGACACTGTCAACGCTGAAAGAAGGCGTGAATTGAAAGTCAGCCTTTGAAAAGGCAAAGTCCTGCGCGTTGTTTGATACACTGAGACTAACATTTGCTGGAGGGTGCTGCGGAGCTAGCACCACAATGCGACTTGATGATACTATCTGCACCACTTGTGTTCTTACTGTTCCAAACTTGCAGACAAACGTGTCCCTAGATTCGAGGAAGCCAGAGCCAAGAACCGTCACAAGGGCTCCACCAGCCTCGTGCCCAAATGCAGGTATGAATTGTGACATGTGGATTGGCGGATGATAGTGAAACTCGCGACTCTCATCTGAAGAGTCCCCATCGTTATACAGCAACCACATTGACGCTGGCAAGGGTAGGGACATTTGAGGTGTCCTGCATTTGACTAGCGAGCTCGACACAAGAGTAGCAGCGGCAGTGCCAAAGCTCCCGAACTTGCACCGCATATCCTCAACCATGTGCTGTCCTCTTACCGAAATGTATGTGCCCCCTGTGACAGGTCCAATGCTGGGAAAGATATTCTCAAGAGACGGCGCATCCATAAACTCAAACGAAAAGCCGGTTGAATCCAAGGTCAGGTCCTCGCTGCCCAGCAACGTCTCAACCATTCCCACCGGGTTTACTGGCGAGACACACTGCAGAATGGAAGATGTCACTTGCTTGGCTAACACAACCTTGCTGCCGAAAGAGCATGACGTGTAGAGGGTATCGTGCCTCACATCTAGTCGGACAGTGACAAGAGTACCACCGCGGCTAGAACCAATCGTCGGGCTCAGTTCTAGCACACCAATAGGGTCGACATATTGGTAGGAACTTCCCGCACTCGACATTTCGACATTATTGTTCGTCACCTGGACCGTTACTACCGCATTGTGATGCGCCGGAGATTCGCAAGAGACCTGTGAAGCTGATCTTACCTGTGTCTCAACCCGGAGGCCCCCAAAGTCACAGCGCATTCCACGCAAAAAGTGATTGCCCGTGATCATGATCGTCGTCTTACCAAACACAGAGCCTTTTGTGGGTAGGATGCTCAAGACCTCAGGTCGCTGCGCAAAGAGAAACACACCCGCCTTGTCTGAAAATTGTTGTCCATTGTTTGCAACCTCGACTGTCACAAGTTGCGCTTCTGAAGCTGGCGTTATGCAATGTACTTGTGTGCTTGACACATATAGACCTGGAACGCTCAAGAGTTTGTCAAATCGACATGAAAGCCCGCCCTGGTCTTCCAAAAAATTGATTCCTCGCAAGGTTATAAGCATGGAGCCTGCTAAGTCGCCCGTGGATGGTACTATTGCCGTCACAAGTTCGCGGGCATAGATTTGGAACGGAACCGTATTGCCAGAAAGACGAGCAGACGACTCGACAGCAAGTGATACTACTTGTACGCCGAGTGCTGGAGTCTTGCACGTCGCCCAAAAACTGCCCACCGACATTACTGGGGACGAAGCTGTGCCAAATATACAATAAACGCCGTGGGCGGATGGCAGCGTCCGGTCTAGCGTGATATTTACAAGAGTACCCCCGTCCCCAGGACCAGAAGAAGGCGAAAGTGCTAAAACATGCACACTGATTGAATACTGAAAGAGTGCTCCTGCCGAAAAGTCCACAGCATTGGTCGACACTTCAAATGCTACTGTCCCTTCCCTTGCCCGCGCTGGAACTTGACAACTAGCTTGCGAAAAGCTAAGAATGGTAATCTTGCCCATGACATTATCCACCCGGCAAGACGGGGCCTCTGCACCAGAGAATCCAGACCCAATAATTGTCGTCAACGTGCCACCAGACAATGGACCTACGGACGGTGCGATCCTGTGTATCATTGGAGATCGCACATACTGAAAATGCACAAGACTGCGAGTATAGTCGACCCCGTTCGTCGAAATGCGCAGTGGGAACGAGCCTTCATTGTGCGGGGGGCTACAGCAGTGCAGCATTGTTGAAGAAACGAGCGACGCTGCAACCACAGAGTCGTCAAACATGCACGAGAGCGCCGAAGATACGTGCGCACTGCTCAGCTCAAAATTGAAGCCTGTGACATTCAAACACGATTTGCCATCGACAGGGCCGCTGCGCGGCACCAAGCCCAGAATGAACGGTGAAGCAGAATACACGAATAGAATATCGCTGCTGGAAAAGTCCTGACCATTAGTAGAGACGTCGATGGCCACCTGCCCTGCTTCACTAGCCGGGCTAACGCAGAGCATCTGGAAAGAGGCGTCAAGGGTTCCGGGCGTGAGGACTGTGCCGAATTTGCATGTCACAGAGCCTGTGCCCGTGAGATGAAAGCCCGTAATGCGAACCAGGGTATTACCCTGACAGGAACCCGCCGAGGGATTGATTGACGTCAATGCTGGCAGTGCTGCCACATGAAAAATGCGCGTGTCCGGATTGAAATCTACGCTGTTGCTGCTAACCTGCACTGTGTAGCTGCCAAGCTCGAGACTTGGCAGGATGCAGATGAGCAAGCTGTATGAAACCCACCTGGCAGATGGCGAGAGTCTGGATTCTGCACTGGACGTGAATCGGCAGACAGAATGTCCAGAATTTTGAAACGAGGTGCCGACTGCTGTCATAGCTGTGCCACCAAATTGCGGCCCTGTGCTCGGGCTCAGCCGAATTAGATGCGCGACGGGATCATAACGAAAAATCTGTAAAGTTGGAATGAAAGTCTGATTGTCGAAAGAAAGAGCAACATCAACTACACGGTGCCCATTAAATATTGGGCTCGGGCAGCGCACGTGGTTCTGGTTGACCAGGACCGCGGCAGTAACGGCCTCTGGCCCGAATTTGCACCGCAATGCCATACCGGCATCATAAAACTGCGAGCCGTATACATGAACAAGGGTCTGCCCCGATTCGGGCCCTGCCGCCGGGAACATGCCCGTGACTAAAACCGGCAATCGAATGTCAAGTGAAGTGCCACTGGAACTGAAGTCGACACCGTTGTTGCTCACTTCAAGATTGACGCTTCCAGTATCTAAAAAGGGTGACAAACACCTGACAAGAGTTGACGTTTGAAATGAGCCTCCCACCACCTTTGTCCCAAACTGGCAAGCCAGCGTGGCCAAATCTAAGAATCCTGTGCCCGAGATAGCAACAGAGGTGCCTCCGTCGCCGAGCACACCCCTTGGCACAAATGTCGAAATCGTAATCAACGCTGCACACATCATGTCTCTACACGTCACCATCTATCACACGCTTTCACGTTTGACACAGAGGGGAGGGGATGTTATGGGAGGGGGTCATTAAATTAAATCTCAAAATCGATAACCCATACAGATTTTTGTTCAACCTCAGAGTCGATAGCCTCATACATTGCAATAAAAAAACCGCGCGCAATATTGAAATGCGACAAAACAGGGCACAGTAACAAAAAAAAAACGGGCCAGTTAAAGGTTGTCTGCGCCCAGTTTGTTTGGGGGGCGGTGTATGAGGTCGTCCCTGCAAATCTCTTGGGAGGTGGGGTGCACCTTTGAAAACGAAGGCAGCTGACGAAGACGAGAAGTCAAGGCCATTATTGGCTACGCGCACCTCAACAATGGTGCCAGCTGGCATGGTAATAGAAAGACACTCAACTACACTGTTTGACATCCACGAGCCCGACACTATGGTTGTACCAAACATGCATGAAAGCTGCGGCATGCGTCGGAATCCTTGACCCTCTACGCGCACCAGGCTACGGCCGTACTCGGGTCCAATTGATGGAATTAAGGCTGTGACAAGTTCTTGCACTGCGCATGTGTGTGCATGACATGGTATGCGGTTTAAGCTACGTGTGTATGATAATATGACAATGACGCAATGAATCTCGACATGTAGCCACACTATGAGCCCACTGCCACCCCCGCATACCCCTATGCTCAAACAGTACAGCAGCCAGAGCGGCAGTTACTCCTTCCTCAAACACTAGCAGCATTCAGCAGTTGAGCCTCACCTTCGTAAAAGTATGACATGACATCGGTCGAAAACGTGTATCCTCCATCATTCGTGACTTGCACGACGACCTTTCCCGGATTGACCGAGGCCGAGGCCGGGCTGAGGCAGATGATGCGCGTTGCTGATACAAAGCTGGGCTTCACCAGATTGCCGTTGTTGCCCCATTTGCAAAATGTGTGCGCAGATACAAAAGTAAAAGATCCCGTGAGATTGCTGCCTGTTATTGTTACTGGAGTGCCGCCTGAGGAGGGTCCTCGTCCAGGTTCGATATGTGCGATTCGGCACGGCGCAAACCGTTGCGCGTGGCTGATGGATATCTGTGCTGATTGCAACAGTAGCAACCACCCACACATGCGGGGAATTGACATACGGAGAGCGGCTCGTTTTTTTCCATCTCGCTTGACAAATCTGGTCGAGCTCAAGGGTAGCGACAGCATGCAAGTGGTGAAGGCGAGTAGAGCGAGCAGTAGTAGAATAGTAGCATTGTCGAGGGAAGTGAAAGAGATCTCGGAATGCATCAGATGGGACAAAGAAGAGGCGCCCGTATAGGGACGTAGAGAGCCACGCAGCAGCATCTGCAGGGGAATGCTCGACGCATTCCAATTCAGCTGCTGCATCGCAGGAAGGCTCGTGCAGAAGGCAGGGTGGGAGGGGGAAGGCATGAAGGAGAGAGCGAGAAGCATGCTCAAAATTCCACCAGCTCCAGACACATCGGCAGATGTGCTCGCAGCGTGTGGGGCGGAGGGGATGGTGGGGAGAGATAAGAAAGGCGTGCGCCTCGCAGGAAGGCTCATGCAGAAGGCAGGGTGGGAGGGGGCATGTAGAGAGGAGAGAGCAAGAAGCGTGCTCAAAATGCCACCAGCTCCGGGCATATCGGCGGATATTCTCGCAGCAGGTGGGACGGAGGAGGTGGCGGGAAGAGATAAGGAAGGTGCGCGCGTCGCGCAAGCAGACGCGACGGCCCGGGCAGACGAGGCGAAAGAAGGATTGAACGAAGGCGAATGAGAGTAGTGCATGCAAGTGATACGACAGTCAGCAGCGACCCACTTCTGCTGACTCGCTAATCGATGATCAGATGGCAGATCGCTGTCCTTGCGTGGGTCGTGAAGTGCGGGAAGCAGCTGCAAGAGCAGCATTGCGACAAGCAAAGGCCGCCGGCTGAAAGTTCGCCATTGTACTGACGGGCGATGTCCGAAAGATTTCAATGTCCATTGTAATGAGTCTGTGAGAAGGATTAAACATAGCCATTGAGATGATAGAGGACGAATCATCGTTTTAGCAAAAGGATTAACGATTATGCTGCTCTAGAATTTTTAATCACCAACTGGAAATTTTGGCGGGGTAATCTTTTTTTTGAAAAAAGCAAAGCATTGCTCACGGGCACTCAGCTCACCATCTCTTGAAAAGGCCTTCAGATCACCACAGTGCAAGCAAGGAAGGCAGGAAGCCGTCTAATGAGCCGCAAAACACTCAAGCGCATCTACAAGGATTCCAAAAAATATGTCCTCGGCGACGTGCTTGGCGAAGGTCTCTGGCCAAAACCTCCTCTTTGTGCAGATCAAGCTCCTCGAGGGCGCCGATGAACGGGTGCGCCGAGATCGGGCCAGCACCTTTGATTCAACAAGGAACTCTACGGCTGTGTTTGGTGCATTCCACATGCGGCTTGCAATGGTCTTTGTAGCGCTTGAATCTGTGTGTGACTCCTGAATCTTCTGCAGGGGCATTCGGGCAAGTCCGGGAGGGCATGCGCGTAGATGAGGGCGACAAATTCGGGCTGCGGGTTGCGGTTAAAATTATCAGCCGGCGTCTCATCAAAAAGGTGCAACCCATTCTCGTTCGTTCTTGCATTCTCGTCTTGCTGTGTGCCATTATGAAACAGGTGGACGACGGTGCGAGCATGTTCGAACGCAATGATCAGGGGGCTGGAAGTGCGCCACAGTTCACGGAGTGACGGTGGCAGCCCTTTCCCAGAAGCAGATGCAGGAGCGATTGCCGAGACAGACGCCGCGGCAGCGAGTGCAGCAGAGTTTGAGCGGCAAAGCGGGAGGACGCGAGAACATCCACAGCACATGACTGTTGTTGATACGTTGGTGTGGCAACAGGTGCGGAATGGGCAAGAAAACTTGAAGCGGGAGATGCGGTGTATCAAGAAGGTAAAGCACCAAAATGTGATCCAGCTCATTGAAAACATCGATGAACCCGAGAACGACAAAGTGTATCTCGTCTTTGAGCTGGCAAACCTCTTCAGTTTGCAGGACCTCTGCGAACACGCGCGTGATTCTGGGGTCCCAAATCCCATTACAAATGTGCTCGAGAAGCAGTTGCCCATTCCTTACATTAAGATCCTCTTTGTCCAGCTCATTGCGGGATTGCAAGCGTGTCATTCTAAGGCAAGTTTTCCCGCTTTGCACCCCCGATGTTTTCTGTTGTGTTTCCAACCTCTTGGATGTGCACTTGCACACTGCTCAAACACGCAAACCGCCCGCAAATGTGAATCACTCAAGATGTCCATCATAATACACTTCAAGAAACCACACACACACACACACACACATGCACACACACACGCACGCATATGCACACACACACACACATACATACACACACACAAACACACACACACACACACACACACACACACGCACACACAAACAGGGATCACACCAAGTGAAACTTTTCAGGCAGTCAACTCACATGCAGTCTTGGCGTATTTTTCTGCCTCGGTCTATGTTTCGGGTTTTCCGTGTCTTTCTCGGTGTATGTGTGTTTGTGCCTGTACGCAAATATACACATAAAACAGGGGGTGGTGCACCGCGACATAAAGCCTTCGAACTTGCAGCTGACATCAGACGGCAAGCTGAAGATTATAGACTTTGGTGTTGCCGAGTCACTCGAGATGTTTTCGGAACTGGATGTGACGGTGAAATTTGCGGGAACCCCCTCATTCCAACCGCCTGAGGTTGCACTAGGGGAGCGCAGCTTTTCTGCCACCAAAGTACGTGCTGTTGTCTTTATTGATTTACATACTGACTTACATACATCTATGAACACCAACATACATAACAACAAACATCCAAACAAACACACCAGCGCACATACATACATGCATGCATACATACATATATACATACTTACATGCATACATGCACACATACATACATACATACATACATCCATACATGAAAACGTACATACTTACAAACATACGTGCACATGCCTGCATACAATGATTGGGATGCATGCTGCCATCGCAATATGTGCTGGATGTATAAACCATAATTCCACCGTATCTTTTGCGGTGAATGATGGGTTGCCTTGGGGGCGGCTGCTGAAGCGATGCAAAAGAACAAGAAGGCGTGCTGCTCTGTCAGCCGCACCAAGTGTTCTGGCCTT
>Ga0105052_10007675_pt1 | contig 10444 bp, 7 predicted proteins | sample FRY03_FD_78094 | JGI IMG/M metagenome (GOLD analysis project Ga0105052, IMG submission 78094) | Freshwater microbial communities from Lake Fryxell liftoff mats and glacier meltwater in Antarctica - FRY-03 | ecosystem: Environmental > Aquatic > Freshwater > Ice > Glacier meltwater ... | reverse complement strand
TGGGGCATGCCCGAACCAACATTGTGGATGTCTATGCGGAGAAGAATCTGTCACTTATTGTGGACATCGCCCGAAAATCCGGGTGAGTGCTGCCAAAATCTGATGTCGATTATTCGTAGTAGAGATTGATGTCACATGAACATCCAACAGCAACACACAGTTTTCGCAGTCGCTTACGGGATATTCGATCTACAGCAGCGTCTTGAAAACATTCTATACATGCTCAGCGACGAGGATCGAGCTGTAGCATCTGCCACACTTCGGAGAAGGGCTACAGAACTTCAGGACTTGATCCCCCGACTCGCGGCGCAGTCTGATTCGGACAGTTTTCGAAGACATGCCACGGAGACGGTTGACTCGCTTGGAGATTTTCAAGTTGAGCTATACGGGTTCCTCCGAAATGGCACTGTTCCAACCTGCGAATGGAACAACTCGGAAATACTAAGGCGTGGGTTATCCGCAGACTGGGGCGGTTCTGAGTGGCAGCAATATTCAATGATCATTCGACAAACAGCAACCCGGCTGCTTTCTGCGGTGATTGCACGGTTTTCGGAGTTGGAGCATCATCTCCCGGATGAGCTTCAACCCTTCTTCGTGTTTTGTAAGATGACATTCCCAATACCTGCCGAGCTTGACGAATGGAGCGTTTGTGACCCTTTGGAACGGGAGCGAAGACGTGTGAACGAACTCGCTCCCCAACTCATCTCTTTGCTTGAGAGATGTTACTGTCTCCAGCCATTATTGATTAATATGAGGGTGGGTTTCCTTAACGTGGATGAACTGGATAGGGATCTTGCAATTTTACGTAATACGGTCCTGAAACGTCTCTCAGACGGGCTGCAGCAATCATCTCTATTGCCCACAGACACCCGCTCCGAACCTCACAGTTCCATAGTGCCCAGAGATGATGTTGACCAAATGGCTTTTCGCCGGACCAATGACAACCCGGAAGGTTTGGAGACACCAGCGTCAAACGATTCTTTGGAAGCTTTGACCCCTTGTCAATTGACAGGCATCGATGCCTGTAGCTCTAACGAGTCATCGGCAAACGACGATCATGGGACCCCAGAGCGTCTTCAAGACGACGATGGACTACGTTTTCGGGAGACGGATTCTGGAGTGGCGATTGATGGTGTTGAAATTGAGATTGCGACAGCCTCCGTGCCGTTGCTTACGCTGTTGTGGAACGCTAAAGAACCTATGTCATATGGAGAACTACTGGCTGCGTTGAGCGAAGCAAGATCTCGCAGTGAAGTATTAAAAAAACAAAAAAAGGTGTCACAAGTCAATGTACGCACCATGATGTCCATGGTAGGAGAAGCACTCAGCAAGGCGTTTCCTTTGGAGGGCGAGAGGCTCATCCGTCGTGAAATGAAGCGGCGGAAAGCCTACTTTTCCTTCAATCGGGATCTGTTAAAACCACCTGAGAGCGATACGAGTGATGCTTGAAAGGGAGGGGGACTCAAAGATGCCGTAGTGATTTTTAACCTCATGCGTCCATCAGTGACACGCTTCCGAACTGCTGACACTGAAAGTCATGAGTTTTTTGCAACGTCTTCGGCGTGACAGGTGAGTCTGATTCGATGTCTGTTCGATAGCGAGGTTGAAACTGGCGTAGGCAGGGAGATAACGGCCTTACATGGAGTGGCGTTTAACGAACTTCCGGAGGTGTTCAATCACGTTCAGCTGGGGCGGAGGCAACGGCAGAAACCTCAACGGCTCCCGAGGTCACGAGCGAGTCCAGTTATTTCTTGGTTGCACTGATAGTTGGTGTTGCCGTTTCAAGCCGATGCGTTTTAGAGAATTCCGCACGTAAAATGGCTGGTGTCTGATGCCCGTGAGATTCTGGAGTCGCTGGCAGACTTCCGCGATTGTTCGCACTGGCTGCTGAACTCCAACGACTCGCGGATCAGGCTCTCATTGCTCAGCCAGTCACTCGTCGGGTTGCAATCTCGCCCGGATTTCAGCAAAGCAGTTGCATCGCCGTTGCGATAATGTCGAACAACGCGTGCCAAAACTTGATTGTTGTGCCTCCCTGGCAATCTTTGCTGCCATCTCAAGTGTCAGCGCTGCGTGCAGCGGCCAGTGACTTGCAAGCGTCGTCTCACAGAGGCCGACGGATGAAACTCACGCTACCTTCAAGAACCTGCTGCTGTCCATCATCCGTTAACGAAATCCGCCACGACCCCATGATTCAACTCCATGCGAAATCAAATCCGAAACCGACAGGCTCGGATGCTGAGGCAATTTCGATGACACGTAAGAACCCCATTCAACATCGCGTGGCGTATCCCGGGGAAGATCAACAAGCGGCTGAACATAAAGGGCCCACTCGATCGCCTTTTTTTTCTTGCTGACATGCAACTCACGCCAGCTCGACTGTGATTCGATAAACACATTGAAGACGCCTTCGCGAACGTATTCGTAATTGACCTTTCTGAGTCGCCGGGACTCATTGGATGTGGAGGATGCGAATGAGACGTCAATTGCACCGGCTGCTCGCCCATATTGATGAAAGGAAGGAGCCAGTCGTATGGGCGATGATAAACGGTCAGGACGTTTCCCATGGCCGCCACAAACGCCGCGTCCTTTTCCGGAGGAATGCACCACATCAGTGTCAACCGGGGCTTCAGTTCGTATTTTAAGAGTTCGACCCACCGTGTCTCCCGAGATCGAATCCACCACCACCAGTGTCATGAACTAATCAGCAAACAGTTGCAGCGTCTATCGTGACAGGCCGTTGATCGGCGTGGAGCCCGCGATGCTGGTGAGACAGGGATCCCTTGTCGCCATCAAGCACTGGAGGTGTTGGCGGAATCACTCGTTCCTTCTCTGTTCAGCAGTGACAATGGACCATTCAATACCGCCCACTTTCGCCAATTCTCGAGCGAACGACTCGTGCGTGGTCTCGAACGCCTCGTCAATTGGCTAATCCAGCCAACCTGGCCCGTTTTCACTCTCGTCGCACATCAGCATCACATCGGCACCCTGAACCTTAAATGCTGCGTCTTCGCCTTGCCTTGGTGCCCTTTAATCATTCCTGGAAGACTGACTCGTTCTACTTCAGCCAGTTTCATGCAGTTGATTTTTGCAATTGGACATTTGATCCCCTCTGATCGTCGTCGCCACCTGAAATGCCCCCTGCTCAGACCCGCTTTCTACACGATTATTGAGCAGCTGCGATGGAATAGAAAGGATCAGACGGGTTCTATGACACTACGCCTGGTGCGGAGCACAATTAGCCCCGTTCCATCTGTCCGCGATCCGCGTCATCTCGACTAGTCGATGAGCAGAGTGCAGTTGCTACGAACCAGTTCCGGCACGATCCACACGCAAACCTTGCCGTGAATTCACACCCGCGGATCTCTGTTCACATCGCCTTAGAGAAATTCACACCGCCTCGAAAATTCACACCGCCATAGAGAAATTCACAACGAGCTTCACAAATGATTCACAGCGGATTTGCACGCAATGATATCGCCGATTTGCGTCATCCAGACTCTGATATGCGTCTGTTCGATGTTGTTCGCAGACTACATAGGAGTTCGAGAGTGTTTGACGATATTCGCGATGCGATGATCTCGCCCCGCGATGTAGCACGGCAGCTCAGGCTGCACATCAGCACGATACATCGATGGATGACGTCAGGCGTCCGGGGCCGGCGGCTGCCGTCCAGGTTGATCGGGGGACGAAGGTTCGTCATTCGGTCGGACCTGGAAGAATGGCTGTCGCTGCCGGAGCAGCCAATGGCCGCTAGCGACGAAACGCAGCGACGCAACCACGCTGCGCAAGAGCAACTCAGAGGGTTCAAAGTACCGTCGAATGAGGAGAGGAATAGAAAACCATGACCCAATGTCACACCTCACCCACAACACTCCCAAGGAGAATACTACTGCCCAGTCATCCGAGACCGCCCCCGACCAGTTTCGCCTGCAGGTGCGGGCAACAACACAACTTGCTCCTCTGCCTTCCCTCGTCCTCGCCCACATCAGCATGTGGGCTGCACAACAAAAACAAAATCGGATAGCGGAAACATCGGGTCTCCGCATCACCACAGCATAGCAGAGCCCCACTAGCTGATGATGGCTAGTGGGGCGATATCAGCACCACAGGATCTCAAATGCAAACATCAGCGTCGCCACACGGCAACACCGCGGATCCATCCGTTACCGGAGACACGACAAAACCATGTTTTCCAGAAGGGGACAGCCGACAACAACTGTTCAATGCGGGGAGTATCGGCACTTTTAGGGAAATCCAACTCAACGCAGATCAAATCTACAAGCAAACAGGAATACTGTTTGACCTCGACCCGAAATACATAAAAGTTTCATCATTAACACCGCAGGCTCCCCTCGACCCAGACGCGTACTATTATAGCGTCGCAAGCAAATGGATGAGCAGAGACCCTGTGCTCCAAAAACTCGAAGTGCGTGCAAGTGGGACTGGCCTACACGCGATATTGTGGCTCCAGGATCCACCACAGTTCGACACAGACGGTCTGCGAGAACGCTGGACGGGTATCACACAAACCGTCCAAACCGCGTTACCCTCCGATCCAAATGCGCCACACATCACTGCATCAACCAGGCCCATTGGATCTATCAACTCAAGGAACGGCGCAACTGTAAAACTGCTGGCGACTGGTAGCCCCGTCACACAAGAAGAGGTGTTGAAGCTCTATACAGACATGGAACGTTCGCCCTTTAAGACCGTCCTGCGCGTTCTATCCGGCCAGGAAAAGGTCACACCATGTCCAATCTGCATGTTGCCGGGATCAAAACTATCAGCGATGGACCAAAAGGGCAAATGCTATAAGTGCGGAACAGTCGAGCTCTCGGAGCTACTGGACAGTGTAATGTGTACAACCGTCGAAATTAACAACAAGGAGATCGATGATGTCAAGTAATCAACGCCTTACCCCGGGCCAAGCATTAGCAAAAAGGAGGCGTGACGGGTGTCAGTTAGCTGAGCGTGCCCTACACCCCAGAGCTCAGCAGACAGCAATATTAACGGGCGTGGATCGTCAAGGGGTATGTTTTGTACCGATTGCAAATGTAATTGCGAAGCTAACAGACATTCTACTCGAAAGCGGGCGTGTCTATCTATACGAAGGTAGAATTGTCTTGGATTCACGCTCGGGAATAGGAAAGCTAGAAGCCCTAAGCGGCGATGGAACGAACATTAAAGTGGCAGCGTCACGCCTGGCGAATATTGTCATCTGTCAGAGAACAAATGAGAATACAAACAAGAACACCGAGTTTTCGGTGCCCGTCGATATTCTGCAAGTAGTCATCTGTAATGATGCGGCCCAAGAGGCTTTGCCACAAATCACTCTGTATTCTCGTCGTCCAGTTTTTGATGCCGACTTTCTACTTCGCCAATCGGGCTGGCATAAAGACGTAGGGTATCTAATACACGGAGGCCGAATCGATGCCGAAGTGCCCTGCCAAGTGACGAGAAGCGGGCCGCTGATCGATCGATTGCCGCCCATCTTGCGTGAGTTGCTTCGGGACTTCTGCTTCCGCACCGAAGGTGATTTGGCAAATGCTGTTGGGGCTTTGCTCACTGGCCTGTTGGCATCGCGATTCATCACGACCGGTAAACCGTTATTTGTACTGGATGGCAATCAGCCCAGCGTCGGCAAGACACTATTCGCCAGACTCGTGGGTGTTCTGCTGGATGGTACCGAACCGAAAGTCATCAGGTATAGATCTGATGAGGCTGAATTGGAGAAGAGCCTCTGTTCTACGCTTCGAAAAACCTGGGCCTCGATCGTCGTATTCGACAATGCGAGAGACCCGGGGGGCGAAATTTGCAATACTACGATTGAAGCGCATTGCACCGCAGTCGTCGTGAACATACGGGTGTTGCAGACATCGACAACATACGAAAGACCGAACGATCTCGTCTGGTTTCTCACGATGAACAATACGCGGCTTAATGGCGACATGATGTCGCGATCTTGCCCAATTCGTTTTTATCATGAAGGGGATCCGAAGTCCAGATCGACTACGCATGACGACCTTGTCAAGTTCGCAACAGATAATCGAAACGAATTGTTGGCCGCGCTTTTTGGGATGATCGCCCACTGGAGATCCGAAGGAGAGCAACGCAGCCAGCACAACCATCGTCTCCGTGAGTGGGCTCGCACAATTGGGGGCATTCTGCAAGCCAACGGTCTGGACGTATTCCTGTCAAATCTGGACGAAGCGACTGCTGAGTTCAATACTGATGCTGAAGACTTCGACTCGCTGGCACAGCAAGCTGTTTTACGACGGGTGCAGGGGAACCATGCTTTGGTCGTGATGTCTTCGGCTGGAGTGCTCGAGAACACGACACTTGAGCTTGGCGTGACAGCAAGTGGCATGTATGAATTGTTTCTGGCAGCGGGGATAATGAAAGCGAAGCTACTGGCCGCGAAGCCTGGGTCGATATCGAACATAATTGGCGGCTATTTGTCGAAATTCAAAGAGACTAGATCTCTGGTGATGATTCGCTCTGCGACCGGTCTCGGACAGAGTACGCCAGGAACTACCATATTTCGAAAGCGTGAGTGTCGCGGCAATAAGAAATATTATTACTTTGAGCTGATCCCGGACGCTGATGGGGAAACTTCGACAGCTGGACCAAGCCTGAGCCCTCCAAGTCTCTCGCCAGACTTGTCACCTCGTTGCGTCGTTCCAGTAATCAATCTGTCGGAGACTAATGGGCCGGCGGCTAGACCAGCCTGAGATTTAGGCAGGCAGTGACTCGAGGTGAAGTTGATTCGGGTGAACCTCAAGATGAGGTGAACCTGTTGTATCTAGGTTATCTATGAGGTTGCAGACTCCTAAGCTCTTGCTGTTGTGGGGTTTGCAGCCTTGTGGTGAACCTGATTAACCTCTTTTCATATCTATAGCTAATAGAGTAAGTTGCACCTGCATTAATGAACTCTCGTCTTATCACACATTGTTTCCTGAACCGGGCTCACCAGTCGCCGCCCGCAACATAAAGTGTGACTATCGTTGGCTTTACTGTAGGTGAACCTCCTGTTCCTCGAGGTTCATCAGACTCAAATACTTTGGAGAAATACTCATGCAGATATGTCTGGATACGTTTTGTTGCAACTTTACGCTGTGGAAACCCGAGTTGGGGCAGGTTTTTCAAGCCTTCTTCTCGTTTGATTCTGCAACTTCCGTTATGGATAACGAAACTCCTTGGATTCTTCCGCCATACGTCATTGGCGCCGCGTACGACGGGCAGAAAGGGTTCTATGTCACGCGAGAGTGCGTGAATGAGTTTTTCCGTACCCATTGTAGCTGTCAGATCTTAATGCACGACGTCCCGTTTCAGCTGGCTGTGCTTTGCAAGCTGGTGAAGACAATGGACGTCTATACCTGGGTCGATCAGGATCGCATCTGGGACGTCCAACTACTTCATCGCCTGTTGGCTCTCGCGGGGGAAGGGCACACAGCGAGGGAGGGAGGGAAATCCACAATAACTCACTGTGCAGCAGAGTATCTCGGTGTGGTTCTGCCACAGGATGTAAAAGATTCTAGTAAACGCATGGTGCGGACCAGCTTCGGCCAGTGGCTCAACCGCCCAGTGGGAGATATAGAGCCTGCATACCTCGAATACGTTGGTAGAGCTGCAATTGCCACCTGGCACGTGACTGATAGACTCAATCAACGGCTTGCCCCCAAAATATTCGGAGAGAGTACAGCTTGGGGCTACGTATCGCCTCAGTGGCTTGCCCGACAGTGCGAGTTGTGGGGCGTTCAGACCCACCATATCCAACTCAAGGGTGCAGTCGTATTGCGAGAGATCACGGCCAACGGCCTAACGCTGGATATTAAACGACGGAATCAACTAACAGATCAGTTGCAGGCCACCGCGAAGGAACTGCGAGAATCACTAAAACTTCGCGGCTATATGCCTGGTCTCAAAGGTTGCGGCAGGGCGTTGCAGGCAATTCTGAGATCTATTGAGAGGAACAGCCACGGCGTCTCCTTCGCGAAAACGAGGGCGGGCGAGATCGCCACCCAGGAGAACTTGCTTCGGGAGTTTGAGTGGATGGATCCATTTATTGGCTATTATCTGAAATTCGCCGCTATTGACTCGTTGCTCTCGAGAGTTCTGCTAAAGACAAACTCCCGACACATCCACCCGAGTTTCGAGCCATTGCTGGTTACAGGCCGAACTTCGTCATACGGTGCAATAAACGCCCAGAACGTCCCACGAGACAATAGGGTGCGTTCCTTTTTTGTTCCCTCCCGCGGCAATATCTTCATCATCGCAGACTATGTCATGATTGAAATGGTCACGCTATCACAGGGTGTTATGACCCAGTTCGGACTTCCATCACAGATGGCAGAAGCTATCAATTCCAAGAAGGACCTTCATAAGTTGGTTGCAGCCAGCATAACAGGCAAAGAGATAGATGAAGTGACACAAGAGGATCGATCCAAGGCCAAGGCGGTCAATTACGGCATGCCCGGTGGCATGGGAAAGGACGGACTGCGAAAGTATGCAAAAAGCAGCTATGGAATCGAGTTAACTGACGACGACTTGAGTAGCCTCACGGCGTCGTGGTTCAATTCATTCCCAGAGATGCAGAGATTTCTCCTGAAGGAATCGCTGGGGTTGAACCTTGCGATATTTTTGGGGTTATCCTCACAGACGCTCCGGCAGCATCGAGGTGAGGGATATCATAGCGACGCAGGAACAGGCCAGCCGGATGAGAAACTGGGGTGGATGGCCCGGAAGACGATGCTGGAAGCCGTGCCGAAGAAGAACGGATCTGGTGAAGACTACGCCAGGGAGTTGATCGAGTACTTCTGGACTCGCCTGGAGGGCATATCGGAACGTCTGAGTGAAAGATCCAAGGTTGCCGTTCGTCAGCGACAACCGTCCAAGGAACTCGAGAGAGAGGTCTCGCAACTTGCCTCACTTCAGGGTTGCTTTACGCTCACGGGCCGCCTGCGGGCCGGGGCGAGTTACTGCGCTCGTCATAACACCATTTTTCAGGGCTTGGCGGCCGATGGGGCCAAGCTCGCTCTCTGGCGGCTGTGGCGGGCAGGCTTTCGAATTGTGAATTTCATCCATGACGAGATTCTCGTTGAGGTGCCAGAAGGCTCAGATCTTACTCATCAAGCGGAATCAATCCGACGTCATATGATCGATGGTATGCGAGAGGTTGTGCCAGACGTCTTGGTCGATGTGAAGTACAGCGCAAGCCGCCGATGGTACAAAGATGCAGTAAAGGTTCTCGACGCAGACGGCAGGCTGATACCCTGGGAACCAACCTCCACAAGCATAGGCGATTGACCTGTATCAAGCTCCTCTTGTCCTCTTCGTGGCGATCCAGAGCGTTCCCTGCAGGAAATCTGTTCCTGTCGGGACGACTCTGGATCGCCCTTTTAATGGCTGGACGACTCAATCCGGGCAAAACCATCTCTCACTCAATGGTTTCAAACAATAGAAAGCATGGAAAGGTGCTGTGCCCGCATATAACCGTGCAAGGAGCTTGTCAGTTCCGGCCAAGTCTTTGACTCAAGTACCGCCTCTCTCCTCCCTTCAGTCATTCGACATCCGCTGCAGCCAAATCAGAATGCCGGGATTGCGGGTAGAACCCGCCACAGCGAGGCATCTGATATCGAGAGATATAGAAGCAGATACGTGTGAAAAATGAGGGAGCTGTATTGGTCTTCATATCAGCAGTTGGCAAGATCCCAAAAACGACGCATCTTGCGGGGCTCCGGTCACGAAGACTACGGGAAGGCCCTCTGTGAGACGGCCGGAAAGTAATGATTCCAGTTCGATCACAATCGAGCCAATCCACGCGACGAAGCAGGCGCTTCCCCAGAGGGAGTCTGCCAACTCCACCGAACAAGATGCAGAACTTTCTGCAGTAGCCCTCGGGAGTGATGCTGTGAGGCAGTTTCCAGATGAACTCTTTCTGCCTCTGCTGAAACCGTTGGTGTCGCTCAGGCTGTGCAACAGGATGGTAGCCTTCCCAAAGACCTTCTACTTCTAGGGCAGTCCTACCAGCCTCCGTTTCATCGCGGCGAACTCAAGCGGTGAATCCTCACACAGTTCGGCAATCTCCCAAACAGGGTCTGTCGCCGCATCCCACAGCCGCTGAGACTCGTCGCTCATCCGCCAGCAGTCGTCGTTCTCAATGGTGTTCGGCGACAGTTAGAAGTGCCGCCTACTAAGCTAAGCCTCAGGGACGGAACCCTTTACAGCACCAATTCACCACTCCCCGGCAAACGACGAGAATTCCAAAATCCGCCCCGATCGACTTAGAACAAACTCAAAAACGTTTACGGTGCCCATATCGAGGGTTACTTATCCTGATATCCGTGTTTCTACGCTAACATCACCCTCGGTATACCCTTCCCGTTACCGGTTTCATACCCTTCACTGCCGGAATACTACCCCGAACACTAACCCTCACCGT
>Ga0105052_10007673_pt1 | contig 10445 bp, 11 predicted proteins | sample FRY03_FD_78094 | JGI IMG/M metagenome (GOLD analysis project Ga0105052, IMG submission 78094) | Freshwater microbial communities from Lake Fryxell liftoff mats and glacier meltwater in Antarctica - FRY-03 | ecosystem: Environmental > Aquatic > Freshwater > Ice > Glacier meltwater ... | reverse complement strand
TGTTGAACCTGAATGAACAACTTCCTTGAAAGGGAAAACCATGAAAATCAAGAACATCTTCAACAAATTCTTCAACGACGAATCCGGCGCCGTGACTGTTGACTGGGTCGTTTTGACCGCAGCCATCGTGGGTCTGGGCATGGTTGTGATGACCACTATTGGTGGCGGGATCACAGAACTGAGCGGCAAGGTTGCGACTGATATTGGCGGTAGAACTTCTGGCTTTGTTGCGCCTACTACTACTACAACACCGGGCACATAATAATCAGTGTTGCAAATAATGTCACAAGCGTGGGCCGCATCCAAAGGGTGCGGCTCCTTTTCGGCGACGATGCAGCTGCGCAACGACCTTCGTAAATTTGTCCTGAATTCTGCTCACAACACAAGAAAGAATAGTCCAAGCTGATTTCAACCACGTTCGGCGCCCAAGCTGAAAGCTCAGCGTAAGGATGGTTAAAGTTTTGCGTCCGAGCACAGAAAGGGATCTGACGACATGAGAGAACGGATGACTACCTTCCTAAGGTCAGAAAATGGCGCGGTGACGGTTGATTGGGTTGTTTTGACCGCGGCAATGATTGGCTTGGGAATGCTGATCGTCACCCCTATCGCGATATCGACAGATAGCGCCAGTCAAGGGGTGGCTGATCACATTGCCGATCTTGACACCGACTACAGAAACAACTGACACAACGGGCCATACGGTCCGCTACATGAGGTGATCGTAATGCGTATCGTATTTGGACTTGTTCTTCTTGTTGGATTGGCGCTCGCCGGGACTGCGGTGTGGCTCGTGCAGGGCTATGTCAGCAATGCTCAGATCGAGGTCGCCCGTGAAAAGGCGACGCGGCTGAAATTGGGAGAGTTGATTGACGTCTATGTGGTGACCAAGCAGATGCCTTACGGCACGGCCATTACCAAAGCAGATGTGCAGCTTGCGACCTTCCCCGTCAAATCCCTGCCCCAAGGCGCCTTTGTCGATGAGGCTTCGCTGTTTCCCAACGATTACAGTGAGCCCCGCTATGTGCTGCGCCCGATGGAAAAGATGGAAGTGCTTTTGGGGGTCAAAGTCACTGAGCCCGGCGCAGATATCGGCCTGACCGCGCGACTGTCAAAAGGCAAACGAGCGTTTGCAATCATGGTTGATGTGGCGTCTGGTGTGTCCGGTTTTGTCAAGCCGGGCGACAACGTTGATGTTTACTGGACCGGTTCGGCCGGCGAAACCCGAAATGAATTCACCCAATTGATCGAAGGCGCCATGAATGTTGTTGCTGTCGATCAGGCAGCCATTAGCGACCGCTCGTCCAATGAGGGGGCCATTGCCCGGACTGTGACGGTTGAAGCGACGCCACAGCAAGTGGCCCGCCTTGCCCAAGCCCAAGCCACGGGGCGTCTGGCCTTGTCCTTGGTTGGCACAGGTGACGATACCGTTGTCGAAGCTGTCGAAGTGAACAGCGCCACGCTTCTTGGCATTCAGGCCGCAGCGCCCGCAGCACAGATTGAAAGAGCCCGTGAATGTTCGATCAAAACCCGTCGCGGCGCGGAAGTGGTGGATATTCCGATCCCCTGCACGAACTGATCTGCATCGGGCGCCTACTGCATGTAGTGGCCGCCCGCCCCAAACCACGACAGGTTGCGGCAGATCAAAGCTCTGTTGCAACTTATCCACATCAAGAACACCCTTTAAGGTTTTGATTCTTGCAAAAAAAACTGAAACCCTGCAAAGTATCGGTAATATGGGCAGCTAAGACCCATTTCCGAGGCGTGATCGAAAGGCAGTGATATGAGAATGCGGACCCTTCTTGGGGCTACGGCACTTGGCCTTGCTCTGATGCAACCGACCTATTTCGGGGCGGAGGCGCAGACGTTGCGCGTGATGAGTGGCTCCCCCTCCCGGGCGTTGCAGGTTCCGATGAACCGGGCTGTGGTTGTCGAAAGCGATGTTCCTTTTGCGGAACTGTCGATTGCCAACCCCGGGATTGCCGATATTTCCACCCTGTCGGACAAGTCGATCTATGTGCTGGGCAAAGCCCCGGGCCGCACCACGATGACCCTGCTGGGCGCTGATGGGCGGTTGATTTCCAACGTAGAGGTGCATGTTACCCCGGATATCGCGGAATTCAAGGAACGCCTGCGCCAGATTTTGCCGGGCGAACAGATTGAAGTGCGCACCGCCAATGACGGGATCGTGTTGTCTGGCACTGTGACCAGCCTCGTCAAGCTTGATCGTGCGCTGGATCTGGCCAACCGCTATGCCCCCGAACGCGTGTCCAATTTGATGAGCGTGGGCGGAACGCAGCAAGTGATGCTGAAGGTGCGCTTTGCCGAAATGCAGCGTTCGGTGTCAAAAAGCCTGTCGGCGTCTTTGGGGTTGAACGGGACTATCGCGGGCGGCAATGTCGGCACGCGCGGCGGGTCCGGCGTGTTCACCAATGCGGCCGCTCTGAACAGGGCGTTTGCTGGTGGGGCTTCAACATCGCCCGCCGGCACCAATGGCAATATGACGATTGGCTTTTCGGCAGGCAGCCTGCAATTTGCTGTGCTGCTGGAGGCGCTGGAAAGCAAGGGCATGGTGCGCACGCTTGCCGAACCGAACCTGACTGCTTTATCGGGGCAAGAGGCAAAGTTTCTGGCGGGCGGCGAATACCCGATCCCGGTGGCCAGCGGGGATGCGGGCATTGGCATTGAATACAAGCCCTTTGGTGTAGAAATGAACTTCACACCAGTGGTCGTGGACGGCGATGTCATCAACTTGACGATCAACGCCGCCGTGTCCTCCATCGACAATACCGTCACGCTGGAAGCGGGCGGATTTACCATCAACGCTTTCAAACGGCGCGAAACCTCTACCACCGTGGAAATGCGCGATGGCGAAAGCTTTGCGATTGCCGGGCTGTTGCAAGATGATTTTCGCAACCTGCAAGGCCAGGTGCCATGGCTGGGGGATATCCCTGTACTGGGTGCTTTGTTCCGCAGCTCGGAATATCAGCGCGCGCAGTCGGAATTGGTGATTATCGTCACCCCGCATCTTGTCACCCCCACAAGGGGGGAGGCGTTGGCCCTGCCAACCGACCGGATAACCCCACCGACCGAGCGTGAATTCTTCCTGTTTGGCAAAACCACCGGCGGCGCTGCCCAAAAGGGTGCGGCGGGTGAAGTCGCGCGGCAAGATTTCAGCGGCTCCTACGGCTATGTGATGGAGTAAGCGGATGCGGGTATCGACAGCCTTTCTCAGCGTTTCCTTGTTGGCCCTGGCCGCTTGTGGCGCTGAATTTGATCGCCCCTTGGGTGATGACAATACCAACCATTTTGGCAATGCCACGATGAATAACACGCTGATCCAATCGGGTCAGAAACAATATACAATGGAACTTGCGGGCCGTTTCGCCCGTGAGGTGCCGTCCACAATCACCTTTGCCTTCAACTCATCGCAGCTTGACAACGCTGCGGTAGCCACGCTGCGCCAACAGGCTAATTGGATCAAGACCTTCCCCGAAGTGCGCTTCCGCGTCTATGGCCATACCGATCTTGTCGGCTCCAACGCCAGCAACAAGGCCCTTGGCCAGCGGCGCGCTCAGGCCGTTGTCGCCTATTTCGCCAGCCAAGGTATAAACCGTAACCGGCTGGAGGCGCTGGTATCTTATGGCGAAACGCGCCCTGTGATCCAGACCCAGAACCCCGAAGAGCAAAACCGCCGCACCGTCACCGAAGTGTCCGGCTTTGTGAAAAACCATCCCACAGTGCTGAACGGCAAATATGCAGCCGTGATCCACCGCGAATATCTGGTCCTCGGCCAGCGTCCGCATCCGACCAACACGGTCATCGAAACACAGATAAACCCGGGCCAATAAGCGCCCGAGAGGCTTGCAAAGGGGTCGGATTTCCGGCCTCTTTGGCATTCAGACTTTGGCCAATGTGAAAACGTCGTGTTGCTGAATACGAAAAAGACCCAAGAATAGCGGTTTTTAAGCCCCAATCCTGCCACCATTCCCCGTCATCTTACCTCCAATAGGAACAATTGCGCGGCGTTGCGGTGCAGGGGTTTTTAGGTTTCCCGCCGAAAGCTTTGCCAGAATGGCAAGGGCGGCGGGGGGCAACTCCGCTTTTGAAGGGCTATCAGTGATGACGAGCGTAGCAAACCTCCACCCCGATCCCGCGCCCATCGTGGCGTGTACGATTTCGCGTGATGTGCAAAACTTCGATCTGTTGATCGATGACATGGAAATCGAATTGGGCGAAAACTGGGGGGATCTGTCCTTTGCGGATGCGCCTGTGTTTCTGGAGCAACCCGAATCGGCCAGTCTGGAATTTGTGGCAATCGCCGTCGATGGTGAGGATGCCGCCGATCTGGGGCAGATCACTGCGCTGATAAAGCTGGCAAAATCCAAAAATATCAAAGTAATGCTGATTGCGCACGAGGTAAGCCCCGTGGCTTTGCATCAAATGCTGCGCCTTGGCGCGGATGATTTTGTGCCCTACCCGCTGCCCGAAGGCGCGTTGCATGACGCAATTGAGCGGATGCGCACTGTACAAAAGCCCGCGATTGCAACACCGTCCCCAGTGGCGGAGGGAAATCACACCCCCGCGAAATCCCCCAGCTTCAAGGCCAAGGGCGACCGGGAGGCCGTTTTACTGCCCGTGCATGGCATGTCGGGGGGCGTGGGTGCATCAACCTTCGCGTGCAATCTGGCCTGGGAATTGGCCACGATCACGAAAACCGATGGGCCGCGCGTCTGTCTTTTGGATTTAGATTTTCAATTCGGCGCAATTTCCACCAATCTGGATTTGCCGCGCCGCGACGCTGTTTTCGAGATTTTGCAAGATACCGGCAGTGCGGACAGCGAATCATTCCTGAAATCAATGCTGACCTTCAACGACAAGCTGCATGTGTTTACTGCACCGCCCGATATGCTGCCGCTCGACATTGTTCAGGCCGAAGATATTGACCGCATTATCGACATGGCACAGGCCAACTTTGACTTTGTGGTCATCGACATGCCCTCCACCATCGTGAGCTGGACCGAAACAGTTCTGAACCGGGCGCATATCTATTTTGCCTTGATGGAACTGGATCTACGGTCGGCGCAGAATGTGCTGCGCCTTGTGCGCGCACTGAAAGCCGAGGCATTGCCTTTGGAAAAGCTGCGCTATGTGCTGAACCGCGCACCGAAATTCACCGATCTGTCCGGTAAAAGCCGGGTCAAGCGGATGGCGGAAAGTCTGGACATCACCATTGAAATTCAGCTTCCCGATGGTGGCGCGCAAGTAACGCAAGCCAATGACCACGGCCTGCCTCTGGCGGAAGCCGCCGCCAAAAACCCGATGCGCAAGGAAATCCAGAAATTGGCCAAGTCTTTGTATGACCTGAACAAATCTGCCGAGGCCGCAAAGGCCTGAGGAATACGACTTTAAGGGGCAACTAGACTATGTTTTCACGTTACAAAAAAGCCAATGATGCATCCGGCCGGCCCGCACCCACTGCGGCTGTCTCATCAACGCAGCCCGCAATTGCGCGTGCTTCGTCCCCCGAAAAGCGGCCATTGGCCCAGATGCGCCCTACCCCGGCGACACAAAACCGCCCCGCCGCCGAAGTGGTGGCCAGCGACAAGGAACAAAAGCGCAAAGACCGCTTGATGGAGCTGAAGGTAGAGCTGCACAAGAGGCTGCTGGAGAACCTTAACCTTGCAGCCCTTGAAAATGCGTCCGAGGCGAATTTGAAGGGTGAAATTGCGTCGATCGTATCGGAGGCGCTGGACGAGATGTCGGTGGCGCTGAACAAGGATGACCGCGTCACCCTGAACCAGGAACTTTATGACGAGGTGATGGGCCTTGGCCCCTTGGAAACCCTACTGAAGGACGAAACCGTCAACGATATTCTGGTGAACGGCCCCAAGCGCATCTTTATTGAACGCAACGGCAAGCTGACGCTGACCGACATCACCTTCAAGGATGAACGCCATTTGCTGCGGATCATCGACAAGATCGTATCCGCCGTGGGCCGCCGGGTGGACGAATCCAACCCTTATTGCGATGCGCGCCTCGCCGATGGCAGCCGCTTCAACTGCATGGTGCCGCCTGTGGCGGTGGATGGCAGCCTTGTGTCGATCCGTAAATTCAAAAAGGACAAGCTGGGCGTGCCGGACCTTGTGAACTTCGGTGCCTTTACCGAAGAAATGGCCGCCTATCTTCAAGCTGCCGTGTCCACCCGCCTGAATATCATAGTGTCGGGCGGTACGGGGTCGGGGAAAACCACCACGCTCAACGCGTTATCCTCTTTCATCGACAACACCGAACGGGTGCTGACGATTGAGGATACGGCCGAACTTCAGCTGCAACAGATCCATGTGGGCCGGATGGAAAGCCGGCCACCCAACGTGGAAGGCAAGGGTGCTGTGACCCAGCGCGATTGCTTGCGCAACGCGCTGCGGATGCGTCCGGACCGGATCATCGTGGGCGAAACCCGCGGCGAGGAGGTTATCGACATGTTGCAGGCCATGAACACCGGCCATGACGGGTCGATGACCACAATCCACGCCAACTCGGCGCGCGATGCGGTGTCACGCCTGGAAAACATGATTGCCATGGCCGGGATCGAAATGCCGCTGAAGGCGGTTCGGTCGCAGATTTCCTCGGCTGTAAACCTGGTTGTACAGGCCAGCCGATTGCAGGACGGCTCTCGCCGCATGACCTCCATCACCGAAATCACCGGGATGGAAGGCGAGGTGATCTCGATGCAGGAATTGTTCCGCTATGAACGCCTTGGCCTTGCCCCCGATGGCAAGATCATCGGGCGCTTCAACGCCACGGGCGTGCGCTCGCATTACTCCGAACGCTTCCGCCAATGGGGTTACGACCTTCCGGCCTCCATTTATGAACCTATTGTCTAAGGACACCCCATGACCCTCAGTGCAGCCCCCCTCATTTATATTCTGATCTTCGTGGCGGTTCTTGTGCTGGTCGAGGGCCTGTATCTGACGGTCTTCGGCAAGTCGATCAGCCTGAACAACCGCGTCAGCCGCCGCTTGGCGTTGTTGGAGAAATCCGGCAACCGCGAGCAGGTTCTGGACCAGCTTCGCAAGGAAATGGGCCAGCACCTGAAAGCGCGCGGCATTCCCTTGTATTCCATACTGGCGACCAAGGCGCAAAAGGCCAACATCGCGTTTTCTCCGCTGCAACTGGTCATGATCATGGGCGGCGTTTCGGTGTTTGCCTTTCTGGGCCTGACGATTGGCACCAGCGCCGAACCCGCGGTGCGTGCCTTGATAGCGGTCAGCATGGGGGTGGGCGGTGTCTATGTCTGGGTGTCGCGCAAAGCGAAAAAGCGTTTGGACCTGATGGATGAACAATTGCCCGATGCGGTGGAACTTATGGTGCGCAGCTTGCGAGTGGGGCATCCCTTCTCCTCGGCTGTGGGCATCGTGGCGCGCGAAGTGGCCGACCCTTTGGGCACGGAATTTGGCATCATCGCCGACGAGGCGGCTTACGGTCGCGACGTCTCGGAAGCGTTGAAGGAATTTGCCGAGCGGATGGAAAGCCAGGATCTGCGCTTTCTGGCGGTGGCGGTGACGATCCAGCAAACATCGGGCGGCAACCTTGCGGAAATTCTGCATGGCTTGGCGCAGGTGATCCGCGCGCGGTTCAAACTGTTCCGCCGGGTGCGCGCGATCACCGCCGAGGCGAAATGGTCCGGGATGTTCCTGTCGGCCTTCCCGATTGGCGCACTGATCATGATTCAGGTGATCCAGCCGAATTATTTCGACGAAGTCAAAGACACGCCTTCCTTCATTCCGGCAGCGCTGGTCGTGGGCGTCTTGCTGGTAATCAATGTGATTTTCATGAAAATGATGGTCAATATCAAAGTTTAAGGGGCTCCCCAAATGTTTGCTTCGCTCTATCAGATGCTTGTCGATGTGCTTGGCCCCATGGGCCCCTTGTTCGTGGTCGGCGGGTTGGGGCTGGTGCTGGTGCTGATCGCCTTGCCAACCATGCTGAAGAAAACGCCAGAGCCGTTTGACAAGATAAAGTCGCAGCGCACCGCCCAGTCCTCTCCTAAGGAGCAGGGGCTGCGAATGGGCTCCAAAGGAGGGGCCAGCGACAAGCTGCAGAAATTCTCTACCTTTCTGGAGCCGCAGAATGCTGCGGAAATGTCGGCATCGCGGCTGAAATTGCACCGGGCGGGCTACCGCGCGAAAAACGCGGTGCAGCTGTTCCACTTCTCGCAGCTGGTTCTGGGCATCAGCCTTTTGATCCTTGGCGTAATCTATACCATGTTTGCCCAAAGCCAGGGCGAGGTGACAACGCAGATGATGGTGATCTCCACCATCGGGCCGGGGGCTGCGGGCTATTATCTGCCGCAATATTGGGTGCAACGCCGGATGCAGATGCGGCAAGAGGAAATCATCTCGGGCTTTCCCGATGCGCTGGATATGATGCTGGTCTGCGTGGAGGCCGGGCAATCACTGGACCAATCCATCATGCGCATCGCGAAGGAAAGCCGCGCGGGTTATCCCGCATTGGCCGATGAATTTGACACAGTGGCGCATGAGGTGAAGGCCGGTAAGGAACGCGTGGCCGTGTTGAAGGACATGGCAGAGCGTGTGGGCATTGCTGATGTGTCATCCTTTGTGACCACGCTGGTGCAATCGGCAACTTTCGGGACATCCATTGCCGAAGCGTTGCGTGTCTATTCTGCCGAAATGCGGGATAAACGCGTGCTGCGCGCTGAAGAAAAAGCAAATACCTTGCCCACCAAGCTGACGCTGGGCACAATGCTTTTTACCTTGCCACCACTGCTGATCATTCTGATCGGGCCTTCGGTGCATGGGATATCAAAGACACTCGGCGGGGGCTGAAAACACGAAATGAGACGATCGATTGGTTTGATTGTGGGGATGGCCTTTCTGGCCGCGTGTCAACAGACAGGCGGCCTTTCTCCGTCTGAACGCGCGCGCAACGCCCCCCCCGTGGCCGATGCCGATGGCAAAGGCGTGGACGGTCTGCTTGTCGGTCATCGCTTGATGGAGGCAGGGGAATATGATCTTGCCCTGCGCGCCTATCTGCGCGGTGCGGCCGAACAGGGAATGACGGCGGATGTGCTGTCGGCCCTTGGGTCTGCGAACCTGCGGTTGGGGCGTTTGGGCCAAGCCGAAACCCTGCTGCGCCAAGCCACCAAGGCTGACCCCGCATCCGTCCCCGCACACAACAATCTTGGCGTGGTGTTGATGGAGCGCGGCAAACTGGGCGAGGCGCGGGCCGTGTTCCAACAGGCCTTTGCGCTGGATAGTGGCAGTTCAGACTCAATCCGCGAAAATCTTCGCCTTGCTATCGCGCGCAGCAATGAGGCTGTGTATGATGAAGAAGCACAAAGTCACGACTTTACCTTGGTGCGGCGGGACCAAGGGCAATATGCCCTCCTCTCGCAGCTTTGAAGGTTGAGGCATACCGAGCAGCAAAAAGGACGCAAAATGCGCCACCCCGTTTTAATAGCGCTGTGCCTTGGCGGCACGGTTGCACTGTCCGCCTGCCAACGGGCGACCGACGCCGATGTCAATCGCGCCGTCAAATCGGTCAATGTGATCGACGAATCCAATTTAAGCGGCCTGATGCTGACGGTCAGCGACCCAAATGAGGGCGTGGCCTATTTCAGCAAGACCGCCGCAGAGAACCCCGACCGGATTGATCTGAAGCGCGGGCTGGCAAAATCGCTGATCCGCGCACAAAGACCGCAAGACGCAGCCACAGTCTGGGCCGATCTGTTGACCCACCCCGAGGCCAAGTCGGATGACCGCGTGTCCTATGCCGAAGCCTTGATCCGGTCCAACGAATGGAAACGGGCCGAGGCGGAGTTGAACAAGGTCCCACCCACCCATGAAACCTTTGATCGCTACCGGCTGGAGGCGATGGTTGCCGACAGCAACAAGAACTGGGAAAAAGCCGACAGTTTTTATGAAATCGCGGTGGGGCTGACGACAACCCCGGCCAATGTCTACAACAACTGGGGCTTCTCCAAGCTATCGCGCGGCGATTACCAAGGTGCGGAAAAGCTGTTTTTTGACGCCATAACCTATGACCCACAGCTGTTTACCGCCAAAAACAATCTGGTTCTGGCCCGTGGTGCGCGCCGGCAGTATGACATGCCCGTCATCAAGATGACCCAGACAGAGCGTGCGCAACTGCTGCACACCATGGCGCTGTCTGCGATCAAACAAGGCGATGTGAACACCGGCAAGGGCCTGCTGCAAGAGGCGATTGACACCCATCCGCAGCATTTTGACGCCGCCGTGCGCTCTCTCGCGGCCCTTGATGCCAATGTGACAAATTGATGGGGCCCGCAACGCTTCTTTGGTTTTGGCTCAATTCGCATTAGCTATGCACATGGTCTAACCGGCAGGATTCCTACTGCTGCGGCGAGAACGGCGCGTGGTGTGGGTTGCCTTGGAAGCACTGCA
>Ga0105052_10007671_pt1 | contig 10449 bp, 6 predicted proteins | sample FRY03_FD_78094 | JGI IMG/M metagenome (GOLD analysis project Ga0105052, IMG submission 78094) | Freshwater microbial communities from Lake Fryxell liftoff mats and glacier meltwater in Antarctica - FRY-03 | ecosystem: Environmental > Aquatic > Freshwater > Ice > Glacier meltwater ... | reverse complement strand
CGTCACCTCTCCGAACGCGGCAAGCAAAGCCACCAACCGCTGGCAGCGATAAGCGACCGAGGCTGCAAACCCCTCCACCCGCAGGTGGGTCTTGCCCTGCTCGCCCGCCGCACCCGCAGACCCACCCGCAGGCCCATGCGCGGCCCCGCTCACCTCGAACGGTGATCCCAAAGCCTGCGACATTGCGCTCACAGCCTCCGCGGCATTCTGGTCGTGGATCACCACCGTTGCCTCTGTCTCCGGACAAGGCAAGACCTTGAAACTTACCTCGCTCAACACCCCCAAAGTGCCATGACTGCCCGCCAGCAGCTTGACCAGATCATAGCCGGTAACATTCTTCATCACCCGCCCGCCGTTCTTGATCACGGTCCCCGACCCATCGACAAAGCGCACCCCCAGCACATGGTCGCGGCACGCCCCCACCTGCACGCGCCGCGGCCCCGAAGCATTGGCAGCTACAACCCCGCCGATGGTCGATGTCCCCTGCCGCCCCAACAGCCCGCGCATATCCGGCGGCTCAAACGCCAAACGCTGGCTTTCAGCGGCCAAGACCGCTTCAATCTCGACCAGCGGCGTCCCGGCCTTGGCCACCATGGTCAGCGACCCCGGCTCATACAGCGATATCCCCGCCAGCCCGCTGGTCTCCAACGCCTCGGCCCCATCCATGCGCCCAATCGCCCGCGTCCCACCGCCGACAATCCGCAAGGGCCCATACGCGGCGCGGATCATCTCCGCCAGGTCCGCCTCATCGGCAGGTTTCATACCCTCTGCCCTTTCATCTTGGTCCAAATACCTAAGGGGGTCTGGGGGCATTCAGCCCCCGGCGCGTGTCACGCAGCCCGCCTGCTGGCCGTTACATCCAGCGGAAACACCTTGGCCGGGTTCAAAAGCCACGCAGGATCAAACACATCCTTGACCCATAGTTGCGCCTCCATGTCCCGCGGCGCAAACTGCACCTTCATCAAATCGCGCTTCTCGATGCCCACGCCATGCTCGCCGGTCAAACAGCCACCCACCTCCACGCACAAGCGCAAAACATCCGCGCCAAACGCTTCGCACAGTTCCAGATCACCGGGTTTGTTGGCGTCAAACAGAATAAGCGGGTGCATGTTGCCATCGCCCGCGTGGAACACATTGGCCACGTCCAAGCCGTACTCTCGGCTCATCTCCCCAATCCGGCGCAGCACATAAGGCAAGGAGGATACCGGAATGGTGCCGTCGAGACACATGTAATCATTGATCTGCCCCATCGCGCCAAAGGCCGATTTGCGGCCCAGCCAGATGCGCTTGGCCTGGTCCTCATCCGCTGCCTCGCGCAACTCCACCGGGTTGTGCCGCCGCGCGATGGCAAGAATGACCGACAGTTGCGCGTCAATCTCTGCCGGTGATCCTTCGACCTCCACGATTAACAAAGCCTCGCACATCGGATAGCCGGCCTTGGCAAAGGCCTCGGTTGCCTCGATGCAGGGGCGGTCCATGAATTCGATCGCCACGGGCAAGACGCCCGCCTTGATGATGTCGGATACACAGGCCCCCGCAACCTCGTTGCTGTCAAACCCCATCAGGACGGGGCGCGCGCCTTCGGGTTTCGGCAATATCCGCAAGGTGGCCTCAGTGACCACACCAAGCTGGCCTTCCGACCCACAAATCACGCCCAGCAAATCGAGGCCCCCCGCATCCATGTAAGCGCCGCCAATCTCCAGCACGGTGCCGTCCATCTGCACAAGTGTCACGCCCAACAGGTTGTTCGTTGTGACCCCGTATTTCAGGCAATGCGCCCCACCCGAATTCATGGCGATATTGCCAGCGATCGCACAGGCAAGCTGGCTGGACGGGTCGGGGGCGTAGAAAAACCCATTCTCCTCCACAGCGCCCGTGACGGACAGGTTCGTGCGCCCCGATTGCACCCGGATAAAGCGGTTGGGGTAATCGGTTTCCAGCACCGCATTCATTCGCGCCACGCCCAGAATAACGCAATCCCCGGTGGGCAGCGCCCCGCCCGCAAGGCTGGTCCCCGATCCGCGCGGCACCACCGGCACCCCCATCTGGTAACAAACCCGCAGTACTGCCGAGACCTCGGAAGTTGTGCGTGGCAACACGGCCACAAGTGGCGGGCAGCGGTAAGCGGTCAGCGCGTCGCATTCATAGGCGCGCACCGCCACCTCATCAAAGATCACGGCGTCCTCGGGCAGCACCTCAAGCAGGGCCGCGACAAGCGCTGGTTTGCGAGCGATGATGGCCGCATCGACAATTGGCATTTCCATGGCGCGCGCCCTCAATTTGGTATAACTGGTAAGTTAATATAACCAATTCTCCGAGAAATCAAGCGCCGCTTTGCCAAAACCCGCAATTGCCTTTCTCGCACCCCCGCTTTTGGGTTAGGGGCGGGAAGCGCACTCAAAAGGCACGACATGATGACCATGCCCCAATTGCTGACCGCTTTCACCGTCCTCGATTTCGCGGCATTGGCCCTTTTGGGCCTTTGTGCGGTTGTGATTGGCTGGGTTGTGGAAAACCCGCCTGCCCGCCGCCCTTCGGTGTCAACCCTCATGGCGGCGTATCGCCGCGACTGGATGGTGCAATTTGTCAGCCGTCAGCCCCGGATCTTCGATTCCAACGTCGTGGACAGCCTGCGCCAAAGCACGGCATTCTTCGCCTCGGCCTGCATGATCATTCTGGGCGGCGGGATTGCAGTGATCGGCAACAGCGAGCGGCTGGACAGCCTTGCCGCCGATCTGACGCTGGATGTGCCGGGAATGGTGCTGGAGTTGAAGGTGGTGCTGGTCTTGCTGTTTGTCGCCAATGCGCTGCTGAAATTCATCTGGGCGCATCGGCTGTTTGGCTATTGCACCATCATGATGGCGGCGGTCCCCAATGACGTGGATGATCCCCAAGCCCTGCCCCGCGCGGCGGCAGCGGCAGAGATCAACATCACCGCTGCGCGCAGTTTCAATCGCGGCTTGCGGTCAATCTACTTCGCCTTGGGCGCGCTTGGCTGGCTTTTGGGGGCCTATGCGCTTCTGTTCACCACGCTGATCACCGCCGCCGTCCTGCTTCGGCGAGAGTTTGTCAGCCAATCCCGCCTGATCATCATGACGCGGCCAAGCGACCCACCGCGCCCTTAAACCGGGGTGGTCTTGCTGCCGCGCCGTCCTTCAATCAGCCAAGTGCCAAGGGCCAGCCCTGCGGCAAGCAGCAGCCAAACCCAAGCGGGCAGCAGAGGCGACACCCGGATATCTTGCGTCAGATAAGCGCCGCGCGGGGTGATCCCGATCCAACCGCGCCCGGCGGCCACCCGGCCGATCCCCACAGCGCGCACATCCGGGGTGCCATCCTCCAGCCGCAAAATTCCGCCGCGCATCGGCGTGACCAGTGGTTCCAGCTTGTCACCGCTGGCAATGGTTTCCTCAAACTCCTTGGGGGCCGAGGGGCCAAGCGCCATGACGGTCGAAAGATCGCCTTGAACGAAGTTATACAGGCCCATTTCCGGCGCGTCCCATTGCGCGGCATACCGGCCCGGCGCGGTTTCGGGCAGCACAAGCGTGGTTTCCGTACCATCGGGGCCGGTGATCACAACCGGCCCGGGGTCCTCGCCAATGGTGCGGCGCGTCACCGTCAGGCGCTGGCCAACAGCATTTGCGACCAGCGCTTCTTCCTCCAGCTCCGGCTCTTTCATCATCCAATGCGCAAGCCGGCGCAGCAGTTCCAACTGCGGCCCACCACCTTCATAGCCGCGCCCCCACAGCCACATATGGTCGGACCCCAGCACCGCAATCCGGCCTTCCTCTACCCGGTCCAGCACCAGCAAGGGGGTGCCATCAATCCCTGACATCACCGCCTGCCCTGATTTTTGTGTGAAACCGATCTGGCGGAACCACCGGCCCCAACCCGCATCGGGTGCCAGCTTGTCCAGCCCTTCGGTCACGGGGTGACGCTTGCCCAGATCGGTCAACTCCGGGACAAAGCCTTCCTCGAACACCCGGCTGGTCGCGTCCACGGGCATGATCTCTCCCAGCGATGACCGCCACAGGCTGTCCGCCGATCCAAACTCCGGCCCCGCCGCAATCAACACCGTGCCGCCGCGCTTTACATAATCGCGCACGCTGTTGAGATAGGCATTGGGCAAAATTCCGCGCAACCGGTAGCGGTCAAAGATAATCAGATCAAACTCATCAATCTTTTCCACGAACAATTCGCGCGTGGGAAAGGCGATCAGCGACAGTTCCGACACCGGAATTCCGTCTTGTTTTTCGGGCGGGCGCAGAATGGTGAAATGCACCAGATCCACAGAAGGGTCCGATTTCAAAAGATTGCGCCAGACGCGTTCGCCTGTGTGCGGTTCTCCAGAGACCAGCAGCACCCGCAAACGATCCCGCACGCCGTTGATCTGCACCACAGCGGCATTGTTGCGGTCGGTCAATTCGCCCTCATTCACCGCGACCTGAAATTGCAGCACATTCATGCCACCATGCGGCAAGGTGACGGGCAGTTCCAGATCCTCGCCCACCGGCACACGGTAGCTTTGCGGATCGGCGCCATCAATCGCGATGGAAATCATGGCGCTGCCTGCAACATTGTCCGGCACATCACCCTGATCATCAATCCGCAGGGTCAGGGTCACGGGTTCGCCCAGAATGGCAAAGCCCGGGGCGTTTTTCACAATCAGGCGGCGGTCCCAGTCGCGCGCCTGCCCGGTCAGCAAAACATGCAGCGGGGCGGGCATATTGGGGGCAAGCGGCATGTCATGGGCTTGGCCATCGGTGATCAGAATGGCCCCCGCCACGCGGGCGCGGGGCTCTTCGGCCAGTGCTTCGGCCAAGGCTGTCATCAACTCGGTGCCGGCATCGCCCGCCCCGTCGCCCAAGCGCACAATGCGAAGTTCAGTGTTGGGCAAGGCTGCGACTTCGGCCTGCACCGCCGCAAGCGCTGCCGCCGATTGGTCGGGCCTTGTGCCGATGCGTTGGCTTGCACTGTCATCAACCACGGCGATCACGATATCGGACAAAGGTTCGCGGTCCTCGCGCTGCAAGGACGGGTTGGCAATTGCCCCCAGCAGGGCCAGCGCGCCCAAGCCCCGCAAGGCCCAGCCCGACAGTCCGCGCCACAGCGCACAGGCGATGATCAGGCCAGCCGCCGCGCCCAAAGCGTAAAGCGCCAGCATCGGGATCAGCGGGTCAAGTATTACCGTTCCCGTCATTGCCCAAGCCTTTCCAGCAAGGCCGGTACATGCACCTGGTCGGATTTGTAGTTTCCAGTCAGCACATGCATGATCAAATTGACGCCAAAGCGCGTTGCAATCTCGCGCTGCCGCTCCCCCGCAAAACCACGCCCGATGGGGAACATCGGCGCGCCGCGCGAATCCAAAGCCCAAGCCGCCGCCCAATCATTGCCGCCAATCACTACGGGCGTCACACCGTCATTAAGGTTGCGAAACGGCATGCCTTCAGCCAGTTCGGCGTCCGGGGGCGCGGCCTCTACCCACAGATTGCGGTGGGTGTAACGGCCCGGAAAATCTTGCAACAGATAAAAGCTGCGGGTCAAAACATGGTCATCGGGCAGTATTTCCAGCGGCGGAATGTCCAGCGGGGTGGCCAGAAGTTGCAAGCGGCGGGCCTGCGGTGTTTGCGCGTTGCCGGAAACATCGCCGTCACGCGTATCAAACAAGATCATCCCGCCGGTGCGAAGGTAGCGGTTCAAAGCGGCATAAGCGGCAGGGCTAGGTGCTGGCTGGTCAACCGTCACGGGCCAATAAAGGAAGGGGAAAAACAACAGCTCATCCGTTTCCAGATCCACGGGCAATGGCGCTTCGGGTTCAATCGTGGTGCGTTCAAACAAGCGCTGGCCAAGGCCGCGCAAGCCTGCCTCCGATATCTCATCCACCCGCACGTCCCCAGTCAGCACATAGCCAAGCCGCACAGCCCCTGTCGCCTCAATCGCGCGCAGATCTTCGGGGATTTGGGCGTGGGCGTCCGGAGCGGCAAGCATCAGGCCCAGCGCCAGAACGGCGGCATTGCGCAGCGACCCCAGCAAGCGGCCCGACAGCGCCAAAGCGGCCAGTACATCAATCAGCAGCAAGGACAGGGCGGCGGCCAAAGCGGTGCCTTTCAAGGCCTGTTCGGTTTGCACATCCGATCCTTCCCGTGAAATATCGGCAGGCCAGACGGGGGCCTGCAGTTGCGTGTCCGCGCTTATCACATTCAGCGCGATCCTGCGATCATCCCCAGCGTAAAGCCCCGGCGGCATCTGCTGGCTTGGGCCGGTGACAAAGGCACCTGCCAGGGCTGCCCCTTCCACCCCCGCCACATCGCCCGCATCATTCAAGCGCCCAAACGCATCCAGCGCCACTTGCGGGACCCAGGTTAGACCTTCCAGATCAGCGGCTTGCGGCGCGGCGGGGCGGGTGGAGACGGCCAACCGCTCCAGCATCTGAACAAAAAGGCCGGACAGCGGCAGGCTGGACCATTCGGCATTGGCGGTGACATGGAACAGCACAACCTGCCCCTGCCCCACTGCCTTGCGCGTGACCAGAGGCGTGCCATCTGCAAGCGCCGCGATGGTGCGCTGGGACAGGTCGGGGTCGGGTTGCGCCAGAACCTGCGCGGATACCGTCACATCGTCCGGAATTTGCAGCCCGTGGAAGGGGGAGCTCTCGGTGAACGGCGCCAGCGATTTCGGCTCCCCCCAGCTCATCGCGCCGCCCACATTGCGGCCACCGATCCGCAGGCGCACCGGCATAAGCACATCCTCGGACGCGCGGCTTACATCGGATGCGGCAAGGCGGGGGCCCGCAAAGCGCAGCAAAAGCCCACCCTTGTCAAGCCAGTCCCAAATTGCATCGCCCTCATCGGGCGACAGGGTGGCGACATCGGCAAGCACGATCACATCAGGGTTGGCCAGCACCACATCACCCAAGCTGCCATCAATCAATTCCGCAACAGGTTCAAGGGCTTGGCGCAGATAATGGGTGGGTGAAAGCAGTTGTAGCCCTTCCTCCCCGCCCGATCCCGCAATCAGCGCCACCTTGCGGCGTTTCAGGCTGTCATCCGCCAGGGTCACGGCAGCGGCCGAGCGTATGCCCGCCAGTTCGAACCGGCTGACGCGGTTGCGCAACTCGGGCGGCAGGGACAGGGACACTTCCGCCTCCGCCTCGCCCGCCGCAAAGTTGAGGGGGATGCGGGCCAATTCACGCTCAATCCCCGCAGGGTCGAGGCCGCGCGCGGATAATTCCATCGCTGATGCCTCGGTGGCGGGCAGGCGGGTGGCGGAAAGCTGGATCACCCCATCTTCAAACCGGGCGGGGCGCAGCGCTACAACCGGGCGTGGGCTTTCAAACACCGTGATCGGCCCGCGTGCCTGCAAGGCCTGCAAAAGGCCCGCGCGGCCCGGATGATCCACCCCGTCAGACAGCCAGAAACTGGAGAAATTACCTTCAGGCAGCGCTGCCGCCCAGCCTGCAAAATCAGGCGTCCAGGGCTGGGGGGTGATACCTGTCAGGGTTTGGCCCAGCGCGTTGGCGGCCTGAAATACCGGGGCCGTGGGCGCATCCGTCAAGCGGATCAGGGCCACGGGGCGGCCCTCACGCCCGGCCTCGGCCACCAGGATTGCGGCACGATCAAGCCGGCGCGGCCAGTCGCGCGCATCGGCCCATGAGGCATCCATCAACACCAAAAGCGGCCCGGTGGTGGCCTGTTCTCGTTGTTCGGGATTCAGGACGGGCCCTGCAAAGCCGATGATCGCGGCGGCTATTGCGGCCATGCGCAGCAAAAGCAGCCACCACGGGGTTTTGTCCGTCTCGGCCTCGGCATCCTTCAGCCCCAACAACAGCGCCACGCCGGGAAAACGGCGGCGGATGGGGGCGGGCGGCACGGCGCGCAGCAAAAGCCACAGGATCGGCAAGGCGATAAGACCCAGCAGCAGCAGGGGCAAGGTGAAGCCTACGGGGCCGATCATGAACATCAGCGGCCCCGCTCAAGTGCTGCAAAAAGCCAGAGGAGGGCCGATTGGGCGGATTGCCCGCTGTGATGGCACAGATAGTGCCAGCCCGATGCGCGGGCAAGGGTTTCCAGCCGCCCTTTGCGTTCGGCCAAACGGTCAAGGTAACGGGCGCGCAGATCGCCCGCGCGCAGGGTTTCATGGCGCAAACTGCCGCCCATGGATTCGAAAATCGTGCGGCCATCAAAGGGAAATTCCTCCTCGGCCGGGTCCAGAACTTGCACAAGTGCGCCGCGCACGCCCCGATCCGATGCCAGCCCCAAGGCGGTTTCCACCTCTTCGGGGTTGCCAAGGAAATCCGAGAAAAACACAGCGCGCCCGTGGCTTGTCAGCCCCGAGACATCGGGGCTGCCGTAATCATCCGGGTTTTGCGCTGCCGCGCCAAGCCCCTGCATCAGGTGCAGCATCTGCGCACGCCCCGACCGGGGGCGCGCCTCGGCACCCGCCAAGCCCACACGTTCGCCGCCGCGCAACAGCAGCACGGAAAGGGCCAATGCCAGAAGTTGCGCGCGGTCGGCTTTGGGGGGGCGAGCAGCGTCGCCGCTGAATTGCATGGAGCGTGCCGGATCCACCCAAAGCGAAATGGTTTGCGCCGCCTGCCATTCGCGTTCGCGCACGAAATGCTGGTCAGACCGGGCAGAGCGCCGCCAATCCACCTGCCCGGCACTGTCGCCCGGATAGGCTGGGCGGTATTGCCAAAACTCATCACCCATGCCCGCACGTCTGCGACCATGTTCGCCCAAAATCACGGTTGCGGCTAGATGTTCGGCCTGCGCCAAAAGGGCGGGCAATGCCTCGCCCAGTCCTTCCGCCCTAGCGCGCAGATCAGGTGCGAGTGTGGCTGTCACGCTGCGGCCTCAAGCCCCAGAGTGCGGGTCACGGTGGCGTCAATCAATCCGCCCAGGCTTTCGCCGCGCGCACGGGCGGCAAAGGACAGGGCCATGCGGTGGATCAAGACTGGGCGGGCAAGGGCCGCGACATCGGCGACCGAGGGCGCAAGCCGACCGTCCAGTAGGGCGCGCGCCCGCACGGTCAGCATCAAGGCTTGGGCCGCGCGCGGGCCGGGACCCCACGAAAGTTGGCCGCGCAGGGCCATGCCTTCCGCCTCATCCGGGCGGCAAGCGCGCACAAGATCCAAGATCGCCTCTACCACCTGTTCGCCCACGGGCATCCGGCGCAAAACACTTTGCGCGGCAAGGAGTTCGGCGGCTGTGAACACACCATGCACCTGCGCCTCTGCGGCACCGGTGGTGGCAATCAAGATATCGCGTTCGGTGGCGCGGTCGGGGTAGGCGACATCGATTTGCACCAAGAAACGGTCCAATTGAGCTTCGGGCAGCGGATAAGTGCCTTCTTGTTCAATGGGGTTTTGTGTGGCCAGAACGTGGAATGGCACGCCAAGCGGGCGGTGTTTGCCCGCAATCGTCACCTCACGTTCCTGCATCGCCTGGAGCAGCGCGGATTGGGTGCGTGGCGAGGCGCGGTTAATCTCATCCGCCATCAAAAGTTGGCAAAAAATCGGGCCTTCGATAAAGCGAAACGCCCGCGCGCCATCTGATCCGTCCAGCACTTCGGACCCCAGAATATCGGCAGGCATCAGATCCGGGGTGAACTGGATGCGGTTGCCGTGCAGGCCCATGACGGTGGAGAGCGTGTCGATCAGCCGGGTTTTGCCAAGGCCCGGCAAGCCCACCAGCAAGGCATGGCCGCCGCACAGCAAGGAGGCCAGCACAAGATCCACCACCTGCCCCTGCCCAATGAAGCGCTGATTGATGGAGGCTTTGGCCGCATGCAATTTTTCACCCAGCGCTTCGATCTGCGGGACCAATTGGGCGGCGTCTGTGGTCTGGGTCATGACATTCCTCTCGCACGGGTTATATTAGACCTATTAGAACGATTTATGTCGCCGGGCACAAATAGCAAAAGGGATTGACGGACAATTGATCGTGAAACCAACAGCAGAGGGCCTGATGGCCTCGGTGCAAGCGGCCGGGAAGGGGGCGGGCAAAGGCGCTGGACCGGCCCCGGTGCACCTGTGGAACCCCCCGTTTTGCGGGGATCTGGATATCAGGATAGCCCGGGACGGGACCTGGTTTTACCTTGGCACCCCAATCGGGCGGCCTGCCTTGGTCAAGCTGTTTTCCAATATCCTCAAGCTGGAGGGGGGAAAGTATTATCCTGTGACCCCGGTGGAGAAGGTGGGAATCACCGTAGAAGACGCGCCCTTTGTGGCGGTGGATTTTGATGTGACAGGCACGGGTGAGGCGCAAGAGTTGACGTTTTTGACGCAAGTGGGCGACAGGGTGGTGGCGGGCCCCGCGCATGCCCTCCGCGTGGTACGCGATGCGGTGACGGGGGAGCCTTCGCCTTATGTCATGATCCGCGCAGGGCTGGAGGCGCTGATTGACCGAAAGTCATTCTACCGGCTGGTAGACTTGGGCGCGCATCATCCCCATG
>Ga0105052_10007666_pt1 | contig 10452 bp, 15 predicted proteins | sample FRY03_FD_78094 | JGI IMG/M metagenome (GOLD analysis project Ga0105052, IMG submission 78094) | Freshwater microbial communities from Lake Fryxell liftoff mats and glacier meltwater in Antarctica - FRY-03 | ecosystem: Environmental > Aquatic > Freshwater > Ice > Glacier meltwater ... | reverse complement strand
CTATCGTCTACCTCACCGACAATGGCGACAAAAATTCTAGTCGGATTTTTGCTGCTGATATGCTTCACTTTGCTGGCCGTGGTTTCAATGGCCTCGTGGGCCATAGCCCTATTGCCATGGCGGCAGAAACCATCGGAATCGGCCTCGCCGTCCATAGGTTCGGAGCCGCATTTTTTGGCAATGGAGCCAGCCCAAAAGGCATCATCGAAAGTGAGGTGCCGAGTAATACCCTGGCCCCATTTGTTGCCGAGTTCAAGAAAAATTATGGCGGCCTCGATCAAGCCCACGGAACCCCCATTCTCCCCAAGGGATTAAAATACAAACCGGTATCAGTCAACCCTGATGATGCACAAACCCTTGAAACCCTGAAGTACAACCGCACTGAAATATGCGGCATCTATCGGGTGCCGCCTCAGTTCGTGATGGACTTAGAGCGCAGCACATTCACCAATGCCGTTGAGATGGATTTACATTTCGTGAAGCACACGATGATCCCAATTTTTACCTCATGGGAGCAAGAATTAAATAGGAAGCTACTTTCGGCCGCCGACCGACGAAAGGGCCATTTTTTTAAGTTTAATGTACAAGGGTTGCTGCGGGGCGCGACGGCAGATAGATACGCCGCATACCATATCGCGTTACAAGATGGCTGGATGAGTCGGAACGAGGTCCGCGCGTTGGAGGATATGCAGGAAGCTGAAGGCTTGGGCGAATTCCTGGTGCCTAACAACATGATTGGCGATGTTATACCTGATGCTCAGGTTGTTGATGTGCCTGCCGAGGAGCCTTTGGTAGCATCAATCGCCGAGAGAATGGCGGCAAATGAGCGCAAAAGCACCCTGCGCTGCGCTGGGGATGGTGCCGCCTTGGGTGAGTTTTACGAAAGATATAATCGATTTATTCAAAAAACCTCTTTACCTACGGCCAGAATGCTTCAAAATGACCTGGATTGTACACCGGAAGAATTTGTCGAACGGTTCGCGAAGCGCTATATTGAAGGACAAATGAATCAGACTTGGAGTGCGGAACTGGGCATTATTGTAAACGAAGCGGTTATTGCCGAAGTTTTTTACGAGGTGAAAAATGAATTTAGAACGTAGATTTACGGAGCATAAAGTTTCGGTCGAGAGTCGCGATGCAGACGGGCCGCCTTTGATCGTTGGCTACGGCGCGGTTTTTAATTCAATGTCTGAAGACCTCGGTGGATTTAGGGAAATGATAGCCCCTGGCGCTTTTGATTCTGTGCTGGAAGACGATGTGCGCGCACTTTTCAATCACGACAACAATTATGTTCTGGGCCGAACTCGAAGTGGCACTTTAAAATTGAGTGTTGACGATATCGGCTTGCGTTACGAGGCCATCCCACCTGCCACACAGATCATTCAGGAGATGGTAGTGGCTCCGATGAAGCGCGGCGACATTGACCAAAGCTCTTTTGGATTTATTGTTGCCAAAGACGACTGGAATGAAAACCTAGCAGGCGAAGTCACCAGAACCATCATGAAGGTCGAGCGATTGTTCGATGTTTCGCCGGTCACGTTTCCAGCCTATCCCGACACGAATGTTGCGATGCGAAAATTTGAAGCAATGTCAAAGGACGCAGGCGTAGCAATATCTGATAATGATGTTATTGCCATGATTATATCTGCCGGCAAAATTATAAAGGGATCTAGCAACGCGAATACGAAAGCGTTGCAGACTGTACTGGACAAAGCCCTGCATGAAATCAAAGAACTTCGAATGGGCCATGAGCGACAAAAAGTTGCGATTGAACTGTTTCGACGATTATCCACAAACCGCTAAGCGTAGGCTGGCACCTTAAAAAAAACCATATTGGAGCATATTATGGAACTGAACCAAAAGTTAACTGCCCTGCGTGATGAGGAAGTCGAGAAGCGTTCACGCGCTGCCGACCTTGGCGATATCGCTATCAAGCAGGAATTGAATACAGACGAAATCGCGGAACTTGGCGAAATCGAAACTAGAATAAGTGCCTTGCAAGTTCAGCAAGTCGCAATCGAACGATCGATGAACATTGGCCGTTTTCACAAAGAAACGAACAAAGATATTGGCTTGAGCAACAAGGAGCAGCGACAATTTTCTCTGCTTAATTTGATAAAAGCCAATAGTCGTGGCGCGACCCAAAAAGATCGTGACAATGCTGGCTTGGAAATGGAGTCAAGCGCCGCAGTCGAGCAGCGCATCGGTGTTGCACCAAACGGGTTTTATTTGCCAATGGAAATCATGGGCAGTTACCATATCGATGACCCTCGAAAATCAAAGCGAGACTTGACCAGTGAATCCTTCAATGGCGCTGGCGCTTTAGTCGGTGTTGACTTCATGCCGATGCAAATGATTCCGTTGCTTAGAAGCCAGATGGCTTTGACCGCATTGGGCGCGACTTATCTGGATGGATTGATCGGCGATCTTGCATTACCTAAGCACACTGGTGCGGCAACTGCCGGTTGGGTTAACCGTGATGGCGGAACCATTGGTGAGAGCGACCAGACTGTATCGCAGGTTACTTTGACCCCTAGAACACTTGGAGTTTATACCGATTACTCTCGCCAGTTGCGTTTGCAGTCATCAGTTGCAATCGAGAACTTCATTCGAGAAGATCTGACCAGAATTATTGCGCTGGCTAAAGACCGCGCGGCATTTCATGGCACAGGTACTTCTGGAGAGCCTGTAGGTATTGAAAACACTACTGGCATTGGTACCGAATCTTTCGCTACCGGCTCAACGCCGACTCGTGGTGAAGTGGTGAACATGAGAGGCGACATTGCCTCAGCAAACGCGCTGATTGGCAATCTGGCTTTCGTCACTGAATCAACAGTTTACAGCAACATGATGAAAACTTTAGTTGACTCTGGTTCCGGCCAGTTTTTACTTGGGGAAAATGAGAAGTTGCTTAATCGCCTGTGTGTCGAGTCTAACCAGATTACCGAAGGGCAGATGTTTTTTGGCAACTGGGCCGATCTGTTGGTGGGCACATGGGGGTCGATGGATATTATGATTGACCCGTACACAGGGGCCACCGCTGGGAACACTCGCGTTCTGGTTTTTCATTCGTGTGACATTGCTGTACGTCACGCTGAGAGCTTCACTCTGGGTCAGTAATCTGACCTTGCAGTGCTTTTAAATTACTTTGGAGTTTGAACCATGTTGCAAAAGAAAGATTTTGGAAACGACTCAGTTAGCTCTTTGCTAATTGCCTCAGTGCGAACCGCTGATGTTAACAGCACCGGCATTGACCTGAAAGAGCATGATGGTGTGCTGTTTATTGTCAGCCTTGGCAACTCTGCTGATACGCTTTCTGGCTCAGTCTATATCGAGCTTGAAGTGGAGACTTCGGATGATAACAGCGCCTGGGTTGATGCGGCTGACGCCGACTTGTCTGCTTCTGTGACTGGCACCAATACTGGCACCTTCGCCAAGATTGATGCTCCAGGAGAAGACTCCACGGTGTTCACGGTTGCCTATCTGGGCCGCGAACGTTATGCGAGAGTCGTGGTGAATGTTACTGGTACACATAGCACTGGCACGCCGGTAGCTGTCTGCGCTATCAGAACCCGCGCCAAGTACTAAACCCAAGCGATGCAATAAGGAAGTGGGGGGGGGTATAACCACCTGCTTTTTTGGAGATAATATGCGAGTGCAAGCGAACGTGAATTTTATGCTGGACGGAAAGCCTGTCACCCCTGGGGAAAAGTTTGAAATCGGAAAATCTACTTACGACATTCTGCGCAATATGACCAAGCGCAAAATGGCCTACGTCACGAAAATCGAACAGGTGGAAGTGATTGCGGAAGCGCAAAAAGTTAGGCAAAAGAGCAAGGCGAAAAAAGAAAAAGCAGTTTTTTCCCCAACCGAAAATTCAGTAGGCGAATAGACCATGTTACAAGTGGTCACGATCACCGAGCCAACTACCGAGCCAGTGACTACTGTAGAAGCCAAGTTGCATCTGAGAGTCACCTGGGCATCTGATGATGATTATATTGCCGCACTGGTAGCTTCTGCGAGAAGGCTTGTGCAATCTCGTACGGGAATGCGGTTATTCACTCAAACCATTGAAATTAGGGCCGACCGCTGGGCTGACTTTGATACCAGCGGCAAAAGCATTCTGTCTTTACGGACTTCGCCTATTCAGTCGGTCACGAGTGTAAAATATTACAATACCGATGATATCGATACCACCTACCCAGATACCAGTTATTGGGAAGACCTTACCGGCGTACCCGCCAGAATACAGATTAAAAATACCGCTGATTTGCCGAGCCTAAACTCTCGCATTGGCAATGTGCGGATTCGAGCTGTTGCCGGATGGGCGACTGTTGGCGAGATTCCTGAGCCGTTCAAGACTGCGATTAAACTCTTGGTAGGGCATTGGTATTCAACTCGCGAAGAATCTAGCGAGGCGACTCTGAGTTCGATACCTGAAGGGGTGAGCAATCTGCTGATGAGTGTGTCAGAAAATCACCACTATGATACTGGGTCAATGTAAATGGCCGGCAAGCGGCTTAGGGCCGGCAAATTGCGCAACCTGATTGCGGTCCACTCAAATGCTGATACTCGCGATACTTATGGCGGCGTGGTCAGCGGGTGGAGTGAGTTAACGACCTTATACGCTAAAATCGAAGCGGGGGGCGGGTCGGAATCGGTTTCCGGAGATCAAGTGAGTGCGAGTGCTGCTTTTAAATTTGTTTGCCGGTTCAACCCTGACGTTGTTACCATTACGCCACAAATGCGGGTAATTTATGATTCAAGAACTTTCGACATCGTGGCTGTCGAGAACGTGGCAGAATTAGATGTAGGCTTAACAATATCTTGCGTCGAGCTATCATTATGATCGAGTTTAAGTTTCAAGGCGGCAAAGAGCTACAGCTAAAGTTGGATAAAATCGGGTTGGACATGGAATTAAAGACCGGCAAGAAGGCGGTTCGAGCCGCGGCGACCATGTATGCTCGCGACGTTAAAAAGCGAATACCGGTCAGTAATGACGGAAACGGCACAGTGCTAAAGCATTCTATCGGGGTTGCGGCAGGCAAGCGGAAGAACAAAACCGGTACAATTATCGCGATGGCAGGGATTAAGGGCAGCGGCCCAGGTCAGGATGCTAGGCGGTATGCTCACATTTTTGAGTTCGGAGCTAATAAAATAGATTACAAGGGGGCCGATGTTTTTCGGTCTACGTTCCAGGACAATGCGCAAAGGTATGTCGACAAAATGATGCTGATGATCGCCAAGGCGTTGAAGTAATGGCCGAGCCTGAGAGCGCAATTAAGGGGTTGCTGGAGGCTTATTCTGACAATCTATCCAGCGCTACCGCTGTTTGGGCAAAAGTCGCCCCGCAGGATGCAGTGAAGCCCTATGCGGTGTTTGAGGTCGATGATGTGCTGCTGACTGAAGTAATGGGCGGTAGCGTCAACCCTGCTGCTTGTTTCTTCACAGTTTCAATATATGCCGATGAATTCCTGAAAATAGTGCAGAATTCAGCAACGATGCTGGCCGGCATGTCGAGATATGCAGGCACAATCGGCGGGGTCGTAGTTCAGTCAGTGTTTTTTGAGGGCCGAAATGATGATTTTGATGATGGCGACAGAGAATATGTGCGCGAGCTAAATTTTAAAATGTTCTACGAGGAATAACTTATGGCTGCTTTCGTGATTAAAGGGCGCCCAGTCTGGCTCGGTGCTATCGATATGAGTGCTTCTGCTCACGCGGTCGCTATTGATTACGGCGCTGAACCGGCAGATAACACTACGCTGAACAGCACCACAAGAAAATCGATTGGTGGGCTGAAAACGTTTGGCTTTAGCATGGATGCCTTTGTTGAGCCTGCGATAGTCGATGGCTTGCTGACCGGATATGTCGGCAGTGAGGTGCCTCTGACTTTCGCGACCGTTACCGGTGCAGGTCAAGAAGACGCCTATCTAATTAATGCTAGGCAGTTGGCTCACTCACCTTTTTCTGGCGCGATCGGTGATATTGCTAAGACCAATATTAGCGGCAATGCTTCCGGCGATCTGGTGAGAGGAATTCTTGAGGTCAATACCGCGACCGCCACTACCGGCAATAGCGCAGGGGTTGAGTTGGGGGCTATTTCGGCGACTCAATCGTTGCATATAAACTTGCATGTGACCGTTGCGGCTGGGACAACTTTGGATGTCATCGTGCAATCTGATACGGAAGACACGTTCGCCAGCGCGATTACTGTGGCGACATTTACTCAAGTGACCGGCATCACGAGTCAGCATATTGAGGTAGTAGGAGCAAATACAGACAGATTTTTCAGGATAAGATACACTATCGTTGGTGGATCGTTCACTTTTGCCGCCGCTTTTGGCGTAATTTAGAGGGTTAGAAAATGGCTAATTTCGTTTTAAAAGACGCAAGCATTGTGATCGGCGGTGTTGATCTATCCAACCACTGCAAATCTGTCAGCATCAGCTATGATGCCGAGAGCCAGGACAACACCGTTATGGGCGATACCACTCGCTCGATGATCGGTGGCTTGTTGAATTATGGCATCGAAGCTGAATTTACCCAGGATTATGCCTCTGGCTCAGTTGATGCTACTCTTTTTCCGCTAGTCGGAACTACTGCCGTGGTTGTTATTAAAGCTACCAGTGGCGCGGTGAGTGCGACCAACCCGAAATTCACGGCGACTGCTTTGATTACCGCATTCTCGCCTGTAACTGGATCGGTGGGCGATTTGGCGGTATCGAGCTGCACGATGGTTCCAGGGGGCTCAACTCTGGCTAGGGCTACATCGTAATGGCTGCTTTGACACTAGCTGATTTTGTTGATCGTAAAATCGAGATCAAGAAAATACAGTTTTTAGGCAAAGATGGCTACATTCGCGATTTGTCTTTTGATTCGCAGATGGAAATTGCTCAGAAATTCTCGAAAAGAAGCGATGACGAAGCCTCTGCCGATGACATGAAAATGATTATCGCCTATACTTTGTGCGACGAAGAAGGCAACCTCATTTTTGAAAACCCAGTCGATGCTTTGAAAATACTCGGCAAGCAAAAAGCTGATGAGTTGGTGGACTTGTTCAACCAAATTCAGGACGTTAATGGATTATCGATTGAGAAAGAAATAAAAAACTAGAACGCCGCCCCATGCTGGCCTTGAAAATCAGGTTAGCAAAAGAGTTCGGTATATTACCATCCGAAATTGGTAAGCGGCTCACGGCAAAAGATGTCAGCCAGATATTGGCTTTTGAACATCTGGAAAACGAGGTAAGGCGGGAAGCTGAAAGAACTGCCGAGCTAGAATCTAAAGCGCGTGACCAGAGAAGCAAGGTGCTAGGCAACAATGGCTAAAATCGGAGCGTTAATTGCCACCCTTGGATTGAATACTGCTAACTTTGACAGCGGTATCAAAAAGTCTGGCGACTCTACAAATAAATTTAAAAAACGTGCAGTAACCAATTTCGACAAAGTCACAATAGCCGCTAAAAATATGGCGTCTAAAATGGGCAGCATCGGAGTCGACATCGCGAAGTCTGGTGCGTTGATGGCGATTGGCTATGTTGCCGCTCAGGCAGCAATGGTTAAGGCCGCGCTGAACAATATCGATGCGCTGACAAAGACCGCCGACAAATTAGGTATTACCACGGAGGCGCTTTCTGCTTTTCATCATGCCGCGGATCTTGCAGGCGTAAATAACGAAACGTTCAACAAATCAATACAAAAAATGGGAATCGCGATATCTGAGGCAGCGACAGGGACGGGTCTTGCCAAGGATTCGCTGGAAGAACTCAACTTAAGTGCCTTTGCGCTGACTAAATTACCCCTACCTCAACAACTCGGCATCATTGCGGACGCTTTAAAAGGTGTAGAGAGCCAAACGACAAAAGTACGGATTGCGTCAGAGATTTTCGGCGCTCGTGGAACGGATATGTTGAACATGCTGGCGGGCGGCTCTGAGGGGCTTAGAGAGATGGCAGAAGAAGCCAAGCATCTAGGGCTTTCGATATCCAGGGTTGATGCTGCGAAGATTGAGGCGGCAAATGATGCTGTGACTCGCGCAAAGGGAGTTTTTCAAGGCTTCACCAATCAGTTGACTATTGCTCTGTCACCGCTGATAGAGACTATTGCAAATGATATTCGTGGCGCGGCGATGGATACCGCGGACTTCGGGAACGTGGGGCAAGATATGGTCGATAGCATGGTCAAGGGCTATGCCGATATACAGGACAGATTAAAAAGCGTCAGTGAATTTTTGATGTTCGCTTCAATGAGAACTTTAGAATTTGCATCTTCTTTTCTTGAAGTCGGCGCGGAGATAAACAATGTTATAAACCCCCTTGACCACTTGATAAGGGTTTTCAATACCTTGCTGAAGATGCTGGGCAAAGATATGATCGAGCGACCTTCTGAAGTGCTTGTATCATGGGCCGGTGATTTGGAAAAAGCTGCTGCTGATATTGAGGCGGTGCTAAATGCTTCATTAGCAAAAGAGCCACCGTCTATCGGGATACTACAAAGTTTCGAGCGCATTAAAGTCGCTGCCAGGGAGGCGGGAGAGGTCGTTGCCGCTGCTTCGTCGGGCAATAAAGCGGAGGACTCGGCGGGAGAGGCTACAAATATTGTCAGCATAGCCACTTGGCGGGATAAATTGCTGGAATCTGGCGCAAAAAAGCGCGCGGATTTTGACAAGAAAACCGCAGTAGAAAAGACAAAATATATGATTGATAACGCGATTAAGGAATCAAGTGCGTTAGCTGCGAATAGCAAGAAAGCGTTTGCTGTGCAGAAGGCGATGAAAATTGCCCTGGCGATTATTAATACCTACGAAAGTGCCACCCAAAACCTTGCCGCCTATCCTATGCCTTTCGGCGCGATCATGGCGGCGATTAGTGTCGCGAATGGATTGGCCCAGGTCGCGGCCATTAAATCACAATCATTCGATGGTGGCGGGTTCACTGGTGGCGGCTCTCGTTCTGGCGGAGTCGATGGCAAGGGCGGATTCGCGGCGGTGCTGCATCCTAATGAAACCGTGATCGATCATACCAAAGGGCAGGGGATGGGCGGCATTACCATCGTGAACAATATAGATGCAACCGGCGCCGGCAGCGATGTTGATCTTAAAATTCGGGCTGCGATGGAGCGCGCCAGCGCTGGTACGGTGGCGCAGATACAAGACCTGATGAAAAGGCGGAGATTTTTATGACCACGTATGCGTTTCCATCTGTAACGCCTAACACGTCATCTTGTGAATTGGTGAGTAATACAAAGACTTTTAGATCGCCCGTATCAAATGCAGTGCAGACGGTCGGCAGAAAGGGGTCGCTGTGGGCCGTAAGTATGCAGTTTAAAAACCTGACCGGCGCAGATCGAGCCGAGCTACAAGGATTCCTCGCCAAGTTGAATGGCCAGGAGCATAGGTTTACTTTGCACGACCATTCCTATGTTCGGCGCGGCACAGGCGGCGGCACCTTGCGTGTCAATGGCGCAAGTCAGACCGGCTCGACGCTGGTATGCGATGGCGCTACGTTCAGCGTTACCAGTTACCTGTTGACTGGCGACTATATTTCGTTCAATAACGAACTGCACATGATAACCTCCGACGCGAGTTCGGATGGCGCAGGCAATGTTACCTTGTCAATCGCGCCGCCGATTAGAAAACCCACAATAAATAATAATCTTGTCGATATCGCGGTACCGGTGCTTGGTGTTTTTATGCTTGCATCGAAGGCGTCATGGGATAATCGGCCAGGGCAGTCTGTACTATCAACTTTTGCGATCGATGCGGTCGAGGACGTTTTGGCATGAGCAGAGCATTTCCGGCAGCAACAGCGGCAGCCTTCGCTTTACCTCATGTATCGGTCATCACCTTTGCGAAACTCGAATTTGCCAGCGGCACATCCTACGTGCACAACGGGCTGGGGACGTATACATGGGGCGGCTTTGATTGGCTAGGTGTAGGCGATTTTGGCTCAGTGTCAAGGCTTGAAGAAGGCTCAGACGTATCGCCATACGGCATCACACTGACTCTATCGGCGCTGGATGCGACCATGGCAGGTGTTGCCCTGACCGAAGACTATTTTATGCGCGGCGTCACCATCTACATCGGTGCGCTATCGGCCGATGACGTATTGCTCAATGACCCGTTGCAGATATGGGCGGGGGTGATGGACGTTATGACCCTGACAGTGGGCAGCGAGTCTGGCGATAGCATCACGCTCGTTTGTGAGTCTGAACTGGCGGCTTTCGAAAGATCGAGCGGGCTTCGATACACGACTCAAGCCCAACAAAGATTTTATTCAGGTGACCTGTTTTTCGAGTTCCTGCCCATGATCGAAGGCGCTAAAATCAGGTGGCGAGACAATAAATCTGACTCAATCGCGGGCGGGCCTAATTACGTCTCAGGGCATAGCTTCGGGGTTTGATAATGGCAACGGCTAACGATGTCAAATGCGCCCTTAACACCTGGAAGCGG
>Ga0105052_10007665_pt1 | contig 10453 bp, 2 predicted proteins | sample FRY03_FD_78094 | JGI IMG/M metagenome (GOLD analysis project Ga0105052, IMG submission 78094) | Freshwater microbial communities from Lake Fryxell liftoff mats and glacier meltwater in Antarctica - FRY-03 | ecosystem: Environmental > Aquatic > Freshwater > Ice > Glacier meltwater ... | reverse complement strand
GCCTCGTGTATGCAGGGAGTAAGACCCAGTTGGGGATATCCGGGCCTTTGTAGTGCACGATTAATCCGGCACCTCCGCCGCCTTCGAACCAATGAACTCTTGCATCGTGATCTCCTACGGCAAGATTGGCAGATCCAGTGCGAACAAGCATCCCGTGCCCTCCTCCATTGTCGACAGTAAGCACCTCGTCAATCCACAGCCATGACCCGTCATCGGAGTTGAGATGAAACCAATATACCCCGGGTGTGGTGATACGAATAACGCCCCTCCATCTTCCAGAAAAAGCTGCTGGAGTCCACGGGAAGGTCCCTCTGTGAGGATAGTTGATGGTCAAGAGCTTTGTTCTGACAGCAGGTACCAGGGCATCATATCCAACAAAATTTACATCCCACTGCATACTTTGCCAGGTGTATATGTAAAACTCTCCAAGCCAGCCCTCCGAATACTCCGTCAGTACCTGCGTGCTGCCGGGACGCATGAATCCATCGGTGTTTGGGCCCGTGTATCCAACATTGCACCCACACCCATCGATCCCAAGAGATGGGTCGAGTTTATCAGAATTGGCATGGCATGCGGTACACCAGCTCTCCCCCGTATCCAGCAGCAATTTGTAAGAGCCTGTGGGACATCGCAAGCAGGCCCCGCTGCCGGTGGATCTCATGAAGTGGGCATCGCAAACACACCGTGTGACATTGCGAACTCCGAACATTCCAGCACCTTCCCACTCCACATCATTCTCGCATTCCATGGCGGGGATACAGCCGGACACAGCGTAATCTGCCAGTTCTTGTGCAGTCTGTGGCGTGTTCTGGCATCCAGCAAATTTGATTTCGTACTCGACGTCATTGAACTTTTTGGAAATATACCACTCTGCGCCCTGCCTGTATAGGTATCGCGCTTCAGGTTCTGCTCTGTAGTACACGGGTGAATTGTTCAACGCGCCTCCTGTCTGGACATATACACCTCCAGCTACGTCCATGCCGAAACACGTAAACAAAGAGACATCCACTTCGATTTCGTGCACCTCGGTGCTCCCTGGTGCACACTCGCATAGTGCGTCGCTCCCCTGCATGCACACACATTCGTATATGCTGCCAGCACCACTTGGAGCCATCGTGCCCACGGGGCACTGTGTGCATGTGTGGGCGTTCGTTCCAGTGCTATATGTGTTTGCTGGACATCTCGAGCATCCCGTGTTGTTCACACCGAACCAACCCAATCGGCAGATGCATGCAAACTCCGTGCTACTCGCTGCCGGTGCCGCGGAGTTGGGTGTGCAGTATTGACACACATCCGATGATGTTGCGCCAGTGATGGTGGAATACTGATCTACTGCACAATCAGTGCATGGGGCGTCGCCTGATGTAGTTTTGTATTTGCCTGCTGGGCACAAGGTGCACGGCCCTGCATTGGGTCCAGTAAAGCCAATGTTGCATGTGCACTTGGTCCGGTTGTCGCTATTCTGTGGAGAGGACGCGTGTGCCGGACACAGTGTACACGGGACAGAGCCCCCAGCCTCGTTGTAAAAGCCAGCGGCACATTGCTTGCAAGGACCACCAGTTTCACCCACCCTCACGGCGTTTTCCTGAGATGAACCTGGTTTGCAAGTGCACGTTTCGTGTATGATATTGACGAGGGTCCATTGGCAACCAGAGCATGGTTTGTTGGAAATGGTATTTTTATATCTGTTTTTTGCACACTGGCTGCATGTGTTGTCGAAAAATTCATGATTGTAGTCGCACCTGCATTGTGGCAACTTTGTGACGACTGCCAGTATCATCTCGGGTAGTGATGGTGTTCCAGAGCCGACATCTGTCGCAGGGCACTTGACATTAGCCGCAGCGCCGTCAATTGCGGCCACGCCTGTGGTGCTGTCACCTGGTAGGGTCCATCTAATGTCATATACCCCGGTCGCAGTGTTGCCGAAGGGTGGTTTGCTCGAAATAAACCATGTCGATTGACTGGGTGTGTCTGTGGTGGTAACCTTGTACAAGAATCTTGTGTTTGTTCCGTCGCGTTTGATATACACCTCGGACGACCTGAACAAATCCTCCGTGTCAACGTATGTCCCGATAGCAGCGCTTTCTCCACCACACAACGAATCTGTAATTTGTACTTGAAAGGTGTCGACCTCTACCGATCCATCTGCGCAAGCCGTGGACGAACAGCCCGAGAACAGGGACACAAGCATCGACACGAATAAGAACATGCACCGTGGGCGCGCACATCGGCATGACATGCCCCGCATCTGTATATGTTCCATGAAGTGTGGTATAGAACCCATGTGGGTGTGTTCTTTATATAGGAAAATAATGCCAGAAAACTCGTCTGTGCACGTGCTTGGGTGGGTGGGGGGAATGCGACTCCCCGTTGCGTTTCATGCTGCTCGCAGGGCAAACCCACTCTCGGACGCATTTATTTGCAGGAGGGTGGATGATGGTATGTAGAAACGGTAGGTGTCGTGCAGCCGCAGCAGCGGCTGCACATTCGGCGGTGTCCAGTGGTGGTAGTCAGTGTGAGCAGTACCAGTAGAGTATGTCAAGATCACGTCGTTGGTTCCTCGGCGGCCGCCTTGTTGCACGTGGACCTGATCGCCGGGGAGCCAGCTTCCGCGAAATCCGCGGGCGAGGATGCTCCGCACTGGGGTGCCGAGCGCATATGGGAACGACACCGACTTGCTCGCATCGGTGATCCTATCACACCACCCTCCCCTTGACTGGGCTTTATAGTGCTGTGCAGGACACGCCTGACACGGTCCGCCACCGGGGCCCATGAGTCCGGCATCACCAGCGCGCGCCCCGCGGCATTTGCAATCCTTCTTGTCTGAACTTGCGGCTGGTGCATGCGTGTCGGGTGGGCAAGAATAACAAAAGCTGCTCACTGAAGATGGATTGTACGTGTCCACTGGACATGCCATACACGTTTCGTTAGCGTACTGAGCTTGAGCAACATCTTTCGTCGAGGAGTTCCACCCGAAGAATTGTCGAAAGACGAAGTATCCTGGGGGGCAGTCGATGCAATCCACAGGTTCAACGGCTGAATCTGTGCCTCGTGCTTCCAATGCTACCACAATGTATAATTCTTCCCAAAATGCGTGCCAGTTTTCGGTCACACGCAGCGAATCTCCTGGGTTGTAGTCAGTAGTGACAATCGTCGCTGTGCCGCATCTCTGTTGTCCACCAACAGCAAAATTTTGCAAGGCAACCCAGGTCAATGCAACGGATGCACCGTTCGTGGGAGTAATGGCTGCGTGCCCCCTCAAGGCAACCCCGGTCAATGCAACGGATGCACCGTTCGTGGGAGTAATGCCTGTGTGCCCCCTCAAGGCAACCCCGGTCAATGCAACGGATGCACCGTTTTCTGCTCTGTAATTCCTCGCCATGACAGAGACTTTGTTGTATCCCGGTGGCAGTGCATACTCATATTCGGTGCGGTAGAGCCAGGGGTGTATGCCCAGGGGTATCCGTGGGACATCAAACACAAGCGGTGTTTTGGATATGGGTGGCATCTCGTGTGTTCCAGTGCCATGTAAGTATGTGTGGCATCGACACCGAAAGCTGCCTGCAGACGATGTAGTGTTCTCAGGGCATGTCTGGCAACTACTCGAGCCTGGAACACGGGCAAAGGTGTTGACAGGACATGTGATACACGCCCCGTTGTCAGGGCCTACCGAGCCTGCGCTGCACTGACACAACACGCTTGCTGGCAGTGAGATCGCATACTGTGCACAGCGCAGGCACAACTGGGCGCCGTCCTGGGGCTGATATGTGCCTGCCGCACATGCCACGCACGGGCCCCCGGGCGGGCCAATGTAGCCCGCCCGGCAGATACAAGCAAGCCGGCTGGTGCTTCCGGCGGCTGCCCTGGAACCGGCCGGACAGTCTGAACAGACAGTAGCTCGTATGTCTATTTTGTAGGTGTTGGCTGCGCAAATTCTGCACCACGCTGGATTGCTGTGCCTGACCCAGACGCCCATGCCACCATTGGAAAGTGTCATGTGAGTATGTGCATTTCCACCTCCGATACCCTCCTTGTACATCACCGTTTTTTCGTTAAAGCTTTGTGTCAAATAAATCGCTGGCCTGTGTTCTCCAGGAAGTTCTATGCCGATGATCATGTTCGCTGAATGTGGATATGGATTGACAGATGACGATATGACGGGCCTGTCATTGTCACCATAGGCTGAGAAGGCGATTGTGGACGATTTTGGTACAAGCAACCAATGCGCCAAGTCGTATGTTCCAAATAAAAACTGGTCAAACTCACCAAATGGGATCGTCCAGTCTGTGGTGTTGTCGTACGCTACACCCACGGTGATAATTCCCTGGAGTAAATCACACATCCTATACCACGTAGCGGAAGATTCTCTTTGCGGCATAAATCGCACCAAACGCCAGCCAGCCAACCCTGTTTTTCGCTCGGCTACGTCCGCCTGTGTGTCGGGCAGCATGGCATCAACATCATTGCGGCGGTAGCCTTGGTCGCAAATGCAATCGAGCCGGCTTCGGCTGTTGCTCTGTGAATCGGAGAATCGATCGCAAGGTGTGCACTCTCCGGCCCCTGCGTATTCCTTGTACTTACCTTGCACACAAGCGGTGCACGCCAGACCACCTGGTCCCGTGAATCCGAGATCGCATATGCATTCCTCGAGCATGGTACTGCCCAGTGCAGAAACGGCGCCACTAGGGCAGAATGTGCAGGGCTCAGGCCCCGGGTCGTGCTTGTACTTCCCAACCCCACACTTTGTGCATTGTTCGCCGTTGTTCCCGGTGCTTCCAGCGTTGCACCCACATGAGACCTGAAACGCATTCCCTGTCGTCACAGTATTCGAGTCGGGAGAGCACGACTTACACAAATCAGTTCCTTTGGTGTCCTTGAACTTTCCCACGTCACAAGCCACGCATGGTCCATGCATGTCATGCCCTGTGTAACCAGCATTGCATCTGCATAATGTGCGCAGGGCTCCCCATGGCTTGTCGGCGTGCAGAGGACATGCGTGGCTCGATGCACACGTCCCGTCGTCGAACCCCATGTATCCATGAATGCACGTGCAATCCAACTTTTCCCGGCTACCCACCGGTGAAGACCGGTGTTTTTCACATGACAAACAAGCTGCAGACCCAGTGCTATTTTTATAAGTGCCAGCCGCGCACGCCTGGCAGCTTGTCAATGGGTTGCCAGTGTATCCCGCGTTGCATCCACATTGTAATGACCCAGGATCCGAGAACTCGTTGGCAGCACACGTGGTGCACGGAGCAGTGCCATGCGCAGCTTTGAACTTACCCGATTCACATAATTCGCACTTGCCTTGGTCAGATATTTCCCGAGCATAACCAGGGTCGCACTCACATGCTGTCATGTTTTCGTTGCCAGTTGCATTGGTAGAAGTACCAAGCGGACATGGCACACAATGCACCCCCCACCCGTCCTGATAGGAATTTGCGGGACATGGTTTGGTATTTGCCCCAGACGGCGTCAACTCGTATCCGGCATGCACACGACAGAGCCGCGGGCACGTTGTACCATTGCTTTCTGTCGCCCCACATACTTCGTATGGGTCGCGTTGTTTGTGTACCGTCTGTACTTCTCGAGCAGTGAGACCACGATGGTATATTCGGAAATCGTCAATTTGGCCACCTCCTCGCACTCGGTTGTTCATGTACGGCAGATCACGATAAGGTTGCCATGGGTTGTCCAATGGCACGGGTATGCGCTCTCCGTCGATATATATCGACCATCTATTTCTACTGCCTTCCATTACCCATGCGAGGTGATACCATTTGAAATTCTGAAAACCACCAGCCTCATGGCCATCCGTTACGAAATATGTGCGCGGAACATGGTCGTGTACAAATAGAAATTGCAAGCCATTGCCTTTTCGCGTAATAGCAAAGTGAATGCCCCAGTCTACCGGCATGAAAAGCATCTCGCTGTGCCCACCGGGCACACATCGAAAGTAGAACAAAATGGAGGTGTCGACTCCCAGCCACATTGCTCTGAGGATCACTGCATGGCCAGAAGATGAAGACAAGCTGGCATCTCCTTGCACAAAAAACTCGCGGTTTAGTGGATCGCGGGGCTGCCCATAGGCAAACACGTTCCACACAAAATATCCATGACTGTCACGGCCACTGCTGTCGTAGATCATACCCCTGTTTTGGTACCGAGGGCGTATGCCGGGTCCCCAAGCCGGTGGGTCTTGGTCGAATTTGTGCCATACCATCATGCTGTCTGTCAGTGGTACAAACGGTGGAGTGGCCACGCACTTGAAACACACGCTGTCGCCTGCCTCGTTGTTGAATTCGTCACTGGCACATGGGTCGCATTGTTGCGTCTGCGCATTCCAGGCAAATGAGATCTGACACACGTTGCAGTTGAGCACTGCATTTTCTACGGCGAACGCGTTATGCAACGGGTGTAGATCAGAAGCACACTTGATGCATGGTCCCGCCCCAGTGTCGGGTTTGTATTTGCCAAGATCGCATTTGGTGCATTTCCCGATGGGACCGACGAATCCGCCTGTGTTTGGACCCATGTATCCAGCGTTGCACCCACATCCGTCGATCCCGAAAGATGCGTTGAGGGTGTCGGAATTGGCGGGGCATGTCCTACACCCGCTCTCTCCTACCTCGAGCAGCAACTTGTATGATCCCCTTGGACATTCCACACAGACACCACTGCCGTCATTGGTTCTCACGAACTGTGTGCTGCATGCACACCGTGTGAGCAGCGCGGCCTCTAATGAGCCTTGGGGGTTCCACCGCACCTCCTCCCCACATACCATAGCAATACCACACCGGAACTCAGTGTTCTCAGCCAGTTCTTGCACAGTCTGTGGCGTCGTTTGACATCCCGCAAATTTGAGTTCGTACTCTACGTCGTTGAACTTTTTGGAAATATACCACTCTTCACGCTGCCTGTACATGTATCGCGGTTCAGGTTCGGCTCTGTAGTACACGAGTGAATTGTTCCACATGTTTCCTGTGTCGACATACACACCCCCCGCTATGTCCATGCCGTAACACGTAAACCCCGAGACACGTACTTCGAATTCGTGTACCTCTGTGTTCCCAACTGCGCAAGCGGTAGGCGAACACACCGGTAACAGGGACACAATGATCGACACAAACAAGAACATACACCGTGGGCGTGTCAATCCGCAGGGCATCCCTCTGCTTCTGTATACGCGGGATGCATGCTTGTGTTTTTTATATAGGAAATTCGCGCCAATTTCATTGTCTGTGTCAGTGCACGTACGTGCTGGGCTGCATGCGATGTGTAACGGGCGTTTGATATGTGGTATAGTAGAAAAACATGCTATCCGGGGACTATTTTTCAAAAAAAAAAACACACAAGCGTGCAGTTGCGTAGCCTCGAACGCGAGCAAGATGCTTGCCACGTCGGCGGCGGGATGCCGCATCACGCGGGGTGCAAGCTTCCCGTGCATCCATACCGAGTTAGCAATGTGATGAGATGTGTTCTCTGTTTCGGTGAGGGATAGAAAAGTTTATTATAAGACAAACACCAAAAGGGGGAAAAGATGATTATGATAGTGAAAACTCCTGCATCTCAGATGCGCTCCGCAGCAACAACAGAGGAAGGAGGACAGGAGGTTCAGTGTGTTTTTTAATTTTAAAGTGTAGCCAAAAACGGATCCAACAATATCCAACAACAAACAACGGGTTTACAAATAACAAATACTCCCAAATTTTGTTAATGTAAGACATTTGGGGAGCTCAACCGCTGCGAACTGGGTGTCTTTCGATCTTGATGTTTCTTGCTCCTCTTGCTGAGGTTACTCCTTCATAAACACGCTTAATTTTAAAAATGTAAGAGAGTGTTTATCGAGGAGTGACGTTATAACTGCGCATCGATCGGCTTCCAGGTGTGATGTTTGATGTTTCCCAACACATTATTTTGCACCATACAGTCCACAATTTTGTGGACCAGCCCGAGGTCCTCGTCGGGCCTGTAGTTGCTCGCATCGTGATCATTGCCATGGTCGGACCCACCCCCTGCACCCCCTGCACCCCATGCACCCCCTGCACCCCCATCACCGGCGGTACCTTCGCTGACGACTGTGTACAGCACATGAGACTCTTGGCATGGCAGTGCAACTTTGTTCTGCGCAGCATGTACAACGCATGACGCTTGCATGACTTGCTGTTGCCAGTCCTCACCTGTGTCTAGAGACGCCATTGCAGCGCTCATGACATGTGTCTTCATGCACTGCAACCAAAGCAAACTTGCACGAACTAGTGCACCTGTGTTGTGCATGTAGATGTCAACGGGAAATCCATGAGACTGACACAACTCCGTCAACAGTGCCTGGCAACTTTTGCTGTTGCCCAACACAGCCGTGCAAATGTCCAGCTTCGAAACGAGTGCATTTCTATTATTGTGTATGGTGGATGCGTCGCACAAAGAAAACCAGATCATTTGGGCCAGGTTGTTCCCAAGCATGTGGGCGTATTGGTCAATTTGTACATCTTGCGATGCCAGACACTCAAAATAAGGGTCAAGACTCGTTTGCTTGAGGTGATACTGATAGATTGCAAGTACAGAGCCGAGTGCTTGCCAAGTCTGAGTTTGAATTCCATGCAGCGGCTGCACTCGCTGTTCGTACCCTGCATAAGCCATATGGAGTTCCTGGAAATTGGTTTTTCGCGACTGGAGTACATCAGGCGGAGGTGGCAAGGACTGCCAATCATTGGTATGCAATATGAGTTGTCTGAATTTGGCTTGTCCTCCATTATCATCGCTTCCCTGGTCACCACTATCATCACGGCCACCACTGTCCCCCAGGGTATTATCATCAACAGCAGTATCGTCTCTAGCAGCAGCATCTTCTGCAACAGCACCATCGTCTGCAACAGCACCATCGTCTGCAGCAGCACCATCGTCTACAGCAGCACCATCGTCTGCAACAGCACCATCGTCTGCAACAGCACCATCGACTCCATCAGCAGCACCATCGTCTGCAGCGGGTGTATGGCTCAGCGCATGCAATTTCAATATGAAAGCATATGTGCTGGCAATGCTTCCTGTCAGCATTGTGTCAAGCTGGGCTGAATGCACTGACGATGCTTGCTGCTGCGTGTTTGCATGCATGTTGCATGGAACTTGAACTTCAGAGGATACCATTTGTTGCATCGCAAAACATGTCTGCACGACTTGTGACCATTCTTGAAAACACGGGAAAATTGACTCTGATAAACTTATTTGCTGTGGTCCTTGTAGTGGGGCTGATGCAGGAGCTGGAGCTGGAGCGATTTTGTGGTGGTCTGACCGCCATGTCTTTCGCTTTTCGATCATTTTCTCCAGTTGCAGTATCATAGATGGCGATGCATGGGACAAAGCTGCATGCATGCTTCGTTGGAAGTTATTTTGTTCATGCGTACCCCCGAGACTTGCGTGGTTCTGAATGAGAATTTCATTACACGATTCGGCAAACGAGATTTCTTTGTACAACATATCAGCCCGAGCTTTTTGTCGTGTTTGTAATTTGACGTAGATTCGGTCTATCTGTTGTTTTTCCAGTTTATTCCAACAATTTTCTGCCATCATTATGGATGTGAGGGTTTCGCACATAGCGTAGCCGCTTGCTGCCGTGACTTCGACACTGGAGTCGTTTTCTGGGCTGATATATGAGCATTGTTTCAATCCGAGTACTATCATACGTTGAAATCGATGTTCTAACGCCATCTTTGCAGTGCGGATTGCAGTGTCAGCATCCGTTACCAATCTATCATACGCACTACTGTCTCTTTGATGTGGATTATTGGGATACATTTCGACCAATTTCATGGCAGCGACGGCTGGTCTGATTGCATTGTCTACCAGGTCATTTTCATCGATAAAATGGATTTTTTCACCGAACATATTGTGTATATTCTTTAATACTTCGTCAGCTTCTTCTTCGCCTGCTGCTGGTTCTGGGTGTGCTGCTGCTGGTTCTGGTGCTGCTGGTTCTGGGTGTGCTGCTGCTGGTTCTGCTGCTGCTGGTTCTGGTGCTCCTGGTTCTGGTGCTCCTGGTTCTGGTGCTCCTGGTGCTACTGTGTGCTCTGCTGTCAGTTGGTGTGCATAACCTTGCATAATTTCGGCCAAAATCCCTGCCACACGTATCGACTGCTTGCATGGCCCGGAGGACGCCGAGGCCGGTTCTTCACAACTCCCGCTCATTTGCTATGATACCGTGTGTTCATTTACCGGACTTATATATGTTTTCGAATGCTCTGCTACAAGAAAGCAAATAGACAGCTCGGAATATTTTGCATTTGCTCTTTGCCATCAGCAGGGTGTTGTTGTATGTTGCATGCCTTTGGAATTGCACATCATTTGATACGTATCGTCTGGACCCCACTGTTCAAAAATCTCCAGTTTGCTGATCGGTTGCTGTGTCGCATTCAGACGGAGGCGGCTTTTGTACACACCAGCATCGTACCCTAGCAGG
>Ga0105052_10007660_pt1 | contig 10457 bp, 8 predicted proteins | sample FRY03_FD_78094 | JGI IMG/M metagenome (GOLD analysis project Ga0105052, IMG submission 78094) | Freshwater microbial communities from Lake Fryxell liftoff mats and glacier meltwater in Antarctica - FRY-03 | ecosystem: Environmental > Aquatic > Freshwater > Ice > Glacier meltwater ... | reverse complement strand
TTCCAGATCGCTTGAATCACTTCCCAGCAAATGTGCAATGGCACTTTCAGTGACGTGTACGAGTATATAAGTTGAGTTTTTCCCGCCTTGACTCACCGCGCTTTGCAAAGCAATGGCATCCATAGATCCAAAGTCAAGAGTGACCGCAATTCGATTGGTCTTACTTTTCTCGATCAAATCAATTTCCTGAAAACTTCCATGCGGTAAGAGGATGGAACGACCGCCTCGTTTTTTAATCAAGGGTGCGAAGGTGATGTAGAGTAGCATGAATCCTACAAAAAGACATAGAGGTATAACGGTAAGGCGTAGCCATAAACTATTATCTGCACTCAACCATCCGCTTACTTCTGAATAAACCAATTTCACATTGAGACTTACAATGATTAATGCGCACAACCAAGCTCCCAATTTTGTGAGTTTTGAAATAGTGAAAAGGCCCATTTTCTCTCTGTCGCTCACAAAGTGAATTAATGGAATGACTGCAAATCCCAGTTGCAAAGAAAGAATGACCTGACTTAAAATTAAAAGATCTGCCGTTGCACCTTCGCCCGCGATATGAATCACCAACACCGCAGGAACGATGGCAATAAGTCGCGTGATCAAACGCCGAATCCATGGAGCAATGCGTAAATTCAAATATCCTTCCATCACAATTTGGCCTGCTAAAGTTCCGGTGATGGTACTGCTTTGTCCTGCGAAAATTAAAGCAAGCGCAAAAAGAATAGGAGCGAGGCTCGATCCTAGTAAAGGCTCCAGCAAGCGATGTGCATCCATGATATCTGACACTTCATGCATGCCTACTTTGTAGAAGGTACTTGCTGCTAAAATTAAGATGGCGGCATTCACAAAAAAGGCAGCGTTCAAAGCGATAGTACTATCGAGGATGTTGAATTTTATCGCTCTTGAAATTTCTTTATTACTACGTTCAAATTTTCGCGTTTGTACCAATGCCGAATGCAAATAGAGATTGTGTGGCATTACGGTAGCGCCGATAATTCCGATAGCAATATAGAGAGCAGTTTCATTCAATGCAGTGGGAATAAATCCGGCGAAAACTTCGCTCATCACAGGTTGCGCAATGAACATTTGAACTACGAATGCGCCGCCAATCATCGCGACCAGACTAATGATAAACACTTCCATTTTTCGAATGCCATGATTGAGTAGGAAGAGTAGGAGGAAGGTGTCGAGAGCGCTGATGATAACGCCCCACATCAAGGGTAAATCAAAGAGTAAATAAAGTCCTATTGCCATTCCCAATACTTCGGCGAGGTCGCAAGCGGCGATGGCTATTTCGGCCAATACATAGAGGAAATAATTTACGAATCCCGGAAACATTTCACGAGAAGCTTGTGCTAAATCGCGGCCGCGAACTATTCCTAATCGCGCACTTAAACTTTGTAATAAGAGCGCCATTAAATTCGACATCAGCAAAACCCAAATGAGTGCGTAACCGAATTTACTTCCTCCTGCAATGTCGGTGGCCCAATTTCCGGGATCCATGTAACCAACACTTACCATGTAGGCGGGACCTATGAAAGCTAAAAGTTTTTTTCGAAAACTCATGCTGCTATCCACTTTTATGGAGCCGTGTACTTCCGAAAGTGAAGTTTGTGGATGTGAATCTTTATTTATCTTCATCGCGGCGAACTAAAAGGTTTTTACTAACTTCTTTGCTAATAAATGTTGATTTCTTATTTGGAAAAAGTAAGTGCATGCTTTTATCAAAATCATCAATTTCGGTGATGGTAAATTTACTTCCGGGAGTTAATCCCTTTTTTTCCAAGTATTGCAAAAACACGGGACTGTGATCATTTACGCCGCTTAAAATATATTTTCCTTTTTGCATGGTATCGGAAAGTAAAATCTGACCGTTCGTATGTACCTTGCCGTTAGTATCGGGGATGGGATCGCCATGCGGATCGAATTTCGGAAAATCTAAAAATGCATCCAATCGTTTTGCCAATTCATCGGAACTCACATGCTCCAATTCTTCGGCTAATTCATGGACTTCATCCCACTTAAAATTCAATTTCTCTACTAAAAATACTTCCCATAAACGGTGTCGACGAATAATACTCAAAGCTACTTTTTCACCTTTCTTGGTAATTTTTACGCCATGATAACGCTCGTATTCAATCAGATTTTTTTCCGAAAGCTTCTTAATCATGTCTGTGACAGAGGCAGAACTTGTTGAGAGAGAGCCTGCTATTGCCGATGTCAATACCGCATTTTGGTTGCCGGTACTGAGATGATAAATTGCTTTCAAGTAGTTTTCTTCGGTGGAAGTAGTCATGGAAATTGAATGATATTGACAAATATAAAAATAAATTTAGACTTGTCTAAAAATAGAATTCGATTCGCATAATTTAATATTTGCTAATCTTGCAGCATGTACAAAAGTCTGATCCGTCCCTTGCTTTTCCGACTCGATCCCGAGTCGGCGCATCACTTTACTTTTCAGGCTATTAAGTTGCTTTTTAAAATTCCGGGATTTCAATATTTATCCGAACAATTGTTCAAAGTGGAGAGTAAATCTTTTGAAAAAGAAGTGATGGGATTAAAATTTCCGAATCCCATCGGACTCGCTGCCGGTTTCGACAAGGATGGAAAATTGTATCGTGAACTTTCTGCTTTCGGGTTCGGTTTTATTGAAGTAGGTACGGTAACACCCTTAGCACAATCTGGAAATGATAAACCACGTATGTTTCGTCTCCCAAAAGATGGAGGATTGATCAACAGAATGGGCTTTAACAACGAAGGAGTAAATGCGTTAAAAGGGCAATTAAAAAGTCGTCCGACAAACATTATTATCGGTGGAAACATCGGAAAAAATAAAGTCACCGCCAATGAAGATGCACTTTCGGATTATGTAAAATGTTTTGAAGAATTGTATGATGTGGTCGATTATTTCGTGGTGAATGTGAGCTCGCCAAATACTCCGGGATTGCGTGCTTTGCAGGAGAAAGAACCACTCACAAATTTGCTTCGACATTTATCGGAGCTGAATAATAAAAAATCCAACAAGCCCATCTTACTGAAAATTGCACCCGATTTAAGCGACGAGCAATTGGATGAAATTGTTGAGATTGTACAAGCAGTAAAGTTGCAAGGAATTATAGCTACCAATACCACCATCTCCCGAGAAAATTTGCATTCAGAAAAAGATTTGAAAGAACAAATGGGCGGATTGAGCGGAGTTCCTGTAAAAAATAGAAGTACAGAAGTCATTCGATACATTCGTAAAAAAGCGGGAAAAAATTTAGTGATTATCGGTGTAGGCGGAATATTTACTGCCGAAGATGCGCAGGAGAAATTGGATGCCGGAGCCGATTTGTTGCAAGTGTACACCGGATTTATTTATGAAGGTCCCGCAATGATAAAGCGTATTTTGAAAGGAATTTAATGCTGTAAATCGTTCGTTTTTTCCGAGTATTTGACTCATAAAATTGATGAATTGGAAAAATAAATTTATTTTTTTTCATAGTCTCCTGATTTAAAGCTTTTTAGTCATAATTAAGATTTTGCATTCATGTTGGTAAATAGGATGTTTTTAATCCGAGAATCGATCCTCAATTTCTACTTTTGTATTTCTTAAATTAAATAAAATATGAAAAAATTATTCTTAATCGGAGCCGTAGTTATTGCGATGGCTTCTTGTGGTAATTCTAAATCTGAAGAAAGCGCAGACGCAGGAGCTGTAGATTCATCTGCAATGGCTGCAAAATTTGGTTCTGATATCGATGATGCCGGTGCTATTTCTATGGATTCATTGCTTGCTATGGTGAACCAAGGTTCGACAAGTATTGAAGGCGTGAAAGTGGAAGGAAAGATAAATACTGCTTGTCAAACAAAAGGTTGCTGGATGACCATTGACAAAAGTGATGGCTCTACGATGCGTGTTAGTTTTAAAGACTATGCTTTTTTTGTTCCCAAAGATTGCGCAGGAAAATCAGCGGTAATGTTAGGACATGCTTATCTTGACACAACTTCAGTTGAAGACTTGCGTCACTTTGCAAAAGACGAAGGGAAATCAGAAGAAGAAATTGAGAAAATAACAGCGCCTGTGTTTGAATTGGCTTTTGAAGCAGAAGGTGTAATTATTAAATAATTTAAAAATTTATTGAAGAGCCCGTCTCAAAGAGATGGGTTCTTTTATGAATAATGGAAAAAGAAAACGTAGAATGGGTGGAATGTCCGAGAGATGCGATGCAAGGTCTCTCTTGGTTCATTCCCACTCCACAAAAAATTGAATACATCAATGCACTTTTAAAAGTGGGTTTTGATGTGCTTGATTTCGGAAGTTTCGTTTCTCCAAAAGCAATTCCTCAGCTGCGCGATACGGCAGAAGTATTGAGTAAATTGCAACTAAATAATCGCACAAAATTACTGGCCATTGTTGCCAATCAAAGAGGCGCAGAAGATGCCCTTGTTTTTGATGAGATTTCTTATTTGGGATTTCCATTTTCCATTTCAGAAACTTTTCAGCAGCGAAATACGAATAGCAGTATCGAGCAATCATTGTCGACGGTGGAATCCATTCAGAATTTATGTCTGAAGAATAACAAAGAATTAGTAGTGTACATGAGCATGGCTTTTGGCAATCCTTACGGAGATGAATGGAATGAGGAGATTGCAGTTCGACGCACTGAGCAGATTGCATCCATGGGTGTAAAAATTATTGCTATGTCGGATACGGTTGGTCTTGCTAAAGCAGATGATGTGAAAGCAATATTCGATGCCGTCATTCCTGCATTACCGAACGTAAAAATTGGTGCTCATCTGCATGTCAGTGCTGATAATTGGAAAGCGAAATTATCGGCTGCTTGGGATAGTGGCTGCCGACGATTTGATACGGCATTGAAGGGTTATGGAGGTTGTCCGATGGCGGAAGATGTGCTGGTAGGTAATCTGGCCGCAGAGAACCTGAATAGCTTTTTGAATGAAAGAAATGTGAAGACTACGGTCGATTCTGCTCTCTTCGCAGCGTCCATGTTGATGGCTTCACAGGTATTTGATCATCCATCGGCAACAATAATTGATTAGATTCGTTAAAGAAAGGATATAATTTCCTCTTAAAAATAATAAATTGACTACACATAAAATGACATTACGCGTTTGGATTCTTAGTTTCTTTCTTCTTTGTGTTAGTGGCTTTGCACAAGCTCAAAATCCCGGCTACCTCGAACTTTTGGGAAATGTACAGCAAGATGGAAAAGGATTGGAAGGAGCAGAAATTAAAGTTTTGAAAGGAATAGAAATTTCCGATAATCTACTTTCATCTGCCGGAGGAAAATTTATTTTTAATTTGGATTTAGGTCATGTCTACACCATCGTCTTTTCAAAAAATGGGACCATCACCAAATCTGTTTTAGTAGATACCAAAGTTCCTGAAGAATTTGCAAAACAAATTTTTAGTTTTAAATTTAAAATTGATTTATTCAAAGCACCGGAAGGAGTAGAGCCTCCGAAAGAAGCAGCACCTCCTGTCACAAAATTAGGTTATAGCGACGTGTACGATGATTTTGATTACGATCCGGAATATTCGAAGTCGAGGAAAGTGGAGATGGATGTGGTGAAAGAAAAAATGGCGCAGGAAGTAGTGAAACAGGATGCTTTGAAAGCTAGGGAACTTGAAAAAGCAAGACAAGATTCCATTGCACAAGCACGTAAAGAGGAATTAGCCGCAGAAAAAGCAAAACAAGATTCATTGGCGAAAGTAAAGGAGCAACAACGTAAAGATGCCTTGGCTTTAGCAGCAGAAGAAAAAGTGAAAGCCGATTCATTGGAGAAAGAAAAAGAAAAACAACGCATAGAAGGAGCTATGTTGGCGGCTAGAGAAAAAGCAAGTCAGGATAGTATAGTTGCATTAGAAAAAATTCGTCTCGCCGCTGAAGCAGCAGAAAAGGCAAAGCAAAAAGCCACACAAGATTCCATTGCTCGTGTAGAAGAAAAAATAAAACAGGATGCGCTTTTAGCAGCTAAAGATCAAGAAAGATTAGCCGCGCTGGAAAGAAATAAAGCCGTTCAGGATTCCATTAATACTGCTCGTGAGCAAGCTAGATTAGCGGACATCGCAAATAAGGCACGTGAAAAAGAAATTGCCGATGCATTGAGCGTAGAAAAGGAAAATGCAAGAATTGCTGAGTTAGAAAGACAAGCAAAAGAGAAGACTGAGAAAGATAGTTTAGCATCGGTAGAAAAAGCACGTGCCGCTGCAGAACTTGCAGAGAAAGCAAAGTTGAAAGCGGAGCAAGATGCCATTGCTGCAGCGCAAGAAAAACAAAAGCAAGAAGAGTTGAAAGCTTCGAAAGAGCGTGAGCGACTCGAAGCATTAGCAAAAGAAAAAGCAGAGAAAGATAGTCTGGCGAAAGCTGCCGAAGAAGCGCGACTTGCCGATATAGAGAAAAAAGCAAAAGAGAAATTAGAAGCCGATGCCTTGGCGAAAGCACAAGAAAAAGCAAAAGCCGATGAAGCTGCGCGTTTAGCAAAAGAGAAAGAAGAAAAGGCAACTCTTGCTGCAGTAGAAGAGAAAGCGCGTCAGAAAGCAGTAGCAGACGAAGCAGCTCGTGTGGCTAAAGAAAAAGAAGAAAAAGCAGCACAAGCGGCAGCGGATGAAAAAGTGCGTCAGAAAGCAGTAGCAGATGAAGCAGCTCGTGTGGCTAAAGAAAAAGAAGAGAAAGCAATACAAGCGGCAGAGGATGAAAAAGCGCGTCAGAAAGCAGTAGCAGACGAAGCAGCTCGTGTGGCTAAAGAAAAAGAAGAGAAAGCAGCACAAGCGGCATTGGATGAAAAAGCGCGTCAGAAAGCAGTAGCAGACGAAGCAGCTCGTGTGGCTAAAGAAAAAGAAGAGAAAGCAGCACAAGCTACAGCGGATGAAAAAGCAAGATTGAAGGCTGTTGCTGATGCACAGGAGAAATCTCGCCTAGAAGATTTGGCACGTATAGCACGTGAAAAAGCGGTACAAGATTCCTTGTTGACCATCAAAAATAAATTCACACAGGATTCCATTGCCGATGCTCGTGAAAAAGCAAAGCAATTGAATTTGCAACGCGAAGCTCGTTTGCTAATCGAAAAAGATTCTTTGTTGAAAGCGAAACGTGAGCAAGAAGAAGAAGCCACTGAACTTGCCGCAGCAATGAGAAAGAAGCGGGAAGAGGAAGCGAATGAGAAGAAGAAAGCAGAGATTGAAGCACAAAAGCAAGCCTTGGCCAACGCATCTAAAAACGATTCGAAAAAAGCAGTGAAGGACATCAACGATTATAAAATCGATTTCGACAAGCAATTTGTAGCAGAGGGAATTAGTGCCGATACCCTTGTGGAGCCGAGTAGAACCGTGTATCGCACCGTTGTAAAATCAAGTGCTGAAAGAGCAACCTATTTGAAAGTATTGTACAGTTATGGTGGTGCGTTTTATTTTAAGAACGGACAAAGTATGACCGAAAATAGTTATTTCATGGAAATTAATGCGCATAAAAAATCGCTAAAACCATAGGAGCTATGAGCTATGAGCTGTGAGCTATAAGTTGTGAGCTTTGAGTTGTGAGCTATAAGTTGTGAGCTTTGAGTTGTGAGCTAAGAGTTGTGAGTTGTGAGTTTTGAGCTGAGAGCTGTGAGTTTTGAGCTATGAGTTGTGAGCTATAAGTTGTGAGCTATGAGCTATGAGTTGTGAGCTATGAGCTGTGAGTTGTGAGCTGTGAGTTGTGAGCTATGAGTTGTGAGCTATGAGTTGCGAGCTATGAGCTGTGAGCTATGAGCTATGAGTTGTGAGCTGTGAGCTGTGAGTTTTGAGCTGAGAGCTGTGAGTTTTGAGCTATGAGTTGTGAGCTATAAGTTGTGAGCTATGAGCTGTGAGCTATGAGCTGTGAGTTGCGAGCTGTGAGTTGCGAGCTGTGAGCTATGAGTTGTGAGCTATGAGCTGTGAGTTTTGAGCTGAGAGCTGTGAGTTTTGAGCTGTGAGCCATGAGCCATGAGCCTTGAGCCTAGAGTTTGTAATTCTCAATTCTTAATTCCAAATTCTCAAAATTCAATTCTTAATTCCGAATTCTTAATTCTTAATTAAAAAAGATGTTACTAGTTGCAGATTCAGGTTCTACAAAAGCAGATTGGTTAATTTACGATGGCGTAAAAATTTCCGGTCCTTTGCATACCCAAGGATTCAATCCCTTCTTTCATACCAGCGATTTTGTTTTTGAGAGTCTGATGAAATCGGAGGAGATGAAATCCATTCAAAAAAAAGTAACAGATGTGAAATTTTTTGGTGCCGGTTGTTCCAGTAAAGACAGAAATGAAATTATAGCCATTGGATTACGTCGCTTTTTTACGGAGGCCGATGTGCTTGTAGAACACGACTTACTCGCTTGCGCCATTGCCACCTGTGGAGAGAGCTCGGGCATCTCCTGCATCATTGGTACCGGAAGTAATTCCTGTTATTTCGATGGAAGCGAAGTGCACGAAAGAAATTACGGCTTGGGATATATCCTCGGCGACGAAGGCAGCGGTTCCTATTTCGGAAAAAAATTACTCACTACATTTTTATACAATCGTTTGCCCGATGATTTGCAAATGGATTTCAAAGAAACTTATCATTTAGGAAAAAATGATATCATCGATAAAGTGTACAAAGATGCGGATCCCAATGTATGGCTGGCTTCATTCACACGTTTTCTCACCAAACACTACGAGCATCCCTACATTCATGAAATGATTGTACAAGGCATGCGCGATTTCTGCAATTTATATGTGGTCGATTTTCCTAATTACAAAAGCGAAAAAGTACATTTTGTTGGCTCTGTTGCTTATCTATTCTCTAAAGAATTACACCAAGTAGCAAATGAACTTGGATTTTCTATTGGTAAAATCATCAAGCAACCTATTGATGATTTGATGGCGCATTTTGTACGGCTGAAGCCGTGATTCTCGATACTCGATTCTCGAAGTCGATTTTGGATTATTAATTTCACTCCGCAGGGAAATTGTTTTTAATAATGATTGATTTTCACCACTAAGAGCACTGAGAATTTTCACAATTCTCACAAAGTTTTTTTATGTGCAACAACAGAAATTATTATCAATACCGTCTTGTGACCTCTGTTATTCTTGGTGTGCTCTGTGGTAAAAAATAAAACGGGAGCAGCCAACGACCAACTATGAAGAACAAGTCTTCATAGCAAGCGACCAACAACTAACGACTAACGACCAACAACTAACGACTAACGACCAACAATCAGCATCCAGAAAAAAGCTTTTATTTGAGCCCGTGTAGCGAATTCACCATACTAATTAATCGTAGCCTTTATTTAAACCAGCTCTAATACGGAAACATCTGAACTAGACAGAAACTCCTTTATAATATTTTGATTTGCGGAAATCTTTTCAAATAGATGATGCGTAGAGGTATTTCCAATTCTGAGCCAGATAATTTTTGGTGGAAATCCTTTCAATAATGAAATATCAATAAAATCGGAATCAAATGTGACAATACAAAAATCGTTTGATTTTGCATACTCCCAAATTTTAATATCAGAAGCATTAATCAGATTCAAATTTTTAATTTGTTCTGAGCCCGGAAATAATTCTTCGATTTTTTTTACAACCCGGAAAGAAATATTTTGATCGAAAAGCAGCTTCATGAAGCAATTCTTATTCTATGTTCTTTATCTGCTGCATAAGCTAAGCAAGCTCGAATTTCCATCTCATTAATCTCTGGATAATCCTCTAGGATTTGCTCTATCGACATTCCTGATGCCATCCATCCTAAAATGTCATAAACGCTTATTCTTGACCCATTTATACAAGGTCTTCCAAATCTAACATTTGGTTCGATACTTATGTATTGCGAATAATTCATAGGGCTAATTTACAATATGTTCTTCGATTAAACAATTGAAAGCAACTGGAAACTTTATGCTTGAGTTAGCTTGAAATTGGTTGACTGTTTTATCTTATTCTGTTTAATTTATAGATTAGCATTATTAAAAATTGATTTTTACCACAAACATGTTGGACTACGCTATTTCCTTTTTTATAAATTGAACTGATTTGTTGTAGAGCTAAGACTACATGTACCGATACAGAGAATATTCACAAAGACCACTGAGGTTTTTCACAGCCAGACGATAGAATTTGTTAGTAGAACCATCTTGTGACCTCTGTTAATCTTTGTGCACTCTGCGGTAAAAAATAAAACGGGAGCAACCAACAACCAACGACCAACAACCTGCTACCCTGAGCGAAGTCCGATAGCTATCGGACGAAGGGAACAACCAACAACCTGCTACTCTGAGCGAAGTCCGATAGCTATCGGACGAAGGGAACAACCAACAACAAACGACCAACGACCAACAACAAACGACCAACGACCAACGACCAACGACCAACGACCAACAACCAACAACAAACGACCAACGACCAACAACAAACGACCAACGACCAACGACCAACGACCAACGACCAAC
>Ga0105052_10007655_pt1 | contig 10463 bp, 11 predicted proteins | sample FRY03_FD_78094 | JGI IMG/M metagenome (GOLD analysis project Ga0105052, IMG submission 78094) | Freshwater microbial communities from Lake Fryxell liftoff mats and glacier meltwater in Antarctica - FRY-03 | ecosystem: Environmental > Aquatic > Freshwater > Ice > Glacier meltwater ... | reverse complement strand
CCGAGGGGGGCGGCGGTTGGGGCGGGGGGGACGTCCGGGCGGGCGGCTCGGGGCGGCGCGCGGGGGGGGGGGGGGGGGTGCGGGGGGGCGGGGGGGGGGGGCGGCGGGGGGGGGGGGGGGGCGGCGGGGTGCGGCGGGGTGCGGCGGCGGCGGCGGCGGCGGCGGCGGCGGCGGCGGCGGCGGCGGCGGCGGATTCCCCGGTGCCGGCGTCACGCCGGCTGTTGGATGCGGCCTTCCTCGAGCACGTCGAGCGGGATGCGCACGTAGCGGTAGCGGTCGTCGTAGCGGCCGCGATTGTGTTTTTGGCAGCAGTCGAAGCAGGCGGAGCGGCGTTCGAGCGGGCGCACGCGTTTGAGGAGGCGGCCGCAGTGCTGGCAGCGGTAGGCGTATTTGGCGCGCACCTGGCGGCCCTTCAGGGGCAGGCTGTGGCAGCGGGGTTCGCCGGGGATGCCGAGGTCGGCGCAGGCCTGGCGCCATTCTGGTCCGTGGGCGGCGATGCGTCGGCGGCCGGCGCGGTGCACGCTGACGAGGTGGGCCAGTTCGTGGCGGAGGATGCGCTGGATGATGGCGGTGCCGTGGTCTTTGAGGCGCGGGTTGATTTCGACCTCCCAGGTGCGGGCGCTGGCCGTGCCGGCGGTCGTCTGCAGCCGGGAGTTCCAGACCACCCGCACCTTGAGCGCGAGATCGCGCAGGCCGCGCAGGCCGTGGACCAAGTCGCGCGCCTGGGCGGTCAGGGATTCGTCCATGCCGTGCAGGCGCGGGCGGGCGGATCGCGGGCGTTTTTCGGCCGGAGTGGCCGGGGTGCGCGGCGGCGGGTCCTCCAGCAGTGCCGTCAACCGGAGCAGTAGTTGTTGGGGGAATTTCATCCGCGGAGGCTGGGAGGGCGAGGGCATCGGGATCAGGCCGGCACCGGCGGCGGGGCGGGGCGGGACGGGCGCGCGCGCTTGTCCCGCACGCGGTGGGGCTGGGCACCGAGGGCGATCACGGCGTAGGGGGCGACGCTTTCGTCCAGGTGGACGTTGGCACCGATGGTGGCGTGGTCGCCGATGGTGGTGCTGCCGCCGAGGATGGTGGCATTCGGATAGATGGTGACGTGGTCGCCGACGCCCGGGTGGCGCTTCACCCCCTTGATGATGTGGCCTTCGTCGTCCTTGGCGAAGCTCTTCGCGCCCAGGGTCACCCCGTGGTAGAGCTTGACGTGGCTGCCGATCACGCACGTCTCGCCGACGACCACGCCGGTGCCGTGATCAATGAAAAAGTGCGACCCGATGGTGGCGCCCGGATGCAGGTCAATGCCGGTGCGGCTGTGCGCCCATTCGGTCATCATGCGCGGGAGCAGGGGCACGCCGCGGCCGTACAACCAGTGGGCCAGCCGCTGGATGGCGATGGCCTCGATGCACGGGTAGGAGAGAATGATTTCCTCGTAGCTGCGGGCGGCCGGGTCGCCTTCGTAGGCCGCCTCCACATCGGTCAGGAGCAGGGCCCGGACCTCCGGCAGGCAGCGCAGAAAGTCGCAGACAAGGCGCCGCGCGGTCACATCGGAGTGGTCCGAGGCGTCTTTCTGGCTGCGCAGGCTGCGGGTCGTCTCTTCGGTGAGCCGGGCGATGAGGTCGTCGAGCTGCCGCCGGGTCTTGCCCTCCACGCAGGCGGTGGTCATCGGCTCCTCGGTGAAGAAGCCGGGAAAGAGCAGGGCCAGCAGCCCGCGGCAGATCGCGGGCAGGGCATCGCGCGAAGGAAGGTTGGTGCCATCCAAATGGTTGATGCCGCCGATCTCCGCGTAGGAGGCGAGCAGTTGCTGGGCGATGCTGTCGGTCTCGCAGGCCATTCGGGTCAGGGTGCGGGCCACGCCGGCCCGGGTGCCAGTATAGCGGGCCGGCAGGGGCGACAATCGGGATTTTTAAAACCGGCCGGCCGCGGTGGTGGCCGGTGCCACCCGCGGAATGGGGCGCGGGTTTTGCCCGTTGACACTGGGAGGCGCTTCGCCATTAACTCAATCGCATATGGCATTTCCTGCTTTTGTTCGACTGGGTGGCGTCCTGCTGGCGGCGGCGCTTGGCCTGGGTGCCTGCGGCACCACCGGTGACACGGTGTCCAAGGTGAAGATTTTCCGTCTCGATCCTTCGGCGCAACGGGTCATGGCGGGCGATCCGGCGATCGATTTCGAGCGCCGGCACTACCTGCATGGCGCGCTCACGACCGAGGAGGTGGCCGGGCGGACGGGTAATTATTACACGGTGTTCTGGTCGGTGGCGGACCGGACGGCACCAGTGACCCTGCGGTTCGAGTACCGGCAGGCGAAAAGCGGATCGGAGGTCCGGGTCATCGAAAAGACCATCGACCAGCCGCGGTCGTCGAACACCACCGAGTTCCAGGTCGCCGGCCCGGCCTATGCGGAGAACGGCAAGGTGCTGGCGTGGCGGGTGCTGTTGACCCGGGGCCAGCAGACCCTGGCCACCCGTGAAAGTTATCTGTGGCAGTGATTCCGCGCCGGCGGGTCGTTGGTTGACCCGCAGGCCCTTTGTGGTTATATTAAAACTTGGAGCGGGAATTGTTTTCCTGAAAACTTATTACTGTGACACCTCACGCGCGCATTCTCGCTGGAAGCCTACGCGACCTGTTATGGCTGCGCGTCACGGGCAAGGGTTCGCATGAGATCAGCCCTCAGTTGAAGTGTTTTGCCGCGGAGCGGATGGCGCAGGGGGCCCGGCATTTTGTGGTCGATCTGGAGGGGTGTCCGGCCATGGATTCGACGTTTATGGGCACGCTGACTGGCATCGCGGTGCGTCTGATGGAGCATCCCGGCGGCCGGCTCCAGGTGGTCAATGCCAACGCGCGCAATCGCGACCTGCTGGTAAACCTGGGGCTCGACAACATTTTTGAAGTGGATCATGACGGCAGCGCGTGGCGGGAGGAGAGGGCGATGGTGAGGGCCACTTTGACGGAGGCGGTGGCCAGCGGGGAGCGAGGGGAGGAGGGGGCGGGAGCGGAGGTAGACCGCCGGGAGTGCCTCATTGAGGCGCACGAAAACCTGTGTGAGGCGCACGAGGCGAACCGTCCCAAGTTCCGCGATGTGCTGGATTGCCTGAAACGCGAGCGGGAGTCGCAGCCGGCCTGAGCGCCGCGCCCATGGTCGCCGAGATTCTCATCGCCCTGGCTGGCGGCGGCGTGGCGGCGGCCCTGGCCCGGCAGTGGCGGCGGCAGCGCGCGCGCGCGGAGTCGGCCGGCCGCGACTTGGAGGTGATGCGCGGGCTCAACGCCACCCTGAGCGCGTCCCATCAGGCGCTGGAGACGTCCCATGCCGCCCTTGTGCGCGAACATCAGTCGCATGACGCCGAGGAGCACCGGATGTTCGATTTCCTGCATGAGCTGGGTGAGACGCTGTACGCGGACACCTCGGCGCGGAAGCTGCACCGGCGCATCGTGCGCGGAGCAGCCGAAGTGGTGGAGGCCCGCGGCGGGGCGCTGTATCTGCACGACGCCCAGCGCGGGTTGCTGGTGCCCTCGGCGATCAGCCGGGACTGTCCGCCGCTCATCGAGCTGCCGCCCGCCATCATCGGCAAGATCGGGCAGGACACGGCCGCCGTGCGCAGTCATGTGCGGCTGCAAAGCGTCCTCGAGGACGCCGGCGCCTTGGGCGAGGTTTTTCGCACCTCCCGACCGGTGCTGCTGGAGGACCTGCGCGCGCATCCCGCGTTTGCCGGGCTGCCCGGCGCGGGTGACGGCCGGGTGCTGGGGGTGATGATCGCGCCCCTGAGCTATGGGTCGAAGCGCCTGGGGGTGCTGGCGGTGGCCCGGCCCCGCGCCCACCAGCCGTTCACCGCCCACGATTTCGACGTGTTTAAATCGCTGGCCGAGCAGAGCGCGTTCGCGCTGGGCAATGCCATGATCCACCAGGAGGCGATGGAAAAGCGGCGGATTGAGGACGAGTTGGAGCGGGCCAGCGAGATTCAGCGGATCCTGCTACCTTCGCGCTCGCCGGAATTCCCCGGCTTCGCCTTCGCGGCCGCCTGCCAGCCGGCCAAGGTGGTGAGCGGGGATTATTACGATTTCATCCGGCTCGACGAGACACACCTGGGCGTGGTCATTGCCGACGTTTCGGGCAAGGGGGTGCCGGCCAGCCTGGTGATGGCCACCTGCCGCGGCTTGATGCGGGTCAGCGCCGAGCAGCAGCTCTCCCCGGGCGCGGTGCTCCAGCGCGTCAACCGCCTGCTTTTTGCCGACATCCGGGAGGACATGTTTGTCAGCCTCGCTTACTGCGTGCTCGACAGCACGACCGGCGAGGTGACGCTGGTCCGGGCTGGTCACGATCCCCCGCTGTTTTTCCACCGCGCCGACGGCATGATCGAGCCGTTGAAGCCGCCTGGCCTGGCCTTGGGGGTGGATCGGGGGCCGGTTTTCGACCGGGCGACGCGCGAATCCACGTTCCGGATGGAGCCGGGGGACCGGCTGCTGCTCTACACCGATGGTGTGACCGAGGCGCTGGAGGCCAAAAGCCGTGATGAATTTGGCGAGGAACGGCTGACCGGGGTTTTTCGCAGCCAGGCCGCGGCCGGGGCTGGGCCGCTGCCGCTGCTCACCGCGGTGCAGGGTGCCCTGGCCGCCTTTACCAAGGGGGCGCGCCAGCACGACGACATCACCCTCGTGGTCATTGAGCGGGTCTGAAGCCGGCGGCCTCGTCGCGGCCTCGTCGCGGCGGGCCCGCGGGCGTGCGCCGGAGCCCATGAAGCTGAAGGCATGGACTGGCGTAGCGGCGGCAGCGCGAAGTTCCAGCCTACAGCAGATCGGCCAGTCCCCCGAAGTGGGGTTCGAAGAGCCGCCGGTAAAGCCGGGTGGCGGAGGCGTCGGTCAGCGAGGCCAGGAAATCGCAGAGCCTTCTCCGGCGGGCGGCCTGGTCCGCGGCGGTTTCCAGGGCCGTTTCCATCGCCGGCGGCAGCAGCCGGAGCCGGCGGCGGGGCGCGCCGAGATAGTTTTCCACCAGCGCGCTGAGCAGCCGCCCGAGCACCTCGTCCGCCTTGAAGTCGAGTTGCTGGAGCTGCGGCGATTGAAACACGAGCTCGAGGGCGATTTTTTTGTAGAGGCGCGATTCGGCGCGCGCTTCCGGTGCGACCGCCAGGGCGAGGGCGTGTCGGGCGGTGTTCGAGCTGAGGAATCCGGTGCGCGGAACCAGCGAGCAGGCGGCGATGAAGTCGCCGATTTTCCGATTTGAGCGCACCTCCACAAGGTCGCGCCGGATGGCTCCGGCCAGCTCCTGCACGTGGCGGGCGTCCTCCCCGGTGAGCGACTGCCGGGTGGCCCACTGCTCCAGCCGGTCCACCGTGATGAATCCCGCCGCCACGCCATCGGCCATGTCGTTGAGGGAATAGGCGGTGTCGTCGGCCCAGTCCATGATCTGGCATTCGACCGATTTGAGCGCATCGCGGTCCGGTCCGGGGGGCGCGTCGGCCGGCCAGGGGGCACCGCCGGTGACGAACGCCAGGTGGGCCGCCTGCTCGGTGTAGACGAAGTGGTTCGGCGCTCCCGGCACCTCGGCGTGCAGCGTCTTGTATTTCAGCACCGCATCGAGCAGCGCCCGGCTCGGGTTCATGCCGCGGGTGCCGTGGGCAAAAATCGTTTCGGTCAGCAGGCGCAAGGTCTGGGCATTGCCCTCGAAGCCGCCATGCCCGTCCATCAGCCGGTGCAGGCTGCGTTCGCCGGCGTGGCCGAACGGCGGGTGCCCGAGATCGTGGGCCAGGCACGCCGCCTCCACCAGGTCCGGGTCGATGCAGTGGTCCGCGCGCAGATGGGGCGAGCGGTGACGCAGGGCCGCGCAGATCGACCGGCCGATCTGGGAGACTTCCAGCGAGTGGGTGAGCCGGGTGCGGTAAAAATCATATTCGCCGGTCAGAAAAACCTGGGTCTTGCCCTGCAGCTGGCGGAAGGCGGAAGTGTGCAGGATGCGATCCCGCGATATCTGGAACCCGGTCCGATACTCATCTTCACGCCGCCGCTCCTCCGCGGGCGTCGCCAGGTCGAAATCGCTGTAAAAGGTGTTCTCCATCCGTCTGCGGCGCGCAGTCTCAGACCGTTGTCCGCCTTGGCCAGCGGAAAAAACAGGCCGCCACCGCCCCGCCCGCCACGGGCGGGTCCGCGCGGAGCCCCGCGGGGGATTGACAAAGGCGGTCCGCGACGGCATCAACTGTCGCCCATGTCCCCGTCCGCTCTCACCGCCCCCGAAGTCAAGGCCATGCTCCTGCTCGTCGCCGAGCGCATCATCGCCGCCGAGCCCCTGCTCTCCGAGGCCGATCGCAATCTTGGCGATGGCGACCACGGCCTGGGCATGCAGCGAGGCCTGACCGCCGCCCGCGAAAAACTCGCCACCCTGCCGGACGACGGCAGCGTCACCATCGACAAGCTGTTCTCGACCGTGGGCATGGCCATGATGTCGAGCATGGGAGGCGCTTCCGGCGCGATTTTCGGCACCCTCTTCCGCGATGGAGGCAAGGCGCTGGCCGGGCAGGAAACGTTCGGATCGCCCGAACTCGCCCTCTTTCTCCGGGCCGCGTGCGACGGCGTGATGGCCCGCGGCAAGGCCAAACCCGGCGACAAAACCATGATCGACGCCCTGCATCCCGCCGCCGCCGCGGCCGCGGCCGCCGCGGCGGGCGAACCGCTTTCCGCCACGCTCGCGGCGGTGGTTGCCGCCGCCGAGGCGGGCTGCGAAGGGAGCAAGGCGATGATCGCCGTCTTCGGCCGGGCCCGCAGTCTCGGGGAAGGTGCCATCGGTTTTACCGACGCCGGCGCGCTGTCGGTCACGGTGATTCTCGGGGCCATGCGCGATTTCGTCGCGGCGGCCTGACCCGTGGCCCGCCGGCGTCGCGTGGGCCCGGCGCGGAGGGCCCGGCGCGGAGGCTCTGGATTCAAGCGGGACAAGCGATCGATTCGGTGCGATGATGCCGGGTGATCGGCGATTATTCTTCCTGGTGGCGGTCCTCCGCCCATCGAGTCACGACTAAAAAGGCGCATGTTTCGATGCTCCTGTTTGCGGCCGCCGTTGGCGGCGGGGCGTTGGCCGGGGCTCAGCCGGGTGGAGCCGAAACCGCGGTCCCGCAGATTCAGTTTGCCTCGGAGGTTTTCGATTTTGGAAAGGTGAACGCGGGGGAGGTACTGGATCACGAGTTTACGTTCACCAATACCGGTGCCGCCACCCTGGAAGTGACCGGGGTCCAGCCGGGCTGCGGGTGCACGGTGACGGGGGAGTGGAGCAAGCGGGTTGAGCCGGGTGCGGCTGGGGTCATCCCGGTTCAGTTCGACTCCCGTTCTTTGGATGGGAAAGTGACGAAGGTGGTCAAGGTGACGAGCACCGCGCCGGCCCGGCCCGCGGTGACGCTGCAGATCACCGGAACCGTCTGGAACCCGTTTCGAATTGAGCCTGCGATCACCGTTTTCACGCTCCCCGGGGACGGGCAAACCAACCGGACCAAGGTGGTCAAGATCGTGAGCCGGGTGGACGGGCCGGTCACCCTGTCCGGCGTGGAATCCTCCAATCCGTCGTTCCTGGCGGAATTAAAGACCGTGAAGGAGGGGCGTGAATTCGAGCTGCATGTGACCGCGCACACGCCGATGGAGGCGTCGGGGCGGGCCACGATCACCGTGAAGACGTCGGCGGCCGAAGCGCCGGTGCTCAGTATGACCGCTCAGGCGATGGTGCTGAAGTCGGTGGAGGTCTCGCCCGCCCGCATCGCCGTGCCGCCCGGGCCGCTGCCGTCGGTCCGCCAGTCGTCGGTGATCGTTCGGAGCACCGGGAAAGACCCGCTGGGCCTCAGCGATGCCGCGGTCACTCTGGAAGGGGTGGTGGTCAAGGTGGAGGAAATAAAGCCGGGTCGGATGTTCCGAATCTCACTGGCCTTTCCGGCGGGGTTTGAGCTGAAGCCCGGTGAGCAGGCGGAAGTGACCGTGAAGTCCGATCATCCGAAGCATCCGCTGCTCCGCGTGCCGGTGGTGGAGGCAAAAACCTTTGCGCCGACCCCGCCGGTCCCCCCGGCGGTGCGTCCGCCGGTCGCCGAATAGTCCAACCCGGCCCACCCCAGGATGACCGGAACGGACGTGAAGCGCGTGTTTCTTGAGGCCCTGGCCGTGGTCGCCATGGGCGCGGCCTTTGGCGTGGCGGCCAATGCCCTTTCGCCCCGCGGCCTGGCCCTCGGACGGAACTATTTTCCCCAGGTTCACGGCGGCAGCGCGGCGAAGGAGGCTCCGCGGACCCTGCCGGGCGGCGCGGAGTCCGCGGGCGCAGCCATCCATGCGCGGCTCCTGGCCAGCGGATTTCAGCCGATCGACACGCCCGAGGTCCTCCGGCTGCATCGCGACCCGGACTACGGGCAGGAATTGACGGTTTTTGTCGATGCCCGGAATGACCGGTCCTATGCGGAGGGGCACATTCCCGGGGCCTGGCAGTTCGATCGCTATTATCCCGAGGAGCATTTGCCGGACCTGCTTCCGGCCTGTCTGGTGGCCGCACGGGTGGTCGTGTACTGCACCGGGGGCGAGTGTGAAGACAGCGAGTTCGCCGTGCTCACCCTGCGGGACGCAGGGGTGCCCGCCGAGGCCATGGCCATTTATGTCGGCGGCTTCAACGAGTGGAAGGAGCACCAACTTCCCGTGGAAACAGGCGCGCGCCATAGCGGTGCCATCACCGAAGGCTCCCGATGACCGCGACCCCATCCACAGCTTCCGGGTTCCGTGCCGGCGCGTGGGCCGCCCTGGGCGCCCGCTTCTTTCTCGGCGCGGTGTTCCTGGTCATGGGCGCGCACAAGGCGCTCCACCCCCCGGATTTTCTCGGCGCACTCCACCAGTACCACCTCTTCGGGAACCACGTGCTCCTGAATCTGACCGCTTCGGTGCTCCCCTGGATGGAAATCCTCTGCGGCCTGTTCCTGCTCGCCGGCATCGCGGTGCGCGGGTGCGCCGTGGTCACCCTGGTCATGCTCACCGTCTTCAGCCTGGCCGTGCTGATGCGCGCCCTCGCCCTCCAGCAGTCCGCCGGGCTCCTCTTCTGCGCGGTCCGCTTCGATTGCGGCTGCGGAAGTGGAGAGGTTTTCGTCTGCCGCAAACTGCTGGAAAACGTCGGATTGCTCGTGCTCGCGGTCACCGTGGCCGCAGGCCCCGCCGATCCGTGGCGGCTCCGCCATCGCCTGTAGCTCGACTTTCAAAAGTCGGCAGAAGCCGACCGGGCTCGCTGCGGCTGGCCGGCCCCCTTTTTTCCGTTCGGGGCATTTTTTCACGAAAATGCTTCGCTCCGTGTAAGGGCCTCCCGGTCTTTCGCAAAGAAGAGGTGGATGTCCATGGCTCGGACCATGAACGGCCTTTCTGCCGCCACCATGCCTGAATCGAACGTTGGGCTTCCCGAGTGGATGAATTGGGGTCCATCACCATCTGTAGAAACGACCAAAAAAACCAAGGGGAGCGGCAGTCGGCGGTTCCGAGTGCCCGGCAGGGACCCCAACTTCTGCACCTCCTCTGCTGGTACAAATTGGCTCAGGGTGCGCTCCAATGAATGGAGCGACATCCGTGCAACAGATTGGCGCTTCCTCGCTCCCATGGCGGCAAATTTGGAAGGAAACTGCGGAAATTCGGCATGAGGGTGACTTTACATGCAAAATGTTTACCACCAACGACTTGACAATACAATGTATAAATCGTTAATCCTTATATGTTTATGGCTTTAACGAGCGCCATTGGGGTCTGACCCGCAGCGGGTGGACCCCTACTGGGAGGAATTCAACACCGAAGGGCTCGACGACTTCACCGAGGAGCAGTTCGATAAAGCGATGGCCTTCATGCCCGACGAGTGGCGCGCGGAAATCCTCAGCCAGGGGGAGCTTTTCCTGAAGCTCTACGACCAGCTGCCCAAGGAACTGGTCTACCAACGCGAACTCCTCGCCGCGCGGCTGGTGTGACCGGGGTGTCCCGGGGGAGGGCGGATGAAGGCAGAAAGATTGGAGGTGGAAAAATGCTGGCGGGGGAAAGAGGAATCAATTTTTCCACCCAACATTTTTCTGCCTGCCGAGGTGTGGGGTGGGTGGTGGCGGGAGGCGCTAAAGGTTTTTCGGGACGGGTGCCGGGGGCGACGGGCCGCAGATGACGGCGGCGGTCTGCCTCACCCCCATGTGCACGGGCCATCACACCGCCCCCCCCCCTCCACACACCGCAGGAGCACCGGTCGCTTCAATGCACTCCTGCAGAGTCGGCGGCGCGAGAATTCCTTTTTCTTCAGATCCGCGCAAGATTGTCTTGCTTCAGCGCAGGGATTTCCATCAGGATTTTTAACTTATAGGAATAAATCTCCTAAACCGTTCGCTCCCATGCTGATCTGCTCTGCTCCCCCCCCCCCCCCCCCCCCACCCGCCCTTTTTCCCGGGGTTTGTTCCAAACGGGCGCCCCCCCCCACCCCAAGGGGGGAACCACCCCGGCAAAATTCGGCCCCTCTG
>Ga0105052_10007651_pt1 | contig 10469 bp, 10 predicted proteins | sample FRY03_FD_78094 | JGI IMG/M metagenome (GOLD analysis project Ga0105052, IMG submission 78094) | Freshwater microbial communities from Lake Fryxell liftoff mats and glacier meltwater in Antarctica - FRY-03 | ecosystem: Environmental > Aquatic > Freshwater > Ice > Glacier meltwater ... | reverse complement strand
TTACGAATGGTCAAGGCGTCAAGCTCCCCGAACGCGGCGCTGTCGCCAGTGATTAGGACGGCGCTGCCCTCGTTTGCCTGAACGCCATTGGAGGCCAGTACAGCACGCTGCCGGCTAATCAGGGCAGATGTCTGCTGGCGCTGGTTCTTCTCGGCCTGAACCCCACGTAGGCGGGCGTCTTCGGCGGCGCGCTCAGCTATTACTTGGTTGTTCCTGGCGACCTGTGCGCGGTGCTCGCCCTGCGCCTCGGCTGCTTTAGCCTGCTGCTGCCCGCCCATATAGGACGACACCGCCCCTGCGGCGGAAAGTACGAGACCAGCGGTGGCTATGTCACACATTCTCGGTTCTCATTTCAAAGTGGTGGAACATAGCCTTAAAAGGGCCGTAGGGCTCCGCCGGTAGTATAGTGAACCCCAGCCAACTTAGCCAGCGAATAGATGCTAAGTTCCGGGCGTCTACGTAATTACTCAATACCGGGTACTTCTCACGGGCGTCTTGCAAGTATTTCTTGTTTAGGCGTAGGAACGCTATGGCGTGCTGCTCAATTAAATCTGTGCCCAGGAGCCACGGGCTGGCGGCGCTCGCGAAGGGAGTTCCGACGCCTATACCAAACATGCAGATTGGTTCCTCGTCTACTGTGCCAGTCTTGGCATCACGTGATGCCAGAAGGGAGCCGAGCAGCGCGAGCCGGGGGCGCACGGCGCTAGACGCCCAAACCTCTGCTGCATCGGCATTTCGCATCTTCGGTGCGATATGGTCTATGTGCTGCCGGGTGGCCGGGATTATGGCGTAGCGGGTCAAGGTATTAGCCCCCAATGATGATGGTCGGTATAACGCCCAGAATGGTCATCGGAAGCGGGTACTTCTGCCGCATGAAAAGTCTCCCATTGCTTTCCCAGGTGGGCTTTAGGACGATCTTCTTGTCCCCCGTAAGAAGGGCGGTTGGGGAGCCATACGCCTCGAACTCCCGCTGTTTCATCTCGACCAGCATAGCGGAGGTTGGCCCCACAAGCAACCCACGGCTGTCCTGGAACCGAACGGTTACGTCAGGGATTTTTACCTTCTTGCCCTGGATCGTGCCGCCGGGGGCCTCGACGTTCAGGGTCTCAACATCGGCGATGTACTTGAGGCCGGCGTGTACATTGCTCGCCTTGCTCGTAAGCGTGATTGAGCCGGTAGCGGATACGACCACATCGGAGACCACGTTGCCGTCCGCCAATACCTGGACGGTAGCCCCTATAAGATGTTCCAAACCCGTGAACGTCAGCGACGCCACGCGAACCTCGCCGCCCTCGACATATGCCTTAAAGGCGGTGCCAGCCTCGGTCGGGTATGCCTTACCACTGTCCGTGTATGTGGTGTGCCCCGTGCCGTCCTCGCCGCTAAGCTCGTACGTGTTGGTGGTGGCGTTGGCCACGGAGAAAGTGCGCCCATTAACTTCCGTCATCCCGCGGAGGCCGAACAACCCCACCTTATCCCCGTTGGCGAAGCCGTGGGACGCGGAGGTTATAACTACCGGGTTCGCCGCCGTAGCGGCGGAGATGTGCTTTACCCCCGTCAGCTTTACCAGCGCGAAGGTGCTGGTTGTCTTATCCGCGACAAAGTAGCGCCGGTTGTTGACCTGATCTGGCTGCGTCTCGTTGTCGTCGGCGTCGAACTGCGCGGCCCACACGATGTCGCGAATGTCAACCTCGTCCCCATTTGTGAAGCCGTGGGCTGCGGCGGTCACGACGACAGGGTTTGCCGCTGTGGTGCCGGTGATCGTTACCGGAGTATCGAGCGTCAGGCCACTGTCAACAAAGAAGCAGTTGCGCACGTCCGTAAATCGGCGGCTGGCGACGCGCTCGATGAAGCGCACCATGTTACCGTTGACCGTGCGCTTCACGACGAAGTAAGCAAAGTCGTCAACCTCTGAAGCAGAGGGGCGCACGGAGGCCACGCTCTCAAACTTGCCCAGGGTATCCCAGTGGGCCCAGGCAACAACCTCCTGCTCCTGGTTAAAGGTCATCACTAGTGCCTCTCCGTCCGACCGCACCATGTGGGCAATCGGGTCGGGAGAGCGCACCAGCGTCCAGCGCACGGCCTGATAATGTTTTAGGAGGTGAGGGGCCAAGACCGTGAGATCGTTGCCGCGATACCCGTCAATCTCGAATGAGAAGCCGAGGCTTCGCACTGAAGACTTGTTATCAGGGACGAATAGGATCGTGCTGCCGGAAACTATTGGTCGAATGTGCGACGAGCCCCAGTATGTCTGAGGCTTCTGGCGCAGCGTCGTTGCCGCAAAGGCACTATCCGTGCCGGAGTTTACGCGCCACTCGCTGCCGCTGGTAAGCACCATCAGATCGTTGCCCGGTACGAAGTGCCGAATGTCATTGACCTGTCTGGCGGCTAACGTGGCAGTAATGGCATCATCATCCTGCGAAGGCGTGGAAGTAGTCAGGTTCGACTGGTTGCCGACCTGGGAGTAGTACTGGGTGTCTGGGTTGTTGGTGGACCCGCCGAAGACCCGGCGCTGTTCGTAGTAGCTGACCGTCCCGGGGGAGTTCCCCGTCCCGACGAACGGGTTACGGTAGCTGGGGGGTGACAGGTCTAGGTCCGCCAGGATGTTGCTGTCCGTGAAGGTAAGGGTCTCTGTCTCCCCGATAAGCCCGAGAAGGCCCTGTTTCTCCTTGTATATGGCGTAGCGGGCCGCGTCCGTAACCGCAGCCCAAGTGATTACCGCGTCAGGGGTGGCGTTGCCGTTGGTGATCCGGTGGAAGGCCGGCGTGACCGTGCCGCCAGTGGTCTCCGCCGCGTACCCAGAGCCGTTCTCTCCCCGAAGCTGGAAGGTGTGGGCCGTCTTACCGGCGACCTTGAACCGGCGGCCATTTACCTCGGTCATCTCCGTGAAGGCGCTAAGCTCAATACTGTCCCCATCTAGGAAGCCATGGGACGTTTTCGTTACTACGACCGGGTTTGCAGCCGTGGCGGTGCAGCCGGTCAGGGCCCCCGCCGTAGCGACGCCCGGCAGACTTTCCTCAAAGGTGTCCTCCGCGATGGCCGTCACCGTGTACTTGACAACGACCGCCCCCGCCGCCGCCGGGGCGGCTACGATGCTGAGGGGGTCCGCGATAGTCGGGGCAAACGTGGGCTCCGTCAAGGTCCAGGCGTCATGGTCCGACCGGGTTAGCTCACGCACACTGTAGGAAGGGTGGGTCAGCGTCATAACGTCCGCCGACTGGGTGTATTTAAGCTCCTCCAGGTCCGCGAATACGTACGGGGTCGCGACCGTGTAGACGCGCTCTGCCGTGCCGGCGCTGGAGTACGCGGTGTACGCGGTGCCGTTGATGTTGGCACCGTCTATCTGGGACGTAAGCTCAAAGGTGTGGGTGGTCTTGTTCGCTATTGTAAACCGGAGGTTGTTTATTTCGGTCATACCTACAACCCCTGAAATCTTCACCTCGTCCCCGTTGGCGAACCCATGAGCCGTCGCGGTTACAACAACCGGATTAGCCGCAGTTGCGCCAGTGATTGTCTTGCCCGCTTCCAGGACGTGGCCATCCTCCCGGATAAAGCGGAAGTATAGGTTCCCCGCCTCAATGATGTAGGTGTCCGTGGTCTTGAACTGGAAGTCTAGGAGGACCGCGCCCTGGGAGTGGTTCTTCACCGGCCCGAGGAACTTCAGGCCGGCCCGGTTGCTCACGCCCCCGTGGGGGTGGATGATGACGTTGCGCGCGGTGCGCAGCCCAACGGCGTAGGCAGCCGTGTCTACCCGGGCGTATAGCTCCGGGCCAAGCTCTCCCTTAGCAAACGATGGGAGGATTACGCTGGGCATCTAGGCGCTCCGGGCGCGAATATGCTCTGCTTCTCGCGGGGCTTTCTCCTGCTTCTGCGAGGCGCTGAACGCGGGGGCCTGTACGATTAACGAGCTAAATAGGTTCTGCATCCCATTCACAACATCTTTGTCCCCGGTTATGGCAAAGGCCACTCGCGCCGCCAGCTTAGCCGCCAGAGCGTCGATGAAGTGGGGGGAGAACAGGGAGGTTGTCTCCAGGTCAAACGTGTAGATTGCCACGGCGCTGGCTTGGTCCGTGACGATTGTTAGGGTATCCCCGTCGTCCCCCAGTTCCGTTTCGAACGGCACCGGGTCAGCTTGCTCCCCGATAGGGTTTTCGATGAACCGAATAGAGACGCAGTTCGAGGGGTATACGTAGCGGTAGGCCCACCGCTTGGTAGGCGCGTCGTCCCCATGGGTAGCGAGCGACACAGAGCGGCGCGCGAAGCTCCAGTTGAACGCCTCAAGCGTCTGAATACGGCTCCAGTCGTACCAAAGGTTGCACTCGTTTGCCTCTGCGCTGTCCTCGGTGAGGCTCTCAATAGCGCTCCTGGACCCAATGTTCGATAGGGCCATGTTGGCGATGCGGACCTTGCTGATTGAGGCCATAGGCTAAATGTCTCCCACTGAAAAGAAAAAAAGGGGGGGGCCAGCCCCCAGTAGAGAGGTCGCTTAGCGGTTGGCCGAGATGTCCCAGTAATCCACGAGACAAGTAACGGCGTTGGCTGAGCGGTTGGCCACAATGATGACCGGCGCGAGCGGGGCCGTAACAGTGACCGCGTTCTGAACCGGGTCGCCAATAGCCACGCCGTTGACGTACCCGCGAACCGTGCCGGCTGCGTTGACCTCAACCCGGATGGTCTCGTACGTCGCCTGCACGGGAGCCGCGCCCGAGTAGACCGGGGCAGTATCCGTGCCGTTCTTGGTGCCGCCGTGGAACCATTGCTTGGTGGTGCCATCGACATCGTAGCAAACGCCGACCGCATCGGTCGCGTCGCTGTCGATCGCCGTAGTCACCAAGAAGATGGGCTGCTCGTGGGTCGTGCTTGGCAGGACATCAGTGAAGCCAATGAAGATGTAGGCTTCGGAGATGTCGTTGCATTGAATGCGAACCTCCATGACCAGATCGCCTTGGTCGGCGCGCCAGTCGAGTTTGTCCAGGGCAACCGCCGAGGAGTTCGCCGTGAAAGCCGCATCTGCCGAGGACGTAAGGATGGACAACCGCCCACCAGCGCCCGCCGAAAGAGCTACCGCGTTGCCGGTGCCAGACCCAGCAGTAACGTCGAGTTCATCGCGCAGGAGATCGCCAAGGAAGTCATCGAAATACCGAACGCGCTGGGTCAGATCGAGGGACTTGAACTGGTCCGGGCGAACACTGTTGATGTGTAGCCCGTCGCTCTTGATCTCGATAAGCGAGGTGCCGAGGAGGTCCGTGATCTTGTTGTCACTGGCCACCTGGAGGCGCGCCGAAACAACGGCGGTGCCACTCGTGTCAGTGTGCAGACGGACGCGGATTTTTTCGTTGCGGCGGGTAGAGGTGTGAACATAGCTCACGGTCGCGTTGGCCGTGCTCCATTCTTCGACTTTAATCCACGCCGTGGCGTCGCTATCCACCGCGCGCTCCAGGCGAATTACCTGAGCATACGTGCCGGAGATGTCGATATCAACATCTTGCCCGGAGCGGGGAATGGTCAGAATGCCCGTGGCGTCATTAACGTCGGCCAACGAGGCGGAAACGAGAGTTTGAATTGACATTGTAACTGTCTCCTAAAGGTGGGGCGGGCTACTCGTTGCCGCGTTTTTTGTTTCCGTGCTGATCTTTGTACCACCCGGCCCCGACGTGATCCCAAACCGAGGGCGCACTGGGGTCGATGGAGACCTTTTCCACAACTGGCTCCGGGGGAGTTTCCTCGGCAGCGCCAGCCAAGCCGGCGGTTACGAGGGCGTCGTGGTTCGTAGCTTCCTCGCGGGCCCTGGCCATGTCCGCGTCGCGCAGATCGCTGTGCTTAACCGCGACATCCGCCTTTAGCGGGGCGTTGTCGGGGACGATCTTGGCGGTCTTTGGCAGGATGTCGCGCAAAGCCTCGGGGAGTTCAACCGGATAGCGCCCCGCACTCTTATGCAGCACTTGGCCATCATAAAAGTTCTTCTTCAGAATAACTCGCATAATCCAGTCTCTCCCTTGGAAAAGTGGAGGGGGCCGAAACCCCCTCCGCTAACTACTAGTTACTGGCATCCGGGTAGGCGTGCCAGCCGTGCGGATCGAACGTGAGGAAAGCGTTGATCGTGCCGTCATCTTCGCCTTCGACCGCTTGGACATGCTGTAGGCCCACATAGCGCTCGTACCCGAAGCCCGGGCCAAAGTCGCCGGACGGGAGCGCGAACACCATCTTGGTGTTGGCCGTAAGTTGCGTCGCCGCAGCAAACACATCCGTTTGGAAATGAATGGTCTGCGTACCATCGGTCGCCGGGGAGGCCACGGCGTCCGAGACAAGCTGGAACGAGGTAGTTCCGGTAGCCGTAGCGCCGCCGTCGAAGGCAGTGCCAACGATGAGAACTAGGTACACAGGTTTTCCGTTGCCGATGTCGCGAGCGACGCCTAGGTCGATCACGTCACCGATGTTCGCGGTGGAAGCCTCAATGGCCGCCGTCACGTTGTCGGCAAATTCAAGCCGTTCGTCTAAAATCATGGAGGTTCTCCTGTTCGTGGGGCTAGTCGGATGGTATCACGAGATACCATCCGTCTGGCGAGTGGGTTAGGTGATCCGGGCTTCGTCTGCCGACAGAGCGTCAACACGACGCAGCGGAATGCCATGGAACTTCGAGACCGGCTTTCCGCCAACGTCTTCAACGGTGAGGGTGGAGTTCTGGACGGACGCCGCAAGCTGACGGCGGACCCACGACCGGGTGTCACGCGACATGTAGAAGGACGAGCGGCCAGCGGCCATATTCGGGACCAGTTCCATCGCCTGGAACATCAGATCGGGAATGTTGGCGCTAGAGGTAGCGAAGGTTCCAGAGCTATAGACCTGCGACAACGCCGACTTGTCGATATTGCAGATGCGAACGACATAGCGCCAGTCACGAACCGTCAGGCCCGCATCCCAGCGATAGTGCGTCCGATACGCTTCCATGCGCCCGGTGTTGCTTCCGCCCGAAGCGTCCTCGATGGTGACTTGGCCCTTGTCTGTGACTTGTAAGCCAGCGGTCGAGCCCTTCGGAACGATGCCGTGGACGGTGTTCGGACCCCAGACAACAAGCCAAATAGAGGCGTTGTCGGGGCCGGTGCCGGCTCCGTCGATGATGTTGTCGCCATTCTCTGCCGACAGCGAATTGTAGCGCGGGGCGAAACCAGTGAAGGCTTCCGGCTCCGAGCTTTCATTGCCGTAGAACAGGGTGCTGACGATCTCCTGGTTCATGCCCTCGATGTGGGGGCGATCTTCCTGGAGACGGAACGCAGCGGTGTTGCCGTTCAGGTCCGCAAGGGCCTTATCGACTTCCGCGTACGCTTCCAACATGCCGGTGTTGTCCGTGACTTGCACAGAGGTTGACTTGTTCGGCTGCACGCCACCGTACAACTTACGCCAAGTCGGGGCAGGGATGCCCGAACGAATGGCGGATTTGTGGCCGGTCGGCAAGTTGCCTTCGAGCCATGCCATTTCCGGCAGGACTTCGTTGGTCTCGTTCAAAATTTCCACGACCGACGCGATTGCGCCGTTCGGGTCCGTGACCATCGCGAGGTCAAGGAGGGTTGGGTTTGAGGCGGAAAGAGTAGCCATAGCGTAGTTGCTCCTTACTTATTCATTGTTGGGTACATGGCCCTAGCCGGATCACGGGGGGCTTCTCCGCCCTTGCCGAAGTGTAGCTTATCGTCTCCGATAGCCACAGCAACCCGGTGCATAAACCGGATGACCTCTGGATGGTTTCCCATCTGGGTCGAGTTGAGAAGTTCTTTGAAGGCCGGGGCCTCTTTGCCCATGATCGTGTCAATGGCCTTCGTGCTGGATGCAACGGAAGCCTCAAACTTGGCTCCGCCGAACTCCTTATCGTCTGCCGAAGACTTGCGCCATTCCTCAGTGGTTTTTGCCCACTGGGAAGTCTGCGTCTCTACGGCCTCTTGTTGGTACTTCGCAAAGAGGTTGACGAACTTTTGGGCCCCAGCCTGATCCAGGTTGAGTTCCTTAGCTAGGGGAGCGAACTCTCCCAACTTAGTCGCGTCAAGTTCCATGCCCTCCGGGACTGTGAAGTCCGCGTAGGTCTCAGGAGCGCCTTCTTTCTGGCCCTTGTCGGCGTCGCCGTCCTTGGGCTTGTCGGTTGGCTTCTCACCAGCGGCCTTCTCAGCCGCCGCCTTCTCAGCCGCTACAGCTTCCGCCGTGGCAACTTTAGTTTCTGCTACGGGCGCAACAACTTCCGCCGGCGCTTCCCCCTCGGCTGGCGCTTCTCCGCCCAGTGCTGTTACATCAACCACTATCCCCGTCCTTTCGTTGCATATCTGGTATCACGTGATACCGCCTCGTTCTGCATCAGCATATACTCTGCCGGTGCGTCTGTAAATAGCTTATGTAGGATTTCCAGCGATAGACTACGCCTACCCTCTAGGAAGGCCGTCTCATGCGTATCCCCGCCCTGGTAGGATAGCTTGTAGGGGCCGCCGGAGGACATCAGCGCCCACAAGACCGCCCGCCCAGGCCGAGTACCCACTACAGCCATAAAGTTGGCTAGCTCCTCCTCGGCGCGCAGGGCGGCTTTGGACTTGTTAAATTTGACCGTAGCCTTGCCGCCTACGCCCTGATCCTCCGTATCTTCGTTATCGGCCACGGGTGGCCCCCGCTACAGACGCTACGGCGCTGCCCGCGTCTGAGGCTGCGCCGGCTGCCTGCTCTCCCAGGGCCGCCATCTGCGCCATCTGCTGCTGTTGCTGGCGCGCCTGGGCCAACTGGGCGGCTTCTTCATCCGAGCGGATCATGCGCGGCGGGGCTCCATGGACCGAGGCGTATTCGTCTACGGCCTGCGCCGCATCGAACTTGTCGCCGGCGTCAACGAACCCGGCCTGCATCAAACCGCTGATAAAGCCACTGACTTGCTCAATGGTCTCCCCGGCAACCGCGCGCTGCGCCTGGGCCAGGGCTGAGATATACTTGGTGCGAAGCGGCTGCCCGGCGATCTCTGGCGGGGGCGGGGGCAGAAGCCCCGCTGCCACGATCTGAGCAAACACCCGATCTACGACCTTATCGAGCCATTCTCCGTGTACACGCTGAAGAACCGGGCCGAGTTGCAGCAGGCGCTCGCCGTCGCGCTTTGCAAGCTCAAGCTCGTTCTTGGGCTGGACGCCCTCCATCCGGCTAATGGCCAGAAACATATCGACCATGAAGGCCCCATCAATGCGCCGCTCTACGCCCTTGATGTCCATGTGCATATCTTGCAGCTTGGGGTCAACGGTGTAGACCGGCTCTAGCTTTGTGCCGTGCTGGGAGCCGTCATAGATATTCAGGCCCCCAGGCAGGGCGGAAACGGCCTTGTCACGAATAGAGGCTGGCCCACGCAGAGGCGGGTTCACGAGCTTGTCTATGCCTTGAGCTTTCCGTTTCTCTTGTACTTGAAGCTGCTTGGTGTCTCCGAGCGCTACCATGGCGGGGCAACTGGTGCCGTAGACATCCTCGTCGGTAACATCCCACCGGGGAACGTACGCGGGGAACTCGTCAAAACCACTTTCGCTCAAAAATTTGTTTTTATCGCTCTCACCCACAGCGTACTTGACAGACCGAAATTTCTTGAATTTGCCGCCGGCCCGGCTCGGCTCGCTGTCTGGGTTTGGCTCGATGAAGTGGACTACAGGGTGCCATCCGTGGTAGTCGCCCCGGTCGTAGCTGTCCTTCACCATCGGCGGAACTGCGTCTACCCCAAACGCGCCGACCATCTGCGAGACCGTCATGTCGTATTTGCGGACGAGGGTGTCTACCTCAAACTTATCATTCTGGGCGATGTAATAGCTGCCCGCCGTGTGGGTGTAGAAGCGCGTCACCGTGTCGAAGTCATCGACCTGGGACATCGCGCCGGTGCCGAACAGCAGAAGCTCCCCGAGAACCTGGGGGGCCATGGTGTAGAAGTTGCTGGCGGCGAAGATGTCGTAGATTATCCGCTCCACGGACTTCAGCCACACCTTGACCGGGCGGAACTCCATCATGTCTACGTCAAGGGTCTCTAGCGCGAACCAAGGCCGAGAGGGCGACATGGTGCCCGCGAACATTCCAGAGCGAGCAACCCCATGGGCCCACGAGGCGTGGTTGTTAATGATGCTGTTCCACTTGGACGGATCACCCTTGTTACGATCCCCCTCAAGGAACCGCCCTCGGCGAGGCGACACGAACTGCGATAGGCTCTTGTAGTGCGAAATGAAGCCGGAGCGCTCGGTGTCTAAGGCCCCTAGCTGCTTATCGAAATACTCGCGCCGCGTAGCGAAGTGTGCCTTATTTGCATCAGAGGCCATGGATGCTATGCCCCAAGCAGGGACTTGCGATCAACGCGAGCCCCTTCTCCAAGGCCGCGTGCGCCGCCCAAGATGGTGGCCCGATTGAATTTGCTGAAGCGCGCGCCTCGGCCAGCACCAGAACGGCCCGCCTCGCGAGCGACCTCTGGAACGGTCGGCGCTGCGGGC